>Ga0182742_1000584_pt1 | contig 55393 bp, 47 predicted proteins | sample eDN5th37CBELigMG_FD_128880 | JGI IMG/M metagenome (GOLD analysis project Ga0182742, IMG submission 128880) | Enriched Miracle-Growth compost microbial communities from Emeryville, California, USA - eDNA 5th pass 37_C BE-Lig MG (version 2)... ...
CTGCCGGTGCTGCCTTTGCGCCGCCGCCGGCAATCGCGGCCTCGACGTCGGCGCGCACAACGCGGCCGTGCGGTCCCGAGCCGGTCACCGACGCGACGTCGATACCCGCCTCTCTGGCGATCCGACGCGCCAGCGGTGAGGCGAAGACGCGTGCACCGGCATCATGCCCGTTCACGCCCTTCGGCGCTTCGGCAGGCTGCTGCGGTGCGACCGCAGCGGCAGCTACCGGAGCCGGTTCAGCCTTTGCCGGCGTCGACACAGGCGCGGGAGCGGGCTTGGGCTTTTCCTCGACCTTGGCTTCCGGCTTCGGCGCCTCGCCGCCGCCCTTCGCCGCAGCAGCCACGTCCTCGCCCTCGGCAGCCAGGATGGCGATCACGGCATTGACCTTCACGCCCTCGGTACCGGCCGGCACGACGATCCTGGCCACGGTGCCCTCGTCGACGGCCTCGACCTCCATGGTCGCCTTGTCGGTCTCGATCTCGGCGATGACGTCGCCGGGGCCGACGTGGTCACCCTCCTTGACCAGCCATTTCGCCAGGTTGCCCTCCTCCATCGTCGGGGAAAGCGCCGGCATGGTGATGTCGATGGGCATGGCTATCTGTCTCCGGCGTAATAGGGCGTTGGATCTTCATTCAGGCCGAGTGGCGGATCGAGCGGCCACAGATCGGCAAGTGGAAAGGAAATGGCATCGAATGGCGGCGCGCGTACGTTGTCTTCGGAGGTCCAGGCTCCGGCGTCAGTCCACGCTCCCTCGCGCAGTTCGAAGGCTTCGAGGAGCTGCAGGCGCGGATCGATGAGCCAGAGAAAGCTCACTTCAGACCTCGCATAGACGCGCTTCTTCGTGCTGCGGTCGCGGCGTTCGGTCGAGGCCGAGAGGATTTCGCACACCCAGTCCGGCGCGGTTTCGAAATAGTTGGTCTCGGGATAGCCGGGCAGGCGCTCGCGGCGCCACGCCGCCACGTCGGGCACCAGGATATCCTCGCCGAACCTGATCTCCGGCTCGACAAAGAACACCCAGCCCCCCGGCCCCGAAGGGTCGGTCTGGAACGGACCGCCGAGCCTTGCCCCGACGGCGGCTGCGGCCGCGCCATGCCTGGGCGACGGCCGCGGATGGGTCACCAGCTCCCCGTCGATGATCTCGGCAACCAGATGCGGCGGCGCCGCGATCACGTCGGCATAGGTGGCCCGGCGCTTATGACTCTCGGCCATGAACGTCCTCCCGGCTCACGGAGAGACTATCGCGGTCACCCCCGATACGTCACCGCCTTCACCGCCTCGATCACCTCGGTGACGTTGGGCAGCGCCAGCTTTTCGAGGTTCGCGGCATAGGGCATCGGAACGTCCTTGCCAGCAATGGTGATGACCGGAGCGTCCAGCCAGTCGAAGGCGAGGCGCGACACCTGGTTGGCAATGTAGTCGCCTACGGAGGACTGCGGGAAGCCTTCCTCGACCACCACCAGGCGGTTCGTCTTCCTCACCGACTCGACCACCGTGTCGAGGTCCATCGGCCGGATCGTACGCAGGTCGATGATCTCGGCGTCGATGCCGAGCTTGGCCAGTTCGGGTCCGGCCTTGACGAGATAGGTCATGCCAATGCCGAAGGACACCAGCGTGACGTCCTTGCCCTGCTTGTGGATGCGCGCCTTGCCGATCGGCAGGACGAAGTCATCAAGCTTCGGCACGTCGAAGTGCTGGCCGTAGAGGATCTCGTTCTCGAGGAAGATCACCGGGTTCGGGTCGCGGATCGCGGCCTTGAGCAAGCCCTTGGCGTCGGCCGCAGTGTAGGGCTGGACCACCTTCAGGCCGGGCACGTGGCTGTACCACGCCGCGTAGTCCTGGCTGTGCTGCGCCGCGACACGGGCGGCTGCGCCGTTCGGGCCGCGGAAGACGATCGGCGCGCCCATCTGGCCGCCCGACATGTAGAGCGTCTTGGCGGCGGAGTTGATGATCTGGTCGATCGCCTGCATGGCGAAGTTGAAGGTCATGAACTCGACGATCGGCTTCAGGCCGGCCATCGCGGCGCCGACGCCCACGCCGGCGAAGCCGTGCTCGGTGATCGGCGTGTCGACCACGCGCTTCGGGCCGAACTCCTGCAGCAGTCCCTGCGTGACCTTGTAGGCACCCTGGTACTCGGCGACCTCCTCGCCCATGACAAATACGTCGGGGTCGCGGCGCATCTCCTCGGCCATGGCGTCGCGCAGCGCCTCGCGCACCGTCATCGACACCATCTCGGTGCCGGCCGGAATGTCGGGATCGGGAGAAACCTGCGCCCTCGGCGCGGCCGGCACGCTGGCCGGCTCGGGCTTCGCGGCGGGCTCAGGCGCCGCCGCCGGCGCCTCGACGACCGGCGCCGCCTCGGCGACCGGCTCCGGCTTCGCGGCCGCCGGCTGCGGCGCGCCGCCGCCTGCAGCAACCGCACTCGCATCCTCGCCCTCGGCGGCAAGCACGGCGATCACGGCATTGACTTTCACGCCCTCGGTTCCGGCCGGAACGACGATCTTGGCGAGCGTGCCCTCGTCGACCGCCTCGACCTCCATCGTGGCCTTGTCGGTCTCGATCTCGGCGATAACGTCACCGGGAGAGACGCGATCCCCCTCCTTCTTGAGCCATTTGGAAAGGTTGCCCTCCTCCATGGTCGGGGAGAGCGCGGGCATCAGGATATCAATCGGCATGGTCGCCCTCCCTTACAGCAGCACGTCGGTCCAGAGCTCGGAAGGATCCGGCTCGGGGTCGGTCTGGGCGAAGTCAGCCGCGTCGGCGACGATGTCGCGCACCTCCTTGTCGACGGCTTTCAATTCGTCCTCTGTCGCCCAGCCCTTCTCGGCCAGCCGCGCCTTGACCTGCTCGATCGGATCGTGCTCCGACCGCATCTTCTGCACTTCTTCCTTCGTCCGGTACTTCGCCGGATCGGACATCGAATGGCCGCGATAGCGGTAGGTCTGCATCTCGACGATGATCGGCCCCTTGCCGTCGCGGCACCAGGCCAGTGCGAGATCGCCGGCCGCCTTCACCGCGCGCACGTCCATTCCGTCGACCTGGATGCCAGGGATACGGAACGACAGGCCGCGGTGCGAGAAATCGGTCTCGGCAGAGGAGCGCTGCACCGAGGTACCCATGGCGTAGCGGTTGTTCTCGATCACGTAGACGATCGGCAACTTCCACAGCGAGGCCATGTTGAAGCTCTCGTAGACCTGGCCCTGGTTGGCAGCCCCGTCGCCGAAGAACGTCAGGCAGACCTTGCCGTTCTCGCGATATCTGTTGGCGAATGCCAGGCCGGTGCCGAGCGACACCTGCGCGCCGACGATGCCGTGTCCGCCATAGAAGTTCTTCTCCTTGGAGAACATGTGCATGGAGCCGCCCTTGCCCTTGGAGTAGCCTCCGCGGCGCCCGGTCAGCTCGGCCATCACGCCGCGCGGCGACATATCCATGGCCAGCATGTGGCCGTGGTCGCGATAGGCGGTGATCATCTGGTCGCCCTCGCCCATCGCCATCTTGAGGCCGGTCACCACCGCCTCCTGGCCGATATAGAGATGGCAGAAGCCGCCGATGAAGCCCATGCCGTAGAGCTGGCCGGCCTTCTCCTCGAACCGGCGGATGAGCAGCATGTCGCGATAGGCGCGCAGCTCTTGGTCCTTGGTGAACTCGGCCGGCTTCGGTGTTGCGGGGGTCTGGGTGGTCTTGGAGTCCGCCCTCGTCCTGGCAGACGACTTCTTGGCAGCCTGGGCCATCTTCGCTCCCTGTCTGATGTCTCTCACGGACATTTCGGAGCCATGATCGCCCCGTTTCTACTCAAACGCTAGCATGCAGAAGGCCGTTTCGCCATGCGGAAAAATGCAGGGCTGCCATGCAGCTAAGTTCTTAGAATTGCAGGGAATATTAGCAATTAACCGGATTTCGGTTAATTCTGACCTTGGCGCATGATGGTCAGTTCGTCGGGTCCCGACACGTTGAGAAGCCGCCGCGCCTGCTCGTCGAGCATGTCCCGGTCGATGGTGCCATCATGCATCAGCCGCACGCGAGCCTCCAGCGCCATCCGCTCCGCGCGCAGCGTGTCGAGTTCGGCCTGCAGCGCCGCCGCGCGTTCGCGCATGCGGTCCTTCGAGTCGATGCCGAACTCGCCGTGATAGACATGGTAGCCGAAGTAGGACAGCACGACCGCAGTCATGGCCGGCACGATCAGCCGGCCTGTCCTGCGCGGGCGATACTGACGGGTCCACATGGGCAAGCTCTCGAAGAGGGAAGTGACGAGCAGCCTTGCGCCAATATGCTTAAGAGGCGGTTAGCGCGTCGCTCGCGTCTGCAAACGGCGCGCCTTGAGAAGTCCGGCCCTGTGTCGGAACACGGCCGCAGCGTTTCGTGCCGTGCGGCCCCGTTTGCCTTCCGACGCCCGCGCCCCACGGAGAGGGCACAGGCGGGAAATTCAATGCAATCGGTCTGTAGCTTCAGACCTTAAGGATCGACGTGCCAGCGTAGAGCGCCTGCTTGCCCAGATCCTGCTCGATACGGATGAGCTGGTTGTACTTGGCCGTCCGGTCGGAGCGGGCCAGCGAGCCGGTCTTGATCTGTCCGCAGTTCGTCGCCACCGCGAGATCGGCGATAGTGGCATCCTCGGTCTCGCCCGAGCGGTGAGACATGACGGCGGTGTAGCGCGCCTTGTGCGCCGTTTCGACGGCGTCGAGTGTCTCCGACAGCGAGCCGATCTGGTTGACCTTCACCAGGATGGAGTTGGCGACCCCCATCTTGATACCGTCGCGCAGGCGCACCGAGTTGGTGACGAACAGGTCGTCGCCGACGAGCTGGACCTTGTCGCCGATCATGTCGGTCAGGATCTTCCAGCCCTCCCAGTCGTCTTCGGCCATGCCGTCCTCGATCGAGATGATCGGATAGTCGGCGCACAGCTTGGCGAGGTACTTGGCCTGGGCCTTGGGGTCGCGCGTCTTGCGCTCACCCTCGTAGACGTAGTTACCTTCCTTGAAGAACTCCGTGGAGGCGCAGTCGAGCGCGATCGCAACCTCCTCGCCGGGCTTGAAGCCGGCCTTCTCTATGGAGGCCATGACGAAGTCGAGCGCGGCCTGCGCGCTCTTCAGGTTCGGCGCGAAGCCGCCCTCGTCGCCGACATTGGTGTTGTGGCCTGCGTCCTTCAGGCCCTTCTTCAGCGTGTGGAAGATCTCCGAGCCCCATCGGACGGCGTCGCGCAGCGACGGCGCGCCGACCGGCATGATCATGAACTCCTGGAAGTCGATCGGGTTGTCGGCATGCACTCCGCCATTGACGATGTTCATCATCGGCACCGGCAGGACGTGGGCGTTCGGTCCGCCGACATAGCGGTAGAGTGGCAGGCCGGCGGCCTCGGCGGCAGCCTTGGCGACGGCCAGCGACACGCCGAGGATGGCGTTGGCGCCGAGCCGCGACTTGTTCGGCGTGCCGTCCAGCTCGATCATCGTCTGGTCGATGGCGATCTGGTTCTCGGCGTCGAGACCGCCGACGGCCTCGAAGATTTCGCCGTTCACGGCCTCGACGGCGCGCTCGACACCCTTGCCGAGGTAGCGCTTGCCGCCGTCGCGGAGTTCGACCGCCTCGTGCGCACCGGTCGAGGCGCCCGACGGAACCGCCGCGCGTCCCTTCGAACCGTCTTCAAGAACGACGTCGACTTCGACAGTTGGATTGCCGCGGCTGTCGAGAATCTCGCGTCCGACAATGTCGACAATGGCGGTCATGGAGCGCTCCGGGGATGAGGTTGAAGAGGTGCCGACCTCTTAGCCCATGGGAGCGAAAACGCAACGCGAGGCGCACGAGACGCGCCTACTTTCTTTGCGCGAGGGGGACGTCAGGAGGAAGCATGTCTTCCGCACCCAACGTCATCCCATCACCCTGCCCCGCGAAAAGAAACGGCCCTGCGCTCTGTGCGCAGGGCCGGAGCCGCATCTGGGGAGGATCAATGCCAGTAGGGCTCTACTTGGTAGTAGTCGAAGGCCGCATCCCGCGCCGTCATGCCGTCATTGGCCGACAGCTCCTCGATCGAATGCGCGGGGGCCGCCTTCAACTGCTCCTTGCTGAACGGTACGACGTAGCCGCCAAACTGCGGCTCGTAGTCGAGCACGGACCACGGCACGGCGTGGTACTTTTCGCCGATCCCGAGGAATCCGCCGAAGCCGATGACGGCGAACATGATGCCGTTCGACATCTTGTCCAGCATCACGTCCTGGATCGTGCCGATGCTCTCGCCGGCTGTATTGTAGACGGTCGTGCCGATCACCCGAGAGGCAGGGATCGCCTCCGTATGGCCCGTGGGGGTTGTCATGGAAACCTCCTCATGTGTCTCAGGTCCGCTGCCCCGAAATGCGGCAGCGGCAGAGAGGTTCCCGGTCTCTTTCTTAAATTTCCTCAGAGACCCTTGGCCACGCGGTCGAACGCCATCAGTCGCTCGAGCAGGCCGCGCATGCGGTCGAGCGGCACCATGTTCGGGCCGTCCGAGGGCGCGTTGTCGGGGTCCTGGTGCGTCTCGATGAATACCCCGGCCACCCCGACCGCAACGGCAGCCCGCGCCAGAGTCTCCACGAAGCGGCGGTCGCCGCCCGAGGAGCCCCCCTGCCCGCCCGGCTGCTGGACGGAGTGGGTGGCGTCGAAGATCACGGGCGCGCCGAACTCGGCCATGATCGGCAGGGCGCGCATATCGGACACCAGGGTGTTGTAGCCGAAGGAGGCGCCGCGCTCCGTCACCAGCACGTTCTGATTGCCGGAGGCGGTGACCTTGGCGACGACGTTCTTCATGTCCCAGGGGGCCAGGAACTGGCCCTTCTTCACGTTGACGACCTTGCCGGTCTTTGCGGCCGCAACCAGCAGGTCGGTCTGGCGCGACAGGAAGGCCGGAATCTGCAGGATGTCGACATGCGGGGCGACGAGGGCGCACTGCTCCTCGGTGTGTACGTCGGTGAGCACCGGCAGGCCGAGCGTTTCGCGTATCTCGTCAAACACCGGCATGGCCGCCTCGAGGCCAGCGCCACGGCGGCCGCCGAGCGAGGTGCGGTTCGCCTTGTCGTAGCTGGTCTTGTAGACGAGGCCGATGCCGAGATCGGTGCAGATCTCCTTCAGCTGACCGGCGATGTCGAGCGCGTGCTGCCGCGTCTCGAGCTGGCAGGGGCCCGCGATCAGCGCGAGCGGTGCGGCATTGTCAAAGGTGACCGAGCCGGCCGTGACGATGGGGTTTGGACCGTTCATGCGTTCTCCGTCTTCGTTCAGGCCGGCGCAGGCAATAGCTTTGCGCCCACGCCGGACAGCGGCGTCCCGGCGCCTGCCCGGAAAAGCGCCGATGTGGTCTCCCTTAGACCAGCCGGCTCTGCTCCACCGCCGCCGCTATGAAGCTCGCGAACAGCGGATGCGGGTCAAGCGGACGGCTCTTCAGCTCCGGATGATACTGGACGCCGATGAACCACGGATGATCCGGGTACTCGATCGTCTCCGGCAGCACCCCGTCCGGCGACATGCCGGCAAACACCAGCCCGCATGCCTCCAGCCGCTCCTTGTAGTCGATGTTGACCTCGTAGCGGTGGCGGTGGCGTTCGGAAATCGACGTGTCGCCGTAAATCTCGGCGATCTTGGAACCGGGTGTCAGCCGCGCTTCGTAGGCGCCGAGCCGCATCGTGCCGCCGAGGTCGCCGGTGGCCGCACGCTTCTCCAGCATGTTTCCCTTCAGCCACTCCGTCATCAGGCCGACGACGGGCTCCTTCGCCGGCCCGAACTCCGTCGATGACGCGCCCTGTATGCCGGCGAGCGAGCGAGCCGCCTCGATGCAGGCCATCTGCATGCCAAAGCAGATGCCGAAATAGGGCACCTTGCGCTCGCGGGCGAACTTCGCCGCAAGGATTTTGCCTTCCGCCCCCCGCTCACCGAAGCCGCCCGGCACGAGGATGCCGTGGACCTTTTCCAGGTACGGAGCCGGATCTTCCTTCTCGAAGATCTCGCTCTCGATCCAGTCGAGCTTCACGCGCACGCGATTGGCGAGCCCGCCATGCGACAGCGCCTCGATAAGCGACTTGTAGGCGTCTTTCAGGCCCGTGTACTTGCCCACGACGGCGATGGTGACCTCGCCCTCGGGATTGTGGATTCGCGAGGACACCGACTGCCAAGCATCCATGCGCGGCTTGGGCGCGGGGTCGATCCCGAAGGCGGCCAGCACTTCCGAATCGAGGCCTTCCTTGTGGTAGGCCATCGGCACGTCGTAGATGTGACCCACGTCGAGCGCCTGGATCACCGCGCTTTCACGCACGTTGCAGAACAGCGAAAGCTTGCGCCGCTCCTCCTTCGGGATGGCGCGGTCGGCACGCACCAGCAGGATGTCGGGGGCAATGCCGATCGAGCGCAGTTCCTTGACCGAATGCTGGGTCGGCTTGGTCTTCAGCTCGCCGGCCGCCGGGATCCACGGCATCAGCGTCAGGTGGATGTAGACAGCTCCGCCCCGCGGCAGGTCGTTGCCGAGCTGGCGGATTGCCTCCAGGAACGGCATGGCCTCGATGTCGCCCACCGTGCCGCCGATCTCGCACAGCACGAAATCGTAGTCGTCATTGCCGTCGAGGACGAAGTTCTTGATCTCGTCGGTGACGTGCGGAATGACCTGAACCGTCGCGCCGAGATAGTCGCCACGGCGCTCGCGCTCGATGATGTTCTTGTAGATGCGGCCAGTGGTGATGTTGTCGCTCTGCGTCGCCGAGCGGCCGGTGAAGCGTTCGTAGTGGCCGAGGTCGAGGTCCGTCTCGGCCCCGTCGTCCGTCACGAAGACCTCGCCGTGCTGGTAGGGCGACATGGTCCCCGGATCCACGTTCAAATAGGGATCAAGCTTCTTGATCCGCGCGCGGTAGCCACGCGCCTGCAACAGCGCGCCGAGCGCTGCCGCTGCTATGCCTTTTCCAAGCGAGGAAACCACGCCGCCGGTGATGAATACATATCGCGCCATGGGGTTTGTCGCTTAGCGCTGCCGATCCGATTCCGCCAGCGAAAAATCCTGTGACACACCGTCTTCACGCAAAGCCCTCGAAAACGGCGGCCTGCGTTCCCAAGTGAAGATGCCGCCAAATCCAGGGAACGCGCCCTTGTCGGGAGTTGGATGATCCCATTTCAGGGGTCATCCACAGGAGACGTGCCAGAGCCGCCACGGCGCGCCCCCTCTCCCATTGCCGGCATCGAGCCCAACCGGTAGCACCACAACTGGAACGCGATTCCTGAAAGAGCCACCGCTCCTCTCAGGCAGCGTTCATGGCCGAGGTAATTCCGTATTCGCGATCACGTTTCCCGACATCCCGACAGGCTCCGACTGAGACACGTTTTGATGCATTCTCATTCACCTGGACTTCCGGCGCGGATCGCCGTCGCCGCGGCAGCCCTCATGTCCGCCGGCATGGGGACTTCACGAGCACAGGAGCTGCCGATCTCGCTTTGGGGTCTGGAGATGGTCGGGCGCAACCATGCGACCGAGAAAGGCTTCGTCGGTGCGGGCGTGAAGGTCGGCATCATGGACGAGGCGGCGCTCCCCTCCCACCAGGAGTTCGCCACGCGGTGGATGGGCGGCTTCAACGTCGACGGTTCGCCATACGGCCCGCCGCAACTGCATGGCACACATGTCTCGGGAACCGTCGCCGGACTGAACGTGGGCGTTGCTCCCGGCGCCCTGCTCTACGGCATCAATTGGGCAGCGTCCAATTCGGATATCGGTTTTGCAAGCGGTTACTGGTGGGGTCTGGACCAGGGCGTGCGCCTGTTCAACAACTCGTGGTCCTTCATCCTCACCGATCCGGACACGGGGCAGCAACGTACGATGACCGTTGCCGACACCACGCGTCCCCAGCTCGAAAGCAACTTCCCCTTCACTCTTTGGGCCCTGTTCGATTCCGTCTCCGCGGGGAGTGTCCAGGTCTTTGCTACAGACAACTACGCCCTGCCGCAGCCAAGCGCGCTGGCCGGGTTGCCCTACTTCTATCCCGAGTTGCAGCCGAACTGGATCGCGGTGACCGCCGTCGGCCCAACGGGCACGCTAGCGAGCTATGCCAACCATTGCGGCGTCGCCGCTTCATGGTGCATCGCCGCCCCCGGAGGGGATGGCGACGGCAACGACGGAATCTGGTCGGCCAGCCCGATCAGTGATGACTACTACCAGTCGATCGACGGAACCTCGATGGCGACGCCGCACGTGACGGGCGCAATGGCCGTTGCTGCGCAGATGTTCCCCGATGCCGACTACACCGACCTCGCACAGCTCGTGCTTCAATCCGCGACCGACATCGGCGATCCCGGCATCGATCCCGTGTACGGCTGGGGCCTGCTCAGCGTGCGCAACATGGTCGACTCGATCGATCCCTCGACAGGCGCCGTCTTTGCGGATGCGGCATGGTCCCGTTTTGCCGCCATGGGCCACGTCACGCAGGTGATCCGGAACCGAATCGAAGCCGCGCCCGCTACTGCCGACATCGCGCTGGGCGCCTCGGGAGCCGCTTCGGCAGCTGGCCTGGGCGCGTGGCTGATGCCCGTGCACGGCGCTGCGTCGATCGAATCGGGATCGGACGCCCTGCCCGGCGACAGCGACACAAACGGCATCATCGGCGGCATCGACTTCCTTGACGAAGTCGGCGCTCGAGCCGGGATCGCCGGCGGCTATACGCATGCACGTCTCTCGATCAGAGGCGCGGACGACAGCGCGCGGTCGGACAACCTGCATCTCGCGGTCTACGGGCGGTGGAGCGCGAACGGATGGTTCGTCGACGGCTCGGCCCAGCTTGCACATTTCGACCAGTCGATTGAGCGCGGCAAGATCGCCGGAGCGGTCGGCACAAGCGTGAAGCGGGTCGGTCGTTCGGATCTTTCCGGCCACGGCGCGATGGCAGATCTCCGAGCAGGTTATCAGGCTGACCTGGCACGGGGGCAGATCTCGCCCTACGCCTTGCTGATCGCGCGTTGGCAGGAGACGGATGCCTCTACGGAATCCGGGGCCGGCATCTTCTCGCTGAACCTTCCAGCCTCGTCCCATTCGCAGTGGGAAGCCGGTCCCGGCATCCGCTACGAGACCGGCGCCGTGGCGTTATCCAGCCACTCGCTCAAGCTGACGCTCGACCTGTCCTACAGTCGCCTCCTCGGCGACAATTCCCTGGCCACGCCCGTCGTCCTGCTCGGACGCGAGATCGAAAGCCATACCGCCGCTGCGGGACGCGACGTGCTTCGCCTCGGCACGCAATTCGACCTGACGGCCGCCAGCGAGTCCGGCATCAACTGGTTCGCAGCCTATGACGGCGCGTTTCAGACCAGGGCGTCGGCCCACACCTTCGCCTTGGGCGCCCACATGCGGTTCTGAGGGTTTCGAGCGCGCTGCAAGAAGACCGAGCCGGGGAGCTGCTGGCTCAAACCGGTGTAGCCGTTAGCCGCTCTTGTTCGAAGCAACGGCAAGCCGCGCATCTCCCTCGAACCACAGGCTGCAGCTTCCCTGCCGCACCGTACGTGGCCCGCGGTTCAGCGACCGCCGCAGCCTTCTGCGTGTGCGACCGCCGGCTCTTGCCCTAGCCTGACGCACCGGCTGCATCGCTCCCCGCCAAAAGAAAAGGCCGGCGCGAGGCCGGCCTTCATTGTCAGGAGTGGCTGTGACCGCTCAGAGAACGATCACCCTCGTGCCGACGCCGACACGGTTGTAGAGATCGATCACGTGCTCGTTGACCATGCGGAAGCAGCCGTTCGACGAGTTGGTGCCGATGGTCTGCGGCGCGATGGTGCCGTGGATGCGCAGGTGCGTGTCCTTCTTTCCGTCGTAGAGATAGATGGCGCGCGCACCGAGGGGGTTCTGGCCGCCGCCAGGCATGCCGTCCTTGTAGCGGGCGTACTTGGCAGGCTCGCGCTTGATCATGTCGGCCGTCGGGATCCAGCGCGGCCATTCCTGCTTGTCGCCAACCGTCACCGTGCCCTTGAACTGAAGGCCGTCCTTACCGACGGCGATGCCGTAGCGACGCGCCTTGCCGAGGCCCTCGACCAGGTAGAGGAAGTGGTTGTCCGTGTCGATGACGATCGTGCCGGCCGGATAGCCGGAGAAAGGCACGACCTGCGGCTCGAACTCGGGCCTCACCTTGAACTTCTTCTGCTTATCGAGCACCGAATCGAGCGCGCGCGTCTCGGGCAGCAGCATGGCCTGCGACTCGACCGGTTCGTCGCCGAACAGGATATTGAAGAAGCCGCTGCTGGGACGGGAGGCAGCAACCGTGGTGCTGCGCAGTTCGCCGTGGTTGCCCTTGCGCAGCACCTCCTCGACGCCAACCTGCGCCGCCTTCTGCGCTGCGACGCGCTCGGCGGTCATCGGCAGGCCCACCTTCTCCACCTTCGGTGCTTCTGCCTTGGCGGGCAGCAGTTTGGCGGTCAGCTTCGTCGTGGCAGGCTTGTCCTTTTCCTCCTTCGGGGCGCGAGCCGCGGCCCGCCGTGCCTCGGCGTCGGCCTTGGCCTTGGCGCGCATCGCCTCAAGCTTGGCCTGCCGCAGTTTCTCCGCCGCCTCGGCGCGAGCCTTGGCCTTCGCCTTCGCCTTTTCTTCGGCGGTCAGCTCCGGCTCGGCCGACTTCTTCCCCTTCTCCGTCTTCGCGACCTTTTTCTTGGTCGTCTTCTTCGTGGAGTCGCTTGTATCTACTACGGAAGTTTTCTGGGGCTTCGCCACTTCGGCGAATGCTGGCGCCGCGATGCCAAGCGCGGCGCACAGGCCCAACAGAATGAGACTGCGAGACAACATGTTTGTGATTTCCCGAACGACGATGCGCATACCAAGGCGCCGAACCCCGCCGGACGCCCAGTAGCGCCGCTAAATGGCGCTCGCAGATTTATAGGCGATTAACGAACCACCTCAAGCGAGGCCCCGTCGCCGGGCTGATCGAAAAAACGTGATCACACCCCATTTGGCGGCGGTGTGGCACGCGGGGCACAGGCCCTACTGGTTCGGGATCTGGGACTCCGAGGGCTCGGCCGCATTCTCGTCCTGAGCGGGCGCGGCTTCCGGCTGCGCGGGAGCCGATTCCATGGCCGGCTCGGCAGGCGCGGTTTCGGCCGGCGCTTCCGCAGCCGGCGCGGCAGCCTCGGGCTGCGGAGCCGCGCCGTCGGGCTGCGGAGCTGCGGTTTCAGGCTGCGGCGCAGTCTCCGCGGCCGGCGAGGGCGGAGTGGGCTGCTGCACGGCCGGAGCCGGCGTGGGGACGTCGGAAGCACCGCCGAGTTGGTCAAGAATGCCGGCGCCGCCCTCACTCTGGGTGGCCGGCATGCGGTCGAGAATGTCCGTCGGCCGTTCGCCATAGCGCGCCAGGATCGACAGGCCGAGCGATGTCACGAAGAAGGCCGCTGCCAGGATCGCCGTCGTGCGGGTGAGCGCGTTGGCCGCGCCGCGCGCGGTCATGAAGCCAGAACCGCCGCCGATGCCCAAACCGCCGCCCTCCGAACGTTGCAGAAGGACGACGCCCACCAGGGCAAGCACGATCATCAAATGGATGACGATGATGACGGTTTCCATGATCTCACCTGGATGCGCCGCGCGGCTACGCGAATGCAGCCGGCAGTTTCGGGGGCGGGTCTTACAGGGCTTTCACGGCATTTCCAAGCCCGGCACCCGATATGGGGCCGGCATTCCGCCGCAACAATCCCATGAAAGCACGGAAAATCCCGCCCGGCGGCGTTCCGCGCCCGCGTTCAATTACCCGCCTCGCCGCCCTGCGAACCTTCGACATGCGTGTGCGGCTGGCCGATCAGCCCCTTCAGCACGGACTTCATCATGACCTTCGCGCGATCGGCGCGCTCCTTCGAATTGGCCGAGAGCACAAGCCCGTCCTCGAAGAGTTCGATCGTAGCCAGCACCGGCGTCCCGTCCTCCAGCTCGAGATGCAGCCGGTCGCCGCGCACCTCCGACACCGGCAGCGCCGGAACTCCTCTCTTGTCGTCGTGCCCTCCGCCGGCATCCACCCAGTTCCACACATTGTCTTCCTCGATGCGCAGGTCCGGCGCCGCGTCCAGCAGACGCGCGATCGCGTCGGGCGTCGTTCCGGCCGTCAGCTCGTAAGTGATCGTGTGGAACTGCAGCTCGTCGCCGTCGCTGTTGAAACGGGGCGGCGGAACCTTCTCCAGACGGCCGTTGAGATTGTCTTCCAGCCAGATCGCCGTGAACTCCGGCGCCCAGCCCCCCAGCAGATCCGCGTCAATCTCCGCGGCATCGACCGGTTCCACGTCATCCGGCGATACGCCGGCTCGTTCCTCTTCCAGCGCCGCGCGCATCGACGCCAGACCGCCGCCGATCTCCTCCATCACCGTCGCGACCGCCGAATCCCCGAAGACGATGTGGCCGCTGGACAGCCGGTGCCGCCCGGCCACCTCCACCACACGACAGCCGAGGCGTTCGCCCTTGCGCAGCACGCGGCTGGCGGAAGGCTCGGTCACGGTGACCGGGTCGGATTCGCGAAGCAGGTCGCGCAGCACCAGCGACTGTCCGGGCACCACATCCCCGACCTCGTAGAGGCTGAATACCGACTCGCGAAGCGCCTCCAGGTAGCGGCGCGTCGACGGCGATTCCTTCCAGCCGCGCCGCTTCAGGTAATCGTCCACGACGGTGCCCGGTTCGGCAGGCGACTGCGGCTGGGTCAGGAAATCCTCGAAGGCACAGTCCCACAGCCGGGCGATCCTGTCCTCGCCGACCAGTTCCTCGAGCTTCTCGAAATCGATGTCGTAGTTCGCGAGCGCTGCGCCGAAATGCTCATCGAACACCGCGTCGAAGAGCTCCGCCCACTCGTCGCGATGCGACCATTTGATCAGGCTGGAAAGCTCGTGGTCCTTTGCCATGGAATGCTGCCGTCGTCGCGAGAGAGGGATCGGACGCGGAACTTAGCCTACATTCCCGTGAACGGCGATGCGGCCAACGGGCCGACCTTCCGATTCCTTCATCCCCCGCGTCCGAACTCGACATCCTCTGCGGCAAGTGGTCCGCTGTCTGTCCGAGTTCTCATCCCAAGCGCTGCGCGGGACTCGGATTGAATGGTACCCGCGCCGAAGGCCGAGCATAAAAAAACTAAGCCCTGCGGCCACCGAAGGGGACAACGCAGGGCTGTGTTGGAGTTCACTGGAATCCGTGCCGGGGGCAGTATTACCGGCTTTCTTTCGGACGCAACGCGGGTATCAGCCGACGGTCCGACTTGTCGTCTCTGATTGTGGGATCATCAGGCAGGTAGCCGGTGCCAGGCGCTTTAGGCCTGCTCGTGCTCACCCTGCCGGCTTCGCAGTTTCAGCGAAGCCCTTGGGTTCTGTCCGGCGGCGTCATGGCTACCTCCAGGTCCAGATTTTCGCGGCGTCGCATGTCGAAGGTGCCAGCTCAAGCCCGCGGCGTCTCGCGGACAATCCCTCGGGACGGGCGCCCTGCGCCTTGTCTGTCCTTCGAACGACACCCGGAATCTGCCCCCGCCTTGCCCTCGCGTCAAGGCCGGGCGCGCCCTGACAGCAAAATGTGATCGAGAGCCGCTTCCGTGCGCCTCCTTCACGCGCCTTTGCGCCGCTTCCTCCCGCCACCACGGTGTCAGGAGCCTGTTCATAGTCTGTTCCGGCTCCTTGATGATCGGACCCCAAGGTGAATAAATCGGTTCCGGGTTTTCGTGCCCCTCGATCCTGCGGCGCGACTGCCTACATAGTAGCCGGCCGGCATGCCGGTCGATCCATCCTATGTTCGAGGCGGCGAGCGGCATGGCCGAGCACAAATTCATTTCCATTCGCGGCGCGCGCGAGCACAACCTCAAGAACGTCGACCTCGACCTGCCGCGCGACAGCCTCATCGTGATGACCGGCCTGTCGGGCTCCGGCAAATCCTCGCTCGCCTTCGACACGATCTATGCAGAGGGCCAGCGTCGCTACGTCGAGAGCCTGTCGGCCTATGCACGGCAGTTCCTGGAGATGATGCAAAAGCCCGACGTCGACCAGATCGACGGGCTGTCGCCGGCCATCTCCATCGAGCAGAAGACGACATCGAAGAACCCGCGCTCCACCGTCGGCACCGTCACCGAGATCTACGACTACCTGCGCCTCTTGTTCGCGCGCGTCGGCGTGCCCTATTCGCCCGCGACCGGCCTGCCGATCGAGAGCCAGACGGTTTCGCAGATGGTCGACCGGGTGCTGGCGATGGAAGAAGGCACACGGCTCTACCTGCTTGCCCCCATCGTGCGTGGGCGCAAGGGCGAGTACCGCAAGGAACTGGCCGAGCTTCAGAAGAAGGGTTTTCAGCGCGTCAAGATCGACGGCGTCTTCTACGAGATCGCCGACGCGCCGGCCCTCGACAAGAAGTTCAAGCACGACATCGACGTGGTGGTGGACCGCATTGTGGTGCGCGGTGACCTGGCCGCGCGGCTGGCCGACTCCATCGAGACGGCGCTGAAATTGGCCGACGGCATCTGCGTCGCCGAGTTCGCCGACAGGCCGTTGCCTCCCGAGGCCACGGCAGAAGATTCCGCCTACAAGTCGAAGAACGAGACACACGAGCGCGTCGTGTTCTCCGAAAAGTTCGCCTGCCCGGTGTCCGGCTTCACCATCCCCGAGATCGAGCCGCGGCTGTTCTCCTTCAACAACCCCTTCGGCGCCTGCCCCACCTGCGACGGGCTTGGCAGCCAGCGCGCCATCGATGAGAACCTGATCGTTCCCGAAGACCACGTGTCGCTGCGCGAGGGCGCCATCGCGCCGTGGGCGAAGTCATCATCGCCTTACTACGCGCAGACTCTCGAAGGACTCGGCAAGGCCTACGGCTTCAAGCTCTCCGACCGCTGGCGCGAGCTTTCGGAAGAGGCCCGACACGCCATCCTGCACGGCACCGGCACGCGCGAGATCGCGTTCCACTACGACGACGGAATCCGCTCCTACAAGACCACCAAGACCTTCGAGGGCGTCATCCCGAACCTCGAGCGGCGCTGGAAGGAGACCGAGTCTGCCTGGATGCGCGAGGAGATCGAGCGCTACATGGCCGCCACGCCCTGCCCGGCCTGCAACGGCTACAGGCTGAAGCCCGAGGCGCTCGCCGTGAAGATCGCCGGCCTGCACATCGGCCAGGTCACCGAGATGTCGATCCGCAAGGCCAACGACTGGTTCTCGGCCCTGCCCGACCAGCTCAACGTCAAGCAGAACGAGATAGCGGTGCGCATCCTCAAGGAAATCCGCGAGCGGCTGCGCTTCCTCAACGACGTCGGGCTCGACTATCTCAGCCTGTCGCGCTCTTCCGGCACGCTGTCCGGCGGCGAGAGCCAGCGCATCCGGCTTGCCTCGCAGATCGGCTCTGGGCTCACCGGCGTGCTCTACGTGCTGGACGAGCCTTCCATCGGCCTGCACCAGCGCGACAACGCCCGACTGCTGGACACGCTGAAGCACCTGCGCGACCTCGGCAACACCGTCATCGTCGTCGAGCATGACGAGGACGCGGTGCTGACGGCCGACTATGTCGTCGACATCGGCCCGGCGGCGGGCGTGCATGGCGGGCGCGTCGTGGCGCGCGGCACGCCGGCGGAGATCATGGCCAACCCGGCCTCGATCACCGGCAAGTACCTCACCGGCGAGCTGGAGATCTCCATGCCCGCCGAGCGCCGCGCCATGAAGAAGGGACGGCGCATCAAGGTGGTGGGCGCGCGCGGCAACAACCTCAAGAACGTCACGGCGGAAATCCCGCTCGGCTGCTTCACCGCCGTCACCGGCGTGTCGGGCGGCGGCAAGTCGACCTTCCTGATCGAGACGCTGTTCAAGGCGGCCTCGCGCCGCATCATGGGCAGCCGCGAGCACCCGGCCGAGCACGACCGCATCGAGGGCCTCGAATTCCTCGACAAGGTCATCGACATCGACCAGAGCCCGATCGGCCGCACCCCGCGCTCTAATCCGGCCACCTACACCGGCGCCTTCACGCCGATCCGCGACTGGTTCGCCGGCCTGCCGGAGGCCAAGGCGCGCGGCTACCAGCCCGGCCGCTTCTCCTTCAATGTCAAGGGCGGGCGCTGCGAGGCCTGCCAGGGCGACGGCGTCATCAAGATCGAGATGCACTTCCTGCCTGACGTCTACGTCACCTGCGACGTCTGCCACGGCAAGCGCTACAACCGCGAGACGCTCGACGTCACCTTCAAGGGCAAGTCGATCGCCGACGTGCTCGACATGACGGTGGAGGAAGGCGTCGAGTTCTTCGCCGCCGTGCCGGCGGTGCGCGACAAGCTGATCACGCTGAACCAGGTCGGCCTCGGCTACATCCACATCGGCCAGCAGGCCACGACGCTGTCGGGCGGCGAGGCGCAGCGCATCAAGCTCGCCAAGGAACTCTCCCGCAAGGCCACCGGCAAGACGCTCTACATCCTCGACGAGCCGACCACCGGCCTGCACTTCCATGACGTCGCCAAGCTGCTCGAAGTCCTCCACGAGCTGGTCGACCAGGGCAACACGGTCGTCGTCATCGAGCACAACCTCGAAGTGATCAAGACCGCCGACTGGATCCTCGACCTCGGCCCCGAAGGCGGCGACGGCGGCGGCGAACTCGTCGCGGCCGGCACGCCGGAAGACGTGGTCAAGGTGGAGCGCAGCTACACCGGGCAGTTCTTGAAGGAACTCCTGGAGCGACGGCCGGGTGGGCGCAGGCGGCAGGCGGAGGCGGCGGAGTAACGGGGGCACCTTCCCTCTCCGCGTCGTCAAGGGCCGCGGCCCTCTCAATCTCCTCGGACCGCCTCCTGCGGACAGGCCGCGTTTCACCACCCCCTCTGTCCTGCCGGACATCTCCCCCAAAAGGGGGGAGATTGGCAGCTTCCGCGACACAGCGCCCTCTGCACCGTCTAGAATTGGCTGGAACCAAGCGGCCGACTGATCTCCCCCTCTGAGGGGGAGATGTCCAGCAGGACAGAGACGGGCAACGTAGGGGCGGCCTTGAAGCAAGAGCTGCCACCAGCATCTCCACCACCGCTTTCACCAGCCGTCCCCGCTTCTACCACTTGGGCGCGAAAAAGAACGCCGACGCATCGGAAGATTTTCTGCACCACAAAAGTACTCTCAGGCGCCCAATCCCGCATCTGCTTGCCGTTGCTCCGACTTTGGAATAGGTTCCCGACCACTCGGCAAAGCTTCCGAAGCCATTTGCTTGAGAACTTCATTGCCAAATCACAAGCACAACAGATTTTTGTAATGAGATGGAGGGAGACGCCTACAACAACCTGACGTTCGCCACCGACTACGCGCAAGCCTATCGCGCGGACGGAACCGCGATACGGTTCACGCGGACGGAACGTCTTCTGCTCGCCTGCCTGTGTTCGCACGCCGGAATGCTGCGGAGCCGCGAGCAGTTGCTGGACGCGGTGGGCGAGATCGGGTCGGATGCCTCCGACCGCAACGTGGATTTCTACATCACCCGGCTTCGCCGCAAGATCGGCGATTCCGCCCGGTCGCCGCGCTACATCGCGACCCGCTACGGCGAAGGCTATGTCTGGATCGCCCCGCCACGTCCGCCGGCGGAGGCGCCGGTGGATTTCTTCGTCGTCGTCGGCCCCATCCTGATGATCGGGGCCAGCGACGGAAGCGAGGCGGCCTTCGCCGAGGCGCTTGCCGACGCCCTCAGGAGGCGCCTGCCGCCCGAACGCCGGGTCGCGGTGCGCGCCGATGCCCCCGTCCCCGAGTCGCCCTTTCGCATCAGCCTGACCTTCATGGCGGCAGGCGACGGGAGCGAATGCGTGTCGTCGCTCCATGCGCGGGAGGCGACGCGTGTGATCGCCGTCCGGCGCGACGCCTGCGGCGACGTCGACATGGACGCCCTGGCGGAGAGGCACCTCGTCGCGCTCTGGCAGTTCCATGTCGACGAGGCGGGCCAGGTGGCGCCAGACGCTCCCCCGCTCGCCGTCCGGATGGTCGAGGCCGGAGCGCTCTTTGCCGGGAATGCGCCCGCCGACCAGCCCCCGGAGGTGGCGCATCTCAAGGGGGAGGCGTTTCCTCCCTCCGCCATATGGCGGCGAAACGACGTACGGCTGCGCCAGATCATCCGAGAGGGCAAGGGAACTGCCTCCACGCGGCTGATGCTCGCGATAAACATCTACACGCGCTACGTCATCGACGGGTGGCGGTTCCTGGCCAACAGCGACCCCCGCGAGCAGGACCAGGCAGAGCTCGAAAGCCTCATCCTCGACAACCTTCCGGAACTGCTGGACGATCCGCAGAACGCGCTCTCGGCCGCCCACGTGCTCAGCTTCATGGGCCCGGCCCACCAGGTGCTGGCGCTCGATATCGCCGAAGAGGCGTTCACCCGCTCCACTGCTCTTGCCGACGCCTATTCCGTCCTCGGGCGCCTTCGCGGCTTTGCCGGCGATTTCGACGGCGCGCTCGACCTCCTCCACCGGGCCAAGCCGTTCTGCAAGCCCGGCTCGATGTTCGAGCGCTACGTCGCATCGTGCATCTGCCAGGTGCTGATGGCCGCCGGGGATTTCGATGCGAAGGACCGGGTCCTTGAAACCCTGACACGCAACCCCGTCAGCAAGGGACCCTACCGGCTGGTCTATGCAAGGCCGGGCGAGACGGCGCCGTCGCTTCCGGTCCGCATCCACCTCGCGCTGATGCCGCGCAAATATGCGCGCGCGCTCGTGCTGTGGAGCTACTACATCTCTGCGCGCGTGTTTCGCACCCAGGCAGCCAAGGAGAACCTCATCCTCGGCCTGGCAGGCCATCTGCGTCGTCGCTTCGGCGACGACATCATTCCCGACGAAGTCAGCGCGGCGATACCGGCAACGTTGGGCGACGATCCTGCCCGGCGTCCCGCGGCAGTTTGCGTCTGAGGGCGAACCGGCCCTCAGTCAAAGCGCCTCTCAAGTGCCGCCTCGGCATCCGGCAACCTCGCCTGGTTCACCGGCGTGATCTCGCGCAGCAGTTTGGTGCGCATGGCGCTGCCGAAATCGTCGATCGTTTCCGCGACGATCACGAAGGCGCCATGACCGACGACGAGGTTATCGAGATAGTACCGCTCGAGGTTGGGCTCGTCGTCGACGATCGCCAGCCCGTTGACGGTCACGCCGGCCTCCTTGGCGCGGCGGCGGGCCGACATGATGGACACGCCGTTGCGCCGTCGCGGATAGTGGGTTTCGGCTCCGTCTCCGGACACGTCGATGATGCGGCGCATCGCACAGAGTTCAGGATCGTTCAGAAGATCGAGCGCGTCCGTGACCCCCTGGCCCAGGTCCGTGCCGCCCCCGCCCACCCTCGGGAGCAACCGGATCAAGCGCGCAAAACGCTCGATATCGGCCCGGTTGCGGACCGGATGCCAGGGAATCCGGCGGGCGGTCATCGCCGCGTCGGACCAGACCACCGCCGCCAGCGCGACGCCACCGGCCGCGGCGACCGCCTCAGCGACATCCGGATCGCGGAGCGCGTCGGAAAGGCCCGTCAGCTGCAGCCGATACTCGATCTCGTCGATGCTTCCGGAGGCATCGATCGCAAACACCAGCGCGGTGCTGAAGCATGCCCTGGCCTGGGCGAAAGCTGATCCGGGCAATCCTGCGAGACAGACAAGGAGCCAGACGATTAACGCAAGCGTCTGCGCGATACCGGCCCGGCTGGCACTTGATCCGAGGCAAGCACTGCTCATGTAGGCCCCCAATCCGGTGAACGTCTCAGGGCTGCTAGATCGTGAATGTTGCAGGATTGTTTGCAGGCAAGAGCTGTAACGGCCCGTCAGCCTGACCCGGTACGCCAGGCGACCGCCCCAGCGCGTTTACCAGATGCGCAAGGCCCGACCGCGGTGTGGGAGTGCTGGAGGAATTGCTCGACCAGAACGAAACGGCAGTCCCGATCGAGGGGGCCTGAGGTCATCGGGAACCCCGACCGGCTTGTTCCCGGCTTCAGCGGCGGCAGAGCCGAGGCGCGCGCCGCCTGAAGCTCAGAACACCCCGGTTCCCATCAGCCTGAACATCCGGCCCTCCGCCTTGTCGTTGTGGTTGTAGATGATCTCGCCGTAGCTGGCTTTCATCGAGAAGCTGGGGCTGAAATTGACGTTGATCGTGTCACCTACCGCAAAATGGTTCTGCACGTCGCCGCCCGCCCTTCCGTCCGAGGTGGACTCGCCACCGTAGGTGTACATGCCATCCAGCGACAGCCAGATCATCTTGTTCAGGTTTCTGGTGATGTGGCCCTCAGCCGTGAAGAGCGGTCGCTGGCCGGTCGTGTCGGCAGGACCGAATGGGTCGTTGTTGTCGCCGAACACTGTCACGGAAGGAAGGAGTTCGATGGTTCCGAGGTCGGGCGCGACCAATGAACTGCCAATGTTGTAGGACATGGGCAGGCCGAACATTGCCGCCCAGCGATTGGAGCCGGTGTTGAGCGCCTTGTCCGAATCGTACTTGCCAATCGGCACGTAGACATTGGCCAACGCGCCAAGCTGGAACCCCGGCTCGAACTGCGCGTATGCGGGCAAGGCCAGCGCCGGCGAGCCGATGAGGCCGTATACCAGGCCGACCTGGGCGTCGAAGAAGCCGGAGGCATGCCCCTCGATCCTTCCCAAGATTTTGGCGTCCAGCGACCCGGACACCTCGCCGTAGGGCAACACGCCAAAGATGGCGCCCTGGTTGCCGCCGATCTCGAAGGCGCGGGTGTATTGGGCAACGGCCAGATTGATGGTCACGTCCCCTCTTTGGAAAACACTGCCTGGTTCGTAGCCCTGATTGCCCTCGAGCCGAATGACGTAAGTCGACAGGACGTTCGATCCGTCCGGGACGAGTTGAAACGCCCGCGGACCGAACCCCTGGCCGGCGTTGGCCGGAGCGTCCATCAGACCACCGCCGATGGACGTGAGGAGGACTGTCGCGAGGTGATGCGCTCTCAACATCACTCTTCCCCTTATGGCGTGACAATGTTGAACCAGAACGGGAAGCTGTCGAGCGAGCCGAGCAGGTCCGCGAACTGATCGGCTTTGCCGTCGATCTTCATCGCGCCGCCAGCGATCGCATCCTGCACGGTGGTCTGGCGCAGTTGCACGGCGTCGAGCGTCTCCTTGGTCAGCGTGAGCGTTCCGTCGGGCTTGGCAAGCGCGTCGCCATAGCTCAGCACGCCGTTCTCGACGGTCACGCCGTAGACTCGGCCCAGGTCGGTGAAATCGAAGTTCAGCCGCAACACCTTGCCGCTCACCTTCTCCGCATTCAGGCGCACGGCGAGATAGTCGAAGAGCAGTTCCGGCGGCATCGCGCGGATCACGTCCGGACCGGCGCTCCCTGCGGTGGCGATGTCCGGAACACCGTTGCGCAGTTCGTGCGCGCCCTGCAGGTAGACCGAGCGCCACGGTCCGGACTCGGACTGGTAGCCCAGTTGCTCGAACGCGTCCGCCAGGAGGTGCTTCGCGGAGACATTGTCGGGATCTGCGAACACCGCCTGCTTCATCACTTCCGCGACCCAGCGGTACTCGCCCTTGTCGAAGTCGGCCTTCGCCTTCGCGACGACGGCGTCCGCGCCGCCCATGTACTCAATGTATTTCCGGGCGCCGTCGACCGGAGCGAGCGGGTTGAGATTTGCAGGATTGCCATCGTACCAGCCCATGTAGCGCTGATAGACGGCACGGCTGTTGTGGCGCAGCGTGCCGTAGTAGCCGCGCGTCGCCCAGTTGCCGTCGAGTTCGGGCGGAAGCGCTATCGCCTCGGCAATCTCGGGACCGGTCAGGCCGTGGTTCATCAGGTTGACCGTGCGGTCGTGCAGATACTTGTAGGTGTCGTGCTGCTTGCCCAGATAGTCGACAACCTCCTCGTTGCCCCAGACCGGCCAGTGGTGGCTCTGGAATTTCACCGCCACCTCGTCACCATACAGCGCGATCGTTTCGCTGATGTAGTTCGCCCAGCCGAGGGGATCGCGCACCTGCGCACCGCGCAATGTCAGGATGTTGTGCATGGTGTTGACGGTGTTTTCCGCCAGCCACAACGCTTTCCACTGCGGGAACCAGGTGTTCATTTCAGCCGGCGCCTCGCTGCCCGGCGTCATCTGGAATTCCATCACCACGCCGTCGATCGTCAACGTGTCGCCGGTTCTGGAAACGGTGTCCGTCGGCGGGATCAGGGTGACGGTGCCGGCCGACGTCGTCTGGCCAAGCCCGGCGTTGACGCCCGCCCGGGCGTTTCGCGGCAGAAGGGTGCCGTACATATACATCGCCCGGCGGCTCATCGCGTTGCCGGCGATCACATTCTCGCTGATGGCGTGCTCGAGAAAGCCTTCCGGCGCGATGATCCTGACCTTGCCCGACTTCACGTCGGCCTCGTCGACGATGCCGCGGATACCGCCATAGTGGTCGGTATGGCTGTGGCTGTAGACCACCGCCACGATTGGCCTCTCGCCGAGGTTTCTGGTCACAAGATCGTAAGCCGCCTTCGCGGTCTCGGTCGACTGCAGCGTGTCGAATACGATCCAGCCGGTGTCGCCCTTGACGAAGGTCATGTTGGCGAGGTCGTAGCCACGCACCTGGTAGATGTCGTCGGTGACCTCGAACAGGCCGTACTGCATGTTCAGTTGAGCATTGCGCCAAAGGCTCGGGTTGACCGTATCCGGCGCTGCGGTGTCGAGGCCGATATAGGTCTTGTAGGTTTCGAGATCCCAGACAACCTTGCCGTTGGCGTCCTTGATGGTCAGCGTCTCGGGACGGTCGATCAGGCCGCGCTGCGCATTGTCGAAGTCGCGCCGGTCAGCAAAGGGCAGCGCCTCCAGCACCTTTGCGTTCGCGGCCTTGGTAAATTCAGTCGCGGGCTTGGGAGCTTCCTGAGCCCAGGCAACAACCGGATAGGCGAGAGCAAAAATCAGACAAGCAGTTCGCAAAACATCCCCCCGATATCATTGCTTTTTTTGGCGACGATAACTGCATCGGCGCACTCGGCGCAAGCGGTCGTGAAGCCCGAAACTCTTCCGGTTCTGAACGCCCGTCTCGATTGAACGAACGGGTTCTTGCGGGCGAAGGCCCAGCCAACAGTCAGCATCATGCCTTGCGCCAGGTGCCGCCCTCGGCACTTCGGAGCGAGTACCGACGACAGGACAGCGGCTTGCACGCCACGTCTCGGCGAAGCTGACCCAGCGGCTCTGCCTTGCCACGGCGACAATCTCGGCCCAACTAACGGGCATGACGGGCGAAACCGACACTCCATCGAATCGCTGGGCGCTGCCCGCGTCTGCGGTGGTGCACACGCTGATCGCCGTACTGATCATTTTTGGCGTGCCCAAGTCGATGACGCAGCCTCAGGAGGAGCAGGCGATCTCGGTGACGATCGAGCCGCCGACCGAGGAGGGGGAGGCAGCACCGCCGCCCTCCACGCCGCCTCCCGAGGCCAGGGACGAGACCCAGCCACCACCCCCGCCGGCGGCGGAGCAGCCGGCTGCGGCGGCGCCCCCGGTTGCCGTGCTCGATCCGGTGGTGAAGTTCGGCGAGCGGGATGCCGGGCCACGCCAGGCGCTCGACGGCACTTCCGCCAAGGACGATCCGGAGGACTTGAGGCCCTCGCCCCTTGCCGAGGAAAGGCCGGCGACGGACGAGGCCAGCGGCGAAGACCCTGCTGGGGAAGAGCCGTCCACCGCCGCCACTGACACCACCGGCGATACCACCGACGGGGCGGAGGCGGCCGAGACCGATGCGGTCGGGCGGCCCGATGGCCCACCCGACCAAGAGGCCGGCGATTCCGTGCCCCAGCTCATTGCCAGTGCGGAAGCCGAGCAGGCCGCTGCTGCCGCGGCAGCGGCCGCTGAGAAGGCCAAGGCAGACAAGGAAGCGGCAGAGAAGAAGAAGGCCGAGGAAAGGAAGAAGGCCGAACCGGCTCTTCGCGAGGCGCGGAAGCTCTACTCTCGTGCCGAGAACCTTGACGCCGCCGCCACGCTAGCGATGGCCAACGTTCCACGCGGGGTGCGCGCCGGGCGCCTTTGCGCGACCGAACTAAGGCTGCAGCTCCAGTATGGACCGACGCCCTATTTCCCCGAGCTGATCCCTTCCTACGAGCTCGACCAGGGCACCGTGCTGCACGTGCGCCAAGGCGCCTTCCGGGCCGGCGGCGCCTGGTACAATCTGAGCTTCGAGTGCCAGATCGACCCGGACGCGACGGAGGTGGTGTCCTTCGCCTACCGGGTTGGAGAACGCCTGTCCCGCGAGGAGGCGAAGCGCCGCCGCCTGCCCATGCCATAGCCTGTCAGGAGACTGGCCGGGATCGGGTGGACAAGGGCCGAGGCCCGACGCATCCTCGCCCCGCTATCGGGAGCAGGCATGATCCTCATCGGCCAGTACGATTCATCCTTCGTGCGCCGCGTCGGCATTGCGCTGACGCTCTATGGCCTGCCGTTCGAGCACCGGCCGTGGTCGGTGTTCGGCGATGCCGACCGTATCCGCCCCTACAACCCCCTGACGCGTGTGCCGGTCCTGGTGCTCGACGACGGCGAGGCGCTGGTCGACAGCCACGCCATCATGGACCACATCGACAGCCTCGTGCCGCCCGAGCGACGGCTCTACCCGGTGAACGAGCCGGCGCGCCGGCAGGCGATGCGGATCGCCGCGCTGGCAGCCGGGGTGGCGGAGAAGGCGGTCAGCCTGTTCTACGAACTGCGCCTCCATCGCGAGGTCTCGGAGTTGTGGGTGGAGCGGTGCCGCGGCCAGATCCTCGCCACGCTCGGCGTGCTCGAGGCCGACCGCGCGGCGCGCCCGGGCGACTACTGGTTCGGCGGCGCTATCGGCCACGCCGACATCGCGGTGGCCGCCTCGATCCGGCACATGCGCGAGGCGCATCCCGGCCTGGTGGCGATGGAGGATTTCCCGGCGCTCGCAGCGCATTGCGCCCGGCTGGAAGCGTTGCCGGTCTTCACCGCCATCTCGCAGCCCTTCATCGCGCCCGCGTGACGGGCGCTGCCGCTTCCGGAGAGACATCGACATGAACGCATCAGGCACGATCCGCGCCGGCATGGGCGGCTGGACGTTCGAGCCATGGGAGGGGACGTTCTATCCCGAGGGCCTGTCGAAAAAGCGGCAGCTCGAATACGCCTCGAGGCAGGTGCCCACCATCGAGGTCAACGGCACCTACTATTCCGGCTTCAAGCCCGACACCTATGCCAAGTGGGCTGCCGAGACGCCCGACGACTTCATCTTCTCGATCAAGGGCAACCGCTTCGTCACCAACCGCAAGGTGCTGGCGGAGGCGGGCGAGTCCATGGCGAAGTTCTTCGCACAGGGGCTGGAGGAGCTGGGGCCGAAGCTCGGCCCGATCGTCTGGCAGTTCGCGCCGACGAAGAAATTCGAGCCAGAGGATTTCGAGGGTTTTCTGAAACTTCTGCCCGAAAAGCATGCCGGCCTTGAGCTTCGCCATGTGCTCGAGGTGCGGCACCCCTCCTTCGCGGTGCCGGAATTCGTCGCGCTGGCCCGGCGCCACGGCGCGGCGATCTGCTACGCCCACCATCACGACTACCCCGAGATCGCCGACGTCACCGCTGACTTCGTCTACGCCCGGCTGCAGAAGGGCGAGGATACAATCCCCACCGCCTACCAGCCCGGCGACCTCGACCGCTGGGCGGAGCGCGCCAAGTTGTGGGCACAGGGGAGCCAACCGGACGACCTGCCGCTGGTCGACCCCGCCACCGTGCCGAAGCGCCGGCCCCGCGACGTCTTCGTCTACATCATCCACGAGGGCAAGGTGCGAGCTCCGCAGGGCGCGCAAGCCTTCATGGAACGGGTCAGGTAAGGCTGCAGGTCGCCGCCAACAGCCTCCCGCGCCTCTTGCCGGCAGTCTGGCCAGCCCCGAGACGCCGGAGCCGGGCGCCGGGTTTCCCAACCCTGGGGCCCACCAGGCGTGAGTCGCAGGCGCCTTCCCTCGGGCGATCCGCGATCTGAACACATTTTGTTGACCAGAAGTCTTTCTGGCAGCCATCATCGCGATCATTTCCTGTCGATCGTGGGGGACGATCACATCCATGCTGCTGATACGACTTGACTTTACGTCACTGACTTGCCCTTGGAGAGCGTACATCCCCACATCGGGCACGTCGTTTCTCGCCGCCGCGTTACACAATGTGTAACCTTCTCGATGACATGTGCCGCTGGATGGGGCTCAAACCGGGCGCACCGCGCCTCTGAGCGGAACCGGCATGACTGTCGACTACAACTCGCTACTGATCGCGCTGGGCATCTGCGGCGCATGCCTGCTCGTCACGATCGTGATGAGCTGGATGCTGGCGCGCAGCGAACACTTCCTGCTCACCTGGGCAATCGGAGTCGCGCTGATCGTCGCCTACTCCCTGGTCTATACACGTTACCTCGCATCCCCGAACCGATGGATCGGCGCAATCTGCTTCGCGATTCTCATGTTCGCGCTGGTGGCGCTGGTTCATGCGGCTGCCCAGTTCCGGTCGGTCGCCAAGCCGCTCTGGTTCGCGTTTGCCGTGGGGTCGATCGCAACCGCTGTGACGACCCTGCCCCTGCTGCTGGGCTATGACGGGCTCGGTTTCATCGCGCTGAACCTGGCAGCGGCGGGCCTGCTCGCAACCACCGGCTGGCAGTACTGGCGCGGCCGGGAAGAAGCGCCTGGACCAATCATGGCGCTCACGATTCTGTATGGCATCCTGTCCGCCGGCTTCCTGCTGTGCGCAGGGGTGCTGATCGTCGAGGGCCGGATGGTCCTCGGCGCGGCGCCCCGGAACTGGGCGGAGGACGTGTCGCTCGGCCTCAACCTCGCCGCGATGACGGGTATTGGCGCCCTGTCGCTGGCGCTCAACCACTGGCGCGCGGCCGCAATGCACCGGCGCGAGGCCATGACCGACGCCCTCACCGGCCTGATGAACAGGCGCGCCGTTTTCGAGCAGTTCGAATCCACCCCCTTCGGTCCCGCCATGGCGGTGCTGGCCTGCGATCTCGACGGCTTCAAGTCGATCAACGACCGCTACGGCCATGCGGCGGGCGATGCGGTGATCAAGGGGTTCGGCGCCGTATTGCGCAAGATCGTCGGCGAACAGGGATGCGCGGCCCGACTGGGTGGCGAGGAGTTCGCGGTGGTCATGGCCGGCCTCACGCCGGGGGCGGGCCAGGAACTGGCCGAACGCATCAGAAGCACGTTCGCAGCGCAGATCATCCAGACGGATGCCGGCCCGCTGCGCTGCACGGTGAGCGTCGGACTGGCCTTCGGCCAGATCGAAGGTGCCAAGTTCGAGGACGTGCTGCGCGCCGCCGACAAGGCGCTCTACCTCGCCAAGCAGCGAGGCCGGAACCGCATCATGGCCGCCCCGCAGCGGCTGGCGGGATAGATCCGGACAGACTTTCGACCCGGCAGATCAATCCAGCAGATCGGAAAGCACGGGCCGCAATGCCAGCGGCAGGTCCTCGGCGATCAGGCCGTAACCAAAACGCCGCGCCGCCTCGGCATGCATCCACACCCCTGCGCCGGCTGCCTCGAAAGACGGCATGCCCTGCGCGAGCAATCCGGCAATGATGCCCGACAGCACGTCACCCGAACCTGCCGTGGCAAGCAGCGGCGTACCGTTGCTGTTGATGGCGGCGCGGCCGTCGGGTGCGGCAATAACCGTATCGGGGCCCTTGTAGACGACGACCGCCTGCGCGCGGCTTGCCGCGCTACGCGCCCGCGCGAGCTTCGACGGCTCGTTGGCCGGGTCGAGATCGGGGAACAGCCGCGCGAACTCCGCCGCGTGGGGGGTCAGCACGAGGTCGCAGCGCCAGCCGGTCGCCGGCGGCTCCAGCAGCGTCCGATCCTTGCCGAGTGCGGTCAGCGCGCTCGCGTCGACGACCATCGCCGGACAGGGCTGCGCCTGCTGGAGAATGCGGGCGAGACGTCGCGCAGTTTTGACGTCGTTCGCCAGGCCGGGACCGTAGACGAAGGCAGACGGCCGGCGCGCTAGGACCGCGGCGAGGATGTCGTCAACCGTATCCACTTCGCGCAGCATGACCGAGGTGAGGTGCGCCGCGTTCACCGGGACTGCATCCGGGGGCGACAGCAGCGTGACGGCCCCTGCCCCGGCGCGCGCCGCCGCCATCGCCGACAGTCGGGCAGCGCCGGTGGCGGATGCCCCGCCGGACAGGACCATCACATGGCCGCGCGAATATTTGTGCACGTCTCGCGCCAGCCTCGGCAGGCTATCGCGCCAGAGCGCCGGGCCGTTCTCGAAGGTTTGGATGGCGAGCGAATTGATCACCGCATCTGAGATGCCGATATCGGCCAGCACCACCTCGCCACAGGCCGTGCGGCCGGGCTCGAGCAGGTGCCCTGGCTTCAGCCTCGCGAAGGTCACGGTGAGGGCGGCGTCGAAACTGTCGCCCAGGCGTTGTCCCGTCGCCCCGGACAGGCCTGACGGCAGATCTACCGCGACGACCGGACTGCCTGCCGCGCGGGTGCGGGCAACGACGCCGAGCGTCATCTCGTCGAGCGGCCGGTCCAGCCCCGCACCGTAGAGGGCATCAACTACGACGGCGCCTTCCCGCGGCGAATAGGTCGCGAGCGGTTGCGCCGGCACTTCGCATTCGGCCGCGGCGATGGCGGCGTCCGACCCATCGCGCGGCGGGCGGGCAACGTGGACGACAACGTCGATACCACCCCTGCGCAGCCGCTCGGCCACCACATACCCGTCGCCACCATTGTTTCCGGGGCCGCAGAGCACATCCACCTTCCTTCCAGGGAAGCGCGACAGCAGTGCATCGGCGACCGCTTGCCCGGCGCTTCGCATCAGATCCATGCCAGTGTCTGGTCCAGCAGCGATCGCTCGGCGGTCGGCCTCGGACATCTCCGATGGCAGCAGCAGTTCGACGGGGCGGGAGACGAACGTCATGGACACCATCTAGCATGAGCCGGGGCTATCGTGCAGCACATCGACACGGCGCACAAAAATGCATCCATATGCACAATAGTTAGGCGCCCAAATTTTCCGCGTGGGAATGCGACTGCTTCGTGACTAGGCAAGAGCCGCGAAATTTCGGCAAGCCGCGACATTCCGCTGGCCTGTGTGCGCCAACCGACCTAAGGCGATATGCGCACTTAAGGCTGGCATGGAACGTGCTACTGTGGGGCCGGAGGCGCGCCGCCAGAGCGCGCCACAGAGATGACTGGAGGCCAAAGGCAGCATGAAAAAGATCGAGGCGATCATCAAGCCGTTCAAGCTTGACGAGGTGAAGGAGGCGCTGCAGGAGGCCGGCCTTCAGGGCATCACCGTTACCGAGGCGAAGGGCTTCGGCCGGCAGAAGGGGCACACGGAGCTCTATCGCGGGGCCGAATACGTCGTCGACTTCCTGCCGAAGGTGAAGATCGAGGTCGTGCTCGCCGACGAAGCCGTCGAGGGCGCCATCGAGGCGATCCGCAAGGCCGCCCAGACCGGGCGGATCGGCGACGGCAAGATCTTCGTCTCGAATGTGGAGGAAGTTGTCCGCATTCGTACCGGTGAGACCGGCCTCGACGCCATCTGACCTCCTCAACGCGCAAGCCAATCAAGACACGTCAAAAGGGAAAACGCCATATGACGACAGCCGCCGACATCATGAAGCAGATCAAGGACAACGACGTTAAGTTCGTTGACCTTCGCTTCACCGATCCCAAGGGCAAGCTTCAGCACGTCACCATGGACATCGCCGAAGTCGAGGAGGACATGTTCGCCGACGGCGTCATGTTCGACGGATCGTCCATCGCCGGCTGGAAGGCGATCAACGAGTCCGACATGGTGCTGATGCCCGACACCGAGACGGTCCACATGGACCCGTTCTTCGCGCAGTCGACCATGGTCATCCTGTGCGACATCCTCGACCCGATCTCCGGCGAGGCCTACAACCGCGATCCGCGCGGCACCGCCAAGAAGGCCGAAGCCTACATGAAGGGCGAGGGCATCGGCGACACCGTCAACGTTGGCCCCGAGGCCGAGTTCTTCGTATTCGACGACGTGCGCTACAAGGCCGATCCCTACAACACCGGCTTCAAGCTCGACTCGACCGAACTGCCCTCGAACGACGACACCGACTACGAGACCGGCAACCTCGGTCACCGTCCGCGCATCAAGGGCGGCTACTTCCCGGTCCCGCCGATCGATTCCTGCCAGGACATGCGCTCCGAGATGCTGACGGTGCTGTCGCAGATGGGCGTGCGCACCGAGAAGCATCACCACGAGGTCGCCGCCGCCCAGCACGAACTCGGCCTGAAGTTCGACACGCTGGTGCGCAACGCCGACAAGATGCAGCTCTACAAGTACGTCGTGCACCAGGTCGCCAACGCCTACGGCAAGACCGCGACCTTCATGCCGAAGCCGGTGTTCGGCGACAACGGCTCGGGCATGCACGTTCACATGTCGATCTGGAAGGGCGGCAAGCCGACCTTCGCCGGCAACGAGTATGCCGGCCTGTCGGAATCCTGCCTGTACTTCATCGGCGGCATCATCAAGCACGCCAAGGCCATCAACGCCTTCACCAACCCGCTGACCAACTCCTACAAGCGTCTGGTCCCGGGCTATGAGGCGCCGGTGCTGCTGGCCTACTCGGCACGCAACCGCTCGGCTTCCTGCCGCATCCCCTTCGGCGCCTCGCCGAAGTCGAAGCGCGTCGAGATCCGCTTCCCCGATCCGGGTGCGAACCCCTATCTCGGCTTCGCCGCCCTTCTCATGGCCGGCCTCGACGGCATCAAGAACAAGATCCATCCCGGTCAGCCGATGGACAAGGATCTCTACGACCTGCCGCCGAAGGAGCTCAAGAAGATCCCGACCGTCTGCGGTTCGCTGCGCGAGGCCCTGCAGTCGCTGGACAAGGACCGCGGCTTCCTCAAGGCCGGCGGCGTGTTCGACGACGACCAGATCGACGCCTACATCGAGCTGAAGATGGCCGAGGTCATGCGCTTTGAGATGACGCCGCACCCGGTCGAGTTCGACATGTACTACTCCGTCTGATGACGTTGCGACCCCGGTCAGTCATGGCCAAGATGAACCCCGGCTTCGGCCGGGGTTTTTCTTTGTGCATCACCAGGGGACATATGAGAACGATGATTGCAGCCGCCGCATTGCTGCTGGCGGCACCGGCCGCGGCCCAGGACGACCCGATGGAGATGCAACGATGCATCTGGTCCTGCCTGGCGGACTCCAAGGGCGCGGACGATCCCGCCTATCACCAGTGCATCGCCAGGAACTGCCATGAGGGGGCGGCAGCCGCACCGGCGACGCCCTCGGCGCAGAAGGGCGTCTGGATCTACGGCGAGCATCCCGTACTCGGCCTGTCCGCGCATGTCGTGGTGGACGGCGGCGCCTATGGTATCGCCTGCTTCCCGCCGACGCCTGGGGTCGGCTACACGACGATGGTGCGGGCCACGGACGGCCTCATTCCGAATGTCGGCGAAGCGGTGGGCCCGGCCTATGTGGTCGAGGGACCTTTCGGACTGGGCGGGAACATCAGGCTCGAGCCGACCCAGCGAGGATTCGCCGAACTCAGGACCGACGCCTGCATGGTCGACTTCGACCGACTGAAGGCGGCTCGGGAATTGAAGTTCCTCGACATCGACTCGCTCTCCCTGCGCGCCGACGGCAACAGCACCGTGATGACGGTCGGCCAGGAAGGCCGCAGCTACGACATCCGCACTTCGGGCGACGTGGCGGCGCTGAGCGGCACGGTCGTGATCCCGCTGCGCGGCTCCTCGAAGGCGCTAGGGAAGCTGCTGCGCAGTTGTCCGGCCATGGCGGCGGAGCTGGCGGAAGGCTGCGGCGACTACTGACGCGCCAAGCCCTCCGGAAGGCGCCGGCATCATGCCAGCGTTTTCTCCCCGCACGCGTGTGAGCCGAAGGACCGGCCGAAACCGGCGGCTCGGCCGCGAAGGGCGTAGGCAGCCGAACTGGCGCGCCCCTCCCCCTTCCGGGCACCCCCTCCCGCACGATAGGGAAGACGGGTCGCGTCCTGCCTAAGAAGCTGACCGGCGCGCGTTTGCAGCGTTTCTTCGACACAAAGAAAAGCCCGGCGCGGAGAGCTCCGCGCCGGGCTTCTAATTGGGCTGGGACCGGCTCGACTATTCCTTGGCGTCGAGATCGGTTCCGAGCGTGTCGCGCACGAAGATCATGCCGATTACCAGTGACATCGCGGAGATCACGATCGGATACCAGAGGCCGTAGTAGATGTCGCCCGCCGCGGCGCTCATGGCGAACACTGTCGCCGGGAGCAGGCCGCCGAACCAGCCGTTGCCGATGTGATAAGGCAGCGACATGCCGGTGTAGCGGATGCGGGTCGGGAACATCTCGACCAGGATGGCGGCAATCGGGCCGTAAACCATCGTCACGTAGAGGACCAGGACAAACAGGATCGCGATCACGACCGGCCAGTTGACCGCGTCGGGGTCCGCCACCATCGTGTAGGTGCCCGTCGCCGCGTCCTGCTTCAGTGGATAGCCGGCCGCTTGCAGAGCGGCGAACACCGCGTTGTTGAACTCCTTGCCCTTGGTGGCCGCGTCCGCGCCCGCCTGGATCGCGTCGAAGGAGGCAATCGTGCTGTCGCCGATGGTCACCGTGGCCGGTGTGCCGGGCGCCGCGGTGGCCGCGACCGTGTAGGGCACGGAATTGCGGGTCAGGAACGAGGTGGCGACGTCGCAGGACGTTGTGAACTTGGCGGTGCCGGTGGGGTTGAACTGGAAGTTGCAATCGCCCGGTGCGGCCGTCACGGTGGCCTGGACGGTGGACTGCGCGATGGCGAGGGCCGGGTTCGCCGCCCAGGTGAGCGCCTTGAACAGGGGGAAGTAGGTCACGATCGCCAGAGCGAGACCGGCCATGATGATCGCCTTTCGGCCGACCTTGTCGGAGAGCCAGCCGAACACAACGAAGAAAGGCGTGCCGATGAGCAGCGCGAGCGCGATCATGATGTTGACCGACACCGCGTCAACCTTGAGCACGTTCTGGAGGAAGAACAGGGCGTAGAACTGGCCCGAGTACCAGACCACAGCCTGGCCGGCGGTGAGGCCGAGCAGCGCCAGCAGCGCGATGCGAGCGTTCTTCCACTGGCCGAAGGCTTCAGACAGCGGCGCCTTGGAGCCCTTGCCCTCTTCCTTCATGCGCTGGAAGGTGGGCGATTCGTTCAGCGACAGCCGGATCCAGACCGAGATGGCAAGCAGGACGCACGACAGCAGGAACGGAATGCGCCATCCCCACGCCTTGAACGTGTCTGGGCCCATGGATGTCTGGATCACCAGGATGACGATCAGGGAGAGAAAGAGGCCCAGCGTCGCCGTCGTCTGGATCCAGGATGTGTAGTAGCCGCGGCGGTCGTCCGGGGCATGCTCTGCGACATAGGTCGCAGCACCGCCGTACTCACCGCCCAGGGCAAGCCCCTGAAGCATGCGCAGGATGATCAGAATGATCGGGGCCGCGATGCCGATCGTCGCCGAACCCGGAAGGAGGCCGACCAGGAAGGTGGAGAGGCCCATGATCAGGATGGTGACGAGGAACGTGTACTTGCGGCCGACCAGGTCGCCGAGACGACCGAAGACCAGCGCGCCGAAGGGGCGCACGAGGAAGCCGGCCGCGAAGGCGAGCAGCGCGAAGATGTTGCGGGTGGCTTCCGGATATTCGCTGAAGAATGCCGCGCCGATGAAGGCCGCCAGCGAACCGTACAAATAGAAGTCATACCACTCGAATACAGTTCCCAGAGAAGACGCAAAAATGACCTTCTTCTCTTCCCTCGTCATCCCGCGGGGCCGTCCGCCCACGGTTGCTGCAACACTCATGGCAAATCCCTCCCTGCCATAGTCTGGCGGCCCCCTCCACAGGTTCCGCGGCCGGAAAGGATTGACAGAAAATCCCGCAGCGAGGGAGCGCTGCTTTGTATCTATGACTTTGGTCGAATGCTGCGGCCGACGCTTTCACGCTATCGTCCCGCCAGGCCCTGTACGACCTGGGTCGGGAGGAACCATGGACCTGCTCGAGCTCCTCAAGGCGCAGCTGACCGACCCTTTCCGGATCGGCCTGCTGGTCGCGTTGCTCATCACGATGCTGAATACGGCGCGCACCACCGGCCAGTTCGTCCCGCTCCTCCTCGGTGCGGTGTTCGTGGCGGTCCTGATACCGACGGCGTTCCAGTCACAGGGCACGGCCTCCTATCTGGCCATCGCCGTGGGAATGGTCTCGAACGCGATCCTTCTGGCCGTCGGGCTGGGCGTCATCGCGGCCTGGCGGCGCGTCGCGAAGCGCACCTGACGCCATCCCCAGAAAAGAAGAGCGGCAGCGCATGCGCTGCCGCTCGGATGGTTGATCTCCGTCTCGGGAAGGCGGTGCTTAGGCGGCCGCCTTCTTGAAGGCCTCGGTCGGGACCTCGGAGATGGTCTTCAGGATCTGCGAGGCGATCTGGTAGGGGTCGCCCTGCGAGTTCGGACGACGGTCCTCGAGGTAGCCCCGGTAGCCATTGTTGACGAAGGAGTGCGGGACGCGGATCGACGCGCCGCGGTCAGCAACACCGTAGGAGAACTTGTTCCACGGAGCCGTCTCGTGCTTGCCGGTCAGGCGCTTGTCGTTGTCCGGGCCATAGACGGCGATGTGGTCCATCAGGTTCTTGTCGAACTGCGCCATCAGCGCCTCGAAGTACTCCTTGCCGCCGACTTCACGCATGAACTTGGTCGAGAAGTTGCAGTGCATGCCCGAGCCGTTCCAGTCGGTGTCGCCGAGCGGCTTGCAGTGCCACTCGATGTCAATGCCGTACTTCTCGGTCAGCCTCATCAGCAGGTAGCGGGCGATCCACATCTGGTCGGCAGCGGTGCGCGAGCCCTTGCCGAAGATCTGGAATTCCCACTGGCCCTTCGCGACCTCGGCGTTGATGCCTTCGTGGTTGATGCCGGCGGCGAGGCAGAGGTCGAGGTGTTCCTCAGTCAGCTTGCGTGCGATGTCGCCGACATTCTTGTAGCCGACGCCGGTATAGTACGGGCCCTGGGGGGCCGGAAAGCCGTGCTCGGGGAAGCCGAGCGGGCGGCCGTCCTTGTAAAAGAAGTACTCCTGCTCGAAACCGAACCAGGCGTCCTGGTCGTCGAGGATGGTGGCGCGGCTGTTGGACGGATGCGGCGTGACGCCATCGGGCATCATCACCTCGCACATGACCAGCACGCCGTTGGCGCGGGCCGGGTCGGGGAAGTGTGCAACCGGCTTGAGGACGCAGTCGGACGAGTGGCCTTCGGCCTGCAGCGTCGACGAACCGTCAAATCCCCAGAGCGGCAGCTGGTCCAGCGTCGGGAAGTCCGCGAACTCCTTGATCTGCGTCTTGCCGCGCAGATTCGGGACCGGCTTGTAGCCGTCGAGCCATATGTACTCGAGCTTGTATTTCGTCATGAAGGCCTCTCGAACAACCCTATCGTTATGAAGCGGATGTGTTTGACCGGCATCGGCCGGTCCCCGGCACACTAGTATGCAACAGGCATGCCAATTGGGTGGAACCTTCCGAAAGTCCGGGTATTGATCCCCGAAGCCCTTGGGGACCCTGGGGAATATCGGGCGTGACCTTGAATTGCAGGGGTGCGCTGCCTGTTTTTTAAGCAGAAGCCACCCATCGCCAAGGAAGTGGACGGGTATGTGCGCTGCAGATTGATTGTGCACAAGTATAGATTGGCCAATATCTAGGCATATCAGGATTATTTCCTGATCTTATTGCTCATTTCGCGGGCATGCCCTATATAGGATGGGACGTGATCCAATTGAGGTTCGGCTAGCAGGACGACAACATCATGGCCATCGAACTCCGTCGCGAATCTGCCAAGATTTACAAGTTCCCGTCGATGGGCCGCAGATCGTTGGACCGCACCGCCGTCCGTCCAATGACTGTCGAGGAGTTTGAGGCTCAGCGGCAGCCCGTGGTGGACCACGGCGCCTGGTATCACGCAGCGGCAATCGCCGAAGAACGGCAGCACTGACGCCCGTTCAGTGTAGCGGCGCAACCTCGAGCACGGCTGCAGCAGCGAGTTCGCCTGAAGGCAGCTCGGTCCGCAGCCGGGCCGCAACTTCCGCGAAGCCCTGTCGCTGCCACTGGCGGTAATGCGTATCTTCGAACAGAGCTTCCAGCGCCCGCGCCATGTAGCGGGGCCGCACATACTCGTTGTAGAACTCGGGGATGAGCGGCCGGTCGGCGATCAGGTTCGGAAGCGCCGCCGACCAGACCTTGACCAGCCCCTGCGCCAGCCGCGCTACCCGATCGACCCGATAGCAGGAGAGGCTCGGGACCCCCGCGAGCGCTAGTTCCAACAGCACGGTCCCGGACGCCGAAAGCGCCGCGTCGGCCTCGCCGAAGGCGGTCCACTTGCGCTCGGGGTCGAGAATGATCTCGGGACGCTCCGCCCATTTCGACGTGGCGCTCTCTACGAGGGGGGCCACGTGGGGAACCGTGGGGGTCAGCACGCGCAGCCTGTGGCCACGCGAGCGCAGCACCTCGATGGTCTCGCCGAACGGCTCGATGAGCCGCGTGACCTCGCCGCGCCGCGAGCCGGGTAGGACGAGCAGCGTTTTTGGGCGTGCCTCCCCGGCCGGCGACCAATGCGCCTGCGTCGCGGCCGCGGTCGCGATGCGCGGATCGGTGGCAAGGCGATGGCCGACGAAAGTACCGGGTGGGCCACCGAGGCGCTGCAATTCGTCAGGCTCGAAGGGCAGCAGGCAGAGGATGCGGTCCACATAGGGCTTCATGGCCGGCGCCCTGCCCGGCCGCCACGCCCACACCGATGGGCAGACATAGTGGACAATCGGGATCGACGGATCGGCGGCGCGCACGCGCTTCGCGACGCGCAGCGCGAAATCCGGGCTGTCAACGGTGATCACGCAATGCGGCTTCGCCGCGACGATCGCCTCGGCGGTGGAGCGGATGCGCGCGAGAAGCCGCGGAAGGTCGCGCAGGATCGCACTGATGCCCATGAGGGCGATTTGCGAAGAATCGAACAGGGACCGCAGGCCGAGCGCACCGAGATGGCGCCCGCCGATGCCGACCAGCGCCACCTCCCTCCCCGACATCCTCGCCAGAGCTGAAACGAGATCGGCCGCGAGCAGGTCGCCGGACTCCTCTCCGGCCACGACGGCGATCCGCAGCGGCGCAGTCATGCCGCGTAGTCTCGCGGCAGCCCGACGACGAACATCCCAAGCTGGTCGGCGAGTTCGATGGTGCGCTTGCGTTCGAGCACGAGGGTCCGCTCCGCCTCCACGCCGATGCCGGCCAGCCCCGCTTCATGGGCCGATTCGATAGTCGCCGGCCCAATGGTCGGCAGGTCGGCCCTTAGTTCCTGCCCCGGCTTGGCGCATTTCGCAAGCACGCCGCGGGTCTTGCCCGCGAGCCGGCCATGGCCACGGAGATCGCGCACCCGCCGCAGCATCTGGTCCGTACCTTCGATACCCTCCAGGGCGATCGCCCGTCCGCCGATCGCCACCGCCCCCTGGCCGACGTCCAGCGCGCCGATGGTACGCGCGGCGATGAAGGCGGCGTCGAGATCGCGGCGATCCGACGTCGTGGGCCGAACTCGAGTCTGGACGCCTTCGGACGCAAGCAGGTCCGGAACGATCTCATGCGCGCCGACGACTTTGATGCCGTCATCCTCAATACTGCGCACGAGCAGCGAAAGCAGGCGGTCGTCGCCGCTCGCCAATCCTTTCAAGACGCGCGGCAGGTAGCGCAGCAGCGTCATGTTGACCTTAATTTCGGAGAGACGCGGACGACGCTCGATGCCGCCGGCCAGCACCAGATGGGTGACGCCGTGGCGCTTCAGCAGCGGCACCAACAGCGAAAACTCGCCAACGCCGAGTTCCTCGCTTTCAAACCGGTCATAGGCGGGAAGCGGATCGATCTCGTCGCGGACACGAACCAGCAGCGGAGGTCGTGCGCCACCGGCGATCCCCTCGATGACGTCGAGCGGCAAACGGCCGTTACCCGCCACGACCGCGACGCGGTCGCCGGAGCCGAGCGTGAAGCTGCGCTCAGTCCTCTCCGTCTTCATCGGCAATCCCGCCGCCCCGCACCGGCGGAAGCACGAACTGGCGCTTGCCTCGCGCGGCAAGGAAATCGACGACCCTCATGGCGTAGACCGAGTCCGCGAACTCCTTCCGCACGATCTCCATGTTCTCGGCCAGCGTGGCCGAGCGGTCGAACAGCCGCTTGTAGGCGCGCCGCAGTTTCAGGATCTCGGAGTGCGGCACGCCCTGACGCTTCATGCCGATGACGTTCATGCCGCGCAGCGTGGCCCGATTGCCGCCGACCATCGCATAGGGAACCACGTCCCCGAGGATCATCGAACCGCCGGCAATGAATGCGTTGTTTCCGATGCGCGAGAACTGGTGGATCGCACTCAGGCCACCGATGCCGACATAGTCACCCACCTCGCAATGCCCGGCGAGCGTCGCGCCATTCGTCATGGTGACGTTGTTGCCGATCGAGCAGTCGTGCGCGATATGGACGTAGGCGAGGAAGAAGCCGTTGTTGCCGATTGTCGTGGCACCCCTGCCGCCATCCGTGCCGACGTTCATGGTGACGAACTCGCGGATGATGCAGTTGTCGCCGATCGTCAGCGTCGTGCGGCCGCCCTTGTGGCCGGTGCTTTGCGGCGGTCCGCCCAGAACGGCCTGCGGATGAATCACGCAGTTGCGGCCGATGGTCGTGGCGCCAGTGACCACGACATGGCTGATCAGCCGCGTCCCGTCGCCGATGACGACCTCGGGACCCACGGTGCAGAACGGACCTACCTCGACGCCTTCGCCGAGCCGCGCGGCCGGATCGACCACGGCCAATGGATGAATGCTAGCTGTCATGGAATCAGCGCCCCGGGGGCGGGGTCATCATCGCCGAAATCTCGGCCTCTGCGACCTTGACCTCGTCCACCTTCGCCTCGCAGGCGAAGCGCCAGATCGTACCGCGCTTCTTGAGTTTCTTCACATGGATCCGAAGCTGGTCGCCCGGCACCACCGGCTTGCGGAACTTGGCGTTGTCGATGGTCATGAAATAGACCAGCGACGGGTTTTCCCCCGGCTGGCTGGCGATGCAGATGGAGCCGGCGGTCTGCGCCATGGCCTCGATGATCAGCACCCCCGGCATCACCGGGTGGGTGGGGAAATGCCCCTGGAAATGCGGTTCGTTGACGGTGACGTTCTTGATGCCGATGGCCGAGTTGTCACCATCTATCTCGACGATCCGGTCCACGAGAAGGAACGGGTAGCGATGCGGCAGCAGCCGCATGATGCCCATGATGTCCACGGCCTCGAGCGTCGAGAGGTTCGACTCGCTCATTCGGACTTCTCCTTTCCCGGCTTGCGCGCGGCCAGGCGCGACAACACAGTCATCTCGCGAAACGCCTGCGCTATGGGCTTGGCCGGATAGCCACCCCACACCTCGCCGGCCGGAACGTCATGCATGAAGCCGCTGCGGGCCGCAAGTTGAGCGCCGTCGCCGATGGTCAGGTGGTCGGCGATGCCGACGCCGCCCGCGATCATGACCCCGTCGCCGATCGTGACCGAGCCGGAAATGCCCGTCAGCCCGGCCACTACGCAGCTGCGCCCAATGCGGACGTTGTGGGCGATCTGCACGAGGTTGTCGATCTTGGTGTTCTCGCCGATCACCGTATCGGCCATGGCCCCGCGGTCGATGGTCGTGTTGGCTCCGACCTCGACCCGATCCTGGATCACGACGCGACCGATTTGCGGCACCCGCTCGGGTCCGGTCGACGTCCCGACAAAGCCGAAGCCGTCCTGGCCGATCTTGGCGCCCGCATGGATGACCACGCCGTTGCCGATCAGGGCGTACTGAACCACGGCATTTGGACCGATGAAGCAGTCGCGGCCGATGCGGCAGTTGCGGCCGATGACCGCGTTGGGCGCGATGACGGTGCGGGCTCCGATGACCACGCCCGCCGACACCACCGCGCCGGGCTCGACTACGACGCCCTCTTCCGGACGGGCGGCTGGATCCACATGAGCTGCCGGAGAGATCCCCTCCCCGCCGGTCACGGCGGGCGGGGTGGCGGCGTCGGGGAACATCAGGCGACCGATCTGGGCGAAGGCGCGCTGCGGCGACTTGCTGATCAGCACCGCGATACCGGGAGGCGCGGAGGATGCCAGTTCCGCCGTGCAGAGAACCGCGGCGGCCCGCAGGCCCTCGAGAAGGTGGGCGTTGCGCCGCCCTTCCACAAACACGAGAGCGCCCGCGCCGCCCTCACGCGCGGAGGCGATCGACGTCACCTCCACCACGGCATGCGACGGATCGACCAGCTCGGCGCCGGTCAGCGTCGCGACCTCCCCGGCAGACAGCCGCCGCGCGGGGACAAAGAAGACTGGATCCGACATTCGAGCATCCAATGCCCGGCAGCAACTGCCGGGCGCGCCTAGACGGCAATCAGAACCGGGTCGAGATGCCGAAGTTGAACAGCTGCTCGTCGTCCTTGTCCTGCTTGAGAACAGGCAAGGCGAAGTCGACACGCAGCGGTCCGAACGGCGACGCCCAGATGAGGCCCGCACCCACGGAAGCGCGCCACTCCATGCTCTTGCCAGCGACGGTGAGCCCAGGCTCCGGCGCGATCTTGTTGCCGTAGAGCGTGGCCGCGTCGGCGAACACGGCACCGCGGAAGCCCAGGCTCTCCGGAATGACCGGAAGCGGGAACTGCGCCTCGAGCGAGCCGTTGAAGTAGGTGGTGCCACCGAGGTGGTCGCCCGTATCCGCGTCGTAGGGGCCGATACCGCCATACTCGAAGCCGCGGATCATGCGGTCGTTGTTCTGGAAGTGATCGAAGATGCGCAGCGACTGGCCGCCATAGCCAAGGATATGGCCTGCGCCCGCGCTTGCCACGCCGACGATGTCCATCTCCTCGGACAGCGTATGATAGTAGCTGCCGCGGGTCGTGAACTTCACGTACTTCGCATCGCCGCCCAGGCCGGCAACCTGCGTCGTGAAGGTGCCGTAGATGCCGCTGTGCGGGTTCTTCATGTCGTCGATGGTGTTGTAGATCAGCGTACCCGACACCGCCGAGGTATCCCACGGGCTGGTCTCCACACCCTCGATGATCGCCTCGGACACATCGCAGTCGGTAGGACTGCAGCCGTTGCGGAACTTGTATTCCTCGCGCTGGAACGTGTACGCGAGCTGGGTCGACAAAGCCTCCGTGATCGGCAGGCCGAAGCGAACCGTCGCGCCCGTGGCCTGGCTCTCGTAGTCGTCATACCGGCGCGTCTGGCGGAAGATATCGAAGCCTGCCGAGACGCGGCTGCCCAGGAAGTAGGGCTCGGTGAAGGAGAAGGTGTAGTCGCGCGAGTTCTGGCCGAAGCCCGCGGCGAAGCGGATGAACTGGCCGCGCCCGAGGAAGTTGCGCTCGGAGATCGAACCCTCGACCGACGGCCCGGGCGATTCGCCACCGGTCGTGTAGCCGGCGCCGATGCTCAGCTCACCCGTGGACTTCTCCACCAGATCGACGACGAGGATCACCTGGTCAGGCTCAGAGCCGGGAGCCGTCGAAATCTCGACGCGTTCGAAGAAGTTGAGCGCTTCCAGCCGGCGCTTGGCGCGCTGCACCAGAACCTGGTTGAAGGCATCGCCCTCGCTGATGTCGAACTCGCGACGCACCACGTAGTCGCGCGTCCGGGCGTTGCCGCGAATCTCAATGCGCTCGATGTAGGTGCGCGGACCCTGGTCGACCGCATAGACGACGGAGATGGTCTTGTTCTCGAAGTTGCGGTCGCCGCGCGGGGTCACCTGCGCGAAGGCATAACCCCTGCCGGCAAGCTGCTCGGTCAGAGCAACGAGCGTGTCCTCGACATTCTTGGCGCTGTACACATCGCCCGGATGCGTTTCGAGTACAGGCTGCAGGCTCGCCGGATCAACATCGGGGATGGTCGAGTCGATACTGATGTCGCCAAAGGTATAGCGCGGACCTTCGTCCACGGTGATGGTGATCGTGTAGGAGTTGGAAGCCGGGTCGAGCTCGGCGTAGGAGGACACGACCTGGAAGTCGGCGTAGCCGCGGTTGAAATAGAAGCGGCGCAGCGCCTCCTCGTCGGCACGTAGCTTGTCCTCCGAGTAGACGTCATCACGCATCAGGAAGGACAGGAAGCTCGAGCGCTTCGTCGCGATCACGTCGGACAGGCGCCGCGAGCTGAAGGCCTGGTTACCGACGAAGTTGATCGAAGCGATCTTGGTGCGGTCGCCCTCCTCGATGTTGTAGACCACGTTGACGCGATTGTCCCCGAGGTCGATCACCTGGGCGCTCACCCGCGCGTCATCACGACCGACCTGCCGGTAAGCCTCGCGAATCGTCTCGACATCGGCGTCCATGGTCGCCTGGGAGAACGAGCCACGCGGCTTCAGCTGGACGGCGTTGGCAAGCATCGCGTCCTTGATCTTCTTGTTGCCCTGGAAGAGCACCTGGTTGACGACCTTGAACTCGCTGACTTCGACAACCAGCGTCGAACCGACCTGATTGATGCGAACGTCGGAGAACAGGCCGGTGCCGAAGAGGCGCTTCACGGCCTCGTCGATATCGGCGGTCGAAAAGTTGCGCCCCGGTACAATGCCGGTCTGGCTCCGGATGGTATCGGCCTCGACCCGCTGGTTCCCACGAACCTCGATCCGGCTGACGACCGCCGCCTCAGCGACGGACACACCCGAAAGCTGCACAACGACAGATGCCGGTACGGCCAATACTGCTGACAGAGCCACCGCAGACGCAGCGCTCAGCAAATTCGAAACTGCCTTCATCGGCCTCAAATTACCTTTTCTCGTGGTCCCCACGGCGAGAAAACCGGACTGCACGGGCATACCGAGGTACCGTATTAACCGGATTTTCCCTATACGCAAGGCATCTGGTTAACGGCCATTTACTTACGCCAGCCCCGTGGCATTCGCGTCACTCCAAACCCGCCACATGGTAAACGATCAGCGAACGCGATCTGTAAGCGATCCGATTTTGTTAGGAAAATCAGCATCCAAACAGGTCGTTCCAGAAAACGAAGGCCATGAAACCCAGCACCAGGAACATGCCGGTGCGGTAAACAGCCTCCATCATCCGTTCGGATACCGGCCGCCGGAAGACGGCTTCGTAGGCGTAGAACGCCAGATGTCCCCCGTCCAGCGGCGGGATGGGCAAAAGGTTCAGAATCCCGATTCCCACGGACAGCAGCGCGACGAGCTGGACCAGCCAGTCGAAGCCGAGACGCGCCGCCTTTCCGGCCATGTCGGCGATCCGCACCGGCCCGCCCAACTGGCAGCGATCTTCACGTCCGACGACAAAGCGCTGCAGAAATTGACCGGTGCGCCCGATGATATGACCGGTCTCCACCACCGCCTGCCAGGCCGCTTCGCCCGGCGAATAGGTGATGAGGCGCGGCTGGCCGTATTCCTGGTTGTTGATCACGCCGATGGCCCCGTAGCGGACCTCGTTGCCGAGCGCGTCCGTGGTCTGCATCAGTTCCGGCGTCGCCGTCAGCAACACCTGGGAGCCGTTGCGCATCATTACGAACGCTAGGGGATCGCCGGCACGTCCCGACACGATCCTCTGGACATCGGAGAACGTCTCGACTGGCGTGCCGTCCACCGACACGAAGCGGTCGCCGGGCTGGAAACCCGCGCGTTCGGCGGGGCTGTCGACCCGCACTTCCGCGACCACGGGTTCCGTCACCGTCCGGCCGTAGATCGAAAACAGCACCGCGAATACCGCGATGGTCAGCAGGAAATTGAAGGCCGGCCCGGCAAATACGGTAAGCGCCCGCTTCCATACAGGCTGCGTGTGGAACGCGATGCGGCGCTCGGCCGGGGTCAGCGAGGGATCCTCGGCGTTCGGGCTCGAGGTCACGCTCATGTCGCCGACGAACTTGACGTAGCCGCCGAGTGGGATCGCCGAGATCTTCCAGCGGGTGCCGTGCCTGTCGTTGAAGCCGATCAGTTCAGGACCGAAGCCGATGGAGAACGCCTTGACGCCGATGCCGCACCAGCGGCCGACCAGGTAATGTCCCATTTCGTGCACGAAGACGACGACGGTGAGCACGAACAGGAAAGGCACTATGGTGCCGATCAGCAGGCTGTCAGTGCCAAAGAGTGCCGGCAGCAGTTCGTTCAAGGCAAACCTCGGTTCATAGCGATCCAAGCCCTTACGCGGGCCAGACGCCACCCGCAAGGCCGGCAGCACTGAATGCGCGGCGCGCGATCCTGTACAGGGATCGCGGCAAAAGTCGGAACCCGGCCTATCCCGCGAACAGGCCGAGCGCAGGCGCCTCGGCATTGCGGGCCGCAATACTTCCTACGATGTAGAGAGCGAGCGCGGCCGCCACCAGCCCATCGACACGATCCATCACGCCCCCGTGGCCGGGAATGATCCAGCCGGAATCCTTCACGCCGTGGCGGCGTTTCACCCAGGACTCGAACAGGTCGCCGGCCTGCGAGACGATTGACAGGATCAGTGCGGCGGTGCCGAGCAACGCGATGTTCGGGGCTCCCACGGCATAGGCCACCACCAGCCCCGCGACGAGGCCGGCGATCGTGCCGCCCGCCGCACCGCTGCGGGTCTTGCCGGGCGAGATAGATGGCGCGAGCTTCGGCCCCCCGACGGCGCGACCGACGAAGTACGCGAGAATGTCCGTCGCCCATACCACCGCAAACAGGAAGAGGATCGCGTAGAGGCCGGCCGTGCCTCCGACGCGCAGCAGGGAAATCGAGAGGCCCGAGAGCGCCGCATAGGCGAATCCACCCGCGAGCCATTGCGAGCGGCCGCGCCAGGCGGACAGGAAAGCCAGCAGCGCCGTTCCCGCCGCGCCCATCACCATCAGCAACTCCACCGGGGGCGACACGAACAGGCCGAGGGCGAAGACCAAAACCAGCAGCTGCGGCACCACGCCAAGTCCGCCTTCCGCCCAGCCGGGCGCCTCGTCCTTCGCGGCCATCGCCGCCCATTCGAAGAAGATCGCCATGCAGATGACGGCCGAGAGAACACGGAACGGCCATCCGCCGTACCAGGTGATCGCCAGCACGGCGATCGCCAGGATCACGGCCGAGATGATTCGGGTCTGGAGATTGCTCATCCGGCGCTGCCGGTGATGGCACTCGGCTCCGGCCGTCCGCCGTATCGCCGCTCGCGCGCAGCGAACTGGGCAAGGGCTTCGCCGAGATGCTCCTCGGAGAAGTCGGGCCAGTAGCAGGGCAGGAAGACGAGTTCGGCGTAGGCCAGCTGCCACAGCAGGAAGTTCGACAACCGAAGCTCGCCGCTCGTGCGGATGAGAAGATCGGGATCGGGCATGTCACCCGTATCGAGCACGTCGGCGAAGGACTGGGCGGTGATCGCCTCCGGCTCCAGTTCCCCCTTCTTCACGGCGATCGCGAGCGCACGTGCAGCCCGCACGATCTCGTCGCGCCCGCCGTAGTTGAAAGCCACCACAAGGTTGAGGCCTTCGTTGGACTTTGTCAGTGCCTCGGCTTCTTCAAGGAGTGCACGGATGTCGGATGTCAGCGTCGCACGGTCGCCGATGATCCGGACGCGCACGCCGGCATGGTGGAGTTCTGCGAGGTCGCGCCGGATGAAGAGCTTCAGCAACCCCATCAGGTCGTTCACCTCGGAGGTCGGCCGCGACCAGTTCTCGGAGGAGAATGCGTAGACGGTGAGCCAGCGGATGCCGAGTTCGGGGGCGGCGCGCACTGTGCGACGCAGCGCCTCGACACCCGCGCGGTGCCCGGCAACGCGGGGAAAGCCCCTCGCCTTCGCCCAACGGCCATTGCCGTCCATGATGATCGCGACGTGCGTCGGAGTGGACATGGCCCTGGCCCGGCCCCCTTTTCCCTCAGACCTGCATGATCTCGGCTTCCTTGGTTGCAAGGAGCCCGTCGATCGCAGTGATCGTGTCGTCCGTCATCTTCTGCACGCGGTCCGCCTGCTTGCGGTGCTCGTCCTCGCTGATGACATGATCCTTTTCGGCCTTCTTCAGGTTATCCATGCCATCGCGACGGACATGCCGCGCCGCAACCTTGGCGTTCTCGGCATATTCGTGCGCCTTCTTGACCAGTTCCTTGCGGCGCTGTTCGTTCAGTTCCGGCAGCGGAATGCGCAGAGTGGTCCCGTCCATGATCGGGTTGAAGCCGAGATTGGACTCGCGGATCGCGCGGTCCACGGCGCCGACCATCTGCTTGTCCCAGACCGACACCGAAATCATGCGCGGTTCCGGCACCGAAATGGTTGCGACCTGAGAAAGGGGCATCGTGGTGCCATAGGCGTTGACCATCACGGGGTCGAGCAGGTTGGCGGAGGCCCGTCCGGTGCGCAACGACGCCAGATCATGCTTGAAGGCGTTGATCGCGCCTTCCATGCGCCTCTGGATGTCGTTGAAATCAATACCGTCCGCCATCGTTTCGCTCCTCAGGTACTTCCGATCCCGCGCCTTCGCCTGCTTCAGTCAGCGACAACGGTGCAGCGGCCTCTGCCATTGAGAATCCTGCCGAATCCGCCCTGTTCGTGGATCGAATAAACAATTATCGGGATGTGGTTTTCGCGCGCAAGCGCAATTGCCGCAGTATCCATGATCGACAGACCACGGTTGATCACCTCGGCATGGGTGATGCGATCGAACCGGACCGCATCGGGGACCAGCTTCGGATCGGCCGAATAGACGCCGTCCACCTGGGTGCCCTTGAACAGCGCGTCCGCACCGATTTCGGCCGCGCGCAGGGCGGCCGCCGAGTCGGTGGTGAAGAAGGGATTGCCGGTGCCGCCGGCGAAGATCACCACCTTACCCTCGTCCATGTATTTCGTCGCCTGGCGCTGCGAGAAGGTCTCGCAGATCTCCGGCATGGCGATGGCCGACAGCACGACCGCCTCGACGCCGAGCTTCACCAGAGAGGTGCGCAGCGCCAGCGAGTTAATCACCGTCGCCAGCATGCCCATGTGGTCGCCGGTGACGCGGTCGCCGCCCTTGGAGGCCACGGCCACGCCACGGAAGATGTTGCCGCCGCCGATGACGACGCCGACTTCGACGCCCATCGCACGGGCCTCGGCGATGTCGCTGGCGATGCGGTCGACGACCGAGACGTCAATGCCGAAATGCTGATCCCCCATGAGGGCTTCGCCCGACGCCTTCAACAAGACGCGCCGATAGGGGAACTTGCCGGTCATCGCGATCCTCTGGGCTGCGGCGCGGGCTCCTGCGCCAGGAGCCGCGCGGGGGCGGCGCGGCGACGCTCCCGTTACACGATGGTCGGCGCGTTGTCACGCGAGCGTGCACCCGACCCGGCAGCCAGTGGATGCCAGCCGGACCGCCTGTGGAAAGCGGCGCGACCATCACCGCCGGATGGTGCCCACGAAAAAGGGGCCGCGGCGCATGGCCGCGACCCCTTTGGGTAAGCAATGGCGCCGCCTGGGCGGCGCGGAAGGTCAGCCCTTGGCCGCCGCAGCCACTTCGGCGGCGAAGTCGGACTTTTCCTTTTCGATGCCCTCGCCCAGCGCGAAGCGGACGAAGCCGGTGATCTTGGCCGGAGCGCCAATCTCCTTCTCGGCTTCCTTCAGCGCCTTCTCGACCGTCAGGTCGGGATTGATGACGAAAGCCTGCTTGAGGAGGACGACCTCCTCGTAGAACTTGCGCAGGCGGCCCTCGACCATCTTCTCGATGATGTTGTCCGGCTTGCCGGACTCGCGAGCCTGCTCGGTGAAGATCGCCTTCTCGCGGGCGACGGCGGCCGGATCGACCTCCTCGGCCGTCAGTGCGAGCGGGTTGGTAGCCGCGACGTGCATGGCAACCTGCTTGCCGAAGGCGCGGGCCGCATCCTCATCACCGGTCGTCTCGACCGCGACCAGCACGCCGAGCTTGCCGAGGCCGTCGGCCACGGCGTTGTGAACGTAGGTGGCGACGGCGCCGTGCGGCACGGTCAGCTTGGCGCCGCGGCGGTAGTTCATGTTCTCGCCGATGGTAGCGACGGCGTCCCGGATGGTCTCGGTGACGGTCTTGTCGGAGCCGGGATAGTGGGACTCGGCAACCTTCTCCGGCCCATAGGCCAGGGCGGCCTTGGCCACGTTGGCGACCAGCCGCTGGAACTCGGCGTTGCGGGCGACGAAGTCAGTCTCCGAGTTCACCTCCACGACGACAGCCTCGCGCACGCCGGCGTCGACGCCGACCAGGCCCTCGGCGGCGGTGCGGCCGGCCTTCTTGTCGGCCTTGGCGATGCCCTTGGCGCGCAGCCAGTCGATCGCGGCTTCCATGTTGCCGTCGGTCTCGTTCAGCGCCGCCTTGCAGTCCATCATGCCCGCGCCGGTGATCTCGCGGAGTTCCTTAACCTGTGCTGCGGAAATGCTCATCTCAGCCTCTCGTTCAAAATGCGCCGGCGCACCATCGACTGTTTCGACGATGCGCCTGACGCCGGCATGACAGCCGTGCAGAATATGCGAAGGGCGGGGCGAAAAGCCCCGCATCTATATTACGCCTGGGCAGGCGCCTCGCCTTCCGGCGCCACCGGCTCTTCGAGCACGGGCTCGACCGGCGCCTCGACCGACTCGCCGATGTCCATGCCCAGAGCGCCCTGCTGGCGGGCGATGCCGTCGATGGCCGCCTTGGCGATCAGGTCGCAATAGAGCTGGATCGCGCGGGCCGCGTCATCGTTGCCGGGGATCGGGAAGTCGATCAGGTCCGGATCGCAGTTCGAGTCGATGATGGCGACCACCGGGATGCCGAGGCGCTTGGCCTCGAGGATGGCGATGGCCTCCTTGTTGGTGTCGATGACGAACATCAGGTCCGGCGTGGAGCCCATGTCCTTGATGCCGCCCAGCGCCTTGTTGAGCTTGTCACGCTCGCGCTGCAGATTGAGCAGTTCCTTCTTGGTGAAGCCCTGGCTGCCCTCGCCCGACAGCAATTCGTCCAGCTTGCGCAGGCGCTGGATCGAGTTGGAGATCGTCTTCCAGTTGGTCAGCATGCCGCCGAGCCAGCGGGAGTTAACGTAGTACTGGGCGCAACGCTCGGCCGCATCGGCGACGATGTCGGAAGCCTGGCGCTTGGTGCCGACGAACAGCACGCGGCCGCCGCGCGAGACGACGTCCGAAACCTGCTTGAGCGCCCGGTGCAGCAGCGGAACCGTCTGCGACAGGTCGATGATGTGGATGTTGTTGCGGGCGCCGAAGATGTAGGGCGCCATCTTCGGGTTCCAGCGATGGGTCTGGTGGCCGAAGTGAACACCAGCTTCGAGAAGCTGGCGCATGCTGAAATCAGGCAGTGCCATTCCAAGTTCCTTTCCGGTTGGCCTCCACGGACTTCGACGGCATCGCCGCCACCGGGGGTCGCCGCCGGATTTCTCCCGGACGGAAACCAAGGTCCGTGTGTGGAATGGCGCGGCCTATAGACGCCGCGGCGCGAAAAAGCAACAGCGGCCGGGAAATCATGCGAACCGCCGGGCGAAAACAGGGTGAAACCCGGCAGAGCCGCGGCTTGCCGCCCACCTCACCCTGCGATTGACCGGCGGCGTCGGCGCGATCGTCACCGGGTCGGCGGCCGCGACACGGCGGGGATGCGCCAGTTGCCGAGGCGCAGATCCTGCCTTGACGCGCCGCGACGCAGGGCGGAGTGCGTCAGTTGCAGGCGTGCGCCGGCGGATCGAAGACCCTGAGATCGACCAGCTTGCCCTTCAGAGCGAAGTCCCCATAGTCCATCTCGAGGTCGCGGGTCAGGCCGTTCTCGTGCAGCTTGAAGGCGATGCGGTATTCCGGCAGCTCCTCGCCACCATCGTTGGCCTGATCGAAATAGGCGATGTCGATGGGCCAGTAATGGTCCTTCGCGAGATTCTTGAGCGCTGGAAGTTCGGGATCGCTGGCCTCGGCGCTTTTCTCCTTGCCGACGACCACGGTGGTCGTCATCACCTGGTCGCCGTTTTCGGACCCGTCGAAGAGACTGGTCTCGTAGAACGCCTCGCCGGCCTTGGCCTTCTTGATGAGTTCCTCGAGATGCTGGGTCGGGAACTGGGTCACCGGCAGTTCGAGCTCGTTCGGCTCCGGCTTGTCGATGTCGACCTTGAGCGCCTCGCCTTCGCGAACCGCCGTGCCCTTCACTTCCTTGTCGAGCGAGGCATCCGTGTAGGACTTGGTCAGGAAGGAGAAGGTCTTGCCCTCGGCATCCTCGAAGGTCGTGGTCTGCTGGTCGGTCAGGCGCGAAGTCTCGCCGGTGTCGATGCGGGTGACGAAGCGGAAATTGACCGTCCAGCCTTCGCAGGGCGAGCCATTGAACTCGTAGACCATGCGGCCGGTCAGGCCGGTGATGCCGGTCCTCTCATTTGCCCGGTCGAGCGTGAGGTCGTAGACCGCCCTGTGCGCAATCAGCGGCGCCGCCGTTGCGTCTGCCGCGGCAAGACTGCCCGCCAGACCCAACACGCCAAGTCCGAGCCGCGCAAATCGCATCGTGCACTCCCTTCGGGTGGCAAATCCCCCGAGCGATGCCATTGAAAAAAAGTCGTGGCGGAAGCAGGGCAAAAATTGCAGGGTCCGCACCCGACCGCGTTCCAGTCAGAGATAGGAAAAGACCATGAGCGACACAATCGAAAAGCGGCTGCAGGAACTGGGGATTACGCTGCCGACGCCGGTCCCCCCGGCGGCGAGCTATATTCCGACCGTCCAGACCGGCAATCTGCTGTTCGTTTCCGGCCAGCTCCCTCTGCGCGAAGGCAAGCTGGAAAAGACCGGCCTGCTCGGCCGCGACCTCGACACGGCGGCCGGCGCGGCTGAAGCCAGGCAGTGCGCCATCAACGTGCTTGCGCAGATCAAGGCCGGTGCAGGTTCGCTGGAGCGGGTGAAGAAGATCGTCAAGCTGACCGTCTTCGTCGCCTCGACGCCGAATTTCACCGAGGCGCATATCGTGGCGAACGGCGCTTCGGACCTGCTCGGCGCCGTACTGGGCGACGCCGGCCGCCATGCCCGCTCCGCGATCGGCATGGCCGTGCTGCCTCTCAACGCCCCGGTCGAGGTGGAAGCCATCGTGGAGCTTGCATGAGCGAAGCGCGCAAACGCCGGCTCGACTGGCTGACCCGTCGCCCGGTCGCGCATCGCGGCCTGCACGACATGAACGTGGCCGTGTGGGAGAACACCCTCGCGGCTTTCGACCGGGCGGCCTCGGCCGGCTACACGATCGAGTGCGATGTCCACCTCACCCAGGACGGCGGGGTGGTCGTCTTCCATGACGACCAGTTGCAGCGGCTGACCGGTACGGACGGTTATGTGTGGCAACGCACCACGGCCGAGATGCAGGCGCTCAGGATCGGAAACACCGAGGAGCGCGTGCCGACGCTGTCGCAAGCCCTCGACCTCGTCGCCGGCCGGGTGCCGATGGTGATCGAGCTCAAGGGCATTCCCGGCCATGATGCTGGGCTGGTGGGAGCCGTCGCCGGACTTCTCGCGGACTACGACGGACCGGTCGCCATCATGTCCTTCGATCACTGGCTGGTACGCGAGTTCCCGGTGCATGCGCCCGACATTCCGCGCGGGCTCACCGCCTGGGGCAACGCGCAGCATGACATCGAGGCGCATTTCTCGATGCTGGCGCACGACATCGACTTCGTGTCGTTCGACGTCAGCGCGCTGCCGAACCCGTTCGTCAGCTTCGTGCGCGAGCGGCTCCGCCTGCCGGTCATCACCTGGACGGTGCGCAACGAGGCGGCCGTGGAGCAGACATTCCGTCACGCTGACCAGATGACCTTCGAGGGATTTGCGCCGCCCATCAAGGACGTTGCGTAAGATCCGCCCTTGCGCCGCCGCTTTCGCACCGCACATAAAGGGCGATGCAACGTTGCGGCGATATGAACGGATCGTCCCTGACGGGCCTGACGGCGCGGATCGTCGGGTCCGTCAGCCAGTTCGAGCCCACTGCTTGGAACGGGCTCTGCGGCACGACACGCGGCTTGGGCGACTACAACCCGTTCCTCTCGCAGGCATTCCTCGGCGCGCTGGAGGATTCTGGATGCGTCGGCGGCCGCACCGGGTGGTTGCCGGCATTTCTGCGCGTGGAGAACGCGGCTGGCGAGCTGGTGGGGGCGATCCCCGCCTATATGAAGTCGCATAGCCAGGGCGAATACGTCTTCGACCACGGCTGGGCCGACGCCTTCGAGCGGGCGGGCGGCGAATACTATCCGAAGCTGCAGGTATCCGTGCCATTCACACCGGCTACCGGGCCGCGGCTGCTGGTGCGGCGCGACCTCGACGGCGCGCCGGTCCGCCGCGCACTGGCGCAGACGCTGCAGGCCGCGACCGCGCAGCTCGAGGCCTCCTCCGCCCACGTGACCTTCGCGGCCGAGCCCGACATCACCGCGCTCGAGGATGCGGGCTTCCTGCACCGCACCGACCAGCAGTTCCACTTCTTCAACGAGGGCTTCGGCTCCTATGACGACTTCCTCGCCACGCTGGCGTCGCGCAAGCGCAAGGCGCTGAAGAAGGAACGGCGCGAGGCGGTGTCGGCGGGCATCACCATCGATCACCTCACCGGCTCCGACATCACCGAGGCGGTATGGGACGACTTCTTCGCCTTCTACATGGACACCGGCAGCCGGAAATGGGGCAGGCCCTATCTAAACCGCACCTTCTTCTCGCTGATCGGCGAGCGGATGAGCGAGAACATCCTGCTCGTCATGGCGCGGCGGAATGGCCGCTATGTTGCCGGGGCCATAAACTTCATCGGCGCCAACACCCTCTACGGCCGCAACTGGGGCTGCATTGAGGATCACCCCTTCCTGCATTTCGAGGTCTGCTACCACCAGGCAATCGACTTCGCGATCGTGCGCGGGCTGAAGGTCGTGGAGGCGGGCGCGCAGGGCGAGCACAAGCTGGCACGCGGCTACCGGCCGGTCACCACCCACTCGCTGCACCACATCGCCCATCCGGGGCTGCGCCGCGCCGTCGCCGACTATCTCGAACGGGAGCGTCGCGAGGTGGCGCGCGCCATCGACTATTTCGAAAGCCACACGCCGTTCAGGAAGAGCGAGCAGCCGGGGAGCGACGATTAGCCGGGGGGCCGGCGCTTGCCGGTTCCGCCGCTGTTTTCCTATCACTAGGGAAGAACAGCATTCGCTCAGGAGGCAAACCTTGCCGACGCCCTATGACCCCTCGAACGTCTTCGCCAAGATCCTGCGCGGCGAACTTCCCTGCCACAAGCTCTACGAGGACGACGCCACCTTCGCCTTCATGGACATCATGCCCCGTGGCCGCGGACACTGCCTGGTGATTCCGAAGCAGCCGGCGCGCAACATTCTCGACGTCTCGCCCGAGAGCCTCGCGGCCGTGGCCCTCACCGCCCAGAAGCTGGCGCGGGCCGTCGTGAAGGCGTTCAACGCCGACGGGGTGACCGTGCAGCAGTTCAACGAATCGGCCGGCGGACAGGTGGTCTTCCACCTCCACGTCCACGTCCTGCCGCGGTTCGACGGCGTTCCGCTCAAGCCGCCGACCACGGAGATGGAAAAGCCCGAGGTGCTCGAAGCCAACGCCGAGAAGATCCGGGCCGCGCTGGCCTGACACACCGCCGGAGC
>Ga0182742_1000585_pt1 | contig 55259 bp, 49 predicted proteins | sample eDN5th37CBELigMG_FD_128880 | JGI IMG/M metagenome (GOLD analysis project Ga0182742, IMG submission 128880) | Enriched Miracle-Growth compost microbial communities from Emeryville, California, USA - eDNA 5th pass 37_C BE-Lig MG (version 2)... ...
CCTTCTTCCATGGCGATCGGGGCCAGCAGCTTGACGGTCATCGTCACGTTGTCGCCCGGCAGAACCATTTCCTTGTCGGCCGGCAGGTCGATCGTGCCCGTCACGTCCGTCGTGCGGAAGTAGAACTGGGGACGGTAGCCGTTGAAGAACGGGGTGTGGCGGCCGCCTTCTTCCTTGGACAGGATGTACACCTCGGAGGTGAATTCCGTGTGCGGGGTGATCGAGCCCGGCTTGGCCAGAACCTGGCCGCGCTGGACGTCTTCACGCTTGGTGCCGCGCAGCAGGATGCCGACGTTGTCGCCAGCCTGGCCCTGGTCCAGCAGCTTGCGGAACATTTCCACGCCCGTGCAGGTCGTCTTGACCGTCGGGGTGATGCCCACGATTTCGATTTCTTCGCCGACCTTGATCACGCCGCGTTCGATACGGCCGGTCACCACGGTGCCGCGACCCGAGATCGAGAACACGTCTTCGACCGGCATCAGGAACGAACCGTCAACCGCGCGCTCCGGCGTCGGGATGTACGAATCCAGCGCCTGGGCCAGCGACAGGATGGCCTGTTCGCCCAGTTCGCCCTTGTCGCCTTCCAGCGCCAGCTTGGCCGAACCCTTGATGATCGGGGTGTCGTCGCCCGGGAAGTCGTACTTCGACAGCAGTTCGCGCACTTCCATTTCGACCAGCTCGAGCAGCTCGGCGTCGTCGACCATGTCAGCCTTGTTCAGGAAGACGATGATGTAGGGCACGCCCACCTGACGCGACAGCAGGATGTGTTCGCGGGTCTGCGGCATCGGGCCGTCAGCGGCCGACACCACCAGGATCGCGCCGTCCATCTGCGCCGCGCCCGTGATCATGTTCTTCACGTAGTCGGCGTGGCCCGGGCAGTCAACGTGCGCGTAGTGACGCGTTTCCGTTTCGTACTCGACGTGGGCGGTGTTGATGGTGATGCCGCGAGCCTTTTCTTCAGGAGCCGCGTCGATCTGGTCGTAGCCGCGGGCTTCGCCGCCGAACTTGGTCGACAGAACGGTCGTGATGGCCGCCGTCAACGTCGTTTTGCCGTGGTCAACGTGACCAATCGTACCCACGTTCACGTGCGGCTTGGTACGTTCAAACTTGCCTTTTGCCATGGCTGACTCCTGACCTGGATTGCGCTTTTGACTAAAGCTGCGACTGAAGAAAAGAACTTAGGGAATTAGTGGTGCCCATGGCGCGGATCGAACGCGCGACCTCTCCCTTACCAAGGGAGTGCTCTACCACTGAGCCACATGGGCATATAAAGCTGGAGCGGGTGAAGGGAATCGAACCCTCGTCGTAAGCTTGGAAGGCTTCTGCTCTACCATTGAGCTACACCCGCGGCTATCCTTTCACCTTCTCTCTTCCCGAACCTCTTTCAATACAAAGCCTGGAAAACCGTGCCGCCTTTCTTGCAAAGGCGGCCAAGCATCCAGAACCTCACATTGTAAATCCAGGCCAACTGCGCCTGGATTCCTGTGTACTACTACACGAGGTACGGGTCTCTGGTGGAGGAGGTTGGATTCGAACCAACGTAGGCGCAAGGCCAACAGATTTACAGTCTGCCCCCTTTAACCACTCGGGCACTCCTCCAGAGGAGAATTCGAGATTATGAACACTTTCTAAATCGCTGTCAAACGATTCGGACGAAAAATATTCAGAACTCCGGTTCAGTCACCCCGCGTTTGCACGCAGAGGGGGGCAATCTTACAGATTTCCGTGAACCGCTGCACGGAAAAGTTCGGTGTATTGCGCGGCCGAGTAGTCCACCGGATTGGTGCCGGCCGAAGGGTCGGCGGCCGCCATGCGCCCGACGCGCTCGGCCTGGGCGTCATCGATGCCGATCTCGGCCAGCGTGTGCGCAATGCCGATGGCCTCGCGCAGCGCCAGCACCCAGTCCAGCACCGCGCCCGGCCGGGCCGGCAGGTCCAGGTAGCGCGCCAGCGCTTCCAGGCGCGGGGCCACGGCGTGCTGGTTGGCTTTCAGCACGTAGGGCATGAGGATGGCGTTGAGCAGGCCGTGGTGCGCGTCGTAGAGCGCGCCCAGCGGATGCGCCAGCGCGTGCATGGCGCCCAGCCCGCGCTGGAACGCGGTGGCGCCCATGCTGGAGGCCACCAGCATCTGCTGGCGCGCCTGCAGGTCGGCGCCGTCGGCCACCGCCTGCGGCAGGTATTCCTTGACCATGCGCATGCCTTCGAGCGCGATGCCCGTGGCCATCGGATGGAACACCGGCGAACAATAGGCCTCCAGGTTGTGCGACAGCGCGTCCATGCCGGTGGCGGCCGTGATCTTCGGCGGCAGGCCGACGGTGAGTTCGGGGTCCAGGATGACGATGGCCGGCAGCATGCGCGCATGGAAGATGATGCGCTTGACCTCGGCCGCCTCGTCGGTGATGACCGAGGCGCGTCCCACTTCCGAGCCGGTGCCCGCGGTGGTGGGCACCGCCACCACCGGCGCCATGCCGGCCACGTTCACCCGCAGGTAGTTGTCGCCCACGTCCTCGAAGTCCCACAGGGGCCGCTGCTGGCCCGCCATCAGCGCGATGGCCTTGGCCGCGTCCAGCGCCGACCCGCCGCCCATCGCGATCACGCCGTCATGGCCGCCCTGTCGGTACGCCGCCACGCCGTCGTCGACGTTGCGGCCCGTGGGGTTGCCCTTGATATCGTGGAACAGGCCGCATTGCAGGCCGGCTTCGCGGCACGCGGCCTGCGCCGCGGCCACCATCGGCAGGGCCGCCAGGCCGGGGTCGGTCACCAGCAGCGGGCGCGCCATGCCCAGTTCGCGGCATGCCTGCGGCAGTTCGCTGATGCGGCCGGGACCGGCCTTGATGGCGGTGGGGTAATTCCAGTTGACGCTAGGCACGCTCATGGTCGGCTTCCTGTGGATATCTGGTTAGAGGCTGCGCAGATGGAAGGATTTGGCCTGCGTGAGCTGCTCGTATCCGACCACGGACAGCGATACGCCGCGGCCCGAGTTCTTCACGCCGGTCCAGGCCAGCGCGGGGTCCAGGTAGTCGCAGCGGTTCATGAAGAACGTGCCCGTGCGGATCTGGCGGCCGATGCGCAGCGCGGCCTCCTGGTCCTGCGTGAACGCCGCGGCCGTCAGGCCGTAGGGGCTGTCGTTCATGAGCGCGATGGCCTGCTCGTCGCTGTCGACCGGCATGATGCCGACGACGGGGCCGAAGCATTCGTCGTTCATGACGCGCATGCCGTGGTCCACCTGCGTCAGCAGCGCCGGCGCGACGTAAGGCGAGTTTTTGTTCGCGTTTTTAAAACGCGATGGATCTATCAGGTTTCTGGCGCCGGCCGCGACCGCGGCGTCGACGATCTCGCGGATCTCGTCGGCGGCGCGCTTGCGCACCACCGGCCCGAGCGTGGTCCCGTCCTGCAGCGGATCGCCGAGCACGTATTGCTCGGTCAGCGCCACGGCGCGCTCGACGAACTCATCGTAGCGCGGCCGCGCCACGTAGATGCGCTGGATGCCGCAGCAGGACTGGCCGGAATTGAAGTACGCGCCGTCGACCAGCGTCTCGACCGCGTGGCCGATGTCGGCGTCGTTGCGCACATAGGCCGGGTCGTTGCCGCCCAGCTCCAGGCCGACGCCGATGAAGCGCCCCGCCGCGCCCTCTTCCACGCTGTGTCCGCCGCGCACGGAGCCGGTGAAGGACACATAGCCGATTTCCGGCGCGCGGATCAGGCGCTGTGCGATCTCGTGGCTGGCGTGCAGGTACTGGAACACGCCCGCGGGCGCGCCGGCCTCGCGGAACGCGCGCTCGATGAATTCGGCGCACAGCGGCGTCTGATCCGAGTGCTTGAGGATGACGGCGTTGCCGGCCATCAGCGCCGGCACGATGCTGTTGACGGCGGTCAGCAGCGGATAATTCCACGGCGCGATCGTCAGCGCCACGCCGATGGGCTCGCGGCTGATGAAGCGCGTGAACCCGGGCTGCTCGGGAACCCGGATCGGGGCCAGCGCCTCCGCGGCGATGGCGATCATGTGACGCGCGCGCGACTCGAAGCCGGCCACTTCGCCCGGCGTGTAGCGCAGGGGCCGGCCCATTTGCACGGTGATGGCGCGCGCGATTTCGTCCCTGGCCGCGACGAAGCGGTCCACGGCGGCCGACACGATGCGCCCCCGCTCCTGCACGCCCAGCGCCGCCCAGCCCGGCTGCGCGCCCTGGGCGTCGGCCAGCGCACGCGCGATCTGCGCCTCGCTGGCATAGGGACGGCGGACGACCTCGCGCCCGTCGATCGGACTGATGGTGATGAGTTCCTGCGTCATGGCTGCCCTGTGCAAACGGTGTGGTCGATGGTCAGATGATTTCGAAGTAGCGCGCCAGTTCCCAGTCGGTCACGTGGCGCCGGAACTGCCTTTCTTCCCATTCGCGCGTGGCCACGTAGTGCTCGACGAAGGCGTCGCCGAACAGCCGGCGCGCGGCCTCGGATTCGCCCAGCCGCTGGGCCGCGTCCCACAGCGTGCTCGGCAGGCGCAGATGCGCGGGAAACTGCTGGGTATAGGCGTTGCCCTGCACCATGGGCTCGGGTTCGAGCCCCTGTTCGATGCCGTACAGGCCCGAGGCCAGCGCGGCCGACAGCGCCAGGTAGGGATTGGCGTCGGCCGAGCCGATGCGCACTTCGACGCGCTGCGACTTGTCGCTGCCGGGAATCAGCCGCAGCGCGGTGGTGCGGTTCTCCATGCCCCAGGTGGCGTCCAGCGGCGCCCAGTAGCCGGGCACCAGGCGCGAGTAGCTATTGACGGTCTGCGCGTACAGGGCCATGAATTCCGGCAGGTAGCGCTGCACGCCGGCCATGAAGGAAGCCTGCGTCGCGCTCATGCAGTGCGGCCGCGACTCGTCGTGGAACGCCGAGCGCCCGGTCTTGCGGTCGCGCAGCGACAGGTGGATGTGGCCGCTCTGGCCGGGATGCTCGTGCGACCACTTCGCCATGAAGGTCGCCATCAGGCCGTTCTGCTGCGCCAGCGCCTTGGTGAAGGTCTTGAACAGGAATGCCTTGTCGCCGGCGGCCGCGGCCTGGTCGACCGCGAGCGCGGCTTCCAGCACGCCCGGCCCGGTCTCGGTATGCAGGCCTTCGATGGGCATGTCCATGCGTTCGCACATGTCCAGCAGCTTGCGGTAGAAATCGCCCTCCACCGTGCTGCGCAGCACGGAGTAGCCGAAATTCCCGGGCGTCCAGTTCTCGAGGTTGCGGTAGTGCTTCGCGCGCACCGAGTGCGGGGTCTCGCGGAACATGAAGAACTCGTATTCCAGCGCGGCGTAGGCGTCGAAGCCCATGTCGGCGGCCCGGTCGATGACCCGGTGCAGCAGGCGCCGCGGGCAGATGGCGCCGGCCTCGCCTTCGAATTCCGCCAGGAACAACAGCATGTCCTCGCCGCCCGGCCCCTGCTCCAGCGGCAGCCTGCGGGCGCTTTGCGGGACGATCCGCAGCTTGGCGTCGGGATAGGCGGTATGCCAGCCGGTGTACTTGGTGTTGTCGTAGAGTTGGTCGTCGAGATCCCAGCCGAACACCACGTCGCAAAATGCGAGCCCGGAGCGCAGCGCCCCCAGGAATTTATCGCGGCGCAGGTACTTGCCCAGCATGACGCCGTCGACGTCGGACAGGCCGACCTTGATGTGCGAGAGCGCGCTGGCCTGCACCAGCCGCTCCGCGTCTTCCACCGTTGCTACCCCTAGTGCATGCATGCTTGTCCACCTTGCTGTGACTGTAGCGTTGCGTTGACCTGTCGGGCGGGCGGCGCGGCGTTCAGGTCGCGGCCGCCCCCAGCAGCCGCATCGCCTGGCGATGCAGCTGCGGCGTGGCGGCCGCGATCACGCGGCCCTGCGACTGGAGGCCGAGCGGCTGCCCGGACCAGTCGGTAATGACGCCGCCTGCCCCTTCGATCACGGGCATCAGCGCCAGATAGTCGTATGGCTGCAGGCCGGACTCGACCACCAGGTCGACGTGGCCGCTGGCCAGCAGCCCGTAGCTGTAGCAGTCGCCGCCGTAGCGGCGCATGCGCGCGGCCTGCGCCAGCGCGTCGAAGGCGGCCAGCTCGGCGCCGGCGAAGATGTCCGGCGAGGTCGCGTAGAGGATGGCCTCGCCCAGTTCGGTGCAGCCGCTGACGCGACACACGTGGCCGTTCAGGCTGGCGGGCTGGCCGGCCGCGCCGATCCAGCGTTCGTCCAGCGCGGGAATGTCGATCAGGCCCAGCACCGGCCTGCCGCGGTGCAGCAGCGCCAGCAGCGTGCCCCACAGCGGGTTGCCGGAAATAAAGGCGCGGGTGCCGTCTATGGGATCGAGCGACCAGACCAGCTCGGCCTCCATGTGCGATACGCCGAACTCCTCGCCCAGGATGCCGTGCTCCGGGTATTGCTCCGCGATGGCCGCGCGCAGGGCCGTCTCGACTTCGCGGTCGGCCTGGGTGACGGGGCTGGCGTCGGCCTTGGTGTCGACCGCCAGCGGATGGCGGAACCACTTGCGCGACAGCGGCCGCACGCGGTCGGCCAGCGTCTGGGCGAACGCGCGATAGGCGGCCAGCTGCGGCGCGGATAGCGGCAATGAGGTTTGCATCGGTGATGCCTCCAGACCGGCCGCGGGATCGGGCCCAGGCCAAAAAAAACCGTGCATACGAGGTTTTTCCAGTCTAGACACGTTGCCACAAATTTGCAAATATACTTAAAACTGCAACTCGCACCTGTCTTGCAGCCCCGCAGTCCGCATATGTAGCTCGCACCGTTGCCGTGTATTCCAACCGGAGTCCCATCATGCAATGTATGAAGAAGCTCAGCCTTGTGGTTGCAGTAATTTCCCTAGGTGCCATCGGCTCGCAGGCCCATGCCGGCGCCATCACCGTCTACACCGCGCTCGAGGAAGACGAGATCGCGGCCTACCTCAAGGCGGCCAACGCCGCCATGCCCGACCTGAAAGTCAACGTGCTGCGCCTGTCCACCGGCGACCTGGGCGCGCGCCTGATCGCCGAGGCCTCCAACCCGCAGCAGGACGTGATCTGGGGCTTCGCGGTCAGCAATATGCTCGACCCGCGCCTGCAGAACCTGCTGGAACCCTATGCGGCCAAGGGCATGGACGCCCTGCCCGCCCGCTACAAGGGCGCCGACAACAAGTGGTTCGCCGCCACCGGCTACGTGGCGGCGTTCTGTGTCAACACCGACAGGCTGAAGTCCAAGAACCTGCCCATGCCCACGTCATGGGAAGACCTGACCAAGCCCGCCTACAAGGGCGAGATCGTGATCCCCAGCCCGGCCGCCTCCGGCACCGGCTATCTGCAGATCGCCGCCCTGCTGCAGGGCCTGGGCAAGGAAAAGGGCTGGGCCCTGCTCAAGGACCTGGACAAGAACGTGGCGCAGTACACGCCTTCCGGTTCGCGTCCCTGCAAGATGGCGCGCGCCGGCGAGTACGCGATCGGCGTGTCCTTCGCCTTTCCGGCCATGCAGTCCATCGAAGAGGGCTATCCCATCAAGATGGTGATCCCGTCCAAATGGGTGGGCTACGAGCTGGAGGCTTCGGGCCTGATGAAAACGGCCAAGAATCCCGCGGACGCCAAGCGCTTCCTGGACTGGACCCTGTCGCAGCAGGCCGGCGGCCTCTACAGCAAGTACAAGGAACTCGTCACCATCCCCGGCGCCGCCCCCAACAAGGCCGCCGAGGCCGCGGGCCTGCCCAAGGACCTGGGCACGGTGCTGTACCCCGTGGACTTCCAGAAGTCGGCGGCCGAGCGGGACGCCATCATCAAGACCTGGCAGGAAACCATCAAGCGTTGACGGCGGCGCGGCCGGCCGCCGCCGGCCGCGTCCCGTCCTGGAGACGCCCATGTACCTGGAATTGCGCGGGATACGCAAGACTTTCGACGGCTCGGTCGCGCTGCAGGACATCGACCTGTCGGTGGGCGAGCACGAATTCGTCTGCCTGCTCGGGCCCAGCGGCTGCGGCAAGACCACGCTGCTGCGCATCGTGGCCGGGCTGCTGCCGTTCGACCGCGGCGCCATCACGCTGGGCGGGCACGACCTGAGCGCGCTGCCGGCGCGCAAGCGCGGCTTCGGCATCGTGTTCCAGTCGTACTCGCTGTTTCCCAACATGACCGTGGCCGAGAACGTGGGCTACGGCCTGCGCATCCGCGGCGAAAGCCGCGAGCGCATCGCATCGCGGGTGCGCGAACTGCTGGCGCTGATCAAGCTGCCCGAGCACGCCGAACGCTACCCGCACCAGCTCTCCGGCGGCCAGCAGCAGCGCGTGGCGCTGGCGCGCGCGCTGGCCGTGGACCCGGCGCTGATCCTGTTGGACGAACCGCTGTCGGCGCTGGACGCGCGCGTGCGCACCGATATGCGCGCCGAGATCCACGACGTGCAGCGGCGCCTGAAAATCCCGACCATCATGGTCACCCACGACCAGGAAGAAGCCTTGACGCTGGCCGACAAGATCGTCTGCATGAACGACGGGCGCATCGAGCAGGTCGGCTCGCCGGCCGACCTCTATCTGCGCCCGCGCACGCGTTTCGTGGCCAACTTCGTCGGCCTGAGCAACCTGCTGCCCACCGACTGGGTGCGCGAAGCCATGCCCGAGCTGCTGGCGAGCCGCCCCGAAGGCGCCAGCGAGCGCTATGAAGCCTGCCTGCGGCCCGAGAACCTGCGGGTGGCGGCCGACGAACGCGGCGCCGGCCGCGTGCAGGACATGACGTTCATGGGCAACCTGACCCGCCTGCGCATCGCGTGGCGCGGGCGCGAACTGGTGGTGGAGCAGCATGGCGCGGCCGGGCTGGCGCGCGGCGCCCCCGTGCGCCTGGACGCGGAGCCGGGCCAGTGCGCCTGGGTCAGCGTATGAGGGCGCTCCGATGAGCGCCGCACACGCCGGCGCCGCGCTGGCCGCCCCCGCCGGCCGCGCGCCCTGGACGGCCGACCGCCTGCTGCTCTGGACCTGCGTCGGCATACCGATGGCGGGCCTGGCGCTGTTCTTCCTCTATCCGCTGGCGACCGTGGCCTGGAACAGCCTGGTCGAGAAAGACGGCTCCATCGGCCTGGGCAACTACGCCGAAGTCTTCGCCACGCGCGGCATCCTGACCGCCACGCTCAACAGCCTGGTCATGAGCTTCGCCACCACGGCGGTCAGCATCGTGCTGGGCTTCGCCATCGCCTATGGGCTGGACCGCAGCTGCATGCGCGGCAAGGCCATCGTGCGGGTGGCGCTGGTGCTGCCGCTGCTGGCCCCCTCGCTGGTGCAGGGCCTGGGCCTGATCTTCCTGCTGGGGCGCAACGGCCTGGTGCACCGCTGGACCGGCTGGGACATCGACATCTACGGCTTCTGGGGGCTGCTGATCTCCAACGTGTTCTATGCCCTGCCCCAGGCCGTGCTGATCCTGCAGGCGGCGCTGCGCAACATGGATGCGCGCTACTACGACGCGGCCGAAGTCATGGGCGCCTCCAGCGCGCGCCAGTTCTTCGACATCACCCTGCCCAACTGCAAGTTCGGCCTGCTGAGCGCGGCCTTCGTGGTGTTCGTCATCACCATCACCGATTTCGGCAACGCCGCGGTGATCGGCGGCAACTACCGCGTGCTAGCCACCGAGATCTACAGCCAGGTGTCCGGCCAGATGAACTTCGGCCTGGGGTCGGTGGTGGGCATCCTGCTGCTGCTGCCTTCGCTGATATCGGTGCAGATAGAGCGCGTGGCCTCGCAGCGCCAGTTCGGCTCGGCCTCGCCCGGCGGCCTGAGGGTCGCGCCGCAGCCGGCGCGGGCGCGCGACGCCGCCTTCGGCGCCGCCGTGCTGCTGGCCGCCGGCGCCATCATCGTCACGGTGGCCACGGTGGTGTTCGCCAGTTTCATGCGGCTGTGGCCCTACCGCATGGAATGGACGCTGAAGCACTATGACATCACGGTCAGCGGCGGCTACGCGCCGCTGTGGACCTCGCTGTACCTGTCGCTGGCCGCCGCCGGCGGCGGGGTGCTGCTGCTGTTCTTCCTGAGCTTCGGCGTCTGCCGCATCCCGCGCGCCTGGGCCAAGCCGGTGTACATGCTGTCGGTGCTGCCGGTGGGGGTGCCGGGCCTGGTGCTGGGCCTGTCCTACATCTTCGCGTTCAACGCGCCCGGCACGCCGCTGTACGCGCTGTACGGCAGCGCAGCGCTGATCGCGCTGTGCAACTTCTACCACTACCATACGCAGGGGTTCCTGACGATGATGACCGGCATGCGGGCCGTGCCGCAGGCCCTGGAGGAAGCGGTCAGCTGCCTGGGCGGCGGCACCCTGCGGGTGTTGCGCGACGCGGTGCTGCCGCTGATCGGTCCGACGGTGCTGGGCGTCTTCTTTTTCCTGTTCATGCGCTCCATGGTCACGCTGTCGGCGGTGATCTTCCTGGTCACGCCTTCGGTCAGCGTGGCCCCGGTTTCGGTGCTGCGCCTGGACGAAGCCGGATTCGTCTCGCAGGCGGCGGCCTATTCAACGCTTATCATGCTGGTCGTTGGAGGTTCCCTGCTGGCTCTGCGCGCGCTGATTGCGTGGGCCGCGCGGCGGCGGGCATAGGGATAGAGAACTAGGAAACATCGGATATGTGGCAAGAAGAGCGGTATCAGAGAATCCGCGCCCTGCTGTCTTCATTGCAGCAGGTATCGACCGACCGCATCGTCGGCGAATTGGGGGTATCGCGGGAGACCGTCAGGCGCGACCTGCTGGAGCTGGAATCGATGGGCGAACTGCGCCGGGTGCATGGCGGCGCGGTGCCGGTGCACAGCGAGCCGCCCATCGCCGAACGCGTGCACACCCGCGTCAAGTACAAGCGCGCCATCGCGCGGGCGGCGGCCGGCCTGGTCTCCAGCGGCCAGACCCTGTTCCTGGACGCGGGCAGCACCACCAGCGTGCTGGCCGACGAACTGGCCAAGCTGTCGGGCCTGACCATCATCACCAACTCGTTCGACGTGGCTCTCAAGGTCGGCACCGCCGGCAGCGGCGCCAACCAGCTCATCATGCTGGGCGGCTCGGTCAGCGGCCCGGTCTGCGCCACCGCCGGCGACATCACGATCGCGGAAATCCACCGCTACCGCGCCGACCTGGCGCTGCTGTCGCCGGTGGGCGTGGACGCGGAGTTCGGCGCCACCAACTACGATCTGCGCGAAGCCGAAGTGGCGCGCGCCATGACCGCCAACGCCAAACGGCTGGTGCTGCTGGCCGACTTCAGCAAGATCGGCCTGTGCAGCCGCGTGTCCTATTGCGGCGTGGACCGCATCGACCACCTGGTCACCAACACCAGCGCGCAGAAAAAACCGGCCTACGCCGCGCTGAAGGCGGCGGTCGGCGACGTCCTGGCCGTATAGGGCGCCGCCGCGCCAGCTTCAGTCCAGCGACACGCCGGCGGTCTTGACCATGCCGGCCCAATAGGCCGTGTCTTGCGCCAGGCGCGTCTTGAAGGCCTCGGGCTGGCTGCCCACCGCATTGCTGCCGCCGCCGTTGATCTTCGCGACCACCTCGGGCGACTTCATCGCCTGGCCCACCGCCTGCGCCAGATAGGCGATGCGCTCGGGCGGGGTGCCGGCCGGCGCGAACAGCCCGTACCAGTCATCGGCCGTGATGCCCTCCATGCCGGACTGCTTGAGCGTGGGCGCGCCCTTGAAGCGGCCGATGCTGGTCTCGTGGCTCATCGCCAGCACGCGCAGCTTGCCCGCGGCCACCATGGGCTCGGCCGAGGCCGGAGACGTGATCAGCATGTCCACCGTGCCGCCCATCAGGTCGGTGATGGCGGGCGCGGCGCCCCGGTACGGCACGTGCACCAGCTGGACGTCGGCCTTCTTCGACACCAGCGCGCCCATCAGGTGGCTCATGGTGCCGTTGCCGGGCGTCGCGTAGGTAACCACGCCGGGCTGCTTGCGCGCGGCCTCCAGATAGTCTTTCAGGGTCTGGTACGGGCTTTCGGTGCGCGTCACCAGCACCAGCGGCGCCGAAGTGATCTGGGAGATGGGCACGAAGTCCTTGATCGGGTCGAAGCCCACGTTCTTGTAGACGCGCGGATTGACCGCCATCACGCTGGTCTGCGACATCACCAGGGTGTAGCCGTCGGGCTTGGCGCGCGAGACCTGCGCGGTGCCGACGTTGCCGCCCGCGCCGGAGCGGTTTTCCACCACCACGCTCTGACCCGTGATGGCCCCCAGCTCCTGCGCGATCAGGCGCGCCACGTTGTCGTTGCCGCCGCCCGGCGGGAACGGCGAGACGATGGTGATGGCCTGCTTGGGATAGTCGGCCAGCGGCGCGGGCGCCTGGGCATGGGCGGCGCCGGCGCACAGCAGGCCGGCCACGGCCGCGGTTGCGCAAAAGTACGATGCGATCTGCTTCATTTGGATTTCCCCTGGTATTGGCGGCCGGATGCTCGGCCGTCCGTTGCATTTCGGTTCGCAATGAACCGCCCGCACCCCGGCGGCGTCAGCCGCGGGGCGTACTGTCTGGATGCATTTGCCGCGCCTCGCGGCGCGATAGGTCAGCCGGCCGGAAAGCGGTAGGCCGCGCGTTCCCGATCGTCGATCTGCCTGACCAGATTGGTTTCCCAGGCCAGGTACTGGCGCGCCGCGGCCTTGTTGCCGTCGTGACGGTCATGCACGAAAAACAGGTAGTCGATACAGTCCGCGTCGGCGGGCTCGTCAGGCGTGGACGCCAGCGCGATGCCCTGGGCGGACCAGCCGGCCGGCGTGCCGGTATTGGCGCTGACGTCGTCGACGCCCAGCGCCTTCAAGTCCTGCGCGGCCCAGGCGGCCAGCGCGGCGTCTTCGGCCAGCAGCACCACCGGGCGCGAGGCGTCCAGGCGCAGGCGGTCCAGGCGCGGGCGGATGGCCCAGCGCGCGCCGTCGATATGCCGGGCGCGATAGCGCATGCCCGGGCGGATATCCAGCAGCTGCGCGCCCTGCGCCATCGCCTCGGCCAGCGCGGCGTCGTCCAGCACGCGGATCTGCGGCGCGGGCGTCCTGTCCACACGCAACGCCAGACGGGCGCGCACGCCCTCTTTCAGCACGCTGGCGTCCCAGCCCATCTGCCGCAGCCAGCTGGCGATGACCGGCGCGCGCACGCCTTCGGCGTCGAACACGACGATGCGCGCGCCGCGCACGGCCACGTACTGGTCGGTGGCCTGGATCAGCTGGCCGCCGGGCGTGTGCTGCGCGCCGGGCAAAGAGCCCTGGGCGTATTCCTCGGCGCTGCGCACGTCGCACAGAAAGGTGCTGCGCGCCGCGTCATCCAGCCAGGCCTGCACGTCGCCGGCGGACACCATGGGCACGCCGTGGCGCTCGGCCAGCGCGGCGGAACGCTGCGCCAGCGCCGGCAGGTCCTGCGGCGCGATGTCGTCGCCGTAGCGGCGCAGCGCGCCGTGTTCCAGCTGCAGGTCTTCGAGATACCAGCCCTGCGTGCCGTTTTCCAGCGCGTACACGGGATTGGGCACGCCCAGATTGATCAGCGTCTGGGCGCCGATGATGCTGCGCGTGCGGCCGGCGCAATTGACCACGATGGTGGTCTGCGGGCTTTTGGCCAGCGTGTGGGCGCGCAGCGCCAGCTCGCCGTTGGGGCAGCAGACGCCGCCCGGGATGCTCATCTTCTGGTATTCGGAATAGGGCCTGCCGTCCAGCACGATCAGGTCGTCGCCGCGGCGCTGGCGCTCGGCCAGTTCGCGCGCGCCGATGCGCGGGGTGTGGAAAACTTCTTCGGCCAGTTCGCCGAAGGTCTTGCTGGGCACGTTGACGCCGGCGAAGGCGGCGTAGCCGTCTTCGCGCCACTGCGCGATGCCGCCGGCCAGGCGGTGCACATTGGTGTAGCCCAGCGCGGCCAGCGCGCGCGCGGCGCGCAAGGCGGTGGCGTCGTCGCCGCCCTCGTCGTAGATCGCCATCCGCACGTCGCGCCGCGGCGCCAGGCGCACGACGTCCACTTCGAGCCGGCTGTAGGGCAGCGGCACGGCGTAGAACAGGTGGGACTCGCCGTACTGGCCGTGTTCGCGCACGTCCAGCAACGCGATTTCGCCGCCGTCATGCAGCCATTGCTTGAGCGTGTGCGTATCGACGTCGGCGACAGTATGGTCAGGGGTGGGATGCATCATCGGATTCAGAGGGAACGGGAAACGGAGGAAAGCGCGGACAGCGCGTGTTCGAGATCGGCGATGAGGTCTTCGGGGTCTTCCAGGCCGATGTGCAGGCGCGCCATGGCGCCGCGCTTTTCGGTGTCGGGCAGCGAACGGCAGCTCTCCAGCCGCACCGGGATCGCCAGGCTTTCGAAGCCGCCCCACGACGCGCCGATGCCGAAAAGCCGCAGCCCGTCGAGCAGGCGTTCGACGTCCGCCTCGCCGAATCCGGCCGAGAACTCCACCGTCAGCAAGCCGTTGGCGCCGCTGCAGTCGCGCTTCCAGATGGCGTGGGAGGGATCGCCGGGCAGCGCCGGACAGAGCACGCGCGCCACTTCGGGGCGGCCCAGCAGCCAGTCCGCCACGCGCAGCGCGCTGCGCGCATGCTGGGCCATGCGCAGGGGCAGCGAACGCATGCCGCGCAGCACCAGGTACGCGTCGTCGGCGCCCACCGTCTGGCCGAAATCGATAGTGGCGCGCTCCAGGGCGCGCCAGGCGCGCGCATTGGTCACGACCGCGCCCATCATCACGTCGGCATGTCCGCCCAGGTATTTGGTGGCCGCGAGAATGGAGATGTCGGCGCCCAGCGCCAGCGGCTGGCACAGCAGGCCGGAGGCCCAGGTGTTGTCCACAGCCAGCCAGCAGTCATGCCGGCGCGCCAGTTCGGCGAGCGCGGGCAGGTCCGGCATCTCGTAGGTCAGCGAACCGGGCGACTCGGCATAGATCATCCGCGTGTTGGGGCGGATGAGCGCCGCGATGCCGGCGCCGTCCGGCCGGTAGTACGTGTATTCGACGCCCAGCCGCGACAGGTGCTCGGCGCAGAAGCGGCGCACCGGCTCGTACACCGCATCGGTGAGCAGCACGTGGTCGCCGGCGCGCAGATAGGCGAGCAGCACGGTGGCGATGGCGGCCTGGCCGGTCGGATACAGATGGGCGCGGTGGCCGCCCTCCAGCTCGACCAGCGCATCCTCAAGCGCGTGGGTGCTGTCGGTGCCGCGCGCGCCATAGGACGGCAGGCGTTCCTGTTCGCGCCGGGCGCGCGTATCGCGCCAGGCCTGCACGCTGTCGAAGACATAGGTGCTGGCGCGCGTGACCGGCGTATTGACCCAGCCCCGGTGGGGACGTCCTGCGCGCAGCAGGCGCGTCGCGGGCCGCAGCGGCTTGTCCATGCTCAGCGCCGCGTCTGCACGCCGATCGGCATGACTTTGCAGGTGCCCGCCTCCAGATCGAACGCCAGGCGTTCGTTCAGGGTCTCCAGCGCGCGGCCGTACATGTGCAGGTGGCGGATGACGCTGTCGCCCTGGATTTCCACCGCGTGGATGTCATCCGGCATCAGCGCGATGCCGGCGCCCGGCCCCACCACCACGGTGCCGGTCTGCTTCAGGCGGCCCACGCCGGGCGTCGCGCCGTCGTCCAGGCGGTCGTACACGTAGTTGTGTTCCACGCCTTCCACGGCCGCGATACAGGCCCAGGTCGTGTGGTTGTGGGGAACGATCTGCTTGCCCGGACGCATCACGTTCAGATAGAGCGCGTAGCTTTTGTCGGGGTCTTCGGCGATCAGGTAGCGCGCCTGGCGCTCGCCGTCCTCGGGCGCGGGATAGCGGTCGGCCGCCCACCAGTCGGTGTGACCGGCCAGGCCGATCAGCTCGTCCAGCACCAGCTTGAGGCTGTCGCGGTTCAGCCCCTTATTTCCTACAGTTTTCTTAATATTTCCGATGGCGCCGTCTATGCCGGCCTGATGGGGATGGGGAGTGCTCACTTTGATTTTCCCTGTTGTCGGTCGTTGTCAAAGCCAATGTATCCCCCGCGCCCGGCGTAAACAATTTAAATTGCCTTAATATTCCATTAGCGTTCCTAATACTTTTAGCCTGCCATGCGCAATCTGGACCTGGACCTGCTCCGCACCCTGACCGCCATCGCCCAGTACGAGACCTTCTCGCAGGCCGCCACCCGGCTGCACAAGACCCAGTCGGCCGTGACCCAGCAGATGCAGCGGCTGGAATCGGTCATCGGCCAGCCGCTGTTCGAAAAGCAGGGCCGCAACAAGGTGCTGTCCTCGCATGGCCGGCGCCTGGTGGCCTACGCGCGCCACATACTGGCCATCAACGACGAGGCGCTGCGCGCCCTGCAGGACGGGCCGCTGGAAGGCGACCTGCGCCTGGGCGCGCCGCTGGACGTGGCCGACACCATATTGCCCACCCTGCTGATGCACATCGCGCGCTCGGCGCCGCGCGTGAAACTGGAGATCCGCACCGATCGCAGCCCGTTCCTGATGGACGCGCTGCGCGCCGGCGAGCTGGACCTGACGATCTCGACCCGCTTCGACCAGGAGTTCGAAGGCGTGGCGCTGCGCAGTTCGCCCACGGTGTGGCTGGCCTGCGCCGACTATGTACACGATATGCACGCCCCGGTGCCGCTGGTGCTGGCCGACGAGCCCAGCATCTTCCGCCGGCTGGCGCTCAATGCGCTGGAACAGGCGCAGGTGCGCTGGCACACCAACTACGTGGCGCCGAACCTGGTGGGGATCAAGGCCGCGCTGCGCGCGCGCCTGGGCGTGACGGCGCGCAGCGTGGAACTGCTGGGGCCGGAGATGCGGGTGCTGGGCGAGAAGGAAGGGCTGCCGCCGCTGCCGGACGTGACCTACTTCCTGTGGATAAGACGCGATCTGATCAACCCGCTGACGCGCCAGGTCTACGACATGCTCAAGACCCAGCTCGGCCTGGGCCGCGGGCTCCAGGCGGCCGATTCAGGCGTTCAGTAGCGGTCGAAGAAGCGCTGCAGCGCCTGCGGGTCGCGCGTGACGCACAGGCCCAGCATCAGCAGGATGCGCGCCTTCTGCGGGTTCAGGTCGCGCGCGGCGACGAACCCCAGGGCGGCGTCGTCCAGTTCCACGTCGCGCGCCACCAGGCCGCTGCCGGTGCGGCTGGCGCGCACCACCGCGACGCCGCTGGCGGCGGCCCGCAGCAGGCCGTCGATGGCCAGGTCGGTGGCGTTGCCGTCGCCGACGCCGGCCAGCACGATGCCGTCGGCCGCGCCGGCCAGGAAATCGATCAGGTCGTCCTGCAGGTCGGCGTGGGCGTAGACGATGGCCACGCGCGGCCAGCCGGCCCGCTCCAGCAATGCGAGTGAAAACTCGCTTTCTGTGGTGTGCGCGGTGGTGTTGCGCGAATAGAACTGCGGCGCGCCGCCGTGCATGACGCCGGCGCGGCCGCGGTTCGGCGACGCGAACGCGCACAGGCCGGCGGCCGCGGTCTTCTGGATCTCGCGGGCGTAGTGCAGGTCCTCGTTCATGACCACCAGCGGTCCGCGGCCGCGGGCGTCGGGATGGCACGCCAGCGCCACGGCGTTATACAGATTGGCCGGGCCCTCGGCGCCCAGCGCGGTGGCCGGACGCATGGCGCCCACCAGCACGATGGGCTTGTCGTGGCGGATCACCAGGCTCAGGAAATACGCGGTTTCCTCCAGCGTGTCCGTGCCGTGCGTGATGACGATGCCGGCCACCGATGGGTCCTGGCACAGCGCGTCCACGCGCAGCGCCAGCGCGCGCCAGACCTCGTGCGTCATGTTCTGGCTGCCGACGTTGGCGACCTGTTCGGCGCGAATGTCGGCGATGGCGGCCAGCTGCGGCACGGCGGCCAGCAGCTCGCCCACGCCGACCGAACCCGCCTTGTAGCCGGCGGCGGTGGCGTCGGGCTGGGCGCCGGCGATGGTGCCGCCCGTCGCCAGTACGGCGATGACAGGCAGCGCGCGCTCAGGCATCCACCACTCCGGACAGGCCCTGGCGTTCCAGCAGCGAATTCAGGTGCTCCCAGCCGTGGAAGTCGATGACGATCTGCCCTTTTTCCTTGGCGCCCACCTTGAGCGCGACGCGCGTGCCCAGGTGGTCGGACAGGGCTTCCTCCAGGCGCGTCAGGTCGCGCGAGGCGCCGTTAGTTTTCTTGCGCGGCGCGGCCGACGCGTCGGCGTCCTTGGCGGTCTTGGCAACCAGTTTTTCGGCTTCGCGCACCGACAGGCGGCGCGCGATGATGAGATTGGCCAGCTGGATCTGGGTGGCCGCGTCCACGGCCAGCAGCGCGCGCGCGTGGCCCATATCCACGTCGCCGGCCAGCAGCATGGTCTGCACCGGGGCGGCCAGGTTGAGCAGGCGCAGCAGGTTGCTGGTGGCCGAACGCGAGCGGCCGATGGCCTGCGCGGCCTGTTCGTGCGTGAGGCCGAATTCGTCCAGCAGGCGGCGCACGCCCTGCGCCTCTTCGAGCGGGTTCAGGTCTTCGCGCTGGATGTTTTCGATCAGCGCCATGACGGCCGCGTTCTCGTCGGCCACTTCGCGCACCAGCACCGGCACTTCCTTCAGGCCGGCGATCTGGGCGGCGCGAAAACGGCGCTCGCCCGCGATGATTTCGTACTGGCCGGGCGCGGCCTCGCCCAGCGCGCGCACAAGTATGGGTTGCATGATGCCTTGTGTGCGGATCGATTCGGCCAGTTCGCCCAGGGCGCCCTCGTCCATGCGCGTGCGCGGCTGGTATTTGCCGGCGCGCATCTTGGAGACGGGCAAGGTGGACGGCGGACCCTCGGGCTTGGCCGCGGCCTTGCCGATGTTCTCGATGGCGGGCGCGTCCGCGCCGAGCAAGGCGTCCAGTCCGCGGCCCAATCCCTTGGGTTTCTTGGTGGCCATAGTTAAATCCTCTTTCCTTCTGTTTTTGTATCCCGAGCCAGGCTCAGGTGTCCGCGTGCTCGGCGGGCACGCGATACCAATACGCGTAACAGTCTTTGAAACCGTAGCGGCCGTACAAGGCGCGCGCGGCTGAATTTTCCGGCTCGACCTGCAGATAGGCTGTCGTGGCGCCGCCGGCAGCGCCCAGAGCCAATAAGTGTTCCACCAGGGCGCCGGCATGGCCTTTGCGCCGCTCTGCGGGGTCGGTGACGATGTCGAACAGGCCGAGCAGATCGCCGTCGCGCACGGCCAGGCCGGCGGCGACGCCGCGCCCCGCCGCGTCCGTGGCAAGCACCGGCAGGATATCCACAGCCAGGCCCTGCAGGCGCCTGCGGTGTTCGTCGACGTGCTCGGGCAAGGCGCCGCGCATGGCGCCGACCGCCTGCGCGAAACGGTCCGCGGCGATCGTCTGGAACCGCAGCCCGCCCGTGGCGCCGTGCCCGGGCGCGAGCGGCATGCTCATGACCCGGGTCTCGCCGGTGTAAACATAACCGCGGGCCTCCAGGTCGGCATCGAGGGAAAAGTCGGGGCCGATGGAGGTCAGGCGCAGCACCATGGGCAGGCCATGGCGCGCGTACAACGATGAACAATACGCCAGCCGCTCATCCAGCGTACGTGTGGATAACCCCAGCACATTCACGCTGCGCATGCGCTTGGCCGGCGACTGCGCGAAACGCACCAGCCAGCCATCATAAAGCACCTGCGCGCCGACCGCCGTCGCGTTCAGCGCGGCCTCTTCGAGACGCACGCGCAGGCTGTCGCGCTCGCCGGCGCAAGGCACGCGGCGGGCGATCGACGGAAGCGGAGCGATGCGCGCAGAGGCCGACATGGATATGGATTACTTCAAATCCCGCTTTACGCGCTCGATCATTTCGGCACCAAATGCAATGTAGGCCTGCGCGCCGCGTGACGCGCGGTCATAGATCACGCCGGGCATGCCGTAACTGGGTGCTTCGGCCAGGCGCACGTTGCGCGGCACGACCGTCTTGAAGACCTTGTCGCCGAAATGCGCCTCGAGTTGCGCGGACACTTGCTGTTGCAGCGTCATGCGCGGGTCGAACATCACGCGCAGCAGGCCGATGACGCGCAGGTCGTCGTTGATGTTGCGATGCACGCGCTTGATGGTGTTGACCAGGTCGGACAGGCCTTCGAGCGCGAAGTATTCGCACTGCATCGGAATGATGACGCCGTGGGCGGCGGCCAGCCCGTTCAGGGTCAGCAGCGAGAGCGTGGGCGGGCAGTCGATCAGCACGAAGTCGTACTGGCTGGAGACGGTGTCGATGGCGGCCTTGAGCTGGCGCTCGCGCTGTTCCATCTGCACCAGGTCGATCTCGGCGCCGGAGAGTTCGCGGTTGGCCGGCAGCACGTCGTAGCCGCCCGATTCGGAGCGCACGCGCGCCTGTTCGATGCCGGCTTCGCCGATCAGCACCTGGTACAGGTTCGATTCGAGCGAGTTCTTGTCGATGCCGCTGCCCATCGTGGCGTTGCCCTGAGGGTCCAGGTCCACCAGCAGCACGCGTTGCTTGTGCGTGGCAAGGCCGGCCGCCAGGTTGATGGCCGTGGTCGTCTTGCCCACACCGCCCTTCTGGTTGGCAATGCAGAATACGCGGGCGGTCGTGCTGGGGGGTATGTTCTTCATAGGGTTCCTTGACTGCGGCGCATCCAGACCAGGCAGCGTTCCGCTTGCAGTTCCGGCACGGACAGCGGCTGTATGTGATCGACTTGCCATTGCCCGCGCGCATGCAACGCCTGGATTTCATCCTCGGGGTGCTTGCCCTTCATGGCGACGAGGGTACCATCGTTGCGCACGTGCCGACCTGCGAGCTGCGCAAAATCGTCCAGCGATGCGAAGGCGCGCGACGTGACAATGTTGCACTCGGCCGGCTCCAGCGTTTCGATGCGGGCGTGGCGCGCCTGCAGGTTGGGCAGGGCCAGCGCGCCGCTCATCTGGCGCACGAATGCGGTTTTCTTTTCGACGGCGTCCACGCAGGTCACGGACCAGTGCGGCCGCATGATGGCCAGGACGACGCCAGGCAGGCCTCCGCCCGAGCCGACGTCGTAGACCTTGGCCGGCGCGTCCGGACCGCCCAGCGCCTCGCTGAAGGGCGCCACGGCGGCCAGGCTGTCGAACAGGTGCTGCACCAGCATCTGCTGCGGATCGCGGATCGCGGTGAGGTTGTAGGTCCGGTTCCAGCGCTGCATCTGCGCCAGGTAGTCGAGCAGCCTGGCCCGGGCGGACGCGTCGGCGTCCAGCCCCAGCTGTTCGCACGCGCGCGCGAGCCGGCCGGCCATGTCGGCGGGCTGGTCTGCGCGGCCGGTCACGGAATGGCTTTCATGTACGCTGCGGTACTCGCCCTTGGGGCGCCCCACGGGGCTCATGCCGCTTGCTTGCGCGAGCCGTAGTGCAGGCGCTTCAAGTGGATGAGGAGCAGCGAGATGGCGGCGGGCGTGACGCCCGAGATCCGCGCGGCCTGGCCGATGGTCTCGGGACGGTGCGCCTTGAGCTTCTGGCGGACTTCGAACGACAGGCTGGTCACGGCGTCGTAGTCCACGTCGGCGGGAATGGGCTGCTGCTCGTGCGCGAGGTGCTTCTGGACCTCGTCCTGCTGGCGCGCGATGTAGCCGGCGTACTTGACCTGGATCTCGACCTGCTCGGCCAGCACCTCGTCGGCGACCACACCGGGACCGGCGAGCAGCGTGCCGTCGGTATTGCGGGCGGCCATCAGCGCTTCGTAGGAGACGCCGGGGCGTTTCAGCAGGTCTGCAAGTGAGTACTCACGTTCAATCGCCTTGCCCAGCAGCGGCTCGGCGACCTCGGCCGGCAGCACGCGCGGATTGACCCACGAGGACTTGAGGCGCTCGACTTCGGCGGCCACCGCGTCGCGCTTGCGGTTGAAGGCGTCCCAGCGCACGTCGTCGACGATGCCGAGGCGGCGGCCGATTTCCGTCAGGCGCAGGTCGGCGTTGTCTTCACGCAGGCTCAGACGGTATTCCGCCCGCGACGTGAACATGCGGTAGGGCTCGGTCACGCCGCGCGTGACCAGGTCGTCCACCAGCACGCCCAGGTAGGCTTCGTCGCGGCGCGGCGTCCATTGCTCGCGCTCCAGCGACAGCAGCGCGGCATTGGTGCCGGCCAGCAGGCCCTGGGCCGCAGCTTCTTCATAGCCGGTGGTACCGTTGATCTGCCCGGCGAAGAACAGGCCGGCGATGGCCTTGGTCTCCAGCGTGCTCTTCAATCCACGTGGATCGAAGTAATCGTATTCGATGGCGTAGCCGGGGCGCAGGATGTGCGCGTTCTCCAGCCCGGGCAGCGAGTGGATCAGTTCCAGCTGCACGTCGAACGGCAGGCTGGTCGACACCCCGTTCGGATACACCTCGTGCGTGTCCAGGCCCTCGGGCTCCAGGAACACCTGGTGCGACTGCTTGTCGGCGAAACGGTGGATTTTGTCCTCGATGGACGGGCAATAGCGCGGGCCCACGCCCTCGATCACGCCGCTATACATGGGCGAACGGTCCAGGCCGCCGCGGATGATGTCGTGCGTGCGAGCATTGGTGTGCGTGATCCAGCAAGGCAGCTGCCGCGGATGCATCGCCACATTGCCCAGGTACGAGAACACCGGGATCGGGTCCAGGTCACCAGGCTGCTCTTCCAGGATGCCGTAGTTGATCGAGCGCCCGTCGATGCGCGGCGGCGTGCCCGTCTTGAGCCGGCCCTGCGGAAGCTTGAGCTCCTTCAGGCGCTGCCCCAGCGAAATAGCGGGAGGATCTCCCGCCCGGCCGCCCGAGTAGTTCTGCAGGCCCACGTGAATCAGGCCGTTGAGGAACGTGCCGGCAGTCAGCACCACGGTCTTGGCCCGGAACTTCAGGCCTACCTGCGTCACCGCGCCGACCACACGGTCGCCCTCCACCATCAAGTCTTCCACGGCCTGCTGGAACAGCCACAGATTGGGCTGGTTCTCCAGACGGCCACGGATAGCCTTGCGGTACAGCACGCGGTCGGCCTGGGCGCGAGTGGCTCGCACGGCCGGCCCCTTGGAGCTGTTCAGGATGCGGAACTGAATCCCCGACTCATCGGTCGCCAAAGCCATTGCGCCGCCCAGGGCGTCGACTTCTTTGACAAGGTGTCCCTTGCCGATCCCACCGATGGAGGGATTGCAAGACATTTGACCTAGGGTTTCGATGTTATGCGTCAGCAGCAGCGTCTGTGCGCCGGTGCGCGCGGCAGCCAAAGCCGCCTCGGTGCCGGCGTGGCCGCCACCGACAACGATGACATCGAATGCGCGGGGATAGTCCATGATGGGGAGGTAAGAGAGCGTTCGGTGCTCATTATAGAGGCAGGGCTTCCATGTTTCACGTGAAACATGTTTCGCTGCAGCAACGAAGCGTCGCAGCTCCCTTCAGGCGTCGGCAATTGACAACGACAGGCATGGAGACCCGCACAATATGTCGGCACCTGCCGGTGTTTCGAATGCGTGTTCCACGTGGAACATCGGGATTCAGATGTCTAAAGGAAGGTCCGCGGTGCTTCGATGTTTCACGTGAAACACTATCTTGGAAGCCCATTGAGCTGAATCGATCAGTTTCAGGTTCGACACATAAGAACGCCGATCTCGATGTTTCACGTGAAACATCGTCTCCACAGCATTTGCCGTGTTTCACGTGAAACATAAGGCAGATGAGAACGTCAGTCCCTCATCGTTGTTTCACGTGAAACCACCAAGTTCCGATGAAACGAAGAAAAACTGATATTTCCACCCCTACCCTACCCCTACCCCTGAAAAATCAATTTTTCCGAAGTATTTACCGCACAATCAGGCAAGGGTAGACGACGCATTCGTGAACTGTTGTCCACGATCGCCCCTCTACACGTTATGGAAAACATTCCGGCAAAGTCCCATGCTGGCCGAGATCAGCAAAATTGACCCAATAAAACCGGCTTCGAGTTCATAACAAAGTTATCAACAAATCCAGCTGTCGTTGAATTACAGCGTGCCCGCGTTTCACGTGGAACAACTTTGGGGATAAGTCGGAATACGGACAGCCGCAAGGGGCGTTCCCACGCCTATTCGCCGCGCACCGGAATCGCCAGGCCAAATCCATGAAAATGCACAAATACGCAAGCTGCCCCCTATGAAAGCGGCGCGTGCAGTACTCGGAAATGAAAGCAAGAAAGCAGCAAAAAGCGCAGCGCCGAAAAGCCGCATAGCGCCCTGCATAACCGTGGAAAACTTTGTGGATAAGATGGCGCCGCCGAACGGCCGCACCGCAAAACTCACCGCCGGGCTGACATCGCCGGCCAACAAGATTTGATTTCCGAACTGGAATCGCCTGCCAAGTTCATCGCCTTGGCTTATCCCCAGTGTTATCCCATGCAGCAGCCATATTCCGGATCTATCGCATCCATAGAGCGCCGTCATCGGGAATCTTTGATGAAGCAAGTATCTTGCTCCTGCCCGGCTCGCCGCGCCATCATCCTTTTGGGTGAGTGCCGGATTATCCCCTGCGCGCTGTGGAAAACTCGTCTGCACGATTCAAGACAGAAAAATTACCCGCGCACGACGGGCCAACGGCCTGGCGTGGGCCATCTGCCATTGGGCATCCATGCCATCCGAAAGTCTTAGCGAGCTCCTGCTATCCCCATTTATATCCACAGGCGCGAACACCCGAATCGGGCTACCAAAGGCCTAATTCTGTGCATAACCGAGATGGGGATATCTTTGTGAACAACCGCCCGCCGGCGGGCCAAAAATCGGCCTTGGGGCGCCGGAAGAATATAGAGGCCTGTGCCCCGCTGGAGCGGGAAAATCCGCCCAAACCTGCGTATTTACTGGGGAAAATGCGCGTATTGAGGACAGTCAGACCACCGTAGCGGTCCTTGCGCCATTGCCTGGGCAAGACCAGGAATGCGGTACGGAATTTGGGATAACTCTGCAAATCCTTGCGTGGGAGCAATGAAATGCTTCATTACTGCGCATGAAAATACTCATGCCCGAAAATAATTATCCACAAACTTATCCACGGCCCGAGAATATGTTAGTAGCTACTAACAAATGGCTGAAAACCCGAAACGGAAAATCGGCGGCGCCCGCATTGGACGACGCCGCCCAAATGAAACAACGCCCCAGACCTGAGGTCTTGGGGCGTTGTAGCCAGGCCAAGCCTGGCAGACGGGAAATTGGGATTTCCCGATTTAGAGCGGGCGAATTTCGGCCGCTTGAGGTCCTTTCGGACCATCCTTGACTTCGAATTCGACTTCCTGCCCTTCGTTCAGGCTGCGATAGCCGCGGCCCTGGATGGCGGAAAAGTGTGCGAAAACATCGGTGCCGCCGACGTCCGGAGTGATGAAACCGTAACCCTTGTCAGCGTTGAACCACTTAACTTTGCCCTTCTGAGCCATTTTTTCTAGCGTCCTGTAATTAACTCGAAATGCAATGAATCAAGGACGCCGTGAGAACTGAACGACCGGTTGTGACACCTGCGTTGCTGCTGCGTTCCCGCCTGCCGCCAGGCTGCAGAACGAGTCCGCGCGCTGCTTGAATCAACTGCCTGACCAGCATACTCACCGGACATTACAGACTCATATAGTTGTTTTCCCCAATGTCGTATTTTTCAGACTTGAAGCAATCCGGCTCAGGCGGAGCGCGCCTGACGCGGCGCCAGCAGGTGGTATAGCGGCCCCGTCACCAGCACCACGAACACCATCCGCGTCACGTGAAACGCGGTGACCACCGGCACGCCCAGCTGCAGCACCTTGGCGGTGATGGCCATTTCGGCGATGCCGCCCGGCGTGGTGCCCAGAATAAGGGTCGGGATCGGGGCCGCCGACCATAGCGACAACAGGGCGCCGAGGCCGAAGGCCAGGGCCAGCGCCAGAATGGTGAAGCCGGCCATCGCCGCGATGAAGCGCGGCGCGGCGCGGAAGAAATCGGGCCGGTAGCGGTCTCCCAGCGACCAGCCTATGAACAGCTGCCCGATCTTCGGCACATAGTCGGGCAGCGCCGACAGCTCGATGCTGGAGGCCGTCAGGATCATTGCCACCAGCATCGGCCCCAGCACCCAGGGATTGGGCAGGCGCAGCTTCATGAAGATGGCGCCGGCGACGCAGGTGAGCGCCACCAGCAAGGCCAGGCCGGCGCCATGCACCTCGCGCGGCCCGGGCACGGTGGGGTCCAGCCCGGCCACGCCCCACCACTGGAAAATGAACGGCACGGTCACCACCACCAGCAGCACGCGCACGCTGTGCGCCGTCGCCACGCGGTCGATGCGCGCGCCGTGGCGCTCGGCCAGGTTGGCCATCTCGCTGGCGCCGCCGATGGCCGCCGAGAACCAGGCCGTCTTGAAATCCACGTCGGTGTAGCGGCGCAGGATCGCCGTGCCCAGAAACGCCAGCCCCAGCGCGAACAGCATGCCCACGACGATGGGGCCGGCGTTGTTGCCGATATGCCCGATCACCTGCGGCGTGAAGTACAGGCCCAGCGAGGTGCCGATCACCCACTGCCCGCCGTTGCGCGCGGGCCTGGGGCAGGCCGTGCCCAATCCGGCGATCCGCGTCGCGGCCGTCAACAGCAGCGCGCCCAGCATCCAGGGCAGCGGAATATGCGCCCACACGGCCAGCAACGCTCCGGCCAGCGCGATCACGAAACCGCCCAGCACCCTACCCGACATACTCTGCACCACGCCCCCTTCCATATCGCTGCGTTTCGAGAAAACGAATTATGAGTTAGTGGGATACTTACGAAAACTCTCTGCGCTGGTAGCGTCCACTTCCTCGTCCACCATGATCCGATCCAAACTTCCTGACGTCGGCACCACCATCTTCACCGTGATGAGCCGCCTTGCCATCGAACACAAGGCCATCAACCTGGGCCAGGGCTTCCCAGACTTCGATCCCGATCCCGCCTTGTGCGAGCTGGTCTCCAAGGCCATGGCCGAGGGCCACAACCAGTACCCCTACATGCCCGGCGTCGCGCCGCTGCGCGAAGCCATCGCCGCCAAGACGCTCGCATGCTATGGCCACGCGTACGATCCCGAAACCGAGATCACGGTGACCAGCGGCGCCACCGAGGCCTTGATGGCCACGGTGCTCGCCGCCGTGGGCAGCGGCGACGAAGTCGTGGTCATCGAGCCCTGCTACGACTCCTATCTGCCGGCGATCCGCCTGGCCGGCGGCACCGCGGTGCCGGTGCCGCTGCGCGCGCCGACCGCAGACGATCCCTACTACCGCATCGACTGGCAGCGAGTGCGCGACGCCATCACGTCCAAGACGCGCCTGCTGATGCTGAACTTCCCGCACAACCCCACCGGCGCCGTGCTGGACGACAGCGACCTCGACGCGCTCGAATCCATCGTGCGCGACACCGGCGTGCTGCTGGTTTCCGACGAGGTCTACGAACACATCGTGTTCGACGGCAGGCCGCATGCCAGCGTGGCGCGCCGCCCGCTGCTGGCCGAGCACGCCTTCGTGATCTCGTCCTTCGGCAAGACCTATCACACCACCGGCTGGAAGATAGGCTACTGCTGCGCGCCGCGCCAGCTCAGCGCCGAACTGCGCAAGGTGCACCAGTTCATGGTGTTCACGGTGCCCTCGCCCATGCAGTTCGCGCTGGCCGAATACATGCGCGACCCCAAGCCCTACCTGGATCTGCCGGCCTTCTACCAGGCCAAGCGCGACCGCCTGGCGCAAGGACTGGAAAAGACCCGTTTCCGCCCGCTGCCCAGCCCCGGCACGTTCTTCCTGCTGGCCGATTACAGCGAGATTTCGCGCCAGAACGAGGCCGACTTCGCGCGCGACCTGACCGTCAATCACGGCGTCACCGTGATCCCGGTTTCGGCGTTCTACCGCCATCCCGACGCGCCCGAATCGAACCATCGCATCGTGCGTTTCTGTTTCGCGAAAAAGGACGAAACCCTGGACTCCGCGCTGCAGCGGCTGGCCCGGGTCTGACGGCAACTTCGACTGAATATGAGTAAAAGCTCATATTCATATTTTGCCGGTTTCGATGGATAAAAAAGGGGCGCCGCGAGGCGCCCCATGCAGTTCCGGCGATGCCCCGGCGCATCCGCGCCGGCTTCGCATCAGGCCGGGTCGGCGGCAACCTTTCTTGCTGCGCGCAGCTTGCGCATGATTTGCGGCACGATCACGACGGCGGCAGCGCCCGCCCACAGGCCGATCGAGACCGGGCTGGCGAACAGCACGCCCACGTCGCCGTCGGTGATCGACAGCGCGCGGCGCAGGTTCTGCTCCATCATGTCTCCCAGCACCACGCCCAGCACCAGCGGCGCCATCGGCACGCCGAATTTGCGCAGGAAGTAGCCCAGCGTCCCGATGCCGGCCACCAGCAGCAGGTCGAAGGTACCCGCGTTGATCGCGTACACGCCGATATAGCTGATGCACAGGATGCCCGGCACCATCAGCCAGCCCGGCACCGACAGCACCTTGGAGAACAGGCGCACCAGCGGCACGTTCATGATGAAGAGCAGCACGTTGGCGACGAACAGCGAAGCGATCAGACCCCACACCAGATCCGGCTTGGAATCGAACAGCACCGGGCCCGGCGTGATGTTGTAGAGGGTCAGCGCGCCCATCATCACCGCCGTGGTGCCCGAGCCGGGCACGCCCAGCGTCAGCATGGGCACGAAGGAGCCGATGGCCGAGGCCGTGGCGGCGGCCTCGGGCGCCACCAGGCCGCGCATGTCGCCCTTGCCGAACTTGGCGTTCGGGTCCTTGGCTTCGATGATGCGCTTTTCCTGCGAGTACGCCACGGCGGCGGCCACGCTGGCGCCGGCGCCCGGCAGCACGCCCACGCCGAAGCCCACGAAAGCGCTGCGCACCACGCTCCACCACGTGAAGACCAGCTCTTTCAGATTGAAGATCTTGCGGCCGCTGGGCTTGACCTCGACGCTGTGGCCGGCCATGACTTTCTCCAGCATCTCCAGCATTTCGGCCACCGCGAACAGCGCGATCACGACCACCACGAAGTCGATGCCGTCGGCCAGGTGCACCGACTCGAACGTATAGCGGTAGACGCCGGAGTTGGCGTCCACGCCCACCACCGAAATCGCCAGGCCGATCATCGCGGCCAGCACGCCCTTGACCGGCTGCTTGCCCAGCAGGCTGGTCAGGCAGCAGAACGCGAACACCATCAGCACGAAGTACTCGGCCGGGCCGAAGGCCAGCGCCCATTTGGCCAGCAGCGGCGCCAGCAGGATGATGCCGACCACCGACACGATGGCGCCGAAGAACGCCGACCACGCCGACAGCGACAAGGCCACGCTGGCCAGGCCCTGGCGCGCCAGCGGATAGCCGTCCAGCGTCGTCATGATGGCGCTGGCCTCGCCCGGCACGTTCAGCAGGATGGACGTGATGCGCCCGCCGTACTCCGCGCCCACGTACACCGCCGCCAGCAGGATCAGCGCGGTCTCGGGCGGCAGGTTCATGGCGAAGGCGATCGGTATCAGCATCGCCACGCCGTTGATCGGCCCCAGCCCGGGCAGCACGCCCACCATCGTCCCGAAGAACGAGCCGATGGCGGCCACCAGCAGGTTGGTCGCCGAGAAGGCGACGCCGAAGCCGATCGACAGATGATCAAGAATGGCGCTCATATCAGGTTCTCCAGCAGTCCGGCCGGCAGGACCACGTCCAGCACTTTGTCGAACAGCACGAAAAAGAAAATGCTCATGACCACGCCGCCGATGGCGCACTTGATCCAGCCGCCGCCGAACAGGCGGCCGACGAACACCGTCATGAGGGTGGTGGCGATCACGAAGCCCAGCCACTGGAACAGGAACGCATAGGCCGTGGCGAACACCACCATCAGCGCGATGCGGCCGTTGGCGCCCGGCGGATTCGCCTCCACCTGGTGGCCGCCCTTGTAGACCAGCCACAGGCCGCACAGGCCGATGATCAGCGCCAGCAGCAGCGGAAAGGCGCGCGGGCCGACGGGCTCATAGGCGAACGGGGCTTCGATGCCCCAGCCCGCGGCGGTCAGGAAGACGGCGAGCCCGAGCGCCGCCAATCCCAGTATTCGATCGTTCATGATCACTTTTCCGATGTAGTCGCATCACGCGGCGCAGCGCCTCCCGCCGCCGCGGCCGGACCGCGGCGGAAAGGAGCCCTGACGGGCGCGAACGGGGGAGTAAGGCCTGGCTTACTTCTTGATCAGGCCGAAGGAATCGGCCAGCTCGCCGTAGTGCCGGACACGCTCTTTCACGTAGGCGTCCAGCTCGGCGCCGGTCTTGTTGAACGGGAACAGGCCCTGCTGCTCGCGCAGTTTCGCGAACTCGGGCGAGTTGGTCGCCTTGTTGAAGGCGTCGACCCAGAACTGGTAGTCGGCGTCAGACACCTTCGGGCCCACGTAGAAGCCGCGGATGATCGGCCACACGATGTCATAGCCCTGTTCCTTGGCGGTGGGCACGGTGCCCAGCTTGCCCGGCAGGCGTTCGTCGTTGAACACCGCCAGCACGCGGATCGGAGCGCCGCCTTCCAGCATGGTGAAGGCTTCGGCCGCGTCGCCCATGTAGGCCTGGATATGGCCGCCGCGCAGCGCGGTGACGGCTTCGCCGCCGCCCTCGAAGGCCACGAAACGCATCTTCTTGAAGTCCACGCCCGCCGCCTTGGCGGTCAGCGCGGCCTTCATCCAGTCCTGGCTGCCCACGGTACCGCCGGCGCCCAGCACGATCTTGGTCGGGTCCTGCTTGAACGCTTCCATCAGGCTCTTGAGATCGGTGTACGGCGAATCGTTGCGGACCACCGCCACGCCGTAGTCGGTGCCGATGCCGGCCAGCCAGCGCACGTCGTTGACGTTGTACTTGCCGAACTTGCCCTGCGCCAGGTTCAGGAGCGAACCGCCGGAGAAGGCCACGATGGTGCCCGGCTCGTTGGGATGCTGGGCCACGATGTTGTTGTAGGCCACCGCACCGATGCCGCCGGGCATGTAGACGATGCGCATGGCGCTCTTGAGCGCGCCGCTCTGCTTCAGGCCTTCGGTGGCCAGGCGGCAGGTCAGGTCGAAGCCGCCGCCGGGCTGGGCCGGGGCGATGCATTCCGGACGGCGGGGCTCTTCGGCCGCCTGCGCGGCTCCCAGGGACAGGGTGATCGCGCCAAGCGCCGCAAAGGCGGCCAGGCGCAGCTTCAGACTCGTCTGCATTTTTGCGTCTCCGAGATTTATAGGTCTAGGTGTGTCTGGAAGCCGCGCCGCCGATTCTGCACGGTGGCTGCCCCAGTGAACGCAACCGTACAAAATCGAACCTTTCCAACACCTTTCAAACCGGACCGATTTCTTGCCGCGGCGCAGCATCCGACGCCGATCCAAGGGTAAACACCAATGCCGCCCGCAGTCCGGGCAGCGGCGCGCGGTTCTCCAGCACCAATCGCGCGCCCAGGATTTCGGCGATGGTGCCGACGATGGCCAGGCCCAGGCCGGCGCCGGGCTTGTTCTTGCCGGCCGCGCCGCGGCGAAAGCGCACGCAGGCCCGCGCGATGTCGTCGGCGGACATGCCCGGGCCGCTGTCCTCGACCAGCAGGCGGGCCTGGACGGCGTCGGCCTGTATCCGCACCGTGACCTCCCCGGCCGGCGAGGTGTAGCGGATGGCGTTGTCCACCAGGTTGCTGACCGCTTCGCGCAGCAGCCAGTCGGCGCCGCGCACCATGACGGGCCGCTGCTCGGCCTCCAGGCCGATGTCCAGCTGGCGCAGGCGGGCGGTGGGCAGCAGGCCGCGGATGACGCCGTCGGCCAGGTCCACCAGGTCCACCGATTCGGGGACAAATCCCCCTTCGGCCAGGGAGGCGTCTTTTGCGCGCGCCAGGGCCAGCATCTGGTTGGTGGTGCGTACGGCCCTGTCCAGGCCCTCCTGCATCGCCAGAAGGGCTGTACGGACCTCCTGGGGGTCTGTTTCGCGCAGGGCATAGGCCATCTGGGTCCGCAAAACCGACAGCGGCGTGCGCAACTGGTGCGATGCGTCGTCCAGGAACTGGCTCTGGACCCTCGCCTGGGCCGCAAAACGGGCCATGTGGAGGTTTACGGCCGCCACCAGGGGTAGGACCTCCCCCGGCATGTCGGATGCGCTGACGGGGCTTAAATCGTCCGCAGAACGCCCTTCGACCTCCTGCCGCAGCCGGGCCAGGGGCCGCAAGGCCATGAAAACGCCCACGATGATCACCAGGACGCTGATCAGGATGACGGCCAGGTCCCGCTCCACGGAGCGCACCAGGGCCCGGTGCAGGAAGGCCTGGCGCGTGCCCAGCCCCTCCGCGACCTGCACTACTACCCGTCCCCCTTTGTTGTCGTACAGCGGCGGGTCCATGGGGCGGGCCAGCACCGCCACCCGCACCGGCGTGCCCTGGTAGGTGGCGTAGAAAAAGCGCGGCTCGCCTGAAACCAGCGGTTCGGCGGGCATGGGCAGGTCGGGATAGCCGATTTCGGCCAGCCCGTCCTCGGTGGCCACGCGGTAGAACACGCTGCCATTGGCCGTCAGCTCGAAAAATTCCAGCATCAGGTATGGCTGCTCCATGGCTAATCCACCGCTGGCTGTGGATATGTTGTGGTCGATGGCGCGCAGCGCTCCGGCAAGGGATCGGTCGTAGGCAGTATCGACCTGATTGCGCAGCTGCTGGTTGGACATCCAGAGCGCGCCCACCATCACCAGGACCAGGGTCGGAATCAGCCACCAGAGCAGCTGGGTCTTCAGGGTGCGGTTGCGCTTCTGCCCGGTTTTTTTCGAACTACGGGTTGTCAACAGCGTTCTCCAGGCAGTACCCCATGCCCCGCATGGTCACGATCTGCACGCCGGTATCCGCCAATTTTTTGCGCAGCCGGTGCACCAGGACCTCGATGGCCTCCAGGTTGATGTCCGCGTCGTCGGTCAGGATGCGGTCCAGGATCTGCTGCTTGTTGATGGGTTCTCCGCTTTTCTGGATCAGCACGCGCAGCACCGCGTGTTCACGTGGGGATAACTGCAGGGCCTGTCCGTGGACCGTGAATTTCTGCGCGGCAGTCTCGAAAACCAGGTTTCCCAGAGTCAGCCGCGGATGTTCGCGCCCGCGGCTGCGCCGGATCAGCGCAATCAGGCGCGCTTCCAATTCTTCCACGACAAAGGGTTTCGGCAGGAAATCGTCCGCTCCCTGGTGGAGTGTCCCGATTTTTTCGGCCAGCGAATCGCGCGCGGTCAGGACCAGCACCGGCGTACGGTCGTCCCGCGCGCGGATCTTGGCCAGCAAAGTATGGCCATCCATGCCGGGAAGTCCCAGGTCCAGGATGACGGCGTCGAATTCCTCGACCGCCAGGCGTCGTTCGGCAACCAGTCCGTCATCGGCCCACTCGACGACGAAGCCGGCATGGCGGGCCAGGCTTCGTGAAAGCCAGCGGGCAAGTTCGGCTTCGTCTTCTATCAGCAGGATGCGCATGGACGGAGTCCGCGGGGGGATGGCTGGGCGGAATGGGAAGACATGTTTGGCTTTTCCTTTATTTCTCTTTATATAAAGACTAATGATTAATAAGGGCTGTGGATAACTACCTTAACCCTGAAAATCTCTTTTTTTTCATAGTCTTGAGGCCGTTTTTGGCTGTGCAAGAACTCTGTGTGGGAAAAAAGCTGAAGTTGGACAAGATTTTGGACCCGGTCCGAAACCCCTGCTTGTTCAACTTGCCTCCACAAAATGTGCACAACCGGCCGCCCTAGGAGTTATCCACAGCCCTGTTCCTGGGTGCGGACCGGGAAATGGGCACTTTTACCCCGAAAAACCGGCTTGTGCATCCCCGCTTTTTCGGCCTTCCAGACGCGTTTAAAGGCCCGCTGAGCGCCTATCGGAAACCGGGATTCGGGGCCTGGAACGCCCGCTTTCATTACAAGGGACTGAACAAAAAGTGAGCAGCTTTCGCCGTAAAATCCGAGCCATGGCGAAAGAAATCAGAATCAAGCATTCGGGCTGGGCGACCTGGCTGCGAGGCCGTCTGCTGGCCGACAACCTGCCCGCCACCGTCTGCGCGGCCGCCTTGATGGGCCTGCTGGGGGCGTTGGCCACCGTGGTGTTCCGGGAACTGCTGGGCTGGACGCAGGTATTGCTCGGCGGGGGCGACGCGCCCCACGGCATGGTGTCGCTGGCGCGGGGGCTGGACCCCTGGCAGCGGTTTCTGCTGCCCGCCGCCGGCGGCGCGGTGGCCGGCGTCATCCTGCAGCTGGCCGCGAGCCGCCTGCCCAAGCGCGGCGCGGCCGACTATATGGAAGCGATCTCGGTGGGCCGCGGCGTCATCGGTTTCCGCCAGACCATCGCGCGCAGCCTGTCGTCGATCTTTTCCATCAGTTCGGGCGCCTCGATCGGCCGCGAAGGCCCCATGGTGCAGCTGGCGGCCATGCTGTCCTCGCTGAGCGGGCGCTACCTGGTGCTACCGCCCCGGCATCTGCGGCTGTTGGTGGCCTGCGGCGCCACCGCGGGCATCACCTCCGCCTATAACGCGCCGATCGCCGGCGCGTTGTTCATTTCCGAAATCGTCTACGGCGCGATTTCCTCGGCCACGCTGGTGCCGCTGGTGGTCTCGTCGGTGGTGGCCAACATCGTGACGCGCCAGATCCTGCACTACGACGCGGTGTTCCATATGCCGCGCTTCGATTTCGTGTCGGGCTGGGAAGTCATCAATTACCTGGGCCTGGGCCTGATCGCCGGCCTGGCGGCGCCGCAATTCCTGCGCTTCCTGGACGTGGCGCGGCGCGCCTTCGGCCGGCTGCCCTGGCCCTTGTGGGCCAGGATGGCCGCGGGCGGGCTGATCGTGGGCGCGCTTTCGGTGGTCAACCCCGAGGTCTGGGGCAATGGCTACAGCGTGGTCAACAGCATGCTGCACACGCAATGGGCATGGCAGGCGGTCGCCGCCATCCTGCTGCTGAAAACGCTGGCCACTGCCGCCAGTGTGGGGTCGGGCGCGGTGGGCGGCGTGTTCACCCCGACCCTGTTCGTGGGGGCGGCGCTCGGCGCCTTGTACGGCACCGGCCTGCAAGCCCTGTTTCCCGCGGGCGATCTTTCGGCCGTGTCCAGCTACGCCATCGTCGGCATGGGCGCGCTGCTGGCGGCCACCACCTATGCGCCCTTGATGTCCATCCTGATGATCTTCGAGATGACGTTGAGCTACGAAGTCATGCTGCCGCTCATGCTGGCCTGCGTCACGGCCTACGTGATCGCGCACCGGATCAGGCCGGATTCCGTGTACGCCAAGTCGCTGGCCAACAACCGGCGGGCGCGGCTCGCGGTCTCTGGAGAAAGGGCCGAAAGCAAGCCAGCCGCTTGATTGCGAGTAAATACTCGTATTCTGGCCTGGCGAAAAATACGAGTCCGGCCGCGGCCTTGCAGGCGGTCGCCGGCATTGCCGGCAATTTAGTTATAGAATTTATAACTAAACCGCTGCGCGCCCCATGAGGGCGCGCAGTCACAAGAAGAATGATCAGCAGTACCCACAGGAGCATCCATGGCACCCGGCAAGTCTGCCACGGCAGGTAGCGACGCGCCCAATCTCTGGCAGCAGTACGCCAGATTCCACGAGGCGTGCGTCGCCGTTCTGGACCGCATCGAGCAGCGCGCGGACCCGCATATTCCGCTGTCGCAGAATGAATGCGCGGAACTGAGAATCATGGCGCTCAACCTGGGCGCGCTGGGCCGCGTGCTGCATGGCAAGCGCGCCCGCGACATGCGCCAGCTCGCGGCGCGCCTGGACCGCGCGCTGGCTGGCTGCAACCGGCAAACCGTCGCGCCGGCCCTGGACAGCGAAACGCCCGAACGGGACCCGGCGGTGCTGGCAGGCTGATACCGCTATCGGTCAGTGCGTGCGCCGGCCGCAAGCCGGCGCAGCACGGCGGTGGCCGCCTTGAGCGCGTACAGCACGAACAGGGCGCCCGTCAGGTCTCCGGTGAACATCGCCACGAACCCGGTGGCCAGCGTTTCGCGCGCGCCATGCAGGAAAAACCAGGCGTGGTGGATGGCGGAGTTCACCAGCGCGTAGCTGACCGCGCAGGCCAGCAGGCGTCCGGTGGTCAGATTGCCCAGGTCCGGCCGCAGCCGCAGCGCGCTCCGGGCCCAGAGATAGGCCAGATAGGGCGCCGCGGCTTCCATGATGCCACCGGCCACCGATTGCACGACGTCGTTCGGAAAATGGTAGAAAAAGTAGGCGGTCCACGAACCGATCAGCACGCCCATCGCTCCCGGCAGCCCGAACAGCAGCGTGGCAACCAGCCGCACGCCGGCGGGCAGGTAGACCCAGTTCACGCCGCGCATGAATTCCAGATTGGTGAACACCCACTCGTTGATTGCCAGACTGGCGAGAAACAGGAAGGTCGTGGCCAGCACCCATTTTCCCTGCCTTAGAATGTCGCCCATAACCTAAGTATCTTTGCCCACTTTTCGTTGCCCGCCCTCGGTCGCCGCGTCATTATCCATGAAACAAAGAAAGAGGCCCGCCGACATCTACCTGCGCTTTCTGCGCCTGGCCGACGCGCTGCGAGGCCTGCCCTCGCTGCCCACTCTGGACCCGGTGGAAGAACGCATCCTCACGCTGGTGGCGCGCGCCTCTCAGGAAGAGCGCCGCCTGTCGGTGCGCGACGTCATGGCCGTCGACAGCATAGGCTCGCCCGCGACCCTGCACGCGCGCCTGAAATCCATGCGCGAGAAAGGCTGGGTGCAGCTGGTCGACACCGAGGATGCCCGCCGCAAGCAGGTCGAACTCAGCCAGGCGGCGCTCAAGCATTTCGACCGGCTGTCGGAATGCCTGGTGGAGGCGGCGCGCAAGCCGTAGCAGTGATTGCGGGTTGCCGGTATCGCGGTCCGGATTGCCTTAGAAAGCTGCAGCCTGATCTACGAATCAGTGGCGGACCATTTTGCGGACTTGCGCAAAATGGTCGAGCAAGCATTTTGCCGGCCCTGAAGCTGGCCTCACTTCCCAATACAAAAACTCGAAAAAATCTCCCCCAGCAGATCGTCGCTGGTGAATTTTCCGGTGATGCTGGACAGGCTGTCGTGCGCCAGGCGCAGTTCTTCGGCGAACAGGTCCAGCACGCGGTCGTCCTGTTGCGCGTGTTCGCCGGCCAGCGCCAGGTGTTCGGCGGCCGCCTGCAGCGCGTGCAGATGGCGTTCGCGCGCGAGCCAAGGGGATTCCGCCCCCGGGTTCCAGCCGGCGATCTGCAGCAGTTCGGCGCGCAGCGCGTCCAGGCCGATGCCGCGCTTGGCCGAGATGCCGAGTTCGCCGGGACCGGCGGCGAAGGGGGCGGCCAGCAGGTCGATCTTGTTGTAGACCTTGAGCACCGGCGTGCGCGGCGGCAGACGCGCGGTGATCTGGGCGTCGAGCTGGTCGCCGGGCTGGGTGGCGTCCTGCAGGTGCAGGATGACGTCGGCGCGTTCGATTTCCTGCCAGGTACGGGCGATGCCTATGCTTTCGACGGTGTCTTCGGTTTCGCGCAGGCCGGCGGTGTCGACGATGTGCAGCGGCACGCCGTCGATATGGATTTCCTGCACGACCTTGTCGCGGGTGGTGCCGGCGATGGGGGTCACGATGGCGATGTCGTCGCCGGCCAGCGCGTTGAGCAGGCTGGATTTGCCGACGTTGGGCTGGCCGGCGAACACGACGTGCAGGCCTTCGCGCAGGATGACGCCCTGGCGCGCCTGGGCGATCAGCGCGGCCAGGTCGGCGGCCAGGGCTTCCAGCGTCGGGCGCGCCTGGTATTTTTCGAGGAAGTCGATTTCCTCTTCGGGGAAGTCCAGCGTGGCCTCGACCAGCATGCGCAGATGCACGATGCGGTCGGACAGGTCGTTCACGCGCGCCGAGAATTCGCCCGACAGGGAGGCCATGGCGCCGCGCGCGGCGGCCACCGACGAGGCGTCGATCAGGTCGGCCACGGCCTCGGCCTGGGCCAGGTCCATGCGGTCGTTGAGAAAGGCGCGGCGCGTGAATTCGCCGGGCTCGGCCAGCCTCAGGCCCAGGTCGCGGCCGGCGGCCAGGCAGCTGTCGAGCACGCGGCGCAGCACGGCGGGCCCGCCGTGGCCTTGCAGTTCCAGCACGTCCTCGCCGGTGTACGAGTGCGGCGCCCGGAAATAAATGGCGATGCCTTCGTCCAGCAGTTCTCCGGATTCGGTTTTGAAGGGCAGGTAGTGGGCATGGCGTGGGGTCAGGTCGCGCTGGAACAGGCGGCGCGCCAAACCCGAGAGGTCCGCGCCCGAGACCCGTACGACGCCGATGCCGCCTCTTCCGGGGGCGGTGGCGATGGCGGCGATGGGGGCGTGGACGGACATATTTCAGGCGGGGCGGGGCAAGGACAATAAGGGAATATAACTGTTGCGCGGCGGCTTGTTTGCTGGTTAATGTGGCCCGGAGGTTCAAAACCCGAAACTACTCTGGGAGATCACTATGGCGTCTCGGTTTTCGCGTGTCTTGACCTGCGGCGCGGCCGCGGCGGTTCTGGCGTTGGGCACTCTCGGTTCGGCCATGGCCCGCGATCTGGTGATCGCCCTGAAGACCGAACCGTCCTCCATGGACCCGCAGTATCACGCGCTCACGCCGAATACGCAGATCTCCCAGACCATTTTCGACACGCTGGTGGCGACCGACGCGCAGCTCAAGCCGCGCCCCGCGCTGGCCGAGTCCTGGACCGTGGACGGCAAGGTGTGGACCTTCAAGCTGCGGCCCGGCGTGAAATTCTCCGACGGCACGCCGTTCACCGCCGAAGACGTGGTCTTCACCTATGCGCGCGTGCCCAAGGTGCCCAACAGCCCGTCGCCCTTCACGCTGTACCTGGGCGCGGTGGAAAAGACCGAGGCGGTCGATCCGCATACCGTGCGCATCACCACCAAGGAAGTGGCGCCGAACCTGCTGGTCAACCTGGCGCAGTTGCCCATCATGTCCAAGAAGGCGGCCTCGGGGCCGGCGCCGGAGGGCAAGACCACCACCGAACTCAATAGCGGCGACGGCCTGATCGGCACCGGCCCGTACAAGTTCGTGTCGTGGAAACGCGGCGCCGAGTTCGTGCTGGCGCGCAACGACAATTACTGGGGCAAGAAGCCCGAATGGGATCGCGTGGTCTACCGCCCGATCAGCAATGCGGCCGCGCGCGTGGCGGCGCTGCTGGCCGGCGACGTGGACATGATCGAGGACCCCCCGACCGACGACCTGCCCAAGCTGAAGGCCGACAAGAAGCTCTACGTCGAGGAAACGCCGTCGGTGCGCGTGGTGTACGTCGCGCTGGACCAGTACGCCGAGCCGTCGCCCGGGGTGCAGGGCACCGACAAGAACCCCATGAAGGACAAGCGCGTGCGCGAGGCGCTGTCGCTGGCCATCAACCGCCAGGCGCTGGTCGAACGCGTGATGGGCGGGGTGGCGCTGCCGGCCGGCAACCTGTTGCCCTATCCCATGTTCGGATCGAGCAAGGAGCATTCCAAGGCGCCCAAGGCCGACGTCGAGAAAGCCAAGGCGCTGCTCAAGGAAGCGGGCTATCCCGACGGTTTCTCGATCACGCTGGGCTCGCCTTCGGGGCGTTATGTGAACGACTCCAAGGTGGCGCAGGCGATCGCCTCGATGTGGACGCGCATCGGCGTCAAGACCAGCGTGGACGCGCTGACGCCCCCGGTGTTCTTCAAGAGCCGCGACAGCTACAAGTTCTCGGCCTACCTGGCGGGCTGGTCGGTGACCAGCGGCGAAATGTCCAACGCGCTGACGTCGCTGCTGGTGACGCGCAACCCGGAAGCGGGCCTGGGTACCACCAACCGCAGCCGCTATTCCAATCCGAAGATGGACGCGCTGGTCAAGGAGGCGTCGTCCACCATGGACGACGCCAAGCGCGCGCAGCTGCTGTCCGAGGCCGGCAACATCGCCATGGATGACTACGCCATGCTGCCCATCCATTTCGAGCTGTCGGTGTGGGCCATGAAGAACGACATCCGCTATCAGGGCCGGCCGGACCAGGTCACGCTGGCGCAATACGCGACCCTGAAAAAGTAGCGCGCCCGCGGATAACGCCACGTGCTGGCCACGATCGTAAGAAGGCTGCTGCAGACCATCGTCGTCATGTTCGTCATGTCGGCGCTGGTCTTCGCCGGCATATACATGGTGGGCGACCCGGTCTCGATGCTGGCCAGCCCGGAAGCCACCGAGGCGCAGCGCGCCGCGGTGCGAGCCTCGCTGGGCCTGGACCTGCCGTTGTGGCGGCAGTACCTGATCTTCATGGGCCAGGCGGTGCGCGGCGACTTCGGCAACAGTTTCCTGACCGGCGAGCCGGCCATGCGGCTGATCCTGGAGCGCATGCCGGCCACGGTGGAGCTGGCCTGTGTGGCCATGCTGATGTCGGTGCTGATCGGCGTGCCGCTGGGCATACGCGCCGGCCTCAGGCCGGAGGCGCCCGGATCGCGGGCCATCATGACGGGCTCGGTGCTGGGTTTTTCGCTGCCCAACTTCTGGGTGGGGCTGATGCTCATCATGGTGTTCGCCGTCATGCTGGGCTGGCTGCCGGCCGGCGGGCGCGGGCAGACCGTCAGCATCGGCGCCCTGCAGCTCAGCGTGCTGACTTTCGACGGCTGGCTCAGCCTGGCGCTGCCGGCCGCCACCATTGCGTTCGCCAAGTGCGCCATGATCATCCGCGTGACGCGCGCGGCCACGCGCGAGGCGCTGCCGATGGACTACATCAAGTTCGCGCGCGCCAAGGGGCTGTCGGAAAAGCGTGTGCTGGGCGTGCATCTGCTCAAGAACATCCTGATTCCGGTGGTGACGGTCGCGGGCCTGGAGTTCGGGCAGGTGATGGCGTTCGCGGTGGTGACCGAGACGGTGTTTTCCTGGCCCGGCATGGGCAAGCTGCTGATCGATTCCATCATCAACCTGGACCGTCCGGTGGTGGTGGCCTACTTGCTGCTGATCGTGTTTTTCCTGGTCATGCTGAACCTGGTGGTGGACATCATCTATACGGTGCTGGACCCCCGCGTACGACTGGATAGCCGCCGATGACCACGCCCGTCTCCGCCCCCGCCGCCGCGACCCCGCAACCGGTCCGGGAACAGACGCCCTGGCGCCGCTTCCTGGGCGATTTCTTCGCCAGCAAGCTGGCCACGCTGGGCCTGGCGATGCTGGTGCTGATCGTGGGCGCCGCGCTGCTGGCGCCGTGGATCGCGCCGCAGAATCCGTACGACCTGGCGATGCTGGACATCATGGATTCCAAGCTCCCGCCGGGCAGCGAAAGCGGCGACGCCAGCATGCGCTACTGGCTGGGCACCGACGGCCAGGCGCGCGACCTGCTGTCGGCGATTCTGTACGGCATGCGCACCAGCCTGCTGGTGGCCACGGTGTCGGTGCTGGCCGCCTTCGGCATCGGCGCCACCGTGGGCCTGGTGGCGGCCTATTTCGGCGGCCGCATCGACGCCTTGCTGATGCGCATTGTGGATATCCAGTTGTCGTTTCCGGCCATCCTGGTGGCGCTGATGCTGCTGGCGATCCTGGGCAAGGGTGTGGACAAGGTGATCATCGCGCTCATCGTGGTGCAGTGGGCGTATTTCGCGCGCGCGGCGCGCGGCGCGGCGCTGGTCGAGCGCGGCAAGGAATACGTGGAGGCGGCGCGCTGCATGTCCTTGTCATGGGGGCGGGTGCTGTTTCGCCACGTGCTGCCCAATTGCATGCCGCCCTTGATCGTGATCGCCACCATAGACCTGGCGCACGCCATCGCGCTGGAAGCCACGCTGTCGTTCCTGGGCGTGGGGGTGCCGGTGACCGAGCCGTCGCTGGGCATGCTGATCTACAACGGCTTCGAATACCTGCTGTCGGGCCAGTACTGGATCTCGTTCTTTCCCGGCATCGCGCTGGCGCTGGCCATCATCGCCATCAATCTGGTGGGCGATCACCTGCGCGACGTGCTCAACCCGCGCCACGCGAATTGAGGGGCGCCGCGATGCAGACCCAGCCTGTGGAAAACCCGTCCGCCGCGCCGCGCTCCATCCTGGAAGTGCGCGGGCTGAAGACGCATTTCTTCACGCGCGCCGGCGTGGTGAAGGCGGTCGACGGCGTGGACCTGCATCTGGCCGAAGGCGAGATCCTGGGGCTGGTGGGCGAGTCCGGCTCCGGCAAGAGCATTACCGGCTTTTCGCTGATGGGGCTGCTGGACCCGCCGGGCCGCATCGTCGACGGCGAGCTGCGGCTGAACGGGGAAGACCTGCGCGGCGCCACGCCGGCGCGCTGGCGGCAGTTGCGTGGCCAGGAGATCGCGATGATCTTCCAGGACCCGATGATGACGCTGAACCCGGTGCTGCGCGTGGACACGCAGATGATAGAGGCGGTGCAGGCGCACGGCCCGGCCACGCGCGAACAGGCGCGCCAGCGCGCTCTGCAGACGCTGGCGATGGTCGGCATTCCGTCTCCGCAGGAGCGGCTGCGCAGCTATCCGCACCAATTGTCCGGCGGCATGCGCCAGCGCGTGGCGATCGCGATCGCGCTGCTGAATTCGCCGCGCCTGATCATCGCCGACGAGCCGACCACGGCCCTGGACGTGACCATACAGGGGCAGATCCTGTTCGAAGTGCAGAAGCTGTGCCGCGAGACCGGCACCGGCCTGATCTGGATCACGCACGACCTGGCGGTGGTGGCCGGGCTGGCCGACCGCGTGGCCGTGATGTACGCGGGCCGCGTGGTCGAAACCGGCAGCACCGAGGCCGTGATCAGCCATCCCATGCATCCCTACACGCATGGCCTGATCGCTTCCATTCCCACGCCGCAATCTCGCGGCAAGCCGCTGGTGCCGATTCCCGGCATGACGCCGTCGCTGCTCAACCTGCCGGCGGGCTGCGCGTTCCGGGGGCGCTGCCCGCGCGCCACCGACGCCTGTCTGGTCGAGCCGCAGCCCGTGGAAGTCCGTCCGGCGCAATGGGTGCGCTGCTGGCATGCAGGAGGCCCCGACATCCAATGAACGCCGCCGATTCCCGCCCCATCCTGTCCCTGCGCCAGGTCGAGCTGCGCTTCGTGCAGCGCGTGGACCTGGCCGGCCGCATCGCCAATCTGCTGGGCGCGGGCCTGAAGACGCAGATCGTGCACGCGGTGGCCGGCGTGGACCTGGACGTGATGCCCGGCGAGGTGATCGGCATCGTGGGCGAGTCGGGCTGTGGAAAATCCACGCTGGGCCGCGTGGTCTGCGGCATCCTGCCGCCGACGGCCGGCGAGGTGCATTACCAGGGCAAGCCGGTGCAGGACCTGGCGGGCCCGGCGCGCAAGGCGTACGAGCTGGGCGTGCAGATGATTTTCCAGGACCCCTACGCCTCGCTGAATCCGCGCATGCGGGTGCGCGAGATCATCGGCGAGGCGCCGGTGGCGCACGGCCTGGTGCGCTCGCGCGACAAGGCCGAGTACGTGGCGGGGCTGATGCGCCAGGTGGGCCTGGACGCGAGTTTTGCACAGCGTTATCCCCATCAATTCTCGGGCGGCCAGAGGCAGCGCATAGGTATTGCGCGGGCGCTGGCGCTCAAGCCTTCGGTCATCGTGTGCGAGGAGGCGGTCGCCGCGCTGGACGTATCGATCCAGGCCCAGGTGCTTAATCTGTTCGAACAATTGCGCGCCGACCTGGACCTGACCTATCTTTTCATCAGCCACAATCTGAGCGTGGTCAGCCATATTTCAGACCGCGTGGCTATCATGTACCTGGGCCGCGTGGTGGAGCTGGCGCCCACCGACACCGTTTTCCGGCGCGCCAACCATCCGTACACCCAGGCCCTGCTGAAAGAACTGCCGACGCTGCAGCCGGGGCGGCGCACGTACCAGCCGATCAAGGGCGAACTGCCTTCGCCGCTGGACCCGCCGAGCGGCTGCGCCTTCCATCCGCGCTGTCCGCACGCCATGCCGCGCTGCACCGCCGAGCGGCCGCTGCTGAAGGAAGTCGCGCCGGGCCAGCTCAGCGCCTGCCATTTGAACGACGCGGCCTAGAAAAAACGCCTATCCACACTCCTACCGTTTATCCACAGCCATGAAAACCATAGCCGAAATCGAACGCGTGCACGGCGAGCTGACCGCGCTGCGCCGCGATATCCACGCCCATCCCGAACTCGCCTTCCAGGAAACGCGCACCTCCACGCTGGTGGCCGAACGCCTGCGGGAGTGGGGGCTGGAAGTCCACACCGGGCTGGGGAAAACCGGCGTGGTGGGCGTGCTGAGCGCCGGCAGCGGCAAGAAAACCATCGGGCTGCGCGCCGACATGGACGCCCTGCCCATGCCCGAGCACAACCGCTTCGCGCACAAGTCCACCATCAGCGGGCGCATGCACGGCTGCGGCCATGACGGCCACACCACCATGCTGCTGGGCGCGGCGCAGTATCTGGCCAGGCATCGCGACTTCGACGGCACCATCGTGTTCATCTTCCAGCCGGCCGAGGAAGGCGGCAACGCCGGCGCGCGCGCCATGATGGAGGATGGCCTGTTCGACCGCTTTCCGTGCGACGCGGTGTTCGGCATCCACAACATGCCGGGCATGCCGGTCAACCAGTTCGGGTTCCGCGCCGGGCCGACCATGGCTTCCAGCAACCGCTGGGACATCGTCATCAAGGGCGTGGGCGGCCACGCGGCGCAGCCGCACGCCTCGGTCGATCCCATCGTGGTGGCGGCCGACATGGTGCATGCGCTGCAGACGGTGATCTCGCGCAGCAAGAATCCGCTGGACCAGGCGGTGCTGTCGATCACGCAGATCCACGCCGGCGACGCCTACAACGTGATTCCCGGCGAGGCCGTGCTGCGCGGCACCGTGCGCACCTATACGGTGGAGGCGCTGGACAAGATCGAATCCGACATGCGCCGCATCGCCACCACGCTGCCCCAGGTATACGGCGGCACGGGCGAACTGGACTTCGTGCGGGCCTATCCGCCGCTGGTGAACTGGGAAAAGGAAACGGCCTTCGCCGCCCAGGTGGCCGAAGACGTGTTCGGCGCCGACCAAGTGCTGCGGGACATGCCGCCCTTCATGGGCGCCGAGGACTTTTCCTTCTTCCTGGAGGCGGTGCCGGGCGCCTACCTGTTCCTGGGCAACGGCGACGGCGGGCACCGGCTGGAAACCTATCACGGCATGGGGCCGTGCCAGCTGCACAACCCGAATTACGACTTCAACGACGCCCTGCTGCCGGTGGGCGCGACTTACTGGGTGAAACTGGCTCAGACCTTCCTGGCCGCCCCCTGATATACGCAAGTCATTGATTTAAAAGGCGCGGAACCGTCGGGGTCCGCGCCTTTTTCCATGCGCGGGCCGGGTTGTGCACCGCCTGTCCACTGGCTTTCCACCGGCTATCCACCGGGATATCCCCTGGGTATCCACCGGCTATTCACCGCTTTTCCCGGGCTTGTCTCCAGGTTTATCCATAGGTTTATCCACAGGCCGGCACAGTCCCCTTTATGCCGGAGCGGCTTGAACAAAGGCCGAATAATTCGTTGGTGCCGGGCTGCCGGCTTTTCATAATGGATCGCTCCAATGCCGGCCCGGCCGGCGGCCCAACCGCAAGGAGCGATCCATGTCCCAGAGCAACGCGCTGCGCCTGCCCGAAGCGCAAACCGCGCCGCGTTACGCCGGCGCCCCCGCCCCCCAGGATTTCGAAATCCGCCCGCTGGCGCGCGCGATGGGCGCCGAAATCGTCGGCATCGACCTGTCGCAGGAACTCGACGCGGCCGATTTCGCCCGGGTGCACCGGGCCCATCTGGACCACCATCTGCTGGTGTTCCGCGACCAGCGCATCACGCCGCAGCAGCACATCGATTTCAGCCGCCGCTTCGGCCGCCTGATGATCCACGTGCTGCATCAATTCCACCTGCCCGGACATCCGGAGATCCTGATCGTGTCCAACATCGTGGAAAACGGCAAGCCGGTGGGCCTGGGCGACGCCGGCAAGTACTGGCATTCGGACATCTCGTACAAGGCGCTGCCCAGCCTGGGCTCGCTGCTGCATGCGCAGGAACTGCCGGCGCAGGGCGGCGACACGCTTTTCGCCAACATGCACCTGGCCTACGACACGCTGCCCGCCGCGCTGCGCGATGCCGTGCAAGGCAGGCGCGCCGTGCATTCCTACCTGGCCAAGTACGGGCAGCTGCAGAAGGAAGGCGCCTGGCGTCCCAACCTGAGCGCGCAGCAGCTGGCGCAGGTGCAGGAAGTCGTTCATCCCGTGGTGCGCACGCATCCCGAATCGGGCCGCCGCGCGCTGTTCGTCAGCGAAGGCTTCACCACCCGCATCGAAGGCCTGCCCGAGGACGAGAGCCGCCAGATCCTGGACGAGCTGTTCGCCCACAGCATCCGGCCCGAACACATCTACCGCCACCAATGGCAGCCCCATGACCTGGTGTTCTGGGACAACCGCTCGCTGATCCACCTGGCCGCCGGCACGCCGGACCACCTGCGCCGCAAGCTGTACCGCACCACCATCGAAGGCGATACGCCGTTCTGAAAACCGGCGCCCGCGCCCGCCCCACGATTTATCCACAAGGAACGCCATGCATTTTTCTTCCAACCTGAGGGACCGCTTCATCCGCGCCGCCACCGGCGCGGGTCTTGCGCTGGCGCTGGCCGTGCTGGCGCTCGCCTCGCCGACGCCGGCGCTGGCCGAAGGCCGCATCCGCATCGCCGAGCAGTACGGCATCGTGTACCTGCTGCTCAACGTGGCCCGCGACCAGCAACTGATCGAGAAGCACGGCAAGGCCGAAGGCCTGGACATCTCGGTCGAATGGGCCAAGCTGTCCGGCGGCTCGGCGGTCAATGACGCGCTGCTGTCGGGGGCTGTGGATATCGCGGGGGCCGGCGTCGGGCCGCTTTTGACGATCTGGGACCGCACGCGCGGCAAGCAGAACGTCAAGGGCGTGGCCTCGCTGGGCAACTTTCCCTATTACCTGGTCAGCAACAATCCGGACGTGAAGACGATCGCGGATTTCACCGACAAGGACCGCATCGCCGTGCCCTCGGTGGGCGTTTCGGTGCAGTCGCGCGTGCTGCAGCTGGCCTCGGCCAAGCTGTGGGGCGATGCGCAGTACAACAAGCTGGACAAGCTGTCGGTGGCGCTGCCGCATCCGGACGCCGCGGCCGCCATCATCGCCGGCGGCACGGAGATCACGGCGCATTTCGGCAATCCGCCGTTCCAGGAACAGGAGCTGGCCGAAAACCCCAAGGCGCGCATCGTCCTCAAATCGTACGACGTGCTGGGCGGGCCCAGTTCCTCCACCGTGCTGTTCGCGACGGAAAAATTCCGCAAGGAAAATCCCAAGACCTACAAGGCGTTCCAGGCCGCCTTGCAGGAAGCGGCCGCCTTCGCCGCCGCCCATCCGGAACAGGCCGCCGACACCTACCTGCGCGTCACCGGCGCCAAGCTGGACCGCGGCTTTCTGATCGGGGTCATCAAGAATCCGGACGTGCAGTTCAAGCTGGCGCCGCAGAACACCTATGCGCTGGCCGAGTTCATGCACAAGGTGGGCGCGATCAAGAACGCGCCGGCGAGCTGGCAGGATTATTTCTTCGACGATCCGCTCACGGCGCAAGGCAGCTGATATGGGCCTGACCGCCGCCACGCCTGTGGATAAGCCTGACAAGCCCGCGCCCCTGCTGCTTGTGGATAAGGTGTCGATCGAATACAAGACGCGCGACCGGCGCATGCGCGCCACGCATCAGGCCAGTTTCTCGGTGCACGAGGGCGAGCGCACGATCCTGCTGGGGGCGTCGGGCTGCGGCAAGTCGACCCTGCTCAAGGCCATCGCGGGATTCATCCCGCCCACCGAAGGGCGCATCGAGATCGACGGCCAGGCCGTGCGCGGCCCGGGGCCGGACCGCATCGTGGTGTTCCAGGAATTCGACCAGCTGCCGCCCTGGAAGACCCTGCGCCAGAACGTCGCGTTCCCGTTGCTGGCCGCGCGCAGGCTGGGGCGGCGCGAAGCCGACGAACGCGCCATGCATTATCTGGAAAAAGTGGGCCTGTCCGCCTTCGCCGACGCCTATCCGCACACGCTGTCGGGCGGCATGAAGCAGCGCGTGGCCATCGCCCGCGCCCTGGCCATGCAGCCGCGCGTGCTGCTGATGGACGAACCCTTCGCCGCGCTGGACGCGCTCACGCGCCGGCGCATGCAGGAAGAGCTGATGGCGCTGTGGGAAGAGGTGCGGTTCACGCTGCTGTTCGTCACCCATTCCATCGAAGAGGCCCTGGTGCTGGGCAGCCGCATACTGTTGCTGTCGCCGCATCCGGGCCGGGTGCGGGCCGAGCTGAACGCGCATGCCTTCGGCCTGCACAGCCAGGGATCGGCGGCCTTCCAGGCGGCCGCCCGGCGCATCCACGACCTGTTGTTCGAGCCGGCGCCGCAGCCGGCCCAGCGGGCCGCGGCCTGAGGAGCAAGCATGAATCACGTCCATGCCGGGCCGGTCCCGATCCGGCCCGAGATCGAATACGCGTTGCCGCCGCTGCCGGCGCAGGCCGCGGAAACGCCGCTGCCCTGGCATGAACGCCTGTGGCAGCATGCCGGCCTGCGCAAGCTGGCCATCCTGGCGCTGCTGGCCGGCATCTGGGAGCTGGCCGCGCGCTATACCGACAACGAGCTGCTGCTGCCCGGCGCCCTGCAGACGGCGCAGGCCTTCGCGCAGGGCCTGGCCGGCGGCGAACTGCCGGCCCGCGCCGCGCAGTCGTTGCAGGTGCTGGTGCAGGGCTACGCGGCCGGCGTGGCCCTGGCTTTCGTGCTGACCACGCTGGCCGTCTCGACGCGCTTCGGGCGCGACCTGCTGTCGACCCTGACCGCCATGTTCAATCCGCTGCCGGCCATCGCGCTCCTGCCACTGGCGCTGCTGTGGTTCGGCCTGGGGACGGGCAGCCTGGTGTTCGTGCTGATCCATTCCGTGCTGTGGGCGCTGGCCCTGAACATGTATGCGGGCTTTCTGGGCGTGTCCGAGACGCTGCGCATGGCGGGGCGCAACTACGGCCTGGGCGGCCTGCGCTACGTGCTGCAGATCCTGGTGCCGGCGGCGCTGCCCGCCATCCTGGCGGGGCTGCGCATCGGCTGGGCCTTCGCCTGGCGCACCCTGATCGCGGCCGAGCTGGTGTTCGGCGCGTCCAGCGGCAAGGGCGGCCTGGGCTGGTACATCTTCCAGAACCGCAACGAGTTGTACACAGACCGCGTGTTCGCCGGGCTGGCGGCCGTCGTCATCATCGGCCTGCTTGTGGAAAACCTGGGATTCGACACGCTGGAGCGCCTGACGGTCAGGCGCTGGGGCATGCAGCGCTGAGCGGTCGCGAGCGGCAATGAAAAAAGGCGGCCCGCAAGGGCCGCCTTTGCTGCCGGCGCAGGGAATTACAGCTTCAGCCCCAGCGCCTTGGCCACGCCGGCCGCGTAGGCCGGATCGGCCTTGCGGAAGTGCTCCAGCTGGCGGCGCTGGATTTCCTCGGGCACGCCGGCCATGTGGCGGCCGATGTTGCCGAAGAGCAGTTCCTGCTGGGCCGGCGTCATCAGGCGGAACAGCGCGCCCGGCTGCGAATAGTAGTCATCGTCCACGCGGTGGTTCCAGCGCGCTGCGGCCTGGCCGTCCAGCGGCAGCGGCGGCTCGGCGGCGGACGGGGTTTCCTTCCATTCGCCGAAGCTGTTGGGCTCGTAGTTCAGGGTGCCGCCGGCGTTGCCGTCCACGCGTCCGGCGCCGTCGCGGTGGAAGCTGTGGAAGGGGCAGCGCGGCGCGTTCACCGGGATCTGGTGATGGTTGATGCCCAGGCGGTAGCGGTGCGTGTCGCCATACGAGAACAGCCGGCCCTGCAGCATCTTGTCCGGCGAGAAGCCGATGCCGGGCACCACGTTGGCCGGCGTGAAGGCGGCCTGCTCCACCTCGGCGAAGTAGTTTTCCGGGTTCTTGTTCAGTTCCAGCACCCCGACCTCGATCAGCGGGTAGTCGCCGTGCGGCCAGACCTTGGTCAGGTCGAAGGGGTTGATGTGGTAGGTCGCGGCTTCGGCCTCGGGCATGATCTGCACCTTCAGCGTCCACTTCGGGAAGTTGCCCTGCTCGATGTTGTCGAACAGGTCGCGCTGCGAGCTTTCGCGGTCGTGGGCCACGACCTGGGCCGCTTCTTCGTCGGTCAGACAGGCGATGCCCTGCTGCGACTTGAAGTGGAATTTCACGTAGAAGCGTTCGCCGTCCTTGTTGATGAAGCTGAACGTGTGCGAGCCGAAACCGTGCTGCTGGCGCAGGTTGGCCGGAATGCCGCGGTCGCTCATCAGGGTGGTGACCTGGTGCAGCGATTCGGGATTGAGCGACCAGAAATCCCAGGCGGCCGTGGCGCTGCGCAGGTTGGTCTTGGGGTCGCGTTTCTGCGTGTGGATGAAATCGGGGAATTTCAGCGGGTCGCGGATGAAGAACACGGGGGTGTTGTTGCCCACCAGGTCCCAGTTGCCTTCGTCGGTGTAGAACTTGATGGCGAAGCCGCGCACGTCGCGTTCGGCGTCGGCCGCGCCGCGTTCGCCGGCCACCGTGGAAAAGCGCAGGAACAGGGGCGTCTGCTTGCCGACCTGGGAAAAGAGGCTGGCGCGGGTGTAGCGCGTGATGTCGTGGGTGACGGTGAAGGTGCCGTAGGCACCCGAGCCCTTGGCGTGCACCACCCGTTCAGGGATGCGCTCGCGGTCGAAGTGGGCGAGCTTTTCGATCAGCCAGAAGTCCTGCAACAGCGCCGGGCCGCGGGGGCCCGCCGTCATGGTGTTGTTGTTGTCCGCCACGGGCGCCCCGGAGGCGGTCGTCAGATGCTTCTTGTCGTTCATTGCACGCTCCTTGAGTTGATGCACGGGCCGGCCGGGACCCGACGCCTGCCCATCATAGGTGGCCTGCATGACGTTGTGAAGTTGATTGCAATAGCTGGCTTGATAAATAATAACTATCGTACAGGGGCCAGCGCGGACGAAAAAAAACCGGCCCCGATGATGGGGCCGGCTTTCGCTTGCAGGGGAAGATCAGCGGTTCGCCGCCGCCTCCGCCTTGCGCTGGATGGCGCGGGTGATGGACCACTGCTGCGCGATCGACAGGATGTTGTTGACGCACCAGTACAGCACCAGACCGGCCGGGAAGAAGAACATCATTCCGCCGAACACCAGCGGCATGATCATCATGACCTTGGCCTGCACGGGGTCCGGCGGCGTGGGGTTCAGCTTGATCTGCAGGAACATGGTGGCCATCATGATGGCGGGCAGAATGAAGAACGGGTCGCGGATCGACAGGTCGTGGACCCACAGAATCCACGGCGCGCCGCGCATTTCCACGCTGGCCAGCAGCACCCAGTACAGCGAGATGAACACCGGGATCTGCACCACCATCGGCAGGCACCCGCCCAGCGGGTTGATCTTCTCGGTGCGGTACATCTCCATCATGGCGGCGTTGAGCTTCTGCTTGTCGTCGCCGTACTTTTCCTTCAGCGCCTGCAGGCGCGGAGCCACCTGCTTCATGCGGGCCATGGAGCGGTAGCTGGCGGCGGCCAGCGGGTAGAACACGGCCTTGATCAGCACGGTCAGCGCCACGATGGTCCAGCCCCAGTTGCCCAGGATGGAGTGCAGCCAGGTCATCAGCTTGAACAGCGGCTTGGCGATGATGGTCAGCCAGCCGTAGTCGACCACCAGTTCCAGGCCGGGGGCGAGCGCCGCCATGGCCTTCTGGTCCTGCGGGCCGACCCACAGGTGCGAATCGACGCGCGCGGAAGCGCCCGGGGCGACTTCGCCGACGGCTTCGATGCTGCGGGCGGCGTACAGGTTCTTCTGCACTTCCAGCAGTTCGTTGGTGCGCGGCTTGCCCTGCGGCGGCACCCAGGCGGTGGCGAAATAGTGCTGCACCACGGCGATCCAGCCGTTGTCCGCCTGCTTGATGTAGCTGGCCTTCTTCTTCTCGATGTCGCTGAAGGTGGCTTTCTGGAACTTGTCCTGCTCGGAATAGACCGCGAAGCCGGTGAAGGTGTGATAGAAGCTGGAGGTGTCGGCCGGGTCGTTGCCGTCGCGCTCGAGCTGCAGGTACAGCGAGGGCGTCACGGCGGCGGAGCCGGTGTTGGCCAGATCGTGGCGCACGTCGATGTCGTAGCGGCCGCGGTGCAGCGTGAAAGTCTTGGTGACCTTGACGCCGCCGGACTCGCCCTCGAAGGTGACGACCAGGCTGTCGCCGGTCAGCTGGCGCTCGGACGACACGACGCGGAACGGCGTCTGGTGGGTGGGGAAGCTCTGGCCGTTGGGCGCGCCGACCACGCCGGTCTGCACCACGTAGTTCAGGCCGGCGGAGCGGTCCAGCAGCACCGTGGGCTTGTCGGGCTGGCCGGTGGCCGGGTACTTCAGCAGCTCGGCGCGCACCAGCTGGGCGCCCATGGTGTCGAACGTCAGGCGCAGCACGTCGGTGGTGATGACGACTTCTTCCGAGCGCGCGGCGGCCGCGGGGGCGGTGGCGCCGGGAACGGCCGAGGCGGGAGCCGCCGCGGGCGCGCTGGGCACCGAGGGCGTGGCGTTCGAAGCCTGGTTATTGGCCGCAGCCTGCGGGTCGCTCGTGCTGGCCGTGGGCGTGGGGCCCCCGAACAGCGACGGCTTGCCGTTATGGATCTGCCAGTTGTTCCATAGGAGCAACAGCGAGAAGGAAAAAATCATCCAGAGGACGGTTCGTCGGATATCCATGGTGCCTACTGAAGTGAATACGGGCCAGCAAAGCCCGCCAGTTTAGCGTCAATCATGCTCGATGCGGTGGCTGTGGGAACAGCGCGGGGCGCCATTGGTTCCCTTGGCCGGCGGAACCGGGTCCAGGCCGCCCGGCGACCACGGGTGGCAGCGGCCGATGCGCCGCAGCGCGAGCCAGAAGCCGCGGCCGGCGCCGTGGCGCTCGATCGCCTCGATCGCATAGGCCGAGCAGGTCGGGGTAAAGCGGCACTGCCGTCCGATCCAGGGACTCAGGAAGAACCTGTAGAACCGGATCGGGGCAATGAGTAAAGCGGCCCCCAGCTTGCGGCTGCGCCCGGTCATCGCGCGATGCGTCCAAAGTGAGCGTCCACTTCGGCTCGCGCGCTGCGTTTCAGCGCGGTGAGCGTGGCGGGCGCGACCTTGCTGTGCAGCCGCACGACGTAGTCGCGCGCGGGCAGCTCCAGGCGCCGATGGCGGAACGCCTCGCGGATGACCCGCTTCAGGGCGTTGCGGGTGCTGGCGTGCGCGGCAAAGCGCTTGGCGATCACCAGGCCCAGGCGGGCGCAGGCTTCCTGGCCGGCGGGCAGCTCATTGGGAGCGGCGCTCACAATGAAGAAAGCCCCTCGGGCAAGACGCCGGCCTTTGAGGGCGGCGGCGAACTCGGAGGGGCGATGCAGCCGCGCCTCCGGGGGAAGCGTGGCGCGCGGCATGGACTGCGGATCGGGCGTCAGGTTTCCGGCAGGACCGGAAGACACGGACTTAGACGGCCAGACGCTTGCGGCCCTTGGCGCGGCGAGCGCTCAGGATGGCGCGGCCAGCGCGGGTCTTCATACGCACGCGGAAACCATGGGTGCGCTTGCGACGGGTAACGGAAGGTTGGTAGGTACGTTTCATGGACGATCCACAAAAAGAACAAAAGTCAGAAGGGACCTGCCCGGAGGGTTCCTGGTCGCGTATTCAGGTAGCGGGTATCTGGCGGGCATTTTTGCAACATCGGCAAAAAACAACCTGCAGACGGGGCTCTGACCGGGAAAATTCCCAGGCGACCTATTAGCGGCTGCCGTGCTGAAAAGCCAGGTGGATAGGCCAATGGCCCGGCCAAAGCGCAAGTCTCAAACCCGCGCAAGCCCTGTCCTTTCCTGCAAACGGTCACGCTCGCTGTGAAACCTTCTGACAGACAGAATTCGGAAAAGCCCACCATTTCAGCAAGTTTTCCCTGTCTTGTCAAACAGTTAAGCGTGCGCCCTGCGCACACTTATGGCGCGCCCTGTGGATAACCCCAGCCCAGGCAAGGTAGAATCGAGGTTTGAATAAGAGCGACATGAAAGAATTCTGGCAGACCTGCGTCAGTCGTCTTGAGCAGGAACTTCCCCCCCAACAAATCAGCGCGTGGATACGACCGCTGGTCCCGCTTGCGTATGACGAGACGCAGGCGGTGCTGCGCGTGGCCGCGCCCAACCGCTTCAAGCTGGATTGGGTGCGGAAGAACTTTTCCCACCAGATCGAAGCGTTGGCCGCGGAGTGGTTCGAGCGGCCGGTGCAGGTTCTGTTCGAGCTGCCGACCCAGGGCGCCGCGCCGCGCATGCCGGTCGCGCCCGTGCGGGCCGCGCAGCCGGCGCCGACGCACCCGTCCGGCGCGGCCCCGCTGGGCGGCGCGCCCCCAGTGAGCGCGCCGGCCGCGGCGCCCGCGCCGGCTCCCGCGCCCGCCACCACGGCGGCGGCCCAGGCGGTCAACGCCGACGCCGCCAACATCGTGTACGAGCGCTCGCGCCTGAACACCGACCTGACCTTCGAGAACTTCGTGACCGGCAAGGCGAACCAGCTGGCGCGCGCCGCCGCGCTGCAGGTCGCCGAGAATCCGGGCACCTCGTACAACCCGCTGTTCCTGTACGGCGGCGTGGGCCTGGGCAAGACCCACCTGATCCACGCCATCGGCAACGCGATGGTGGCGGCGGGCACCGGCGTGCGCGTGCGCTACGTGCATGCCGACCAGTACGTGTCCGACGTGGTCAAGGCCTACCAGCGCAAGGCGTTCGACGACTTCAAGCGCTACTACCATTCGCTGGACCTGCTGCTGATCGACGATATCCAGTTCTTCTCCGGCAAGAACCGCACGCAGGAAGAGTTCTTCTACGCGTTCGAGGCCATGGTGGCCCAGCGCAAGCAGATCATCATCACCAGCGATACGTATCCGAAGGAACTGTCGGGCATCGACAGCCGCCTGATCTCGCGCTTCGACTCGGGCCTGACGGTGGCCATCGAGCCGCCGGAACTGGAGATGCGCGTGGCGATCCTGCTGCGCAAGGCCGAATCCGAAGGCGTGCCCATGCCCGAGGAAGTGGCCTTCTTCATCGCCAAGCATCTGCGCAGCAACGTGCGCGAACTGGAAGGCGCGCTGCGCAAGGTCCTGGCCTACGCGCGCTTCCACGGCCGCGACGTCCTGACCGTGGACGTCTGCAAAGAGGCGCTGAAAGACCTGCTGTCGGTGTCCAACGGCCAGATCACCGTGGAAAACATCCAGAAGACGGTGGCGGACTTCTACAAGATCAAAGTGGCCGACATGTATTCGAAACGCCGGCCCGCCAATATCGCCTTGCCGCGCCAGGTCGCCATGTACCTGGCCAAGGAGCTGACCCAGAAAAGCCTGCCGGAAATCGGCGATCTGTTCGGTGGCCGTGATCACACCACCGTACTGCACGCGGTGCGCAAGATTTCCGACGCCCGCGCCAAGCAGGCGGAGCTCAACCATACCCTGCACGTGTTGGAACAAACTCTAAAAGGATGAACATGCAACTCGTACAAACCACACGCGATGCATTGCTGAAACCGCTGTCGACTGTGGCGGGCATCGTCGAAA
>Ga0182742_1000587_pt1 | contig 55059 bp, 44 predicted proteins | sample eDN5th37CBELigMG_FD_128880 | JGI IMG/M metagenome (GOLD analysis project Ga0182742, IMG submission 128880) | Enriched Miracle-Growth compost microbial communities from Emeryville, California, USA - eDNA 5th pass 37_C BE-Lig MG (version 2)... ...
GCCTCGTCGGCGGGCGATCGGGCGCGGCGTGGGCCGGCCTCGTCGGCGGGCGATCGGTCGCGGCGTGGGCCGGCCTCGTCCGCGGGCGATCGGCGAGGCGTGGGCCGGCCGGGCGAAGCGAGCGCGCAGCGGCGCGCGCCTAGCATTGCCGCCGTGCCCAAGCTGACCCTCCTGCACAATCCGCACTGCTCGACCTCGGTCCACGCCCTCGACGCGCTCACCGACGCCGGCCACGAGGTCACGGTCCGCAAGTACCTGCTCAAGGCCGAGCGCCTCGACGAGAACGAGCTGCGCGACCTCGCCACGCGGCTCAAGGGCGACCCGCCCGACGCGCTGATCCGCCGCGACAAGAAGTACAAGGACCTCGGCCTGGACGCCGACGGCCTGAGCATCGACGAGGTCGTGAAGATCCTCGTCGAACACCCGTCGCTGCTGCAGCGCCCGATCCTGGACGACGGCACGGCCGCGATGATCGGCCGCCCCCGTTCGCGCGCCGCCGAGTGGGCGCAGGCCGGGCGCGTCGTCTAGCAGCCGCGGCGCGCCGCCCCGGCACCGAAAACAGCGCCGGGGCGACCGCCAACCAGGCTCAGCGCTTCTTCGCGCTGACCTTGACCGTCTTGCCCGGGCGCGAGGCCCATGGCGACAGGCGAGGAGGCCCGGCCGGCGGCGCCACGCGCCGCCGGCCGGGAGGGGGGAGGTCAGCGCCCGGCGGTCGAGAACGCGTAGACCGTCGTCGTCTCGTACGTCTCGCCCGGCCGCAGCAGCGTCGAGGGGAAGCCGGGCTTGTTCGGCGAGTCGGGGAAGTGCTGGGTCTCGAGGCAGAGCCCGTCGCCCTGGCGGTACTGGCGGCCGCTGGTGCCGTACAGCGTGCCGTCGAGGAAGTTGCCCGAGTAGAACTGGATCCCGGGCTCCTCGGTGAGCACGGTCAGCATCCGCCCGCTGGACGGGTCGAGGAGCTCCGCGGCCGTGTTCAGCCCACCGCGCCGCTTGGCGTTGAGCACGAAGTTGTGGTCGTAGCCGCGCCCGAACACGAGCTGCGGGTGGTTGCCGCGGATGCGCTCGCCGATCGCGTGCCAGGAGCGGAAGTCGAACGGCGTGCCCGCGACCCGCGCGAGCTCGCCCGTCGGGATCAGGTTCGCGTCCACCGGCGTGTAGCGATCGGCGTTGAGCCGCAGCCGGTGGTTCTCGACCGAGCCCGAGCCCTCGCCGGCCAGGTTGAAGTACGCGTGGTTGGTGAGGTTCACATGGGTGGGCTTGTCCGTCGTCGCCTTGTAGTCCATGCGCAGCGCGTTGTCGCGGCCGAGCGTGTAGACGACGGTCACCGGCAGGCGCCCGGGGAAGCCGCCCTCGCCGTCGGCGCTGGTCCGCGTGAGCTTGACCCCGACCGTCTTGGCGGTCTTGAACGACGACGCCGACCAGACGACCTTGTCGAAGCCGCGGAACCCGCCGTGCAGCGTGTTCGGGCCGTTGTTGGCGTCGAGGTCGTAGCGGGTGCCGTCGATCGTGAACGTCGCGTTCCCGATGCGGTTGCCGTAGCGGCCGATGATCGCGCCGAAGTACGGGTTGGAGGCCGCGTAGGCCTCGCTCGTGTAGCCCTCGATCGAGTCGAACCCGAGGACGACGTTGGCCGTGCGCCCGCGGCGGTCGGGCACGGAGAGCTTCTGGATGATGCCGCCGTAGGTGAGGATCGAGACCGTCATGCCGCGCGAGTTGCGCAGCGTGTAGCGGTCGATCGCGTCGCCGCCCAGGGCGGGCGGGAGCGTCCCGAACGCGGACTTGGTGACGCTCAGCCCGCCCCCCGTCCGTGTCTTCGTCTTGGCCGAAGCGGGCGCGGCCAGCGCCACGGTCGCGCACAGCGCGCCGATGAGCAAGCGGCAGAGCATTGGCTCCTCCTGGTGGGGGTTACACGACGGCGAACTCGAGCCCGGCGAGCTCGCTGAAGACCTGCCAGGCCTGCGCCTGCCGGCCGGGGTTGAGCACCTGGTGATGCGGCCCCCCGAGGCGCAGCCAGGCATCCATGCACGCCCGCACTCCCGTGTCCGGCCGGAAGTGCCCGTAGGGCATCTCGAGCTTGGGCAGCTCGTCGGTGTCGAGGATCTCGCCTTCGCTGACGACCAGCCGGAAGCGCTCGCCGCCGAGCGCCACCAGGGTCGCCAGCGTCGCCGGTCCCGTCTCGTACTGGAACAGGAACGTCGGCGGGTCGCCGAGGCCGCCGATCCCGAGCGGGCGCTTGATCAGCCGCACGGGCCGGTCCGAGCGCGCCAGCCGCCAGTTGCCCTCGCCCATGTGGCTCATCAGGATCGAGTCGGTGGCGAAGTCCATCGCGTACATCTCGGTGAATTGCGTCTCGCCCAGCAGCGTCTGCGCGGCCGACATCAGCGCGGCGGTGAGCGCGTCGCCCTCGGCGCCGTAGCCGTAGCCCTTGGCCATCAGGCTCGACGCCGCCGCGAGCGGCAGCCGCCCGAAACGGCCGTCCTCGGCGATCGCGCCGAAGTGCGCGGAGTACGCGCCGTAGCCGCCCTCGCGCAGCAGCCGCTCGGCGCCGAGCTGCAGCCGCGCGTGCTCGGCGCGCTCGCCGTGCTCCAGGCGCGGGTCGACCTCGAACTGCGCGTCCTCGGCGGCCAGCAGCGCCGCGACCTCGTCGTCGCTCACGGCCGCGGCGGCGCGCTGCAGCGCGCCCGGGGCGATCGCGTCGACCTGCGGCCCGAGCGCGCGCAGCAGCGCGTGCTCGTCCACACGGATGTCGCCCATGCCGTTCATCGCGTAGCCGATCACGGCGACCTTGAGCTCGCGCCAGCGCGTGACCGCGGCCGCCGCGCGCGCCCAGCGCCCGAGGGCGTCGCGGAACTCCTCCGAGCGCCAGTCGCCGGTCACGACCGCGAACGGCCGGCCCGCGCGCACCATCGCGTTCGCGGTGTCCTGCGCGCCGTGGATGCCCTGGTTGTAGGTCAGGTCGCCCATGTCCCAGGCGGGCGTGACCGCGCTCTCGGGCTGGATGTTGGCCAGGCAGACCGGCAGCGGCGTGCGCGCGAGCGCGCGGGCAACACGCATCGCCGGCCCGTAGGTGAGCATCACCACGAGCAGCCCGTCGACGCCCTCGTGCTCGAGTTCGCGCACGCGCCGCTCGATCGCCGCGCGGTCGCGCGCGGGCGCGCCCGCGTCGACGTCGGCCACGGGGGCCAGCGCCGCGGCCACCGCCTCGGCGTAGGCGCCCTGGCGCTCCGTGATGCCGGGCAGCATAGCGTCGTAGAGGTCCTGCATCACCCCGAGCAGCCCGAGCCGCGGCTTGGCGGCCTGGGGCGGGGCGAGCTCCAACGGCTGGATGTCAGTGCTGGCCATAGACGTTCTGGTAGCGGTGGTAGAGCGCGTCGACGCTCTCGGGGTCCAGCGGCTCGAGCGGGCCGAGGCTGCGCGCCGCGTGCACGACGCGCGCGGCGTCCTCGCACATGACCGCGGCCTTGACCGCGTCGCGCGGCCCGTCGCCCAGGGCGAACACGCCGTGGGCGCGCATCAGCACCGCGGGCGAGCGGTGCGCGGCGAGCGTCTCGACGACGCCGCGGCCGATCGCCTCGTCGCCGATCAGCGCGAACGGCCCGATCGGGATCTCGCCGCCGAACTCGTCCGCGATCGCGGTCATCACGCACGGGATCGGCTCGCCGCGGACCGCCCACGCCGTGGCGTACGGGCTGTGCGTGTGCGCGACCCCGCCGACGCCGGGAAGGTGGCGGTAGATGTAGCCGTGCGTGGCCGCGTCGCTCGAGGGCCGCAGCGAGTCCTCGACGGGCCGGCCGTCGAAGTCGCAGACGACCATGGTCGCCGGGGTGAGGTCGGCGTAGGCGACGCCGCTGGGCTTGATCACCATCAGCTCCTCGCCCGGCACGCGAGCGGACACGTTGCCGCTCGTCCAGGCCACGAGCCCGTAGCGCGGCAGCTCGGCGTGCAGGTCGCAGACCTCGCGGCGCAGGTCAACCATGGGCGAGCTCCCGCGGGCGGACGTCGCGCAGGCGGTGCATGACGTCGTCGCCGCCGCGGCCGAAGTGGTCGTGCAGGCGCACGTAGCGCTCGTAGAGGACGTCGTAGGCGTCCGCGCGCCGCTCGTCCGGGACGTAGGCGTCGCGCGTGAGCTTGCCCATCGCGGCCGACGCGGCGCGGATGTCCGCGTACACGCCGGCGGCGACCGCGGCGTGCATCGCCGCGCCCAGTGCCGGGCCCTGCTCGGAGCCGATCACGTGCAGCGGCATCCGCGTCACGTCGGCGTAGATCTGCATCAGCACGGGGTTGCGGATCAGCCCGCCCGCGGCCATCAGCTCGTGCACGGGCACGCCGGCGGAGGTGAACGCGTCGAGGATCACGCGGGTGCCGAACGCGGTCGCCTCGATCAGGGCGCGGTAGACGTCCTCGGCCCGCGTGGAGAGCGTGAGCCCGACGAGCAGCCCACTGAGCTCGTGGTCGACGAGCACGGAGCGGTTGCCGTTGTTCCAGTCGAGCGCGAGCAGCCCGTGCGCGCCGACCTCCTGCGCGCCGGCCAGCTCGGACAGGTACTCGTGCAGGTCGAGGCCGCGCGCGGCCGCCTCGGCGTGGTAGCGGGGCGGGACCGCCTCGTCGACGAACCAGGCGAAGATGTCGCCGACGCCGGTCTGGCCGGCCTCGTAGCCGTACAGCCCGGGCACGATCCCGTCGCGCACGACGCCGCACATGCCGGGCACCTCGGCCAGCCGGTCGCCGCTGACCACGTGGCACGTGGAGGTGCCCATGATCATCAGCAGCTGGCCCGGGTCGATCGCGCGCGCCGCGGGCGCGGTCACGTGCGCGTCGACGTTGCCGACGGCGACCGCGATCCCGGCCGGCAGGCCCGTCCACTCCGCTGCCTGCGGCGTGAGGTCACCGGCCCGCGCGCCCAGCGGCCACAGCGGGCCGGCGAGCTTGTCGGCCACGAAGCTCCCGAAGCGCTCGTCGAGCGCGCGCAGGAACGCCTCCGACGGGTAGGCGCCGTCCTGGTGGATCGCCTTGTAGCCCGCCGTACAGACGTTGCGCGTCTCGCGTCCGCACAGCTGCCAGACGATCCAGTCGGCGGCCTCGATCCAGCGGTCCATGCGCTCGTAGAGCTCGGGGTCCTCGTCGAGCACCTGCAGCGCCTTGGCCACGGCCCACTCGGAGGAGATGCGCCCGCCGTAGCGCGCCAGCCACGGCTCGCCGCGCTCGCGCGCGACCGCGTTGATGCGGTCCGCGTGGCGCTGCGCGGCGTGGTGCTTCCAGAGCTTGACGTAGGCGTGCGGGCGGTCCGGGTACAGCCGGCTCAGCGGCGTCCCGTCGGCCAGCACGGGCAGCGGCGAGCTGGCGGTGAAGTCGGTCGCGATCCCGACGACCTGCCCGGGCGGCACGCCGGAGTTCCGCAGCGCCTCGGGAACGCACGTTCTCAACGCCTCGACGTAGTCGTCGGGGTCCTGCAGCGCCCACTGCCGCTCGCGCTCGATCACCCCGTGCGGGAACTCGAACACGGCCGTCCCGAGCTCTGCGCCGTCGCGCGTGTCGACCACCACCGCGCGCGCCGACAGCGTCCCGAAGTCGATCCCGACGACGTAGCTCATGCCGCCATCCGCGCGCGCCGGTACTCGCTGACCACGAGCTCGGTCAGCTCCTCGATCGAGGTCTCGGCCGTCGGCTTGTCGAACGCGATCACGCCGTCCTGGATCAGGTTCACGCGGTCGCAGCTGGCCAGCACGTGCACGTAGTTGTGCAGCACCATGATGATCGAGACCTCGCCCGTCTCCTTCAGGCGCGCGATCAGGTCGAGGATCCGCGCGCCCTCCTTGGCTCCCATCGCCGCCAGCGGCTCGTCGAGCAGCAGGATGTCGGCCTCCGAGTGCACGGTGCGGGCGACCGCGATCGCCTGCCGCTGGCCGCCCGACAGGCGCGCCACGGGCGCGTTGATGTTCGGGATGTCGATCCCGATCTCGTCCAGCGCCGCGCGCGTCTGCGCCCGCATCGCCCGGTTGGCGAGCAGCGGCAGCGGCCGGTGCACCAGCTCGCGGCGCAGGAACATGTTGTGGAAGACCGACAGCTCGTCGATCAGGGCCAAGTCCTGGTAGACGGCGTCGATCCCGAGCGCGCGCGCGTGGTCGACGCTGCGGGGCTCGTACGGCTCGCCGCGCAGGGTCATGCTGCCGCCGTCGGGCTTCTCGAAGCCGCAGATGATCTTCATCAGCGTCGACTTGCCGGCGCCGTTGTCCCCGAGCAGCCCGAGCACCTCTCCCTTGCGCAGCGTCAGGTTGACGTCGCGCAGCGCGACCACGGGCCCGAAGCTCTTGGTCATGTGCTCGACGCGGAGCACGTCTGGCTCAGCCACCGGTCTGCCCCTTTCGCGCCCGCCCCACGTAGGTGTTGGCGGCCATCGCGAGGATGATCGCCAGCCCGAGATAGAAGTTCAGGTAGTCGGCGTTGACGCCCGTGATCACCAGGCCGTCGTTGAGCAGGCCCAGCAGCAGCGCGCCGATCAGCGCGCCGACGACCGTGCCCGAGCCGCCGGCCAGCAGCGTGCCGCCGATCACCGCGGCCGCGATCCCGCCGAACAGCACCTCGTTGGCGCCCGACGGGTCGGGCTGCACCGAGGTCGTGCGCACCGCCTCGAGCACCCCGACCAGCCCGGCGCAGAGCGCGCACACGACGAAGTTGCGGATGATCACGAGCCGGACCTTGATGCCGGCCTCGGCGGCGCCGATCCGGTTGGAGCCGACCGCCACGGTGTAGATGCCCCAGCGCGTGAAGCTGAGCACGACCTGCAGCAGGGCGACGATCGCCAGCGCCCAGATCAGCTCGGAGTAGGTGCCGCCACCGAAGATCCGCGTGAACGCGGTCTGCCCGCCGAGCACGTCCGTGCCCGGCGTCTGGACGGGCTGCGCGTCGGAGATGATCAGCGTGAAGCCGGTCAGCGCGAGCAGCATCCCGAGCGTGGTGATGAACGAGTTGATCCGCACGACGGTCGTGAAGAACCCGTTCACGAGCCCGACCAGCAGGCACATCCCGAGCGCGAGCGCCAGCGCCACGAGCAGCGGCAGACCGGCGACGTGGAACTCGTGGAACATGAACGGCGCGAACAGGTAGACCGCCCCGATCGAGAGGTCGATCTCGCCGTTGATCATCAGCATCACCTCGCCCGCGGCGAGGATCGCGAACGGGGCGAAGTACGGCAGCAGCGTCTTGAAGTTGTCCCAGCTCAGGAACGCGTCGGTGGTCGCCGCGAAGTAGGCGGCGACCAGCACCGTGATCACGATCACACTGCCCTCGCGCAGCGTCAGCAGCCGCGCGAGGACGCCGCGCCGCGCCGGCCGCTCGCGCCGCTGCGGCGGCGCGCTCGTCCGCGGCGTCTCGGTGGCGGTCTCCACCTGCATCGCTACTTCTTGGCGGTGACGCCCGGCGTCTCGGAGTTGCCCTCGTAGCGCGACGCGGTCGTCACGTACGGGACGACCGAGTCCTTGTCGAGGAACTTCAGGCCGGTGTTGATGTCCGCCACCCCCGTGAGCGTCTTGGACGCCTGGTAGAAGAACAGCTCGAAGACCGGGAAGAAGCCCTGCAGGTAGGGCTGCTGGTCGATCGTGAAGTCGAGCTGGCCGTCCGCGAGCAGGTTCATGGTCGGCTCGAGCAGGTCGTAGCCGCCGCCCTTGACGCCCTTGTCGCGCAGCTTGTACTTGTTGATCACCTGCGCGACGGCCTGGGTGCTGCCGGCGTCGACGGCGAACATCCCCTTGACGTTCTTGTGGCCGACGTAGTAGGCGTCGACGGTCGAGAGCTCCTTCGGCAGCGCCGCGCCCGTCGCGATGACGTCGTACTTGATCGGCGCCTTGGACTTCTCGATCGCGTCGATCGCGCCGTCGATGCGCGGCTGGATGTTGAGCGCGCCCGGGGTGGCGATGAACAGCGCGACGTCGCCCTCGCCGACGAGGTCGACGATCCGCTTGCCCATCTCCTGGCCGGACACGAACAGGTCCTGGCCGATGTAGGACAGCCGCGGGCCGGGGGCGTCGGCGTTGTAGCCGACGACCGGGATGCCGGCGTCGAGCGCGCGCTGGATCGGCGCGTTGAACGCCTTCTGGTCGACGATCGCGACCGCGATCCCGTCGACCTTGGCGCTGATCGCGCTGTTGAGCGCGTTGACCATCTCGTTGACGTTCGAGCTCTCCGAGCCCGTCCACTGGAAGCTGCAGCCGAGCAGCTCGCAGGCGTCCTCGGCGCCGTAGCGGGTGGGGACGAAGAAAGGGTTCGTCGTGACGTGGTTGACGAAGACGAACCGCATCTTGCGCTGCTCGCCGAACGTGCCGGCCGAGCCGGAGCCCTGCGCGCTGGCGCCGTCGTCGTTGTTGCCGCCGAAGAGGCCGCAGCCGCTCATCACGTAGGCCGCGAGACCGGCCGCGCCGCCCGTCAGCGCTGTGCGGCGGCTGAGCGCGTGCCAGCGCTCGCTGGTCGGCTCGGGGCGCTCGGTCACGTCTGGATCTGACACCGTCGCTGCTCCTCTCTCCTCCAGTGACGCACGCGGTGTGAGCGTTCACATCGCGAGCCGCACGTTAGCGCTCACATTCCCGATGTGTCAAGCGATACTTGCAATCACATGTATGCTCGGCTGAGCGCTAACACGACGACGGAGCCGACTTGGACACGATCGAACCGCCCACCCCGCGCAGCCGGCCGCGCCGCGGCCCCGTGATGGCCGACGTGGCCGCGGCGGCGGGCGTCTCGCACCAGACCGTGTCGCGGGTCATCAACGGCTCCGAGAGCGTGCGGCCGGAGACCCGCGAGCGCGTGCTGCGGGCGATGCGCGAGCTCGACTACCGGCCGAACTCGCTGGCCCGCGCGCTCGTGACCGGCCGCTCGCGCACGCTCGGCGTGGTGAGCTTCGACACCACGCTTTACGGCCCGGCGTCGACGCTGTTCGGGATCGAGCGCGCCGCGCACGCCCAGGGCTACTTCGTGAGCATCGTCTCGGTGACCTCGCTGGACCGCGACCTGGTCCTGGGCGCGGTCGAGCAGCTGCGCGGCCAGGGCGTCGACGGGATCCTGCTGATCACCCCCCAGCAGAGCGCGGTCGAGGCCGTCCTGCACATCCCGCGCGACCTGCCGGTCGTGGCCGTCGAGGCCGGCCCGGCGGAGGCGGTGCCGGTCGTCGAGGTCGACCAGCGCGCGGGCGCGGCCGCCGCCACCCGGCACCTGCTCGAGCTCGGCCACCGCACGGTCTGGCACGTCGCGGGCCCGGAGGACTGGCTGGAGGCGCGCCAGCGCGTCGACGGCTGGATGGCGGCGCTGGAGGAGGCGGGCGCCGACCCGCCGCCGCTGCTGTCGGGCGACTGGAGCGCCCGCTCGGGCTACGAGCTCGGCAAGCGGCTGGCCGGCGTGCGCGACGTGACGGCGATCTTCGCCGCCAACGACCAGATGGCGCTCGGGATCCTGCGCGCGCTGCACGAGGCGGGCCGCGACGTCCCGGGCGAGCTGAGCGTCGTCGGCTTCGACGACATCCCCGAGGCGCAGTTCTTCACGCCCCCGCTGACCACGGTGCACCAGGACTTCAACGAGGTCGGGCGCCAGAGCCTGATGCTGCTGCTGGAGGAGATCGCCGCGCCCGAGCGCTCGTCCGCGCGCGTGGTCGTGCCGCCGCGGCTGCAGGTCCGCGAGAGCTCGGCGCCGCCGCCGGGGGCCCGGCGATGACCGCGGCGCGGCTCGTCTTCGGGACCTACGACGTCCCGGACCGCGCGCTGCTCGACCGCTTCTACGCGGGCGGGGGCCGGGCGCTCGACGTGGCCAACGTCTACTGCGACGGCGAGTCCTCGCGGGCCGCGGGCGCGTGGCTGCGCACGGCGCCCGACGACGTCGTCGTCTACGCCAAGGGCTGCCATCCGCCGAACTGCAGCCCGGCGCTCGTCGCCGCCGAGGTCGACCGCGCGCGCCGGCTGCTGGACCGCGACCGGCTCGACGTCTTCCTGCTGCACCGCGACGACCCGTCGCTGCCCGTCGCGGCCTGGGCCGATGCGCTGCTCGAGCAGCAGCGGGCCGGCCGGATCGGCGGCTTCGGCGTCTCGAACTGGACGGTCGCGCGGCTGCTCGAGCTGCGCCGCCACCTCGGGGCGGACCGCCCGCTGGTGCTCAGCAACCACTTCTCGCTGGCCGAGCTGGTCACGCCGCCGTGGCCGGGCTGCCTGGCGCTCTCGCGCGCCGAGCTGCAGTCGCTCGCCGGGCTGGGCGTGACCGTGATCACCTGGTCGAGCCTCGGCACGGGCTTCTTCGCCGGCCGCGACGTGCCGAGCTGGGACAGCGCCGTCAACCGCGAGCGCCGCGAGCGCGCCCGCGAGCTCGCCGCCCGGCTGGGCACGACGCCGGCGGCGGTGGCGCTGGCCTACGTGCTGCACCAGCCGCCGCACGTGCTGGCGGCGGTCGGGACGCGCTCGCGCGCGCACCTCGAGGAGGCGCTCGCCGCCGCCCGGCTCGAGCTCAGCCCCGACCAGCTGGCCTGGCTCGAGCAGGGCGCGCGCGTGTACAACTAGGCCAGCCCGTAGCGGTCGAGCCCGAGCTCGCACCAGACCGACTTGCCGCCGGTCAGCGGCCGCGTGCCCCAGCGGTCGGCCATCATCGCCACGAGCTGCAGGCCGCGGCCGTGCTCGTCCTCCGTGGTCGGCCGCAGCTTGCGCGGGACCGCGGTCGCGGTGTCCTCGACCTCGATCAGCAGCGCGGCCGGCGAGCGCCGCAGCCCGAGCCGGAAGGGCGCGCGGCCGTGCACGATCGCGTTGGTGACGAGCTCGCTCACGAGCAGCAGGGCGTCGCGCTCGATGCCGCCCTGCAGCCGCCAGTCCGCGAGCGCCTCGGACGTGAACGCGCGCGCCAGGTGCACGGCGCGGACGTCGTCGTCGAGCGCGAGCGCGGCGTGCGCGACCGGGCGCGCCTCGGGCAGGCCCGCGATCAGCATCGCCACGTCGTCGTCGGAGCCCTCGGGCGCGAGCGCGGCGGCGAGCGCGGCCGGGACCCGCTCGATCGGCTCGTCCAGGCCGGCGAGCCGGCGCGCGAGCTCGTCGATGCCGTCGTCGAGGTTGCGGTCGCGGCGCTCGACCAGCCCGTCCGTGTAGAACGCCAGGGTCGCGCCCGCGGGCAGCTCGACGCGCTCCTGCTCGAGCGTCAGCGGGCCCGCGCCCAGCGGCGGGCCGCCGGCGCCCGTGAGGCGGCGCGCGCCCTCGCCCTCGGCCACCAGCAGCGGCGGCAGGTGGCCGGCGTTGGCGTAGGTCAGCGAGCGCTCGTGGGGGTCGAAGACCGCGTAGACGCAGGTGACGATCTGGACCTGGCCCAGGTCGCGCACGACCTCGTCGAGGTACTCGAGCACGTCGGCGGGCGTGAGGTCCAGCCGCGCGTACGCGCGCACCGCCATCCGCAACTGGCCCATCACCGCGGCGGCGCGGACGCCGCGGCCCATCACGTCGCCGATCACGAGCGCCGCGCGCCCCGCGCCGAGCTCGATCACGTCGAACCAGTCGCCGCCGACCTGGGTCCCGGCGACCCCCGGCTGGTAGAAGGTCGCGACCTGCAGGTTGGCCGGCGTGAACGTCGGCGTGGGCAGCAGGCTGTGCTGGAGCTCGTCGGCGATCCGGCGCTCCTGCTCGGCGGCCTCGCGCTGTGCCGCCGCCGTGGCCAGCGCCTGCTCGGCGGCACGCTGGTCCGAGAGGTCCTGGGTGCTGCCGCGCACCCGCAGCGGCGTGCCGTCGCCGTCGCGCTCGAGCTCGCCGAGCGCCCGGTACCAGCGCGGCTCGCCGCCCGGGGTGAGCACGCGCACCTCGACGTCGAGCGGCGCGCCCTCGGCGGCCGCCGCCAGCGCCTCGCGCAGCCGCGCGGCGTCGTCCGGGTGCACGCGCTCGGCGAGCGCGTGCTCGAACCCCTTGGCGCGCAGCTCCTCGGCGCTCATGTGCAGCTGGCGCGCGAACTCCTCGGAGGCGGTGATCGCGCCCGTGGCCAGGTCGAGCTCCCAGCTGCCGACGCGCGCCAGCCGCTGGGCGCGGTCCAGCAGGTCCTGGCTGCGCCGGAGCTGGTCGCGCGTGCGCCGCACGCGGTCGAGTTCGAGCGTCGCGTGCACGCGCGCGAGCAGCTCGCGGGCCGAGAACGGCTTCACCAGATAGTCGTCCGCCCCGGCCTCGAGGCCCTCGATCGTGCCCTCCTCGCCCGCGCGCGCAGAGACCATGATCACCGGCACCGCGGTGGTCGCCGGGTCCTCCTGCAGCGCGGCCAGCAGCCCGTAGCCGTCGAGCCTGGGCATCATCACGTCGGTCAGGACGAGGTCGGGCGGGTTCGCGCGCGCCTGCGCGAGCGCGGCCTCGCCGTCGGGGGCGGTCTCGACCGCGTAGCGGTCGGCCAGCAGCGAGGCGATGTAGCCGCGCATGTCGGCGTTGTCGTCGACCACCAGCACGCGCGGGCCGTCCGCGGCGGAAGTGACCGCGTCGGCGTCGCCGAGCCAGCGCATCGCCTCGTCCAGGAAGCCCTCGGCGTGCTCGCGCGCCGACGCGCCCGTGCGTGGGCTGCCGATCCGGTCCGGCGGCAGGTGGTCCGTCCCGAGCTGCAGCTCGACCGTGAACGTGCTGCCCTCGCCGGGCCGGCTGGCAACGCTCGCGCGGCCGCCGTGCAGCTCGGCCAGCTCGGCCACCAGCGCGAGCCCGATGCCCGAGCCCTCGTGGCTGCGCGACCGCGCGTCGGCGACGCGGTGGAAACGCTCGAACAGCCGTGCCTGGTCGGCCTCGTCGATGCCGATCCCGGTGTCGCGCACGGTCAGCCGCGCGCGGCCGTCCTGCGCGTCGAGGCGCACGGTGATCGAACCCTCGAACGTGAACTTGAGCGCGTTCGAGAGCAGGTTGAGCACGATCTTGGCCCACATCTCGCGGTCGACGTGGACCGGCTCGCCCAGCGGCGGGCAGTCGAGCTCGAGCGTCAGCCCCGCGCGCTTGACCGCCGACTCGAACATGCTGGCCAGCTCGGCCGTGTAGTGCGGGAGGTCGACGGGCTCGAACCGGGCGCTGACGCGACCGGACTCCAGCCGCGAGAAGTCGAGCAGGGTGTTGACGAGCTTCAGCAGGCGCCGGCCGTTGCGCGCGATCAGCTCGACGCGGCGCCGCTGCGCGTCCTCGAGCGGCTCGCCCAGCGCGTCCTCGGCCGGGCCGAGCAGCAGCGTCAGCGGCGTGCGCAGCTCGTGGCTGACGTTGGTGAAGAAGTCGGTCTTGGCGCGGTCGAGCGCGGCGAGCGCCTCCGCGCGGGCGCGCTCGGCCTCGTAGGCGCGCGCGCTCGCGAGCGCGGCCGCGAGCTGGCCCGCGACCAGCTCCAGGAACGCGCGGTAGTCGCCGTCGAGCGGCCGGTAGCGGTTGAGGGCGGCGACGAGGACGCCGTCCTGCTGGGGCAGCGGGAGCACGAGCGCGGAGGTCGGCGGCTCGTTCCAGCCGCCGGCCGGCAGGCCGGGCGCCGAGAGCTCGACGACGCCGTGCTCCGGCCAGCGCGTGCGGGTGAGGGGGTGGTCGGACGAGATCCCGACCGAGCAGCGCAGCTCACCGTCGAGCTCGACGAGCGCGAACGGCAGGTCGCGCTGGTTGCGCTCGAGCTGGGCGGCCGCGCTGGCCAGGCACTCGCGCTCCGAGCTCGTCAGGGTGCCCGAGCCGAGGTCGCGCAGGGTCGCCATCCGGCGCTCGGCGATCACGCGCTCGGTGTCCTCGCTGACGACGCACAGCATCCCGTTGATGCGGCCGTCGTCGTCGGTCAGCGGGCTGTAGGAGAACGTGTGGTAGGTCTCCTCGGCGTAGTCGCTGCGCTCCAGGAACAGCAGCAGCGCCTCGTCCCAGGTGGCCGTGCCGGTGGACATCACGGTCTCGATGCGCGGGCCGATGTCGGGCCAGATCTCGGCCCAGACCTCGCGCGCCGGGCGCCCGAGCGCCCACGGGTACTTCTGGCCGAGCGTCTGGCGCCGGTAGGCGTCGTTGCAGAAGAACGTCAGCTCCGGGCCCCACGCCACCCACATCGAGAAGCGCGAGGTCAGCACGACGCCGACGACGGTCTGCAGCGCGCGCGACCACGTCTCGGGCGGCCCCAGCGCAAGCCGGTCCCAGTCGACCGCCAGCGTGTCGCGGCCGACCTCGCCGGCCGCCTCCAGCACCTCGCGGATGCCGCCGCTCACGGCTGCAGGAGCGCGTCCGGGTCGCCGGCCAGCCGCACCACCTTGGTCAGCCCGGACAGCTCGAGGATGCGGTGCACGTCCGTCGACTGCACGACGGCCACGCCGAACCGGAACCCGTGGCGCCGCGCGCGCTGCTGCTGCTCGACGATCAGGCCGAGCCCGCTCGAGTCCATGAACGTCACGCCGCGCAGGTCCAGCACCACGTCGCCCGCGTCGTGGGCGGACAGCGCCTCACGCACGTCGGGCGCGGACCACAGGTCGATCTCGCCGCTGGCGACCACGACGACGCCGCCGCCGCCCTGGCGGTCGGTGCGGACGTCGAACGGGCGCTCCTCTACGGACATCGGGGGCGAGCGTACCCACGCGGAGTCAGTTCACACGTGCGCGCCGGTACTCTCTCCCGGGACCGGGATATGGACGACGCGTCAGCACACGGGGAGTTCGATCTCGGCCAGTCGTTCGCGGCGATCCTGACCGAGACGACGCAGTCGCTCGTGTGCGTCTACGACCGCGAGGCGCGGATCCTGCTGTTCAACGACGCCTGCGAGCGGGCGACGGGGTTCAGCCGGGCCGAGGTGCTGGGCAAGGACGCGCGCGACTTCGTGATCCCGCCCGAGGAGCGTGACGCCTTCGGCGACTTCCTGGCCAACGTCTGGCGCACGGCGGCGCCGAGCCCGCAGGTCGGGCACTGGCGCACCAAGGACGGCGGCCGCCGGCTGATCGCGTGGTCCAACCGGCCGATGCTCGACGACGACGGCGTGCCCGTCACGCTGGTCACGACCGGGATCGACCTCACCGACCGCGAGCCGCCGCGCGAGGACGACCGCGCGCTGCAGGGCGACCCGGAGGCCAAGCTGGTCGAGGTCAGCCGGCTGGCGGCCGAGCAGCGCTCGCTGCGCCGGGTGGCGACGCTGGTCGCGGCCGAGGCCAGCCCGGAGCGCGTGTTCCGGGCGGTCTCGGAGGAGTGCGCGCGCGTGCTGGGCGTCAACGCGACCGCGGTCCTGCGCTTCGAGCCGGGCGAGGCGGCCACGGTCGTCGGGCGCACGAACCGCGACAGCATCGACGTCTTCCAGGTCGGCGAGCGGATCGAGGCCACCGACTCGGCGCCGGTCGGCCGCGTGCTGCGCACGGGCGCGCCGGCCCGGATCGACGACTGGGGCGAGGTCGACGACGCGGCGCTGCGCGTGGGCTACCGCTCGTCGGCGGCGGCGCCGATCACGGTCGGCGGCTCGCTCTGGGGTGCGCTGATGATCGCCAGCGAGCACCCGCTGCCGCACGACAGCGAGACCCGGCTCGGCGCGTTCGCCGAGCTCGTCTCGCTCGCGGTCGCCAGCGCGCAGGCGCGCGCGGACCTGATCGCCTCGCGCGCCCGCCTGGTGTCGGCGGGCGACGAGCAGCGGCGGCGCCTGGAGCGCAACCTGCACGACGGCGCGCAGCAGCACCTGGTGGCGGTCGCGCTCAAGCTCAAGGTCGCGCGCCGCCAGCTCGACCGCGACGTGCAGGCCGCGGCCGCGACGCTCGACAACGCGATCGACGAGCTCAACGTCGGGCTCGAGGAGCTGCGCGAGATCGCGCGCGGGCTGCACCCCGCGATCCTCACCGACAACGGCCTCGGCCCGGCGCTCGGCGCGTTGGTCAAGCGGCTGCCGGTCGAGGTCGAGCTGGACGTGCCCGACGGCCGCCTGCCCGCCGCCGTCGAGGCGACGGCCTACTACATCGTGTCCGAGGCGCTGACCAACGTGGTCAAGCACGCGCGCGCCGAGCACGTCGTGGTCTCGGTCCGCCGCGACGGCGACACGCTGCGCTGCGGGGTCTCCGACGACGGCGTCGGCGGCGCCGACCCCGACGCCGGCAGCGGGATCGTCGGCCTGCGCGACCGCGCCGAGGCCGCGGGCGGCACGCTGTCGGTCGTCAGCCTCCCGGGCAAGGGCACGGTCGTGAGCGCCGCGCTGCCGATCAGCGCTTGACGCACTCGGGCGTGTAGGCCGGGTTGCGGCGGCCGCCGTAGCGGGCGGCGATCTCGTCGACGTCCTCGGGCATCGGGCCGCACAGGAACGCGTCGAGGGCCGGGTAGAGCTGCTTCTGGTCGCAGCTGCGCTGGAGCACCTCGCTGTTCATGATCGAGCAGCCGTCGCGGTGGACGAGGCCGAGGATGTGGCCGAGCTCGTGCGCGACCGTCGCGGTGGTCATCGCCGGGCCGCGCGGCTCCTTGGTGGGAGCGCTGGGCAGGTACAGCCGGGCCGGCGCGGAGGCGCCCGGCTTGTAGCCGATCTGCGAGGCGTAGCCGATGCAGTCGTAGTCCTCCGGGCAGACGGCCTCGAGCAGCTCGTGGGAGGCGACGATGATCACGTCCGCGTCGACCGCGGAGTCGACGAGCAGGAAGCGGGCGTCGGTGCCGGCGCGGTTCCAGGCGTCGATCGCGGAGCTGACCGCGATCTGCCAGCCCGTGGGGTTGTAGACGCGGACGGGGTGCGGCCAGGGCTTCGGGGCGGGGGAGGAGGACGCGTAGGCGACCGCTGCCGTCACGAGCGCAGGCAGCAGCGCGAGCACCGCGAAAGCGGCACGCAGCCGGCGCACGGCCGTGACGAGGGCGGTCGGGGCCATATGTCCGTAATCGGACGCTGCGCCCGAAAGCCACAACGCGCGATCCCCCGGAAAGGGGGGTCGGGGTGCGAACGGCCGCGGGAACGTTGGACGCTGCACGTATCTCGTGATCTGGAACGCAATGCCGCGTTCTAGCGCCACTTACGGATTTGTTGACGGACTCTTCGAAAGCCTGGTAGCGTCGGGCTGGACTGCCATCACCAGTTCGGAGGAGGAGGAGGGAACGGATGGACCCGAAGGGCAAGCTGAAAGCCGCTGCCGCGCTGTTCGGCGCGGTGCTGGCGCTGGCGCTGGGCGCCGCGCCGGCGCTGGCGGATGCGGGCAAGGTGCTCGTGTTCACCGGCACGGCCGGAACCGCCAACCCGGCAAGCGCCGACATCGCGGACGCGATCAAGGCGCTCGGGACGGCGAATGACTTCACCGTCGACGTGACGGGCGCGGCGAGCGCGATCAACACGGCCAACCTCGCGGACTACCGCGCGGTCGTGTTCGTCCACTCGGCCGGCGACGTGCTCGACGAAGGCCAGGAGGCCGCGCTGCAGTCCTACGTCAACGACGGCGGCGGCTTCGTGGGCCTGGGTGAGACCGCGCGGCTCGAGCAGGGCGGCGCGAGCTTCTTCAACACGCTGCTCGGCCTGAGCGGCGCACGGATCACCGGCGAGGGCGAGTCCAAGGCCGCCGACGTCGAGTTCCTGGACCGCGTGCACCCGGCCTCGCGCCAGCTCCCGCTGGTCGCCAAGGGGCAGACGGAGACGTGGTACACGTGGGCGACCAACCCCACGGGCACGGTCCACACGGTCGCGCGCGTGCGCGGCAACGAGCTGCCGGACGGCACGTCGGTCACCAACGACGCCGTCCAGCGCTTCACGGGCGGCACCAACACGATCCAGCCGCAGCTCAACCGTCCGGCCGCCTGGTGCCGTGACATCCAGCAGGGCCGCTCCTTCTACACGGAGCTCGGCAGCTCGTCCGCGAGCGTCGGCGACGCGAACATCCGCAAGCACCTGCTCGGCGCCGTCCAGTGGGCGGCCGGCATGGTGCGCGGCAACTGCAAGGCGAGCATCAACTCCAACTACTCGGCGACGAAGATCACGCCGATGAACCCGCCGGGCCAGAACTCGGACTACGTGGGTGAGATGACCAAGTCGGCGCTGGCCGACGACGGCCGCGTCTTCTACGGCGGCCGCGCGATCTGCTACGCGGGCCAGGTCCCGAACGGCAACTGGGACGTGGAGAACACGGGCCTCGGCTGCGGCACGATCCACGTCTGGGATCCGCGCGTCGAGGGTTCCAACAACTCCAACCCGGCGAAGATCGCCAAGGTCGCCGAGCTGTCGGTCTTCGGCAACAAGGGCAACGCGCACGAGTTCGGCCCGGCGTCCACCGCCGAGACCGGGCTCGTCGGCATGGTGCTCGACCCCGACTTCACCAAGGGCCGCCCGTACATGTACGTCCAGTACTACCCGTACTGGGGCGGCGAGCAGGGCAAGAACACGCTCCCGTCGCTCGGCAAGGGCTTCGACCGCCCGTCGTACTTCGCCGAGAAGCGCCTCTCGCGCTTCACCTACGACGAGGAGACCAAGAAGTTCGTCCCCGGCTCGGAGAAGGTGATCTTCACCTACATGACCTCGGTGTTCTCGTGCTGCCACGCGGGCGCCGGCATGGCCTTCGACTCCCAGGGCAACCTCTACGTCACCAACGGCGACAACGTCGGCAACAGCGCCAACGCCAACAACGGCGGCTACGCGAACCCGGATCCGGCGTTCACCGTGCCGTGCCCCGGCCACGCGCCGACCACCCGCTGCGGCCTCGTCCCCGAGGACCAGCGCCCGGCCGGCATGGGCCCGCTGACGAGCTTCGGCGACGCCCGGGCGACGTCGAGCAACACCAACGTCTACGAGGGCAAGATCATCCGCATCAAGCCGGTGGACAACCCGCCGGACACGCCGGGCCTCGGCCTGACGTACACGATCCCCGGTGCCGACGCGCCGAACGGGCCCAACCTGTTCCCGCCCGGCAGCCAGCCGGTCCTTGACGGCAAGGCCAAGCCGGAGATCTTCGCGATGGGCGTGCGCAGCGACTACACGATCCACATCGACCCGAAGACCGACGCGATCACGACGGCCTGGATCGGGCCCGACCAGGGCATCGAGAACGGCACCTGGGGCCCGGCCAAGACCGAGAACGCGACGATGATGAACTCGGCGGGCAACTGGGGCTGGCCGTACTGCCAGGCCGGCAACCGTTGGAACTACCGCGCCAAGCTGCCCAACAACGGGCAGAACGGCGGCCTGGCGGCTCCGGCCGGTCACCCCGGCACGGTCGGCGGCGGCGAGGACGGCCAGACCGGCGGCTACTGGGACTGCAGCAAGGAGCTGCTCAACGACTCCCCGTACAACACGGGCCTCACCACGCTGCCCGCGCCCAAGCCGGTGAACATCTGGTACGGGCCGCAGGGCGGCTGCTACGGCTACCAGCGCAACGCCAACGGCGTGCCGCTGTACTCGCCGCAGAACACCACCCCGGCGCCGCAGACGTACCGCGCGTGCCCGTGGATCATCGGCGGCAGCCAGGCGCCGATCGACGGCGGCATCTACCGCAAGCCGGCCGGTGAGAAGCCGGAGGCGTGGCCCGAGTACTGGGACGGCCGCTGGTTCCTGATCGACTTCGCGAACACCAACGCGACGCGGCACGCGATGCTGATGGACCCCGAGACGCAGTTCAAGGGCGGCCAGCCCGTCGCGGTCGACTCGCTGTACGGCATCGTCACCACGTCCCTGATCCCGGGCGTCCGTCCCGTGTTCATGGACTTCGGGGCCGACGGCGCGCTGTACGTCGGCGTCTACTCCGGGTCCTACTACCGGTTCGTCAGCTCCAACAACACGATGGCGGTGTTCCGCTTCGCCTACACGGGCGGCCCCGACACCCCGGGTCCCGACCCGAAGGCGGTCGTCCCGCAGTACGGCAGCGAGGTGGAGTTCAACGTCGGCAAGTCCGGCGGCGTGTCGTACACGTGGGACTTCGGCGACGGGTCGGAGCCGGTGACCACCACCGAGCGCTCGATCTCGCACGAGTACCGCACCGGCGGCAACAAGACCGCGAAGCTCACGGTCACCTACGCCGACGGCGAGACGGCCAGCAAGACCGTGGCGGTCGAGAACGTGACGCCGCTGTTCACCGAGGTCGAGGAAGAGGTCAGCGCGGACGTCCCGTTCGTGCTGGCGCTCACGCTCGGCGGCTCGCCGGACTTCGGCGCGTTCACGCCGTCGGTCACGCGTGACTACACGGCGTCGACGACCGCGACCGCGCTGGCCACCAGCGGCGGGGCGCAGCTGTCGGTCTCCGACGCGGCGGCCGGCACGACGGGCCAGCTGGTCAACGGCGACTACGCGTTGCCGTCGAAGCTCAAGGTCCGGGCGACGAGCACGGTCGGCACCGGCGGCGCGTTCGCCGACGTCGGCTCGAGTGCGTCGCCGACACCCTTGGTCACCTACGCGAGGGCGGCGAACGATCCCGCGATCGGCCTGCAGTTCTCCCAGCACGTGGCGGCGAGTGATCCGCTGCGCGCCGGGCGCTACAGCAAGACGCTGACGTTCACGCTCTCGACCACGAACCCATGAGCCGGCTGACGTTCAAGCTCCTCCTGGCGATGGCCGTCGCGCTCGCGTTTCCCGCGAGCGCGGCGGCGGCGCCCGGCAGCGTGCTCACCGTCGACCACGAGGACTTCGGCTCGCTGTTCATGGACGCTTCGCAGAGCGACCCGCTGGACAACACCGTCAACATCCTGCCGGGCGAGACGGTCACGTTCAGCTACCCGGCCGGCACCAACTCGCACAACGTGGACTTCACCGCGTTGTCGCCGAAGCCGACCAACTGCGTGCAGACCGCGGGCGTCATCATCCCGGGCCAGCCGATCCCGCCGCTGCCGCCGTTCGCGCAGGGGCCGGGCTGGGCCGGTTACTGCACGTTCGAGATGGTCGGGACGTACTCGTTCTACTGCCCGGTGCACCCGGCGATGGTCGGCACGGTCGTCGTCGCCCCGGCGCAGAACCAGTCGCCGACGGTGACGGCCTCGCGCACGCCGAGCGGCGATGTGACGACCGCCACCGACGTCGTGTTCTCCGCCGCGGGCTCCGACCCCGACGGTGACACGCTCACCTACGCGTGGGAGTTCGGCGACGGCGGCACTTCGACCGAGCAGAACCCGACCCACCGCTACACGACTCCGGGCACCTACACCGCCAAGGTGACGGTGTCCGACGGCAAGGGCGGTACGGGCGAGACGACGCTGAGCGTGGTGGTCACCCAGGCGGCCAACACGCCGCCGACGGTGACGGCCTCGCGCACGCCGTCAGGCAGCGTGCCGTCCGGGACGCCGGTGTCGTTCACCGCCTCCGGCAGTGACCCCGACGGCGACACGCTCACCTACGCGTGGGACTTCGGGGACGGGAACACGTCCACCAGCCAGAACCCGACGCACACCTACGCCGCGGACGGCACCTACATCGCGACCGTCACCGTCTCCGACGGCCGCGGCGGGACCGGCTCGGCGTCCGTGGAGGTGTTCGTCGGCGGCAACCTGGATCCGGTGGTCACGATCGACCGCAACCCGCCGGGCAACCAGCGGGTGGGCGTGCCGATCGAGTTCACGGCGATCGCGTCTGACCCGGACGGGGACCCGCTCACGTACGAGTGGGACTTCGGCGGCGATGCGACCGCGACCGGGCGTACGCCGACGCACACGTTCCTGACCGTGGCCAACCACACCGTGACGGTCACCGTCAGCGACGGCCGCGGCGGCAGCGCCACGGCGACGACCAACGTCAACATCCAGGCCAACCGCAACCCGGTGATCGTCTTCGCGACGGCCTCCCCGACGGACGGCATCGTGCCGCTGCCGGTGAGCTTCGACGTGGGGGCGACCGATCCGGACAACCACGAGACCACGTTCGAGTGGGACTTCGATGGCGACGGCACGTATGACTCCACGGAGCAGCGGCCGACGTTCACGTACACCACTCCGGGCGCCTACAACGCCGTCGTGCGCGTCAGCGACGCCTACGGCGGATCGCTCACGCGCGTGATCCCGGTGAACGCGCTGCCGGCGACGCACGATCCGGCGGACAACTACAACGTGTTGTTGTTCACGAAGACCGCCGGGTTCCGTCACTCCAACATCGACGAGGGCATCACCGCGATCCGCAAGCTCGGCGAGGAGAACCACTTCTCCGTCGACGCGATCGAGGATGCGTCGCTGTTCACGGACGCGTTCCTCGCCCGCTATGACGCGGTGATCTTCCTGTCGACCACGGGCGACGTGCTCAACGCCGACCAGGAGGCGGCGTTCGAGCGCTACATCCGTGCCGGCGGCGGTTACGTCGGCATCCACGCGGCGGCCGACTCCGAGTACGGATGGGCGTGGTACGGCCAGCTGGTGGGCGGCTACTTCCGCAACCACCCGCCCGGCACGCCGACGGCCACGGTCGTCCGCGAGGACGCCACGCACCACACGACCGCGCACCTGCCGGAACGCTGGACCCGCGCGGACGAGTGGTACAACTACCAGGGCATCGTCGACCCCGTGGTCAACGGCGGCGGCGACGACGTGAGCCCGCGCGGTCTGACCCCGATCCACGTCCTGTTGACCGTGGACGAGTCGACCTACACCGAGCAGGACGGCAGCGACGGCGTCGATGACGACCACCCGATCTCGTGGTGCAAGCGCTTCGACGGCGGGCGGATGTTCTACACCGGGCTGGCGCACACCGAGGCGTCGTTCGAGGAGGACAACTTCCTCCGCCATCTGCTCGGAGGCATCGAGATCGCGGCCGGCTTCAAGGCCGACGCGGCCTGCGGGCTGGAGTCGCTGCCGGAGCCGACCGACGAGGTCGACACCGAGATCGGCGGCTCCGTGAGCCTCGTCCTCGGGCTGTCGGTGTCGGGTGCGGCGCGCTTCGGCCAGATCGAGCCGGGTGTCACCCGCGACTACACGGCCGGCGTCTCGGCGACGGTCACGAGCACGGCCGGTTCGTCCACGCTGACCGTGATCGATCCGGACACGGTCAACTCCGGCAAGCTGGTCAACGCGGACTACACGTTCGCGTCGCCGCTGGAGGTGCGGGCCACGAACGAGACCACCCCGGGGTCGGCGTTCGCGCCGCTCAGCAACAGCCCGCTGACGTTGCTCGTCTACCCGCGGGCGGTCAGCAACGACACGGTGGCGCTGGAGTTCAAGCAGCCCATCAGCGCGGCGGACACGCTGCGTGCGGGCAGCTACGGCAAGACCGTGGTCTACACGCTGGCGGCGTCCACGCCGTAGGCAACCTGACGGCTTCGTCCCTCCCCGGCCCGCACCGGGGAGGGACGGCCGCCTTCACGGTGTCGTCGTCGACAGCGTGAAGGTCAGGGTCCGGCTGTAGGCGCCGGTCCGCAGCGGGTCGGTGGCCTTGATCCGCTGCTTGAACGCGATGTCCACGATGTCGTTGGACACCGGCGCGGTCCAGCTCGGCTTGCTGAAGGACACCTCCAGCGGCTCGGGCAGCGTGAACGACCCGTTGGCCAGGTGGCCGGGGTCGCTGACCGACAGCGCCGCGTCACCCGCCGTGGAGACCACGGTCGCGGTGGTGGAGGCCGTGTACTCGCGCTCGACGCCGGGCGTGAACGCGCCGAACGAGGCCGGCGCGCCGAGCGTGAGCGAGAGCGTGGCGGGCACCGTGCCGCCCACGGTCGTCTCGGTGCTGGTCGCGTACGGCAGCACGGGCGTGACCTCGGTCGGTGGCGCGACGCGGCCGTCGGCCTTGGCCTCGAACGCGTACGCGAAACCGAGCAGCTTCAGGTCGTCGAACTCCTTGCCCTGCAGCTGCAGGTTGATCGGCTGGCCGTGGTCGTTGGTGCCCGCGGGGAAGATCACCGTCGGGACGCCCGCCGCCGACGACTGCGGGTCGCGCCGGCCGAAGCTCGGCTGGATCGAGTCGTTGAGGTGGATGTCCGACAGCTGGCCGGGGAAGACGACGGCATCGACGCCGTTGTCGTCCATCCAGGCCGCGAGCCGGCGCCGGTACTCGGCGCGGGCCTCCTCGTGCGCCTTGACCTGCTCGGGCGTCATCGCGCCCGTGCCCGTGTACGGGTTGGTGTTGCGGAACTGCGGCAGCCGCAGCGGGCTGCGGATGATCTGCGGCACCTCGGTGTACGGCGCGTTCGGGTGCGCGAGCAGCCACTGGCGCCAGCCCTCGTAGTTGCGGTCGCCGGGCGGGTTCGACGGGCCGCTCGGCGGGTTCGGGATCTCCTTGACCGTCGCGCCGGCCTGCTCGAAGTACTTGAACGACTCGCGCATCGCGTCCTCGGTGCCCTGGGTGCCGAACGGGTCGTCGAACGCGGTCTGCGGGACGCCGATGACCTTGCCCTGGAGCGCGTTCTCGTCCAGGGCGACGGTCCAGTCCTCGGGCCGGTGGCCGTTGGCGACGTCGTCGAGCGGGTCCATCGGGGCGTCGATCGCGGTCGCGTTGAGCAGCAGCGCGAGGTCCGGGATCGACTGCGCGATCCAGCCGACGTAGTCCTGGATGTAGGTCAGCGGCATCGTGCCGTCCGAGCTCTGCATGCCGTCCGTGCCGCGCAGCGACACGAGGCTCGCGGCGCTCGACGGGCCCCACAGCGAGTCGCCGGTCTGGGTGCCGAAGGCCGCCGCCGCGAAGCTCGACGCGACCGCGACGGCCGAGCCGCCGCTGGAGCCGATCGGGCTCTTGGACGGGTCGTAGGCGTTCCACACCTGGCCGTAGGCGCTCGGGCTGAAGTGGCCGTCGTTGGCGAACTCGGCCAGGTTGGCCTTGCCGAGAACGATCGCTCCGGCCTCGCGCACCTTGGCGATCTGCCACGCGTCCGTGAGCGGCTGGAAGCCCTCGAAGACGCGGCTGGCGCCGGTCGTCGGCATGTCCTTGGTGGACATGATGTCCTTGGCCACGATCGGGATGCCGAGCAGCGGGCGCTGGTCGCCGGCCGCGCGGGCCTGATCCGCGGCCCGGGCCTGCTCGAGCGCGTCGGGAGCGAGCGTGATCATCGAGTTCAGGCCGAACGGGCCGCGGTCGTAGGCCGCGATCCGGTCCAGGTAGGCCTGGGTGATCTGCTCGGAGGTCGTCTTGCCGGCCTTCAGGTCGGCGATCAGCTGCGTGATCGTCTTGCCGACGACGTTGTACGGCGAGCTCGTCGTCGCGCCGCTCGCCGTGTCGCCCGCGACCGGGCCGAGCTCGTACGGCGGCGCGGTCGCGCAGTTGACGGCCGAGATGTCGACGTTGACCAGCGCGCACGCCTCGGCGGGGGCGAGGTCGGAGATCGGCGGCGCGGCCGCGAGCGCGGCGGCCTTCGCGGTCACGGCCGCGACCTGCGAGCCGGCGGCCGGCGGGGTGCCGCCGCCGGGCGGCGTGCGGGTCTCCGAGAGGCCGGTGACGACGTAGCGCACGAGCGCCTGGGTCTCGCCCGGGTCGAGCGTCAGCGTGTTGACGTAGCCGATGTGGTTCGCGTGGTCGCCGCTGGTGGCGAGCGGATAGGTGAACGGGTCGCGCAGGAAGTTGCCCGTGCGGTCGAAGGCGCCCGGCACGGTCGCGCTCGTGCCGTTGACGGTCGCCGAGCCGGGGCCCGCGGAGGGCGTGTAGGAGACCGCCCACGTGTCGGCGGGCGTGAGCGTCGTGTCGCCGGACGAGGTGGCGGCGATCGCGCTCTGGTTGGTGCCCGTGTCGTAGCCGAGCTGGCCGCCGAAGGCGACCTCGATCGTGACGGGCCGGCTCGTGCGGTTGGTGAACGTGTCCAGGAAGCGGGCGTAGGCCTCCGCGGTGTTGAACTTGATCGAGCGCTTGACGGCGACCGGGCCGAGCTGCACGGCGTTCTTGCTCGTGTACTCCGTGGCGCTGTCCGCGGTCAGCTTGAAGCCGCGCATCAGCACGCCGTTCATGCGCGGGTTGCCGGGCACCTTCACGCGGATCCCGCCGTAGCCCTGCAGCGAGTTCGTGCCCGTGTTGTGGATGCTGCCGGTGTCCAAGCCGGGGTCGGCTGCGTCGTTGACGTTCCAGACGTCCCCGTTGGAGTTGGTGACCGTCGTCCACGCCGCTGCGGACGACGTGGCGGCGAGCAGCGCGATGCACGTCGCCGCCGACGCGAATGTGACTCTGTTCAAGAGACCCCCGAAGAGAGGTTGACCGGACAACCGCCGTAGCGGCGGCCCGAAGCTACCCCGCAGCCGGTCCAGCGTCCGTGGACCGGCGGTCGGAAATCAGCCGCCGTTGTGTCGTGGCGCGATGAGTTCTGCGCTCCGGTCCCGTCGGTACCTGCCGAGCCCTTCGTTCGACGGCAAGGAGACAGCGCACATGGCAGGCAAGGTCCTCTGGCACTTCACGATGTCCCTCGACGGCTTCCTCGCCGGTCCCGATCACGGGTTGGGCTGGCTCGCGGGCGTGACCAACGATCCCGCGACGATCGATCATTACGTGGCGACGACGGGCGCGATCCTCGCCGGCCGGCGTGGCTACGACGCCGGCAAGGACGACCCGGACGCCAAGCCCTACGGGCGCTGGGAGGGGCCGATGTTCATCCTCACCCACCGCCCCGACGTGCAGGACGAGCGCTTCACGTTCCTGTCCTGCGACATCGCCGAGGCCGTCCGGATCGGGCTCGAGGCAGCGGGCGGCAAGAACCTCGAGATCTTCGGGGCCGACCTCGGGCGCCAGTGCGTGCAGCGCGGGCTGATCGACGAGCTACACGTCCACCTGGCGCCCGTGATGATCGGCGACGGGGTGCGGGTGTTCGACGCGCCCGGGCAGCCGCCCGTGCGCTGGGCGCGGATCCACGACGGCGACCCGCTGCGCGCCGTGGATCTGCGCTATCGCCTCAGCGGTTGACGAAGCGCCACGCGGCGGGCGTGATCATGCCCGCCAGCACGGCCTTCATGATCCCGCCGGCGATGAAGATGATGAAGCCGTTGTGGATCGCGTCGCCCCAGCTCATCCCGGTCGACACGGCCAGCCACGGCACGCCGATGGCGAAGATCGCCAGCTGCCCGGCCGCGAAGGCCAGCATCGCCGTGATCCGGTGACGGTCATAGCCGCGCTCGGCGATCCACCCGATCAGCCCCGCGGCGACGATGAACCCGACGATGTACCCGCCCGTCGCGCCCCAGATCACGTCGATCCCGCTCGCGCCGTCGGAATACACGGGCAGGAACAGCCCGAGCAGCAGGTACAGCAGCTGCGACGCGGCGCCCCGGCGCGCGCCGAGCGCGGCACCCGCGATCACCACGGCAAGCGTCTGCCCGGTCACGGGCACGGGCGACGGCGGGACATGGATCGCGATCTGCGCCCCGAGCACGGTCAGCCCCGCCCCGCCGGCAACGAGCGCGGCGTCGCGGAGTCGAGAACCCGATAGCGTGTCGGCGAGGACCAGCGGTCGATGGATGGCGGCGGTGCTCATGGAGGGGAATCTACCAAACGAATGGTTGGTAGAGGTCCTTGCCTCGGCCCGCGTCCGACGAACGCCGCGCATCTGGACCCCTCGCGCGCGGCACGCAGGTGAGCTGGGCGCCGCGGGGGTGAGGAACAAATCTTGCGCTCAGCGCAATATTCGTACATCACCCCTCACGTCGCTGGCCCGTTCGGGGCCGGGGTGATGAACAAATGTCCCAGCGCGTGTGACGATCGTGCATCACCCCCCGCCGCGGCGCGATCATTCGACGCGGAATGCGGCTCGGGATCGCGGATCACCTCGGGTGGGCGGTGGCGGTCGTGGCCACGGACGACCATCGGGTCGCGGACCGGCGGCGGATCGAGCTGGTCGAGCCCGGGGTGACGCCGGCGCCGATCCACTATGAGAGCGCGAAGCTCGACGTGGCCGAGACGGCGGCGCTCGTCGCCGAGGTGCGGGCGTCGGTGGCGCGGGCGTCGGCGGCGGCGCTCGACGCGCTTGCCGCGGACCACGCGATCGGCTCGATCGCGCTGAGGAGCTGGCCGCCGGACTTCCCCGCGGACATCGCCGTGCAGCGGCGGGCGCCGTGGGAGGCGCGGGCCGACGCGGTCATGTACCGGCAGGTGCTCGCCGAGCTCGCGCACGCGCGCGGGTGGGCGGTGCACCTGTATGACGCGAAGGCGGTCGAACATCAGGCGGCGCGGCTGCTGGGGGCGCGGGCGGACGAGGTGCTGCGCGGGCCGCGGCGGGCACTCGGGCCGCCGTGGGCGAAGGACCACCGCGTCGCGCTCGCGGCGACGGTGATGAGCTAGCGCCACCGTACGGTTTTCCGCACCGCGGGCGTCGGCGCCCCGCCGCGCGCGCGGCGGCGCGCCCGTGCGCACTCACGAGGGTGCCGCACCCATGCGGATCCCGCGCGCTGGAAGGCTTCGCGGCGCTTCCTCACGCCCACGAAGGAGACCCTGAACCGCATGTCGTTCCCGATCCGCGTGGCGGCCGCAGCACTCGCGGTCGTCGCGCTCGCCCCTGCCGCAGCGCACGCCCAGGAGAAGTACCCGCTCGAGCTCGCCTGGGAGCCGAAGGCTCCCATGACGCTCGACGACGTGACCTTCACCGCGACGACGACCGCGCCTGATGTCAACTGGGATTTCAACGGCGACGGGCGTCCCGACGCGAGCGGCAAGCGCGTCGTGCACCGCTTCAAGCTCGCCGGTACTCATCGTGTAGCCGCGACCGCGTCGTGGCCCGGGGCGGTACCGATCGAGCGCCGCGAGTTCGCCTCGGTCGACGTCAAGGCCGGCGCCGCCACTCCCACACCGACGCCCACGCCGACCCCGACGCCCAGCCCGACCCCTGCGCCGCAGCCCGTGGCGACGCCGGAGCCGCTGCCGACCCCGGTCCCGTGCGCGACCCCCACGGTCACGTCCGGCAAGCTGAAGGCGACGACGGTCTGCTTCGACCGGACCGGGACGAAGTACAGCTCGCGCTTCCCGGTCACGATCAACGGCATCCGGGTCGAGCCGCTCAACGGCAAGACGGTGACGATCGACCTCAACCGCACGACCGCGATCACCGCCGACAGCGCCCGCGTGACCACCGCCGTCAAGGGGGTCCAGACCACGCTGCACACCGGCAAGGTCGCCTGGACCGTCAAGGACGACCGGCTCGAGGGCTTCGCGTTCACCGCCCCCTCGGTCGGCGGCATGAAGGTGACGGGCATGCCGGCCAAGCCGCTGCTGCTGGCCAACGGCCAGTCGCAGATCAAGGTCTACTTCGCGCTGCCCGCCAAGCTCGGCGGCGCGACCTCGAGCACGCCGGTCGAGCTCGGCGCCAACGGCGTCTCGTTCAAGGTCTCGCACGGCTGGCTGCCGGGCCTGAGCCTGTCGGAGCTGATCGTCCGCTACGACGGCGGCACGAGCTGGAGCGTCGACGCGAGCGTCAAGCTCGGCCAGCCGCTCGGCCTCAAGGTCGCGGGCGGGCTCGCCGTCCGCAACGGTGACTTCGCCGGCCTGCACGCGAGCACGACGCTCGGCAACGCCGGGCCGTTCGCGATCAAGCGCCTGTCGTTCGCGGTCGAGCTGAACCCGAAGGTCAGCAAGTGCGTGCCGAAGATCGGCAAGGAGACCGTGGACATGGCCAAGCTGCTCAAGAACGCCACGGGCTACACGTTCAACGCCAAGCCGGTCGTGATCGACCACGGCAAGCCGGTCAGCGCCATGTGCGGCGACATCCACGTGACCGCCGGCCCGAAGCTGCTCGGCCAGCCCGCGCTGTCGCTCGAGGGCGGGATGGGCCTGAAGGTCTTCAACGATCGCCCGAGCGTCTTCCGCGCGTACGGCAAGGCGAAGCTGGTCGGCTTCACGCTCTCGGACGCCGAGCTCGAGGTCCGCGGCAACGGCTACTTCGGCCTGACCTCCCGCTACGACTGGGGCTGGAAGGGCGTCGCGGCGCTGCGCGGCTACATGTCGATGGAGTTCCTCGGCTCGAAGTTCAACGGCGAGGGCTACAACGCCGCCTGCCTGGACTTCATCGACTACTGCCTCGGCGCGCGCGGCCTGATCTCGACCAAGGGCATCGCGGTCTGCCTGGCCATCGACACCTGGGTCGGCGACTGGCACCCCGGCTTCGGCGCCCGCTGGGGGCAGACGCCCAAGCTGTACTGGTCCGGCTGCGACCTCGGCCCCTACCGCGAGAACCTGACCGCCTCGGCGGCCGCCGCCGGCCACACCATCCGCCTGCCGAAGGGCCTGCCGGGCGCCGTGATCGCGGTCACGGGTCGCGGCGGCGTGCCGAAGGTCGCGTTCATCGGCCCCAAGGGCGAGCGGATCGTCACCCCCGAGACGCTGACCCCGTCCGGCGCGCCCGGCCACTTCCTGATGCAGGTCCCGGGCGAGAACCTGACCCAGGTCGCGCTCGGCAAGCCGAGCGCCGGCGAGTGGCGCATCGAGCCGCTGCCCGGCTCGGTCCCGATCGCCCGCGTCGCCAGCGCCGAAGGCCTCGACAAGCCGTCCGTGAAGGCGACCGTCAAGCGCGGCAAGCTGCACTACCGCGTCGTCGAGCAGCCCGGCCAGGTCGTGCGCTTCATCGAGCGCGGCGGCCGTGAGATCGGCGCCACCCGCGGCGGCCGCGGCGCGATCCGCTTCACGCCCGCCGACGGGCCGAAGGGCCGCCGCGAGATCATCGCGCTGGTCGAGCGCAACGGCGCGCTGCGCGACCGCTTCGTCGTCGCCACCTTCCGCGCGACCGGCCCGAAGCGCCCCGCCGCCGTGCGCGGCCTGAAGGTCCGCCGCTCCGGCTCCGCGCTCGTCGCCAGCTGGCGCGGCGCCCGCAGCGTCGAGGTGCGCGCGACGCTGAGCGACGGCCGCCGGCTCGTCCTGCGCCCGCGCGGCGCCCGGGTGACGATCCCGCGCGCGACCCGCGGCACGATCACGGTCCGCGCGCTGTCGGCGAGCGGCGTGCCGGGCCGCGCCGTGAGCGCCCGCGTGCGCTGATCCGCGCGCCGCGCCGCCCCGGCGAGGGGCGGCGCGGCGACGCCGCGCCGGCGGGCCCCGCAGGGGCCCCCGCGCCGGCCGCCCGCGGGCGGCCGGCGCTCACGCGTTCTCGCCGCGCTCCAGCCGCTCGACGATCTCCCCGATCCGCTCGGCCGTCGCCGCGGGCGTGGTCTCGGAGAAGTACGGCCCGCCCTTGCTCGCCGCCCACGGGACGAGCACGTCGAAGTCCAGGCCGGCGATCAGCTTCAGGCTCTTGATGTAGGCCGCGCGGTCGGACTCCTCGAGCACCGCCACCCGCCAGCGGTCGCCGTTCAGGTACAGCGAGTCGCCCGTGAACAGGTACCGGTGCTCGCCGCTGTCCCACAGGAACGCGGTCGCGCCCGCCGTGTGCCCGGGGATCGGGATCAGCTCGAAGTCGTCGTCGACGAGCGCGCGCGAACGGAACACCCGGTCGATCGGGCGCGTGCGCTCGGCGGCGGCGCGGTCGGCCTCGTGGATGAGCAGCGGCGCGTGCGCGGTCCCGCCGACCGCGATCTCGTGCCAGTGGTTCAGGTACTGCGCGGTGACGTCGGCCGCGGGCTGGGTCGCGGCGGCGTAGACCATCAGGTCGCCGGCCGGGCGTTCGAGCACGAACGAGCGGACCTGCGTGATCTTGGAGAAGGAGAGGTCAGCGGGCGGGGAGGCGGTGATCCGGGCGAAGTCGGTCGAAGCGGGCATGCGAGCCAAGCTAGGCGCGCCCGCGCCCGGCCGCGATCGGCAATTCGACCTAGGACCGGCCCAGCGCGGGCTCGGGCTGCAGCCGCAGCCGCAGGTCCTCGAGCTGGAACGCGGAGCGGCTGAGCGCCTCGGCCGCCGCGACCAGCTCGCCGCGCCCGCCCGGGTCATCGATCGAGCGCACCGCGAACGCGACCGACAGCAGCGAGGACTGCATGCCCGCGATCGCGGCGCCGGCCGCGTCGAGCTGCCTGCGGGTCGGGTCGGCCGACTCGAACTCGCCGACGAGCCAGGAGACCTCGCCGGTGGCCACGCCGGCGCCGACCGCGAGCCGGCAGACCTGCTCGAGCAGATCCGCCCCGCGGCCCAGCGCGTCGGCCTGTGCGGTCGCGCGGGCGGATGAGAACGCGTTCGCGGTGGTCTGGTCGGCGAGCGCGACGATCGCGGCGACCAGATCCTCGGGGTGGCGGTGATCGGGCACGGTCCCGTCATCGGCGCCGCCCGTCAAGCCCGGGTCGCGGCAACGTCAAGAGGTGGTCAAGAACGACGAAGGCCCCGCTGGGGAGAGCGGGGCCTTCGTCGAACGTTCAAGCCGGGGAGTCGAAGGGCAAGCGCGAGGAGGGGAGAGAGGCGCTCACTGACGACGGTATGAGGAGAGAGGAGAGAGGAGGGTCCTGTATGTCGGTGGCTTGAACGAGGAGTACTCTCGCACGCCCGCTGCCGCCTCCCGCGGGTGGTGCCATGCGTGTTGGGGTACGGCCTGCGCACACGACGGTGCGGGCAACCGCACCCCGAGAAAACCAACCGAGCGTTTGATACGTTGGCCGCATGCTCGCCCTCAGCCTCGTGTCGCCGTCGATGACCGACCCGCTCAGCGCCGTCGAGATCGCCGAGCGCCCGGAGCCCGAGCCGCGCGACGGCTGGACGACCGTCGACCTGCGCGCGGCGTCGCTCAACCACCACGACGTCTGGAACATGCGCGGGGTCGGCGTCGACCCCGCGTGGCTGCCGGTGGTGCTGGGCTCCGACGGGGCCGGCGTGGACGCCGACGGCAACGACGTGATCGTCTACCCGCTGATCGCCGACCCCGACGCGGGCGGCGGTGACGAGACGCTCGACCCGCGGCGGCGGATGATCTCCGACGGCATCGACGGCACGTTCGCGCACCGGATCGCGGTCCCGCGCCGCAACGTCATCCCCAAGCCGGCCGGGCTGAGCTGGGAGGCGGCGGCCTGCCTGCCCACCGCCTGGCTGACCGCCTACCGGATGCTGTTCGGCCGCGGCGACCTGCCCGCGGGCGCGACGATCCTCGTCCAGGGCGCGGGCGGCGGGCTCGCCACCGCGCTGATCGCGCTCGGCCGCGCCGGCGGCCTGCGCGTCTGGGTCACGAGCCGCAGCGAGGACAAGCGCCGGCGCGCCCTCGAGCTCGGCGCCCACGAGGCGTTCGAGGCCGGCGCGCGGCTGCCCGAGCGCGTCGACGCCGTGATGGACTCCGTCGGCCAGGCCACCTTCAAGCACTCCCTGCGCGCGCTCAGGCCCGGCGGCATGCTGGTCACGGTCGGCGCCACGAGCGGGACCGCGGTCGACCCCGAGCTCTCGCGCGTGTTCCTGAACCAGATCCGCATCCAGGGCGTCGCCATGGGCACGCGCGAGGAGCTGCGCCGGCTCGCGGCGCTGTGCGCGTCAGCGGGCCTGGAGCCCGCCGTCGACTCGGTCTTCGACCTGGCCGACGCCCGTGAGGGGATCCGGCGGATGGTGGACGGCGAGGTCTTCGGCAAGGTCGTGTTCCGGGTGGGTTGAGACCCAGCCGTCCGGCGTGCGCTCGGCGCGGCCGAGCGTGCGCAGGTGCAGGAGGTAGGCGTAGGTCTCCAGGAAGCGCCAGGCCGCGGTGGTGATGAAGCCGATCCGCCCGAAGACGGCTTCCAGCACCTCGGCCGTCGTCCCGGGCAGCGCCGCCTCCACGCGCGCGAGCCGGTCCGCGATCCCGTCGCGGTAGAGCGTCACGAGCCGCGGGAGGTCGTCGAGCGGCCGCCCGTGGCCGCCGAGGCACAGCGGCGTGCCGAGCGGCGCGACGCGCTCGATCGCGACGCGGAAGTCGCCGATCGGGTCCTCCGTGCCGCCGAGGTCGCAGTAGGTCGTGAAGTCCGGCATCAAGAGGTCGGCGCTGATCAGCAGCCCGCGCTCGGGCAGGTGCAGGCAGACCTGCGACGGGCAGTGCCCGGGCGCCTCGATCACGCGCCAGGCGCCGAGCGCGGTCGCGACCTCGTCGCCCGTGCGCAGCAGCCGGTCGGGCCGCACCGGCGCGGGCGCGCCCTCGAGCTCCTCGCGCACGCACGCGACCGCGGCCAGCACCTCGCCCCGCGCGCCCTCGGACGCCGCCAGCCGGTGGCGCGCGATCTGGACCGCGCCCGGCTGCTCGACGACCTCGAAGTGCGCCTCGCAGGCCGCGTGCCCGAGCACCTCGCAGCCCGTCGCGCGCTTGATCGCGCCCAGCAGGCCCATGTGGTCGGAGTGGAAGTGGGTGATGAGGAGCTGGCGGATGTCCGCGAGCGCGAAACCGGCCTGGCCGAGCGCGCGCTCGAGCGCCGCCAGCGCCGTCGGGTGCCCGCCGCAGCCCGTGTCGACGAGCACGATGCCGCCGTCCGCGCGCGCGATCGCGTACGCGTTCGTGTGGGTGACGTGGTGCCAGGGCATCGGCAGCCGCAGGCGCCACAGGCCCGGCACGAGCTCGCGCGCGCCGGCGGCCTCGACGTCGACGGCCCAGGTGCTGGGCGGCAGCCCGGTCACCCGGGCGAGTCTACCGAACGTTTGATCAGGCCGTCGATGATCATGGCCGCGTACTGCTCGCCGAGTTGCGCGGCGGTGTAGCGCCCGCCCGGGCGATACCAGTGGTGCATCCAGTTGACCATGCCGAGGATCCCGTAGGCGGTCATCTTCGGGTCGATGTCCTCGCGCAGCAGGCCCTCCTCGATCCCCTGGGCGATCAGGTCCACCCAGTGCTGCTCGTACTCCCGCCGGGCGGCGGGGTCGGCGCGCTCGAGCACGGGGAAGAAGTCGCGCAGGTAGATCACCAGCTCGGCGTGTTCGTCGTCGAACGCGCTCGTAGCGCGCACGATCGCGCGCTCGAGCTTCTCGCGGAACGGCCCATCCGACGCCAGCAGCGCGGCCATGTCGGAGCGGGCGCGCTCGAGCACGGGCTGCGCGAGGTCGAGGAACAGCGCCTCCTTGCTCGAGATGTGCGCGTACAGCGAGCTGATCGTCACGCCGGCGCGCTCGGCGATCGCGCGCACGGTCGTGCGCTCGTAGCCGCGCTCGCGGAAGACCTCGAGCGCGGCGGCCAGCACCTCGTCACGGGTCACGGGCACGCGCGGCATCCTATTGACGCGGCAACCAACCAATCGTATGGTCGTGAGCACGATGTGGATCGAAGCCACGACGATCGGCCGGCTGCTCGACCGCCAGGCCGAGCGCACGCCGGGCGCCGACGCGCTGGTGATGCCGGGCGAGCGGCTCAGCTACGCCGAGCTGGCGCGCCGCTCCGACGCCGTCGCCTCGCTGCTCGCGCAGCGGGGCGTGAAGGCCGGCGACAAGGTCGGCATCCTGCTCGAGAACCGGGTCGAGTTCGTGCTCGCCCTGTTCGCGATCGCCAAGCTCGGGGCCGTCTCGGTGCCGGTCAACGCGCGCTTCAAGTCGCACGAGCTCGGCCACGTGATCGCCCACGCCGACGTCGGGCTGCTGATCACGGGCGACCGCTTCGCCGGCCTCGTCGACGTGGACTCGCTCAACGTCGACCGCGAGCCGCTCGAGGGCGAGCTCCGGGACCTCTCCGAGCACAAGGCGCGCGTGCGCATCCGCGACCCCGCGATCCTGATGTACACGTCGGGCACGAGCGCGACCCCGAAGGGCTGCCTGCTTACGCACGAGGCGCTCGTCCGCCACGGCGGCAACGTCGCCCGCGCGCGCTTCCACCTGACGGCCGAGGACTCCTTCTGGGATCCGCTGCCGCTGTTCCACTGCGGCGGGATCGTCCCGATGTTCGGCTGCTTCAGCGTCGGCGCCAAGTTCTGCCACGCCGGGCACTTCGAGCCGGGCGTCGCGCTGCGGATGCTCGAAGAGGAGCGCTGCACGGTCATCTACCCGGCGTTCGAGACGATCTGGCTGCAGGTGCTCGACCACCCGGACTTCGACAAGCACGACCTGAGCGCGATCCGGATCATCCAGAGCATCGCCGTGCCCGAGCGGCTCAAGCAGCTCGAGGCGCGGATGCCGTGGGCGGCGCAGGTCTCCTCCTACGGCGCCACCGAGTGCGCGAGCAACCTCACGCTCAGCCTGCCCGAGGACGACTACGACGCGCGCATGAACACGCTCGGGCGCCCGCTGGAGGGCATGGAGGTCAAGATCACCGATCCCGAGACGGGCGAGCGCGTCGGGCCCGGCGTCGTCGGCGAGCTGTGCTTCAAGGGCTACGCGCTCTTCGACGGCTACTACAAGGAGCCCGAGCTGACCGCGGCCGCGTTCGACGACGAGGGCTTCTTCCACTCCCAGGACCTGGCCCAGCTCGACGCGGACGGCCGGCTGATCTACGCCGGCCGCCTGAAGGACATGCTCAAGGTCGGCGGCGAGAACGTGTCCGCGCTGGAGGTCGAGGGCTACCTCGTCACCCATCCCGCGATCAACATCGCCCAGGTCGTCTCCGCGCCCGACGAGCGCTACGGCGAGGTGGCCGCCGCGTTCGTGCAGCTCAAGCCGGGCGCGCGGCTGAGCGAGCGGGACGTGATCGACTTCTGCCACGGCACCATCGCCACGTTCAAGGTGCCGCGCTACGTGCGCTTCGTCGACGAGTGGCCGATGTCGGGCACCAAGATCCAGAAGTTCGTGCTGCGCGAGCGGATCGCGGACGAGCTGCGCGAGGCCGGGATCACCCGCGCCCCGAAGCTATGAGGGTCGAGATCGCGGAGCGCGAGCTCGAGGAGCTGCGCGCCCGGCTGCGCGCGACGCGGCTGGCCGACGACTTCGGCAACGACGACTGGCGCTACGGCGTCGAGCGCGGCTGGCTGGAGGGGATGCTGCGCTACTGGGCCGACGACTACGACTGGCGCGCGCAGGAGGCGGCGATCAACCGCCACGCCCAGCACGTGGTCGAGCTCGACGGCATCCCCGTGCACTACATGCACGTGCCCGGCGACGGGCCGCCGCTGCTGCTCACGCACGGCTGGCCGTGGACGTTCTGGGACTACGCGCAGGTCGTCGAGGAGCTCGCGGGCGCGTTCGAGCTGGTCGTCCCGTCGCTGCCCGGGTTCGGCTTCTCGACCCCGCTGCGCACGACCGGCGTGCACCCGCAGCGGATCGCGCGACTGTGGGTGCAGCTGATGCGCCGGCTCGGCCACGACCGCTTCGCCGCCGCCGGCGGCGACTGGGGCGCGATCATCAGCGCCGAGCTCGGGGCCCACCACGCCGAGCACGTGACCGGGGTGTACCTGACGATGCCGACCTATCCCGGCATCGACATGCTCGCGCTGCGCCGCGCCGAGTTCGCGCCCGACGAGGCGTGGATGCCCGAGCGGCTCAAGCAGGCGGGGCGGATGACCCGCAGCCACTCGACCGTCCACAGCATCGAGCCGCAGACGCTGGCCTACGCGCTCGTGGACTCCCCGGCCGGGACCGCGGCCTGGTTGTGGGCGCGGCGGGCGGCCTGGAGCGACGGCGGGATCGAGGTCTTCGACCGCGACTTCCTGTGCACCACCGCGTCACTGTACTGGTTCAACCGCACGATCGGGACCTCGCTGCGGATCTACCACGAGCACTTCAACCGGCGCTGGGAGCCGGCGCGGATCACGGTCCCGACCGGCGTCGCCGTGTTCCCGAAGGAGCTCGTGCTGCTGCCGCGCGCGGTGGCCGAGCGCCAGATGGACCTGCGCCGCTGGACGGTGATGGAGCGGGGCGGGCATTTCGCCGCCGCCGAGCGGCCGCGCGAGGTCGCCGCCGAGCTGCGCGCGTTCTTCCTCGACGGCGACTAGCCGCTGCGCTACGATGGGGCACCAAACGAGCGTTTGATCCAGGGAGACGCATGGACTTCGAGCTGAGCGAGGAGCTGCGGCTGTTCCAGCGGCAGGTCCGCAAATGGGTGGACAAGGAAACGCCCAAGGACTACGCCCGCGAGCTCGAGCGGCACGAGCACGACTATCCGTTCGAGCTCTGGGACAAGTTCACCGAGGCCGGCTACCACGGCCTGACGGTGCCGGAGGAGTACGGCGGGGAGGGCGGCGACGTCCTCACGCAGATGGTGCTCGCGCGCGAGCTGTGCCGCTCGCTCGGGGGCCTGAGCTGGGTCTGGGGCCTGACGTCGTTCGCGGGCTCGAAGTCCGTGGGCCTGTACGGCACGGACGAGCAGAAGGAGCGGCTGCTGCCGCGGATCGCGAACGGAGAACTGCGGTTCTCGATCGGCTTCACGGAGCCCGACGGCGGCACGGACGTGCTCGGGGCGCTGAAGACCCGCGGCGAGAAGGTCGACGGCGGCTGGCGGATCAGCGGCACCAAGGTGTGGTGCAGCTCCGCGCACGTCGCGGACTACATCCTGCTGCTCGCGCGCACCGACGACGACGTCGCCAAGCGCCACCAGGGCGTCTCGCTGTTCCTGCTCGACGCCAAGGCCGAGGGCGTCGAGATCACCGAGTTGCGCAAGCTCGGCATGCGCGCGATCGGCTCCTGCCAGGTCAACCTGCGCGACGTCTTCGTGCCCGACGCCGACGTGCTCGGCGAGCCCGGCAAGGCCTGGTACATGCTGCTGCCGACGCTCAACAACGAGCGCATGATGGTCGGCGCGTTCTGCTGCGGGATCCTCGACGGCGTGCTCGAGGACGCGCTCGAGTACGTCAAGCAGCGGCGCGCGTTCGGCCGCGCGATCGGCGAGTTCCAGACCATCCAGGGCTACATCACCGAGATCGCGCTGATGCGCGACCAGGCCGAGCTGATGGTCTACCGCGCCGCGAACCTGCTCAATGCCGGCAAGCCGTGCCACCTGGAGGCGAGCATGGCCAAAGTCGTCGCCTCCGAATACGCCGTCAAGGCGGCCGACCTCGGGATCTCGATCCTCGGCGGCATGGGCTACTCGGCCGACACCGACATGCAGCGCTACTGGCGCGACGCGCGGCTGTGGAAGATCGGCCCGATCACCAACGAGATGGCCCGCAACGCGATCGCCGAGCAGCTCGGCCTGCCGAGGTCGTTCTGATGAAGGTCCTGGTCACGGTCAAGCAGGTCGCGACGCTCGACGACCGGCTCGACGTCGAGCGCGCCGAGTGGGACCTCAACTCGTGGGACGCGCACGCGGCGGAGGCCGCGCTCGAGCTCGGCGACGAGGTCGTCGCGGTCACCGTCGGCGGCGAGCAGGCGCGCGAGGCGCTGCTCACCGTGCTGGCGATGGGGGCCGACCGCGCCGTGCACATCACCCACGACGGCCCGCTGGACCCGCTCGCGACCGCGCGGTTGCTGGCGCCGGTCGTACAGCGCGAGGCGCCCGACCTCGTGCTGTGCGGCGCGCACTCGGCCGACGCGCTCAACGGCGCCACGGGCGTCGCGCTGGCCGCCCTGGCCGGCCTGCCGCGCATGGCCGCGGTCAAGGCGATCGAGGTCGCCGACGGCGCCGCGACGGTCGTGCGCGAGGTCGAGGGCGGGCTCGTCGAGCGCCTGCGGGTCAAGCTGCCGGCGCTGTTCACCGTCCAGGCCAACATCAACGAGCCGCGCTACGCGACGCTGCGCGGGATCCGCAAGGCGGCGTCCAAGCCGCTCGAGGTGATCGCGGCCGAGGACATCCGACCGGGCGCGCACGTGGTCGCGACGACCGTGCCGCCGAAGGGCGAGGGCGCGGAGATGCTCACCGGCAGCGCCGGCGAGGTCGCCGCGCGGATCGCGACGATCATCAAGAGCAAGGTGGCGGGATGAGCGGGGTCCTGGTGGTGGCCGAAGCGCGCCGCGGCGAGCTGCGCGAGGTGTCCTTCGAGCTGCTCGGCGCGGCCGCGACGTTGTCCGGACCCGTGCGCGTGCTGCTGGTCGGCGACGCGCCCGCGGACGCGCTCAACGTGCCCGGCGTCGAGGAGGTGCTGACCGTCGCCTCGCCGCGCGAGCACTTCGAGCCGCACCTGCAGGCCGAGGCCGTCAAGCAGGCGATCGCGCGCCTGCAGCCCGCGGTCGTGCTCGCCCCGCACTCGCTCGACGGGCTCAGCTACGCGGCCGCGGTCGCCGCCGAGCTCGACCTCGGGTTCGCCTCGGACGTGATCGCGATCGAGGACGGCCCGGCCGTCACCCGCGGCGCCTATGCGCACCGGCTCGTCGCCCGGCTCGAGTTCCCCGGCAAGGCGACGACGGTGCTGACGGTCCGGCCCGGCGCCTACGAGGCCGTCGCCCCGGGCGGCGGCAGCGCCCGCGTGACCCCTGCGGACTTCGCGCCGGACGAGTCGCTGGCGGCCGTGGAGCACCTCGGCTACGTGGAGCCCGAGATCGCCGGCGAGGACATCACGGCCGCGAACCTCGTGCTCGCGCTCGGCCGCGGCGTCCCCGACGCCGACACGTTCGCCGAGCTCGAAGGCGTGGCCGAGGCGATCAACGCGACGGTCGCGGCCTCGCGCCCGCTCGTGGACGCCGGCTTCGTCTCGGCCACCCGCCAGGTCGGCCAGTCCGGGCGCACGGTCAAGCCCAAGGTCTATCTGGCGCTCGGGATCTCGGGCGCCGTCCAGCACCTCGCGGGCGTGCGCGCCGGCACCGTGATCGCGGTCAACACCGACCCGGCGGCGCCGATCTTCCAGGCCGCCGACTACGGCGCGGTCGCCGACCTGCGCGAGGTCGCCCGCGAGCTGCCCCAGCACTTCCGGTGAGTCACATGCGCGCGGTCCAGCCGCCGTCGATCCGCAGCGTCGCGCCCGTGATCGACGGGCTCGACGCGAGGTAGAGGACCGCGCGCGCCACCTCCTCGGCCGCGATCGGCCGCCGCAGCGGGATCCGCGCGACGATCTTCTCGGCGGCCGCGCCCATGTGCGCGTTGAACTCGGTGTCGACGAAGCCCGGCTCGATCAGGTTGGCGCGCACGCCGCGGCTCGCCCACTCGATCGCGGCCGCGCGAGTGACCGCGGCCAGGGCGGCCTTGGCCCCGGCGTAGGGCGCGCTGTTGCGGATCCCGCCCTTGGCGGCGATCGAGCCGACGTTGACGACGCAGCCGCGCGCGGCGGTCAGCGCGTCCAGGCACAGCCGCTGGAGGCGCACGGCGGCCAGCAGGTTGAGCTCGAGCGCCGCCGCCCAGTCGGCGTCCTCGAGCGCGTCCAAGGGCAGCGCGCGGCCCGGCGCGCCGGCGACGTTGGCCAGCAGGTCGAGGCGCTCGCCGACCGCGGCCGCGACCGCCGTCAGGTCGCCCGTGAGGTCGGCGACGACGACGCGCGAGCCGGGGCAGCGGGCGGCGGTCTCGGCCAGCGCGGCCTCGTCGCGGCCGACCAGCACCACGCGGTCGCCGCGCTCGGCCAGCGCGATCGCGACCGCGCGGCCGATGCCGCGGCTGGCACCGGTGACGAGCGCCTCAGGCATGGCCTCGCTGGACGAGCACGACGCCGCTGAACACGATCGCGCCGCCGAGGATCGTCACCGCGGTGAGCGCGTTGCCCAGCACCAGGAACGACGACACGGCCGCGAACACCGGGACGAAGTACATGAACGAGGCGGTGCGCGAGACGTCGAGCCGGCGCAGGCTGATCGACCACAGCAGGTAGGGGACGAACGTGCCGCCCACGGCCAGGTACAGCAGCCAGCCCCAGGCCGGGGCCGGGATCTCCGCGGCCGCGCCGAGCGCCGCCGGGATCGCGGGCGCGAGGCTGAGCGTGCCCGCGATCACCGCCGCGCCGGCCGCGGTCACGGCGTGCGTGTCGGCGGACAGCGGCTTGGAGAGCAGCGTGTAGGAGGCCCAGCCGAGCGCGCTGAGCACGATCACCGCCGCCCCCAGCGGGTCCGATGCGCCGGCGTCGGCGCCCGTGCCCGCGCCGAGCACGACGATCAGCGCCACGCCCGCGAACGCGATCGCGAAGCCGATGACGTTGCGCGCCGACAGGCGCTCGTTGAGGAACGCGACGCCCAGCACGGCGGCGATCGCCGGCGTGGTGGTGACGATCAGCGCCGCGATCGTGGGGGAGAGGTAGCGCTGGCCCTCGACCGCGGCCAGCTGGGTCGCCGGCACCGCCAGCACGCCCGCGGCGAGGCACAGCGCCCACTGGCGGCGGGTGAAGCGCGGCCGCCAAGCGGGCCGCGCCGCGAGCAGGACGGCGAACAGCGCCGACGTCAGCAGGAAGCGCAGCGTGACCATCGGCACCGGGTCGATCAGCGGGAGCAGCTCGTGGATGGCCACGAAGACCATCCCCCACAGCGCGACGCAGACCGTCAGCCCCGCCAGCGCGCGGTTCACGTCAGTACCGCACGCTGTCGGCGAAGAAGTCCAGCCGCCGGCCGAGCACCGTCTCCGCCGTGGTCAGCCCGGAGCGCGCCGCCTTGTCGACGCCGATCCCGCGGGCCCGCGTCGTGTCGCCGGTCAGGTACAGCCCTTCGACGCCGCGCACCAGCGCGTCCGGGCGCGCCGCGCCGACCTGGCCGGGCTTGCAGATCACGCCGTAGGTGGTGACCAGGTGCGGCTTCTTCCACAGCGCGCCGCGCGCGGCCGGGAGCATGTCCTCGATGTCGAGCCAGAGGTCGTGGAACATGCGCTCGATCCAGCGCCGGTCGCCGTAGTGCTGGGTGGCGTCGAAGGCCGCGCCGAAGCACGTCAGGTACTCGCCCTCGGGCGAGACACCGGGGTCGTAGCCCGTGAAGTTGAGCGTGAAGCCGGGCAGGCCGGTGCGTGGGGTGGCGAAGAACGACGCCATCTCGAGCTCGCTGGAGGCGATCACCGGCTCCTTGGCGGCGATCCAGTAGCCGAGCCAGCAGGCCTTGTTCTTGTTGTGCGCGAGCAGCTTGATGCGCTGCAGCAGGTCCCACGGCAGCGCGCCCTCGCCGAACAGCTTCGGGAGGTCCCAGACGGGCGCGTTGACCACGACCTCGGGCGCCTCGAGCGGCTCGTCGTGGCCGCGCAGCTGGACGCCGCGCACGGCGCCGTCACGCACGATCACGCGCTCGACCGTCTCGGGCATCAGCAGCGTCCCGCCGAGCCGCTCGAAGGCGGCCGCGACGCGCTTCCACAGCGCCTCCCAGCCGCCCATGGGCCAGAACGAATAGCCCGCGGTGCGCTTGCGCTCGTAGTGCAGCTTGCGCGCGAACAGGTTCTCCGACGCCGAGTGCTCCCACCAGTTGAAGGTGATCTGCTCGAGCACCGAGATCGCCTCCCAGACCTGGTAGACGCCTTCGTCGGAGGAGTAGCGCGACATCCACTCGCGCAGCGACAGGTGGTCGAGCGTGTCGAGCTCCTCGAAGCTCGTCTCGACCAGCGCCTCGATGCAGCGCTTGAGGCCCTGCTTGGCCTCGCCGCCGTAGTACTCCTGGATCGGCTTCCAGCCCGTCTTGTCCCAGAAGGGCATCGAATCGCTGCGCGGCGAGTGGACCATCTCCACCCCGATGTACTCGCAGGCCCGGGTCAGGCTGTCGCCCGGATCCTCGACGAGGTGGGAGCCCATCCCGATCTGGTGGCCACGGAAGCGCCGCTCCATGGCGCGGCCGCCGAGGTAACGGTGCTTCTCCACGATCGCCACGCGCTTGCCTTCCTTGGCGAGCAGTGATCCGGCGACCAGGCCAGCCGTTCCCGCGCCGACCACGATGACGTCGTAGCTCATGCCCCGGCAATCTGGCACAGACTTGACTACCAATCAAGCGGTTGGTAGAACGACTGGCATGGCGAAGGTCGACGTCGTGGTGATCGGCGCGGGCGCGGCAGGGCTTACGGCGGCGGCGCTGCTCGCCAAAGAGGGCCGGTCCGTCACCGTCGTGGAAGCCTCCCAACACCTCGGGGGGCGCGGCATGGCCGTTCCCGAGGAAGGATTCAAGCTCAACCTCGGCGGGCATTTGCTCGAGGACTCCGGCTCGGGGATCACCAAGGTCTTCGAGCACGTCGGCAAGCGGCTCGGCCACGGCGCGGTCTCCAGCGACATGCCGGTCTGGGACCACGAGCGCAACGTCTGGGGCTCGATCCGCGAGCGCTACAGCGGCGACAAGACCCAGCTCAAGACCGTCATCCGGGCGCTGATGGACACGCCCTACGAGGAACTCGACCGCTGGGACGACCGGCCGCTGCGCGAGTGGATGCTCCAGTACACGAGCGACCAGGGCGTGATCGACCTGTGGGAGTTCCTGTCGGTGCTGGAGTGCATGACCGACGACTGGTACGACCACTCGGCCTCGGACAACCTCTACGTGCGCAAGATGCACTACGCCGAGGCGCACCGCGCCGGCTACTCCTTCTGGCCCGAGCAGGGCTGGGACGGGCTCTTCCGCGACCTGCGCGACGCGGTGGTCGAGCACGGCGGCGAGGTGCTGATGGGCGTCCCGGTCGAGAGCGTCCTGATCGAGGACGGCGAGGTCAAGGGCGTCGTGCTCGGGCGCGACAAGGTGCTGCCGAACGAGTTCCTGGAGGGGGAGGTGCTCGAGGCCGGCTGCGTGATCTCCACGCTGCCGGTCTGGAACGTGCTGCGGGTCGTTCCCGAGTCGGCGCTGCCCGACTGGTACGCGGCGCAGATCCGCTACCTCGCCCAGGACCATCTGCGGATCTCCTGGATCGGGCTCTACATGGCCACGCGCGAGGAGACGTTCGCGCTCGACCCGCGCGAGATCTCGACCTGGCTGCACGCGCCGACGAGCCGGCTGTCGGGCTTTGCCTTCAACCAGTCCGCGATGGACCCGACGACCGCGCCCGAGGGCGTGAACCTGATGGTGGCGGGCGGCATCATCCCGGGCGCCAAGGCGCGCGATCTCGGCCACCTGCAGCGCATGTTCGAGGCCTTCGAGGCCGACCTCAAGACGATGTTCCCGGGGCTCGAGCAGGCGTACTGGCGCCGCCGGCACCTGGTGCACGACCCGTCCTTCGGGGTCATCCAGAAGCCCGGCCTGGTCGGGATGTTCCGCCCGCACTGGCGCGCCCCGAACGTCGATGGGCTCTACTTCGCGTCGGAGACGTTCCGCAGCCGCGGGATCGGCGTCGACCGCGCGGCGCGGGCCGGCATCACGGTGGTGGAGGACTACCTGGGTCGCAGACTGGAGGGATTCGGATGGCGCTACTGACCACGGAGGCGATCACGCTCGGCGACGCGCTCCTGCGCACCGCCCACGCGCAGCCCGACGACACGGCGATCGCGATGCCCGACGGCTCGTGGAGCTGGTCCGAGCTGGCCGACCGCGCCACCCGCGTCGCCCGCAACCTGATCGGCATGGGCGTCGAGCCCGGCGAGCACGTCGGCGTGATGATGGCCAACGGGTTCGACGTCCTCGCGACCTACTTCGGCGTCTCGCTCGCGGGCGCGACGATGGTGCCGATCAACGCGCGCTTCCGCACCCGCGAGCTCGGCTACATCGTCAACGACGCGGACATGGTGTGCGTGATCACCAGCGACGCCAACGACGCGTACCTGAACTACCTCGATCTGCTGATCGAGAGCATCGAGGCCCGCGGCGGCGCGGCCAAGCTGCGCTCGCTGGTGGTGCTCGGCAAGCGCGAGCGCGAGGGCGTGGTCTCGGGCGCCGCCTTCGACGCCTATGGCGAGGACGTCACGCAGGCGCAGATCGACGCGCGCCGGCACGGCGTCAGCGTCGCCGACCCGGCGATGATCCTCTACACGTCGGGCACGACCGCCGACCCGCGCGGGGCGATCATCTCGCACGAGTCGATCGTGCGCGTCTGGGGCGGGGCGGTCGCGCACGCGCTGCGGCTCGGCCCCGAGGACCGCATGTGGAACCCGTGCCCGATGTTCCACATCGCCGCGCTCGGCGTCTCGGTGGCGTGCACGGTCTCCGGCACGACGATCGTCACCGCGCCGTTCTTCGAGCCCGACAGCGCGGTCGAGCTGATCGAGCGCGAGCGCCCGACGGCGCTGTTCCCGGCCTACGCCAACATCCTGCTGGGCGTGCTCACGCACCCGCGCTACGCCGAGCTGGACCTGGTGGCCACGCGCGCGCTGGTGGTGGGCCCGCCGACCACGTTGCACTCGCTGCAGGAGCAGCTCCCCAACTGCACGCTGGTGTCGACGTTCGGCATGACCGAGAGCTGCGGCTGCAGCACGTTCAGCGACATCGACGACCCGCTCGACTTGCGCTGCGAGACCGTCGGCCCGGTGATCGCCGGGCTCGAGCTGCGGATCGCCGACCCCGTCACCGACGAGCCGCTGCCGCCTGACACGCGCGGCGAGATCCAGCTGCGCGGGCCGCTGCTGTTCGACGGCTACTACAACGATCCGAAGAAGACCGCGGCGACGTTCCTGCCCGGCGGCTGGATGCGCACGGGCGACCTCGGCTCGCTCACGCCCGAAGGGCGCGCGCGCTTCGAGGGCCGGCTGAAGGACATCATCCGCGTCGGCGGCGAGAACCTCTCGCCGGCCGAGATCGAGGCGCACCTGATGACGCACCCCGCGGTGCTGATCGCGCAGGCGGTCGGGATCCCGGACGCGCGCCTGGACGAGGTGCCGGTCGCGTTCGTCGAGCTGCGCGAGGGGATGCAGGCCACCGAGGAGGAGCTGATCGCGCACTGCGAGGGGGCGATCGCGCGCTTCAAGGTGCCCCGCCACATCCGCTTCGTGACCGAGTGGCCGATGTCCGCCACCAAGGTCCAGAAGTTCCGCCTGCGCGAGCAGATCATGGCCGAGCTGCAGATCCCGGTCGAGGCGTGAGACTGCCCGTTCGGCGGTCGATATACCGCCACCGGCTGGTCTAGACTCACCGGTCATGGCGCGAACGACCAAAGCCGCACCGAGTCGGGTCGCGACCCCGAAGAAGCGCGACCGCGAGGTGCTCGACGCCGCCGCGCGGGTGTTCTACCAGCGCGGGTACTCGGACGCCTCGGTGCAGGACGTCGCCGACGAGCTCGGGATCCTCAAGGGCAGCCTCTACCACTACATCAAGACCAAGGAAGACCTGCTCTTCCGGCTGCTGCTGGAGACCCACGACGAGATCTACGAGATCCTCGAGGAGGTCGCCGCGCTCGAGGGCCTGGACCCGCTCGAGCGCCTGGAGATCTACATCCGCAAGCAGGTCGAGTACAACATCGACAACCTGCTGCGGGTCTCGGTCTACTACCACGACCTCGAACGCCTGACCGAGGAGCGCCGCAAGCAGATCGTCGCCCGCCGGCGCGAGCACGAGCAGTGGGTGATCGCGCTGATCAAGGAGGCGCAGGCCCAGGGCCTGGCCGACCCCGATCTCGATCCCAAGATCGCCGCGCGCTGCATCTTCGCGACGATCATCTGGACCTACCGCTGGTTCAAGAAGGGCCGCGACGGGCGCGAGAAGGTCGCCTCCACGTGCGCAGCCTTCGCCCTCCGCGGCGTGATAGGCAAGCAATAACAAGGCGAGCAGCCCCTCCGCCCCACCCCGATCATCCGACCTTGGCAGTTGCGCTCCGGCCGTGCGGAGCGCTAATCTACCAAGCGATCGGTAGATTTGAACGCGCCGGAGAGGGCGCGGACGGCGCGTGACGAAAGCAACGGACAGAACAGCCGGCAAGGCCCCGCGGACGCGGCGCAAGCGCGATGACGAGGTCGTCGCCGCGGCCGCCAAGGTCTTCTACGAGCGTGGCTACTCGGCCGCGACGGTGCAGGACATCGCCGACGAGCTCGGCATCCTCAAGGGCAGCCTGTACCACTACATCAAGACCAAGGAAGACCTGCTCTTCCGGCTCTTCGAGCAGGTCCACGAGGAGGTCGAGGCGATCCTCGAGGAGGTGCTCGCGGTCGAGGGCATCAACCCGCTCGAGCGCATCCAGCTCTACGTGCACCGACAGGTCGTGCACAACCTCAACGACCTCACGCGGATCTCGATCTACTACCACGAGCTCGATCGCCTGAGCGAGGACCGCAAGCGCTCGGTGATCGCCTGGCGCCGCCGCCACGACCGCTTCCTGCGCGACCTGATCACGGAGGCCCAGCAGCAGGGCCTGGCCGATCCGTCGTCGGACCCCGGCCTGCTGGCGAACTGCGTGTTCGCGACGGTCATTTGGCCGTATCGCTGGTTCCGCGCCGGCCACGGCGACACGCCGGAGAGCATCGCCGAGACGTGCACGGCGTTCGTCAGCCGCGGCGTCGCCGGCGGCTTCCCGATGAACTAGCAATTCATCCAAACGCTTGGTAGGTTTACGCGATGCCAAGTGGACCCTTCGCGCACGTCTGCCTGCTCGTCAACGATCTCGACCAGGCGGTCGAGGACTGGACGAAGATCCTCGGCGCGCTCGACCCCGGGCAGCTCGAGAAGCCGCTCGTCCGCTACGACGAGTTCGAGGGCGGCGACGACCAGATGCGCTGGGCGACGTTCGTCTCCGACCGCGGCGCCGAGATCCAGCTGATGGAGCCCGCGGCCGACACGCCGCTCGGCCGCCGGCTGGCCAAGCGCGGTGAGCACGTGCACCACATCTGCTTCACCACCGACGACCCGGGCGCGGTCTCGCGCCGGCTCGCCGAGGAGGGCATCAAGACCAGCCCGGAGGAGTACAACGACCCGAGCATGCCGTGGCAGCGCTGGACGTGGATCCTGCCCGAGAGCGCGCACGGGACCCTGGTCGAGATCGCGCGGCCCTACAAGGCCGTCGACGGCAAGTGGGAGGACGGCTCGGCCTAGAGGGCCGTCGGCGCGGTCAGCAGGCGCTGGGCGCGCACGTCATACAGGCCGTCCGGCGTCACGCACACGCCGGGCAGCGCGGGCAGCGTGAGGAAGAGCGTGCGGTAGGTGAACGGCGGGCCGCCGTCGGGCAGCCCGGCCGTGCGCTCGAAGTGCTCGAGCGCACGGGCCAGCTCGGGCACCGGGCCCGGGGCGAGGTGGCCGAACGCGGGCAGCGCGACCGCCGCGCCCGGGGTGGCCAGGCCGCCGCGCGAGGCCACCACGCGCTCGTAGGCGCGCACCAGCTCGGCCGGGTCGGTGCCGAGCAGCAGGACGTCGGTGCTCGCGGTCACGCTCGTGGCCACCGCGCGCACGTCGAAGTCGCGCGTGGTCGTGCCCGTGATCGAGCGGCCGTCGCGTGCGACCAGCGCGACCAGCGTCTCGTGCGGGCCGGGGTCGTCGTCGAGCCGCGCGATCACCCCGTTCATGCGCAGCGCGGGCGCGCCCGTGCACGCGCGCACGAGCGCGTCGGCGTCGATGGCGCCCGCGCGGATCGGCACGGTCATCGCCGCCCAGTCGACCGGGTCGGCCAGCGGCGCGTCGGGCTCGACCCAGCGCCCGTCGCGCATCACGCGCGCGACCGTGAAGCGTTCGAGCTCGTCCACGACCACGAGGTCGGCGCAGCGGCCGGGCGCGACCGCGCCGATGTGCGCGTCGAGCCCGAGGTAGGTCGCGGCGTTCAGCGTCCCCATGCGCACGGCGGTCACGGGGTCGACGCCGCCCGCGATCACCTCGCGCACCACGGTGTCCACGTGCCCGCGCGCGAGGTCGCCGGCGACGACGCCGTCGGCGGTCAGCAGCAGGCGGTCCGTCGCCAGCGAGCGCGCGACGATCTCGCGCGCCAGCGCCGCCGCGTCCGGGCGCAGGCTCGAGTGGCGCACCATCGCCCAGATCCCGGCCTCGACGCGCGCGGCCAGCTCGTCGCCCGAGATCGCCTCGTGGTCGGAGGTGACGCCCGCGGCCGCGAGCCGCGCGAGCGTCCGCGGCGACGCGCCCGGCAGGTGCCCGTCGACCTTCAGGCCGGCGTCGGTCGCCGCGCCCACGAAGCCGGAGATGCGCGCGTCGCCCCCCAGCAGCGCGCGCCAGGCCGTCAGCTCGCCCGTGGAGCTGACCGTCGTGCGCTGCAGCAGCCGCTGCAGGCGAGCCAAGGGCAGCGCGGCCTCGTCCGCAGGCCCGCCGGCGTCGCGTGCCGGCCGCAGCCCCCACAGCAGCTTGGGCTCGACCGCCTCCAGCGCGTCGAGCACCGGCGTCAACGCCTCGTCGTCGAGGTACGCGGCCAGCGTGTAGGCGTCGAGCACCGCGGTCGTCGTGCCGTGGCGGACGGCCTCGTGCGCGAACGCGGTCGGCGTGTAGACGATGTCGCCGTGCGCGTGCGGGTCGATCAGGCCCGGGACGACCACGGCGCCGTCGAGGTCGACGGTCTCGCGCGCCCGGCCCTCGCCCACCCACGCGACGCGGCCGTCGAGCACTCCCACCGAGGCCTCGCTCAGCCGCCCGGTGTAGACGTTCAGGACGCGCCCGCCGGCCAGCTCCAGATCCGCGGGTACGTCGCCGCCCGCCGCCGCCGCGAGCCGCCGGCGCGCGGCAGCGGAGAGACGCAGGCGGGGCGGGAGGCGCACTACCCGAGACTACCAAACACTTGGTAGAATTCGCGCATGGGCGAACTGCTGCGAGGGAAAGGACCGGACCTCGGACGCTTCGGGGCGCGCTTCCCGCAGCCCGAGCGCACGATGCTGCACGTGCTGCGGATGCAGGCGCGCGAGAAGCCCGACAAGCCGTGGCTGGTGTTCGACGGCGCGCCGCCGCTGACGTTCGGCGCCGCGCAGCGGTTGGTCAACCGGGTCGCGGACGCGCTCGGCCAGGACGTCGGGCGCGGCGTGCACGTCGGCCTGTTCCTGCGCAACCAGGTCGAGTTCTTCCCGGTCTTCTACGGGGCGATGGCGGCCGACGGCGTCGCCGTGCCGCTCAACGCCGACGCGCGCGGCGTGCTGCTCGAGCGCGTGATCGTCAAGTCCGAGATCCGCGCGTTGGTCGCGCGCCAGGACCTGTTGCCCCAGCTCGAGGCGCTCGAGACGCTGGGCGCGGTCGAGCTGGTGATCGTCGCCGGCGAGGGCGAGATCCCCGAGTCGATCCACGGCGCCCGCACCGTGCGCTTCGACGACTGGATCCAGGACCGCTCGGAGGCCGACCACCCGCTGCCCGACTCGAGCAAGACGGCGCTGATCCAGTTCACCTCGGGCACGACCGGCAACGCCAAGGGCGTCGTCTACCCGCACCACTTCCTGTACCTGTACTCGGCGATCGTCAGCGACGGCCAGGACCACTCCGAGGACGACGTGCTGACCACGCCGCTGCCGCTGTTCCACGTCGCGGCGCTGCACATCGTCTCCAACTCCGCGCTGCACGCGGGCTGCACGGCCTACCTGCGCCCGAAGTTCTCGGCCACGACGTTCTGGCAGGAGATCGCCGACTGCGGCGCGACGTTCGCGATCCTGCTCGGCCCGCTGGCCGCGATCCTGCTCAAGACCGTCCACGAGGTCCCCGAGCACAACCTCAAGAAGCTCTTCTGCCTGCCGTTCCCGCCCGACGGCAAGGAGTTCGAGCGGCGCTTCAAGACCCGCATCCTCTGGCAGGGCTACGGGATGACCGAGGTCTACCCGCACCCCATGCAGAGCGAGATGATCCCGGACGTGCCCTACGACACGGTCGGCCACGCCGCGGCCTGGATCGAGTACGGCGCCGTCGACGAGCACGACCGGCTGCTCGGGCCGGGGGAGATCGGCCAGCTCGTGTACCGGTCGCGCCTGACCGACGGGATGGCGCGCGGCTACTTCAAGGAGCCCGAGGCGACCGTCGAGGCCTTCCGCAACTTCATGTTCCACACGGGCGACGTCGGCTACGTCGACGAGCAGGGCCGGGTGCACTTCGCCGGCCGCCTGCAGGACCGGATCCGCCGCCGCGGCGAGAACATCTCGGCGGCCGAGCTGGAATCGATCGCGATGGGCCACCCCGCGGTCACCGAGGCCGCCGCGATCGGCGTCCCCGGCGAGTTCGGCGAGCACGAGGTCAAGCTCGACGTCGCGGTCACCGACGAGGGCTTCGACGTGGCCGAGTACCACGCCTGGCTCAGGGAGCGCCTGCCGCGCTACATGGTCCCGATGTACGTCGAGGTCCACGCCGAGCTGCCCAAGAGCGCGAGCGCGAAGATCCAGAAGCACAAGCTGCTCGAGGCGGGCCTGGACCGCCCCGAGGTGCACGTGTTCGACCCGCGCGCGGTCACCGCCGGCGCTCCACGAACGCCTTGACGCGCTCCCGGGTGTCCGGGTCGGACTGCAGGAACGCGGTCGCCTCGATCGACTCGGACAACCCGGCCGGCGCGTGCCGGTTGATGAAGCGCTTGGCCATCCGCAGCGCCGCGGGCGGGTGCGCCGCCATGCGCGCGGCGAGCGCGAGCGCGTCGTCGACCAGCGTCTCGGGCGGCGAGAGGTGCTGGACGAGCCCGATCTCCAGCGCGCGGCGCGCGTCGAGCTCGTCGCCCGAGAGCGCCAGCCAGTGCGTCCACGCGCGCCCGATCACCTCGGGCGCGCGCACGAGCCCGTAGCCCGGCATCAGCCCGAGCGTGATCTCCTTGAACGCGAAGCGCGCGCGCTCGGACGCGAACGCGACGTCGCAGGCGACCGTGAGCTCGGTCCCGCCGCCGAAGGCCAGCCCGTTGACGGCGGCGATCACCACGGTCTCGGCGCGCTCGACCGCCAGGAAGCCCTCGAGTGCGAGCTTGACCTGGCGGCGGTAGTCGGGCAGGCCGCGCAGGCCGTGGAAGTCCTCGATGTCGCCACCGGCGGAGAACGCCTTCCCGGCGCCCGTGAGCACGCACGCGCGCACGTCCGGGTCGTCGTCGAGCGCGCGCATCAGCTCCTGCAGCTCGTGGAAGAACGCGTGGTTCATCGCGTTGAGCTTGTCCGCGCGATCAATCGTGACGAGCGCCGTGCCGTCGCCCCGGCGGTCGATCTTCAAGGTCTCCATGTGCGTATTTTGCCAACCAATCGGTTGGCTGGTATTTTGGTCGCCGTGCGCGCTGTCCTGGACGCCTACTTCGACGGCATCAACAGCGAGCGGTACGACGAGGTCGCCGCCCTGTTCGCCCCCGACGGCGAGCTCTCCGCCCCCGGCGTCAGGACGCGCCGCGGCCCGGAGGAGATCGCCGCCTACTTCCGGATGGTGCTCGCGCGCTATCCGGTCCACCACGACCAGCCGACCCGGACCGTGATCGCGGGCTCGACGGCGACGGTCGAGATCTCCTTCACCGGCGAGCTGGAGTCCGGCGCGCCGATCACGTTCGAGGCCGTCGACGTCTTCGACTTCGACGAGCAGGGGAAGATCAGCAAGCTCGTCACGTGGTACGACTCGCACCTGGTCCGCTCCAAGCTGGCCGCCGCGCAGCGGATGCTGACCACCGAGGTGCGCGACGGGATCGCCTGGGTCAAGCTCGACCGCCCGGACAAGCTCAACGCGATGCCGCGCAGCTTCTACGGCGAGCTCGTGCAGACCGCCGCCAAGCTCGCGCGCGACGACGCGGTCAAGGTCGTGGTCGTCCACGGCGCGGGCCGCTGCTTCAGCGTCGGGGGCGACATCGAGGACTTCGGGCGCATCCCGGACGGGATCGCCGCCAAGCGCGCGTACATGCGCGAGGCGCTCGCCGGCTTCCGCGCGTTCGACGAGCTGCCCAAACCCGTCGTCGCTGCCGTGCACGGCCATGCCCTCGGGGGCGGGTGCGAGCTCACGATGGTCTGCGACATCGTCGTCGCCGACGAGACGGCGCGCTTCGGCACGCCGGAGGCCGGCGTGGGGCTCGTACCCGGTCCGGGCATGGTCCGCGGGCTCTCGCACGTGAACCTGCACTGGATGAAGTACATGGTGCTCACGGGCCTGCCGCTGAACGCCGAGGAGGCGCGGCTGGCCGGGCTCGTGAACACGGTCGTCCCCGAGGGGCAGCACCTGGCCGAGGCCGAGCGGCTCGCGCGCGCGATCGCCTCCCGCTCGCCCCTGGCGGTCTCGGTCGGCAAGGGCATCCTCAGCAAGGGGGCGTGGGAGTCGCAGGAGCAGGTGGCGGAGTCGATCGCGCTGCTGCAGGCCGGTGAGGACTTCGCCGAAGGCATCGAGGCGTTCAAGCAACGGCGGACACCGGAGTTCTGATGACGCGGGCACCGATCGAACGGATCGAGCTGGTCGAGGACCTGATGCCGCTCGGGCACCTGCTGCTGCGCAGCGCCCGGCGCGACCCCGACCGCGAGGCGCTGGTCTTCCCGGACACGCGGCTGACCTACCAACAGCTGGCCGAGCGGGCGTGGTCGATCGCGTCCTCGCTGGTCGCGCTCGGCGTGCAGCCCGGCGAGCACGTCGGCTACCTGATGACCAACCATCCCGACCTCGTCGCGACGCTGTTCGGGATCTCGCTCGCCGGCGCCACCGTCGTCCCGATCAACGCCCGCTACCGCACGAACGAGCTCGGCGTGATCGTCGAGGACGCCGACATGGTCGTGCTGCTCACGCACGACCACGCCGACGAGCACGTGGACTTCACCGCGCTGCTGGCCGACGCGTTCGCCGGGCGCACGCCGCCGAAGCTGCGCCACACCGTGATGCTGGGCACGCGCGAGCCGGAGTGGATGCTCTCGCGGCGCGCGTTCGACGCGCTCGCCGACGACGCGACGCTGCGCACGCGCGTCGAGGGCCAGCGCGTGCGCGACCCCGCGCTGATCCTCTACACGTCGGGCACGACCGCGGCGCCGCGCGGCGCGATCCTCACGCACGAGGCGTTCGTGCGCATCTGGATGTCCTCCGGGCGCATCTTCGCCACCACGCCCGAGGACCGCCACTGGAACGCGCTGCCGCTCTTCCACGTGGCCGGGCTCGGCTGCCTGACGTGGGTGGTCGGCCACGGCGCGACGTTCATCAGCGACTACAGCTGGGACCCGGGGCGCGCCCTGCGCAGCCTCCAGGACGAGCGCGCGACGCAGTTCTTCCCGGCCTACCAGCCGATCATGGAGAGCCTGCTGGCGCACCCGGACTTCGAGTCCACCGACCTCAGCTCGGTGCGGGTGATCCTCAACACCTGCCCGCCCGAGGTGCTCGAGAAGTTCCAGCAGCGGATCCCGCACGCCACCCAGCTGACGATGTACGGCGGCACCGAGGGCGGCCCGGTCACCGTCACCAGGCTCGACGACGAGCTCGAGGACCGCATGCGCACGTCCGGGCACCCGCATCCCGGCATCGAGCTGCGGGTCGTGGGCGAGGACGGCCGCGTGCTCGGCCCGGGCGAGCCCGGGATCATCCAGTTCCGCGGCTACAACACGCTCGAGCGCTACCACAAGTCGCCCGAGAAGACCGCCGAGTCGATGCCCGGCGACGGCTGGGTGACGATGTCCGACCTCGGCGTCGTCGACGAGAAGAACCAGGTGCTGTTCCTCGGCCGCGCCAAGGAGACGCTCAAGGTCGGGGGCGAGAACGTCGCGCCGCAGGAGGTCGAGTCGCACCTGTGCACGCACCCGGCCGTCAAGCTCGCGCAGGTGGTCGGGATGCCCGACGAGGGGCTGGTGGAGGTGCCGGCGGCGTTCGTCGAGCTGCTGCCGGGCGCCGAGGCCTCCGCGGAGGAGCTGATCGAGCACTGCCGCGGGCGGATCGCGTCGTTCAAGGTGCCGCGGGTGATCCGCTTCATCGACGGCGACGAGTGGCCGATGTCGGCGACGAAGATCCAGCGCTTCGCCCTGCGCGACCGGCTGCTGGAGGAGCTGGCCGCGTGATCCCCGCCGACCTCACGCTCGCGCA
>Ga0182742_1000588_pt1 | contig 55012 bp, 48 predicted proteins | sample eDN5th37CBELigMG_FD_128880 | JGI IMG/M metagenome (GOLD analysis project Ga0182742, IMG submission 128880) | Enriched Miracle-Growth compost microbial communities from Emeryville, California, USA - eDNA 5th pass 37_C BE-Lig MG (version 2)... ...
CCTGATAATTATTGTTAGCCATAGAATTAATTTTACACAAAATTATGGACTTGACTGGTCATCGTCTAAGTGAGGGTAAGCAAAGAGGATAATCGTACCCTCAGACAAAGGTCATCGTCAAAGTGGGGCGAAGCAAAGAGGTTAATCATACCCTCACGCAAAGGTCATCGTCTAAGTGAGGGTAAGCAAAGAGGATAATCGTACCCTCACACAAAGTCCATCGTCCAAGTGGGGGTAAGCAAAGAGGATAATCGTACCCTCACGCAAAGGTCATCGTCCAAGTGAGGGTAAGCAAAGGGGATAATCGTACCCTCACGCAAAGGTCATCGTCTAAGTGAGGGTAAGCAAAGAGGTTAATCGTATCATCACACAAAGGTCCGCTACTAAGTGTGGTAAGTAAAATCTTAAATACCTTTAAGCATAATCAAAAAACGAATAAGTGTAAGAAAAGAAAATTTAATAATGAAAGTCAATCCCATCCAACAAAATTATTATTAATAATAGAAACTAAAGCTTCACATAAAAAGACGATCTTCCAAACTGGATTAGTTTGTACCTTTTTGAAAGTATTTTTCTTATTGTCTTTTTGCTTTTAATTACCTGACACCAATCAAATATTGTACTAACCGTAATCTTCATATGAGGAAAAAGATGCTCGAATTCTTCAATACATCTAATAATAGCAGTTTCCTTATCTTCCCATTTGTTGCATTTAGGACATTTTAATTTATGTTGATTCCCAATCTCCATAAACCCATTCCAACACTCTCCACACAAAATCCCTTTTTCTAACTCATCAAAATCATACGCTGGTAGCAATGAGAAAGGGGACTTTTTTATATGTATCGAAAGCAACTTTTTTGCTAACGTATGATGTGTATCATAGATTTTGGACGATTGTGCATTTAAAGAGCGAATAAAACGATTAAGTTGAGGCTGAAATACAATCGGTAGATTTGGTGGAGCTTCGTACAGATAAAATTCTGGATTTATAAAAATGAGGTGGCCTTCGACGGTTAGGTTGGAACCGAGTTGTTGGAGCAATTGTCTAAGTAGAGAGGTACTTCGAGATAGCTGTAGAAGGGGATTTTTGATCTCTTTCCCAGTTGATAAGCTTTTCCATTGGTCTCCTTTTACTATGAAATCACCTTCAAAGTTCTTTACTTCAAATATGTGAATTTTGGGAGGGGAAATAAGTAGTGAATCAATTTGATAATGAGCTCTGTTTGTTTCTAGAAGCAAGTCATTGATGGTGAGGGAGTCAAGTGAAAGACTTTCCATACGCTGGTCAAATATAGTTTCCCCAATGAAGCCTTTTTCGAGCGTAATGATTTGATGCTCGATTTTTTCAGGGACTTTCTTTCTTGCTCGATTAGACTTTAGGAGCTGTAATTCAAGAGGTACGGTACGTTTTTTAATAATCAAACACAACACTTCCTTTCGATAAATCTAAATCTTACCCCTTTATTTTACATTTTGTTTCCTTCTAAAATCAAAACATTTTGTCCATATTTTTCAACAAAAAGCGGTCTAATTTGTATAGAGGGCTCGTATACATAGTAGTACAAACTGCCTTAGGAGGGAAAAGAATGCGTAAAATAACTAAATCTGCAATAGCTGCAACAGTTGTTACTTCTACAGTTCTACTTTCAGGATGCGGCTTATTTGGTGGAGAGGAAGAAGTTAAACAAATGGATCCACCTAAAAACGAAGCGGTGGATGAGACAGTAGCAAAAGGGGATAACTCAGAAACTGATGCTACTGAGGCTACTGACCAAGAGGAAGCTACAACTGAAACAGTAAAACGAGACCTGTATCTGATTGATAATAGTGGTCTTGTAGTACCATATACTGTAGATCTTCCGAAGACAGATGCTGCGGCAAGACAAGTGCTTGAATACCTGGTAGCGGGTGGACCTTTAAATGAAATTCTTCCAGATGGATTTAGAGCGGTTATTCCACAAGATACGGTTGTGGATGTGAAATTGGAGGATGGCACAATTACAGCTGACTTCTCGAAGGAATTTGGCACATATAATCCTGAGGATGAAGCAAAAATCTTACAAGCCATTACTTGGACATTAACCCAATTTGATAATGTCAATAACGTTGTAATTAGCGTAAATGGATATAAATTAGATGAAATGCCTGTTAATAGTACACCAATTCCAACGGATTTAAGTAGAGCGGATGGAATTAACATTGATAACAGCGGTGTAGTAGATATTACAAATAGCCGCCCTGTGACACTCTATTTCTATGTGCAAAATGAAGACGCGGAATATTATGTGCCTGTAACGAAGCGAATTGAAAATACAGGGGATGACAAAGTTTCAGCAGTGGTTAATGCACTAATTGACGGACCAAATTTGTCATCGAATTTAATAAGCGAAATTCATCAAGATGTAAAACTACTAGGTGCGAGATTGGAAGATGGCAAAGTTACTTTAGATTTTAATGAAGCTATCTTTGGTAGCTTTAACGAGAAGATGATCTCTAAGCATGTTATTAACTCTTTAGTATTATCTTTAACGGAGCAGCCTGATGTAAAGAGTGTTGCTATCACGGTAAATGGAAATGAAGATGTTGTTACGGAAGATGGGAAATCCCTAACTGAACCAGTAACACGTCCAGCAAATGTGAATACAGGTAGTTTCTAAAAAGAGTAGGGGTGTGGACTATGTTCACACCTTTTTCCTATGGAAGACGATAGAAAAACAAAATTTTGCTATACTATATAAAGGATAGTAGGTAGGCAGTGTTTAGCCTACTTTTAAGGATGGACAGGGGGTTTTTAGTTTTTGAGAGTTGATGGACGAGTACATAATCAGATAAGGCCGATTCAGTTTGAAGTGAATTATATCAAGCACCCCGAGGGGTCGGTATTAATTACGATTGGGGATACAAAGGTTATTTGTAATGCGAGTATTGATGATAGGGTGCCTCCTTTTATAAGGGGGTCTGGTAAGGGGTGGATTACAGCGGAATATTCTATGCTTCCAAGAGCAACTGAGCAGCGGAATATGAGAGAGTCCACTAAAGGAAAAATCTCTGGACGAACGATGGAAATTCAGCGTTTAATTGGGCGTGCATTAAGATCAGTGGTTAATCTTGAACAGCTCGGTGAAAAAACAATATGGATTGATTGTGACGTTATTCAAGCGGATGGTGGTACAAGGACTGCTTCGATAACGGGTGCTTTTGTAGCGATGGTCCTTGCTGTACATAAAATCTATAAAGATAAAAAAATGGGTGTATTTCCAATCACAGACTATTTAGCAGCTATTTCAGTGGGAATTGATCCTGAAAAAGGGGCAATCCTTGATTTAAATTACATAGAAGACTCGGCTGCAAATGTTGATATGAATGTTGTGATGACAGGAGCGGGGGAGTATGTTGAGCTTCAAGGAACGGGAGAAGAATCCACCTTTTCAAGACAGCAGTTACAAACATTATTAGAATTAGCCGAAATAGGGATTACTGAGTTGATTCAGGCCCAGAGAGCTGCATTAGGAGATTTAGTAGACTTAATTGGAAAGAAGGAGTCTTAACGTGAAGGAAATAATGATTGCTACTAAAAATAAAGGAAAAGTAAAGGAATTTAGGGATTTATTTGCAAGCAAAGGAATAGACGTAAAATCACTGGTCGACTATCCTAATATAGAGGATATAGAAGAAACGGGCACTACATTTGCAGAAAATGCTCAAATAAAAGCAGAAGCTATTACTAAAAAGCTCCACATACCTGTTATAGCAGATGATTCTGGACTTGCTATTGACTATCTTGATGGCAGACCGGGCGTCTATTCAGCAAGATATGCTGGTGAGCATAAAAATGATGTGGATAATCTTAATAAAGTATTAGAAGAATTAAAAGGAGTTCCCGATGAAAAAAGATCGGCTAGATTCCATTGTGCACTAGCTTTGGCAATTCCTGGAGAAAAAACGGAAATTGTAGAGGGGACCTGTGAGGGTGTTATTACAGATAAGCCTGTTGGGGAAAATGGATTCGGCTATGACCCAATCTTTTTTGTGCCTGTTAAGGGCAAAACAATGGCTGAATTATCAAAAGATGAGAAAAACCTTATCAGCCATCGTGGGAATGCACTTAGAAAGCTAGACGAGCTTTTAAAAGATCGTGAGGAGTTTCAAAGATGAAGGTATTAATTTTGAGTGACAGCCATGGATTAACAAAGGAATTACTCGACATTAAGGAGAGGCATAAGAATGATGTTGAGTTTATGTTCCATCTCGGGGATTCTGAGTTGTCATCTCAATCAGAAGAAATGAGTGGATTTTCAGTAGTCAGAGGAAATTGTGATTTTGACTCTAACTATCCGAACGATATGATTGTTCTTTTAAATGGGCTAAAGGTATACTTGACACATGGTCATTTGTATAATGTAAAGATGTCATTAATGAATTTATCCTATCGTGCTAGAGAAGTCGGCGCATCTATTGTTTGCTTCGGACATTCACATATTGCAGGAACTGAATTAATTGATGGTGTTTTATTTATTAATCCAGGTAGTTTCCGATTGCCAAGAATGCGCAAAGAAAGAACATATGTAATAGTAGAGGTTGATAATAATCAAGCTGATGTTGTCTTTTATGATAGTGAAGGAAATATTGTTGAGGAGTTATCAACCAAGGTAAACTTATGATACAATAGCGTAGGGAGTAAAAAAATACTCCCTTTTAAAACTTTTTCTTCAAAATGTGTTGACATCTGATTCCTATCTGACTATAATAAAAAATGTCGCTAATAACTTAGCGGAAAAATTTAAAATGTCCCAGTAGCTCAGCAGGATAGAGCAACGGCCTTCAAGAAAATAGGAGCCTCTATAAGGAAAGAAGAACTTATAGAGTGGACGACACTATATCGGTGAAGCCTTAACAGTTTTTAGCTGATGGTAATACCGAGGAAACTTATGTCTTGCATTAGACTGAGGAGATTCGAATGATCATGTAAATTGATGGTAGAAACTCCAAAGAATAATCTTCAAGTGATTATCATGAGGTTCCGTAGAGACTACACGTGTCGCACCTGAAATGGTGAAGATATAGTCCAGACTACAAACAACTATTGTTGGTGGCGAAAGTCATAGTGGTAAGCTAAGCCGTCGGTCGGGAGTTCGAATCTCTCCTGGGACGCTAATAGGTAAAATTGGATACGATAAGATATCCGGAAAACACGTTAAATCGTTGATATTTCAAGCGATTAGCGTGTTTTTTATTTTTCTAGAAATACGATAGAAAAAGGTGAGTTATCAAACCGTTTAACACATTTTTTACGCAAGAATAAACCCAAAATTACATGAAAGTATATATTAAGGTTTAATTAGGTGGCATAACCATTCAGATTTTAAACCTCCTCCGTTTTTTTAAGTGATATCCCCAGGACCTATTGATGTACGGTTCAATAAGAAAGTTAACAAAAAAGTGGTTAATCCTTCTTAGAACAACGCACCTTTTCGTATGCACAAATATGCTTAGTTCCGCCTACAAATACAACAAACACATTAAGTAGACCAAAGCTTGTAAACACTTTAGGAAACTTTTACCGAAAAATCTTTTAATCTTTCAGATCATTATTCAACTTTTTCTAGTTTAAGATAACATTTTTTACGAATTGTTACACCTACACTGATTTTTTGTAAAAAATTGGCTTTTATAAAATATACCTATTTAACTGAACCTATAGGTGTTAAGGGAAATCAGAATATGTGGAGGTAAAGTAATGACAGTTAAGAGTCAGGTTAAACAAACGTTAGCAGGTCTGAAAAGTGCACAAGCAAGCCTTGAACAATTTTCACTTCAAACCCAAAATCAACAAGCAAAACAACTATATCAAAATGCTGCCCAACAAACCCAAATGATAGTGGATAGTCTAAACCCGCGTTTGCAGGAATTGGACGCGGAAGAACCACAATATCAACAAGAATAAATAAGCTCAAAAAATCGGGCTTGAATTTTAAAACCATATTTCTTTCAAGGTTGGTTAAACATACCAACCTTTCTCCAGTTATTACGCTCTATGGATGGGGTTGATAGATATGAAAATGAAAAAGTCTTTCTTTCAATATAGTGTTTTATTATTTCTAACTATAGGATTATTAGCTGGATGTAAGGAGGATATGGATTCTATCAAAAGCCAAGGCACGTCTATAACCAAAATCAGTGCGAAAACGGCGACGAATCAATCCGTGGCTAACCAAGCAGAGGAGCTATTGATCAAAAGGGATGATATTACCGGGGTTAGAGGAGTTAACAAGGATAAAGAACTTCTAATTGCTATAAAGGTACCACAAAAGGACAGGTTTCAACTATCTACAATCGAAAAGGAAGTTAAAAAAGAGTTAAAAAAGCAATATCCAGAACACAATATCCAAGTATCAACTGATCAAAAAATATTTCTGGAATTGGATAAATTGGAGAAAAAGCTTGAGAAAAGCAAAGTTGGGGAAAAAGAACTAAAAAAAGAATTAGATAATATTAAAAGTCTTATGAAAGAAGAAGCATGAGCTGTAAAGTGAGGAATAGCATATGTCGAAAAGTAAGAAGAAAAAATTAACCCCAGTTCAACAAGAATATAAAGCTCTTCAACAACAGAGGGAGACAAAACGACCCTTGTTTAAAAATTGTATTAAAGCATTTCTAACAGGTGGCATCATATGTTTGATTGGACAGGCGATTCAGACCTTTTACATATACTTTTTCGATTTTACAGAACAAACAGCTGGAAATCCAACAGTTGCTACCTTAATTTTTATTTCTATGTTATTTACAGGATTTGGGGTTTATGATCGAATTGCCCAATTTGGAGGTGCCGGTTCCGCCGTTCCAGTGACAGGGTTTGGAAATGCTGTTATCTCTGCAGCGATTGAACATCGTACAGAGGGATTTGTTTTAGGGGTTGGTGGCAATATGTTTAAGTTGGCAGGTTCAGTTATTCTTTTTGGTGTTTTTTCTGCCTTTATTATTGCCACCATTAAGACCATTCTGATCACGTGGGGGGGATTGTAATGCTGATTGGTCATCGGACATGGATATTCAATCAAAAGCCAGTGATTATTTCAACCGGTACAGTAGTTGGACCATTTGAAGCAAAAGGCAAAATTCCACAAGATTTTGACTTAATTCATGGTGAAATTTGGCTAAATCAAGATTCGTTTGAGAAGGCACATCAAGTCATGTTAGAGGAAGCTTGTCAAAAGGCAATCGAAAAAGCCAATCTGCAAAAGGAACAGATACAGTTTTTCCTTGGCGGAGATCTTATCAATCAAATCACTCCTACAAGCTTTGCAACTAGAACACTAGGTAGTCCATATCTAGGATTGTTTGGAGCTTGTTCAACCTCAATGGAAGGATTGGCCCTATCGGCATTTCTTGTTAATTATAACGGAGCAAAATATATTTTAACCGGTGCGTCTAGCCATAATGCAGCTGTTGAAAAGCAATTTCGCTATCCAACAGAGTATGGTGGCCAAAAACCACCAACTGCACAATGGACGGTTACAGGTGCTGGTGTGGCCATACTAAGTTCTACAGGCAAAGGCCCACGAGTAACATCAGCCACCATTGGTAGAATTGTTGATATGGGGTTGACTGACCCATTTAATATGGGCGGTGCAATGGCACCTGCTGCTGTCGATACAATTGAGGCTCATTTAAAGGAACGAAACATCGATCCATCATATTATGATTTAATCGTGACGGGGGATCTTGGTCATATAGGTCGAGAGGTATCTCTTGATTTGTTTAAAAAACATGGTACCCCAATTAAGGAAGAAAACTATCATGATTGTGGACTAATCATCTATCGAGAAGGGCAACCCGTCCTTGCGGGTGCCAGTGGCGCAGGGTGTTCCGCTACAGTCGTTTACGGCCATATTTTAAATCGGATGAAAAAAGGGGAATTGAATCGGGTCCTTGTTGTTGCAACAGGTGCCTTACTTTCTCCGCTTACCTTTCAGCAAAATGAATCGATTCCTTGTATTGCACATGCAGTATCAATTGAAAATGGAAGTGAAGAGAAGTCATGATATTCTTTTGGGCGTTTGTCATAGGTGGATTCATTTGTGTGATTGGTCAAATTATGTTTGATGTTTTTAAACTAACCCCTGCACATACATTATGTACATTTGTAGTACTTGGTGCACTATTAGATGCGTTTGGTTTATACGAACCATTTATCGACTTTGCAGGTGCTGGAGCAACTGTTCCGATTACCAGTTTTGGAAATTCCCTTGTACATGGAGCGATGGCAGAGGCGGAAAAGCATGGACTGGTTGGCGTGGTAACTGGGATGTTTGAAGTGACAAGTGCAGGCATATCGGCTGCCATCATTTTCGGGATGATTGGAGCATTATTTTTTAAACCTAAAGGATAAGGAGGATGTAGGGTGACAGTAGGCTCTCAGGTGAAACAGTGTCTTTCTAGTATAAAAAGTATTGAAGCTTTGTTTTCAAGCTTGGCATTGCGTACACAAGACACAGAAGCGAAACGAACTTTTCATGAAACCATGTTGATCATGGATGAAATAAAGAATGATCTAAAAAAACGTGTTGGCGAAATTGAGCGGGAGGAATATCAATATAAAGGTTTTTAAATTTTTTTCAAGGAGTTATTAACATGCCAGATTGGTTAAGTATTGCAGTACGTTCACTAGTCCTACTTATTGTATTGTTTTTATTAACGAAATGGTTAGGGAAAAAGCAAATTTCTCAGTTATCCTTTTTTGAATATATTAATGGAATAACAATAGGCAGTATTGCTGCGGAGGTTGCCACAGGTCTGGATAAACAAATTAGTCACGGCTTAATAGGTATGGGTGTCTGGTTTGCTGTTCCATTTGTTATGGGTTTCATTTCATTAAAAAGCAAAACCGTACGAGACTTTGCTGAAGGAAAAGGAACCATTTTTATTCAGGATGGAAAGGTAATGGAGGATAATTTAAAAAAAGAAAAATTTACGATTGATGAATTATTAGCAAAACTACGAAATAAGGATGTATTTCAGGTAGCGGATGTTGAGTTTGCAGTATTGGAGACAGATGGAAGCTTAAGCGTATTATTAAAAAAGGAAAATCAACCAATAACTGCGAAAGTTCTAAATCTCGCAGTAGCTCCGATAAAAGAATCGCAAACAGTTATAATGGATGGAGAAATTATGCATGAACCATTGTCCTCATCAGGACATAGTCAGAATTGGCTTGAAACGGAGCTAGATAAAATAGGTGTCAGCATTGAAAATGTATTCATCGGGCAAGTCGATACACATGGACAACTGACAGTCGATCTATATGATGATAAAATCAAGGTCCCATCCCCACAAGAAAAACCATTACTTCTTGCATCGATAAAGAAATGTCAGGCGGATTTGGAATTATTTTCTTTACAAACAAATAACCAATCGGCAAAAGAAATGTATCAAAAAAATAGTGAGAAACTCCAGGAGGCACTTGAAAAAGTGACACCGTTTTTAAGCAATTAAAAGGGACACGGGGATAGGTTTCGCATTCTACCATTTTATGCAGAAAGGACTTTGAAAATAATAAATTTGACTTACATCAATTCTATGCCTTCTCTTTGGTCCAAAAAATGAAGCCTCCATGCCAAATGTACGAAAATATTAATGGAAATAGCTTATTTCTATCTAAAAAGTGACTAAAAATTGCAAAGTCCTTCATATGTATATAACTGATTATTAACAAAGTTATGTATCGCATGTACAGCAGCAGGTTAGGAGACCTCTCTAAATTCCGATATACTGTTGACCTTGATAAACAAATAAACAAGAAATTGATATTTATTGTGTATATTTTCCCGACACCGATGAATGTTACTACTTGGACCCAAAGTTCTGCAATAAATCGTTAACTATAAGAGTAAAACATCCTAAGAATAATCAGGAAAAGAATGTTCACTTTGTTAAGGATTTTCGTAACCTCCCTTAGGCTAATTACCTAGCATAGCCATTTTACATACTTAATCACAAACACTTCTTTTCATGTAAATGAATTGAAGTGTTTTTTTATTTGTCCAATGGACTCATCTACAAACAAAAATTTTAGTATTACGTGCGATCAGATATTAAAGATTGACCTTGAAAGATTCCTACCTATATCGCATCCGAATCAATCATTTTCAGTCACGAAAATTTCAACAAAATCTTTCAATTCTAAAAACCGCGTCACTTCTGAGTTGTAAGCGGATTCAGATAGTTTATCAAATCAAAATAATCTAACAATTCTTTAAAATGGTGTTGACTCCGATAAAAAATGGGCGTAATATAGGCTCTAATATCAAATATTTTCTAGCAAAAAGAAAATGAATAAGCAAATTATCAACTTAGAAAAGTCCTATCATAACTAACCCATCCTTTTACTAAAAAGGTGGAAGGTCATGGATTTGGATTATTTTTTGAACCTAAGTTTTCAATCATGTAAAGCGTTTATGTTTTTAGGTATTAAAGAAATACCTGTGGCATAAAGCTAATAAAAATGTAATTTAAAAATATTGAATATTCATAAACGTTGAAGAGGATAAGTAGTCTAACGTAAAGATATCAACAGAGAGCCGGTAATGCTGGAAGCCGGTGTTATCCCGTTGGATGAACTCACCTCAGAGTGTTAGCTTGAAACATTTGTAGTAGAGTTAACCGGGTGTTTGGTAACAGCTCACCCGTTATCAAAATGAACAACAAAAGTTGTTCCTGAGGTGGTCTTTTTTTGATCGCGAACAAGGGTGGTACCGTGAAAAGTGATAAATGCCTTTTCACCCCTTCGACCAAGAAATTGGTCTAGTGGGTGGATTGGCATTTTATTTTTTTAACATAATTAAGACCCGGTCTTAATTATGTTAAAAGCCTCTGGGAGGATGTCACGATTTTTCAAAGGGAATTTTTAGAGCAGTAAGATTCAAAGACAAAGTGCGCCACATCATGTGGCAACGTCTTTATGACCCACTTCCTGTGGGCCTAAAATCTGGCGATAATATGCCAAGGCATATTTGATTAAGAAAATTTAATTACTATAAGGAAGGGATGTAAGAAAAAATGGGCGTAAATGCAAAAGTGGAAGAAAAAACTAAAGCTTCTACAAAAATGAATGGTTCCCAAATGCTAATCGAAGCATTGAAACGGGAAAACGTAGAAGTCATTTTTGGATATCCTGGCGGTGCTGTACTAAACATTTATGATAGTTTATATGATTCAGGAATTTTTCATGTATTAACCAGACATGAACAAGGTGGTATACATGCAGCTGAAGGGTATGCGAGAATTTCAGGAAAACCAGGTGTCGTCATTGCAACTTCTGGACCGGGTGCAACAAATATTGTGACGGGATTAGCAGACGCGATGATTGATTCAATTCCACTTGTTGTATTTACAGGTCAGGTTGCTTCATCAGTCATTGGTTCAGATGCATTCCAGGAAGCAGATGTTCTTGGAATCACGATGCCAATTACAAAACATAGCTACCAGGTAAGGGAAGTAAAGGACTTACCAAAAATAATTAAAGAAGCATTTTATATTGCTACTTCTGGAAGACCAGGTCCTGTATTAATTGATATTCCAAAAGACATGACAGCAAATGAAGCGGTATTTGATTATGATCAAGAAATTCAGTTGCCAGGTTATCAGCCGACAATTCACCCAAATCATCTGCAAATTCGTAAGCTAGTTGAAGCAGTTAGTCAAGCGAAAAAACCGGTCATTCTTGCTGGTGCTGGGGTTATACATGCAAAAGCTGCAAACGAATTAAGAGAATATGTTGAACAACAAAATATTCCTTTAGCACATACACTTTTAGGTTTAGGTGGATTCCCAGCTGATCATCCATTATATCTAGGCATGGCAGGAATGCATGGAACATACTCAGCGAATATGGCTTTACATGAATGTGATCTATTAATCAGTATTGGAGCAAGATTCGATGACCGGGTAACTGGAAACCTGGAACACTTTGCTCCAAATGCAATAGTAGCACATATTGATATTGATCCTGCTGAGATTGGGAAAAACGTACCTACTAAGATTCCAGTGGTAGGGGATGCAAAAGAGGTTCTTAAAGCTCTAGTTCACCAAGATGGTAAACCTGGAGATTCCCGAGAATGGAGAGAAAAACTAGCTGGATGGAAAGAAGAATATCCACTTGTTTATAAACCATCAGAAGATGAATTAAAACCACAAAAATTAATAGAACTTATCTATAAATATACAGATGGGGAAGCAATTGTTACAACTGACGTTGGCCAGCATCAAATGTGGGCTGCCCAATACTATCAGTTTACAAAACCAAATCGTTGGGTAACATCAGGCGGACTTGGAACAATGGGCTTTGGCTTACCATCTAGTATCGGAGCACAGTTAGCTGAAAGGTCATCAACTGTGGTTGCCATCCTAGGAGACGGTGGATTCCAAATGACTTCCCAAGAACTTTCAGTCATTCATGAATTAAACCTACCAATCAAAATCATCATTCTTAACAACAAAGCTTTGGGAATGGTTAGACAATGGCAACAACTTTTCTATAAAGAGAGATACTCACATTCTCTGATTCCTAATCAGCCAGATTTTATGAAACTAGCTGATGCATATGGAATTAAAGGTTTGAGAGCTACAAATGAACAAGAAGCAGAGCAAGTGTTAAAAGAAGCTATCGAATACGCTGGACCGGTCCTTATGGACTTTAATGTGACGCCTTTCGAAAATGTATACCCAATGGTAGCCACAGGAAAGGGTCATCATGAAATGGTAGGTGTTAAACTGTGAAAAGAATCATCACATTACTAGTAAATAACCGCGCTGGTGTACTTAACCGAATCACTGGCCTGTTAACTAAACGTCATTACAATATTGAGAGTATTACAGTGGGACATTCCGAAACAGAGGGACTCTCACGAATGACATTTGTAATACATCTCGATGAAGAAACCGTTGTTGAACAAATCACAAAACAGCTAAATAAACAAATTGATGTTATAAAGGTCGTGGATATTACGAATCAAGCCATTGTGGCTAGGGAGCTTGCTCTCATTAAAGTAGCATCCAGTCCATCAAATAGAAATGAGATTTATAGCTTAATAGATCCTTTCCGGGCATCGATTATTGATGTAAGTAAGGAAAGCCTGGTTATCCAAGTTACAGGTGAATCAGAAAAAGTCGAAGCTTTAATTAACCTCTTAAAGCCATACGGAATTAAAGAAGTAGCCCGTACAGGCACAACTGCTTTCACAAGGGGTAACCAAAAGACAGCTTCAAATCCAAAGAATATTTCTATTGTTTAAATACGTTTCATCAACTAAAGGGTTTAATCACATTAACATACAAAACTTAATTCTAATAAGGGAGAGATTTTAAAATGACAAAGGTATATTATAACGGAGATGTAAATGATTCAGTTTTACAAAATAAGAAGGTTGCTATCATTGGTTACGGTTCACAAGGACACGCACATGCACTGAACTTACGTGAAAGTGGCGTGGATGTAATTATTGGTCTACGTCAAGGAAAATCTTTTGAACAAGCAAAAAATGATGGACTACAAGTTTATTCAGTTCGAGAAGCTGCTGAGCAAGCGGATGTAATTATGGTATTACTACCAGATGAAAATCAACCAAAGGTATATAAAGAAGAAATCGAACCAGGATTAGAGCCAGGAAATGCATTAGTATTTGCTCATGGTTTTAACATTCACTTTAGCCAAATCGTACCACCAAACTTCGTAGATGTTTTCCTAGTAGCTCCAAAAGGCCCGGGACATTTAGTACGTCGTACATTCACTGAAGGTGCAGGGGTTCCAGCATTAATTGCGGTTGAACAAGACGTAACTGGAAATGCAAAAGAGGTTGCACTAGCATATGCGAAAGGAATTGGAGCGGCTAGAGCGGGTGTTCTTGAAACGACATTTAAAGAAGAAACTGAAACAGATCTATTTGGTGAACAGGCGGTATTATGTGGTGGTACCACTGCATTAGTTAAAGCAGGATTCGAAACATTAGTAGAAGCTGGATACCAACCAGAAGTTGCTTACTTTGAGTGTCTACATGAATTAAAACTAATCGTTGATTTAATGTACGAAGAAGGTTTAGCTGGAATGAGATATTCAATCTCTGACACAGCTCAGTGGGGCGATTTCGTAACTGGACCACGTATTGTAAATGACAGTGTGAAAGCTGAAATGAAGGAAGTATTAAAGGATATTCAAACAGGTAAGTTTGCAAAAGGTTGGATTCTTGAAAATCAGGCGAATCGTCCAGAATTTAACGCAATTAACAAAATTGAAGCTGAACATCAAATTGAAGTAGTTGGTAAGAAGCTTCGTGCAATGATGCCATTCGTCAAACAAAGACAAGTGAAAGAAGTGGTGGGTGCCCGTGCGGAAAATTAATATTTTTGACACTACATTAAGAGATGGAGAACAGTCTGCTGGAGTAAACTTAAACCTACATGAAAAACTTGAAATTGCTAAGCAACTGGAACGACTCAATGTGGATGTTATGGAGGCCGGATTTCCAGCTGCCTCTGAAGGTGATTTCCAGTCAGTTAAACAAATTGCTGATATCATCAAAAATGTTTCCGTAACAGGACTTGCACGTGCTGTACAAAGTGATATTGATGCAGCATGGGGAGCATTGAAGGGAGGAGCGGAGCCTCGTCTCCACACCTTCCTTGCAACTTCCCCAATTCATAGAAAATATAAGCTTAAGCAGACAAAAGAACAAGTAATTCAAACAGCTGTGGATAGTGTTAAATATGCTTCTCAATTCTTCCCAATTATCCAATGGTCTGCGGAAGATGCGAGCAGAACAGAATTAGACTTCTTAGCAAAAATCATCAAAGAAGTAATAGATGCTGGAGCAAATGTGATTAATCTACCGGATACAGTTGGGTATGGTACTCCAGAAGAATACGGCAAAATGTTTACCTATGTACTAGAAAACGTACCGAATATAGATAAAGTTATTTTATCAACTCACTGTCATGATGATCTTGGAATGGCAGTTTCCAATTCATTATCAGCTATTGAACATGGTGTGTTACAAGTAGAAGGAACCATAAATGGAATTGGGGAAAGGGCAGGTAATGCCTCATTAGAAGAGGTTGCAGTTGCACTCCATATTCGTCAGGACTTCTACCAAGCACATACTCGATTAAAGTTGGATGAAATCAAGCGTACAAGTGATTTAGTTAGTAAATTAACAGGTATGATTGTTCCTCCAAACAAAGCTGTTATTGGTAGAAATGCTTATGCACACGAATCAGGTATTCACCAAGATGGTGTGTTAAAGGAAAAAACGACCTATGAAATTATCACTCCAGAGTTAGTAGGGGTGAAATCAAATTCAATGGTGCTAGGAAAGCATTCAGGTAGACACGCATTTCGTAATCGTATTTTAGAATTAGGCTACACATTAGATGACCAAGAAATTAATCGCGTATTTAAGCTATTTAAAGATTTAGCAGATAAAAAGAAAGAAATTACTGATGATGATTTAGTTACATTATTAGTAAATGAAAAGGTAGCAAACGTGGAGGATACGTATCAATTAACCTCTATGCAGGTTCAATACGGTACAAACCAAATCCCTACTGCAACCATCACCTTAACAGATCGTGAAGGTAACCAAATCCAAGAGGCTGCTACAGGATCAGGAAGTGTTGAAGCACTTTACAATACACTCGAACGCTGCTTCGGTATTTCAATAACATTAGATGATTACCGAATCCAATCTGTTGGCGCAGGGCGTGACGCACTTGCAGAGGTATTTGTAAAAGTAAAACATGAGAATGTTGAAAGCAGTGGAAGAGGCTCTGCACAAGACGTGTTAGAAGCTTCTGCAAGAGCATATGTTAATGCAGTAAATAGACTTATAACAGTTGAAAAGAATAAGAAGCTACTTGAAAAAGTTGGAGTTTAAACTTTTAAATTTACTATTTTCAGTGTAGATAAGATAAAAGAGGAGGAGTCAATATGAAGAAGAGTATTGCCGTACTTCGTGGAGATGGCGTTGGCAAAGAAGTGACTAAAGGGGCAATCGAAGTGTTGAAGGCTGTCGCCGGACAATACAATCATGAGTTTACATTTCAACACGCTTTAATAGGTGGTTCAGCAATAGACGCTGAAGGCACTCCTCTTCCGGCGGAAACACTGGAAGTATGTAAACAAAGTGATGCAGTAATGCTAGGGGCTGTAGGGGGTCCGAAGTGGGATTCTAACCCTCCACACTTACGTCCTGAAAAAGGATTATTACAAATTCGAAAAGCCTTAAACTTGTATGCGAATGTAAGACCGGTAACTTGTTTTAATAGCTTACTAGACGCTTCTCCACTTAAACAAGAAGTGATTGAAAATGCGGATTTCGTAATTGTCAGAGAGCTTACTGGTGGTCTTTACTTTGGAAAGCCAAGTGGTAGAAAGATTGAAGATGGCGAAGAAGCAGCTGTTGATACTCTTTCCTACAAACGCTCTGAAATGAAAAGAATCATTGAAAAAGCATTTGAAATGGCTATGACAAGAAGGAAGAAAGTGACATCTGTAGACAAAGCTAATGTCTTGGAATCTAGCAGAATGTGGCGCGAGGTTGCTGAAGAAGTAGCTACTTCTTATCCAGAGGTTACATTAGAGCATATGCTAGTGGATAACGCGGCAATGCAACTAATCCGAAACCCTAGGCAATTTGATGTAGTCGTTACTGAGAATATGTTTGGAGATATTTTAAGTGATGAAGCATCCATGTTAACAGGATCACTTGGCATGCTTCCTTCAGCAAGTTTATCGACGGATGGACCGAGTCTATTTGAACCAATCCATGGTTCTGCACCAGATATCGCTGGAAAGGATATTGCAAATCCAATTGCAACCATATTATCTGCAGCTATGCTTTTACGCTTATCTTTTGGATTAGAAGAAGAGGCAAAAGCTATTGAAAAAGCCGTGGATGATGTATTAGCTGCTGGTTATCGTACTGCAGATGTTGTTCAACCACAAGGAAATGCAATTTCAACAACAGAAATGGTAGAAAAAATTAAAGAGGCCTTAGTTGAGGACGGGGCGATTTCAAATATTATGTCTTGCTATGCATAGATTTATAAATTGCAAAGCTAGACCTGCTGATAGCTCGGTATATACCGAGCTTATCTTTTCAAAAAAAGTGAAAAAGGAGGATGAAGATACTAATGGCACCGAAAACGATTATAGAAAAAATATGGGATCAGCACGTTATCAATCATGAAGAGGGGAAACCAAACCTATTATACATTGACCTACATCTTGTCCATGAAGTAACTTCTCCGCAAGCTTTTGAAGGTTTACGTATAAAAAATAGAAAAGTCAGAAGACCTGATTTAACATTTGCGACAATGGACCACAACGTACCTACTACAAGTGATCGCTTCCAAACAAAGGATGAGATAGCTGCTAAACAAATGAGTGCATTGGAGAAAAACTGTAAGGAATTTAACGTACCATTAGCAGATCTACACAGCCCAGAACAGGGAATTGTTCACGTTATTGGACCTGAGCTTGGATTAACACAACCAGGAAAAACAATTGTATGTGGGGATAGCCATACATCTACACATGGAGCATTTGGAGCATTAGCGTTTGGAATTGGGACAAGTGAAGTCGAACATGTTCTTGCAACCCAGACATTATGGCAACAAAAACCTAAAACCATGCAGGTAAATGTAGTTGGAACATTATCACCTGGCGTCTATGCGAAGGACGTTATTTTATCGATTATCCGTAAGTTTGGGATTGATTTCGGAACAGGACATGTAATCGAATATACAGGAGAAGCAATTCGAAACATGTCAATGGAAGAAAGAATGACCATTTGTAATATGTCAATTGAAGGTGGAGCGAAAGCTGGCTTAATAAGCCCAGATGAAACAACATTCTCCTATTTAAAGGGAAGAAAGCATAGCCCTTCAGGTGCAGATTTTGATGCAGCTGTTGAAAGATGGAGAGCTCTTGCAACTGATGAGGGTGCTACTTTCGATGAAATTCTAGAAATTCATGCAGATGAAATCTTACCTACTGTTACATGGGGTACTAACCCATCTATGAGTATAACTATTGAGGATACAGTTCCATATCCAGAGGATTTTGATAAAGAAGTTGACAAGAAGTCTGCTCAGCGTGCTTATGAATATATGGAGCTTGCTCCTGGAACGCCGATTAATGAAGTAGAAATTCAACATGTATTTATTGGATCATGTACAAATTCACGAATTGGTGACTTACGCGAAGCGGCTGAAATTATCCGTGGTCAAAAGATATCTCCTAATGTACGGGCTTTAGTCGTTCCAGGATCTCAACAAGTGAAACAACAAGCGGAAAAAGAAGGTCTTGCTGATGTATTCCGTGACGCTGGCTTTGAATGGCGTGATGCTGGATGCAGCATGTGCTTAAGTATGAACCCAGACGTAGTTCCTGCTGGTGAAAGATGTGCTTCAACTTCAAACCGTAACTTCGAGGGACGACAAGGTAAGGGTGCACGTACACACTTAGTAAGTCCAGCAATGGCAGCTGCTGCAGCTATTTATGGGAAATTCGTAGATGTTCGTAAAATTCAAAAGGTAACAGCTTGGGAGGAGGCATAATTATGGAACCATTTATCACACATCAAGGTAAAGTTGCAGGAATGGATCGAAACAATGTGGATACCGACCAAATCATTCCGAAGCAATTTTTGAAAAGTATCGAAAGAACTGGGTTTGGAAAATATGCCTTTTTTGATTGGCGCTTCGAAGCTGACGGAAGCCCGAATCCAGATTTTGAATTAAATCGAAAAGAAAATGAGGGTGCGACGATTCTTGTTGTAAATGAAAACTTTGGTTGTGGTTCTTCTCGTGAGCATGCTCCATGGGCATTACAAGACTATGGATTTAAGGCAATCCTAGCTCCATCATTTGCAGATATTTTCTATAATAACTGCTTGAAGAATGGTATTTTGCCTATTGTATTAGAAAAAAGCGTGATCGAGTATCTTCTAAAAGAAGCGAATGCTGCTGACTATCAATGCACTATCTCATTAGAGGAACAAACAATAGTTGATTCAAAAGGCTTCAAAACAGAATTTTCAATTGATGCATACTGGAAGGAAATGTTGATCAATGGTTGGGATGAGATTGACAAGACTCTTTCCTATGAACAACAAATTGAAGAGTACGAAGTTAAAACTGCGAACTAATAAATCTAGACAAAGTCCATCAGACTTTGTCTTTTTTTGTATCCTATCATGGTATCACTATTGTTTTCTCTTTTTTTCATTGGTACACTAATAACTCAAGTAGAAAACGAGTTTGGGGTTGGAAAAACTCTATGGAAAAAAAGTTTAATGGTAAGAAGCAGGATAAAGTTGTTCCCTTTCCTCATCTAAAGGAAAGATTAATGGAAAAAGGTCTTGATGCATTAACCAATAAGCAATTTAAAGAAGCTTTAACTTTATTAATACAAGCTCAGGAACTTGAAGAGGGCAATCATGAAATAGAGCTTGGAATTGTCATCTGTCTTTTTGAACTAGGAGAATTAGAGCAAGCAAAAGAAAATTGTTTAGTTATGATGAAAGAAGATGTTGGGGACTATTTTCATGTCCTTCAAATCTACTTAACCATTCTCATTCAACTCGGACAATATAATGAAGTAAAAACAACAATTGAGGCTGTGCTTGATGAAGATTCAGTTCCTCCCGAGTATTTAGACAATCTGTCCCAGCTCTTAGAACTGAGTAAAAGAATGCTTTATTCTGATGAGGTGGAAAGAGAAGCTGAGAACACGAATCAGGATGTTATGGAACATCTACAACATGTTTTATATAATGAAGAATTTATCGGGAATCAAATAGCTGCCATACAATCCATGAAGGAACTCAATGTACGGAAATACTTAGATATGCTGGTTCCATTTTTAGCTAATCCTAAAAAACATCCTGTTGTAAAAACGATGATATTGCAGTTGCTTGCAATGAATCAGGTGGATCGTGAGACAGAGGTTGAGAAGCTTGGGGAGACCCTTAAAGTTATCCCTTCAAAGTTAATTGATCCATCCATGTCACCTTTTGCAATTCAGGTTTTATCGATCTTGGAGGAACAATTGCAAAATGAGAATCCGACTCTATATGAAACAGCAAAAGAGATTTGGCTTCAGCATCTTTTTGTGATTTTTCCTTTTACATTAGATGATGAGAATCCAGCAACGTATGCTGCTGCTCTTCATTTATATAGTGCTGAACTTCACGGAATGGAGATTGAGAATCGAACACTTGAGCAAATCTATGGGATAAGTTTGTTTGAACTAAAACATGCTCTAGATATGCTAGAAAAGGTAGAGCGTTTTTCGTATATCGAATAAAAAATGGTAATCGAAGATATTATAATTTTGATTAGTTGGTTAAACTTTCTAACAATATAAAAATATTCTATATGTTGAAAGGTGACTATTCTATGTTATAATGTAATGGTTGTAAAATGCTAGTTTACCGACATATGGTAATAGTTATGAAATTTACATATCGGAAAAAATAGTTAGTAAATAGATAGTTGGAGGGAAAGAATTATGTCCGCAAAGTTTGAAAAATTAGAAGGAAACCAAGGTGTCTTAACAGTAGAGGTTGACGCAGAAACATTTAACCAAGGACTTGACGAAGCTTTCAAAAAGGTAGTAAAGCAAGTTAACGTACCTGGGTTCCGTAAAGGTAAAATGCCTCGTGGAATGTTCGAAAAGCGTTTTGGTGTTGAATCACTTTACCAAGATGCATTAGATATTATTCTTCCAGATGCATATGAAAATGCAATCAAAGAAACTGGTATTGAGCCAGTTGATCGTCCAGAAGTTGACGTTGAACAAATCGAAAAAGGTAAAAACCTTATTTTCACTGCTAAAGTAACTGTTAAGCCAGAAGTTAAACTTGGTGACTACAAAGGTCTAGAAGTTGAAAAGCTTGAAGAAACTGTTACAGATGAAGAAGTTGATGCAGAAATCAAACAATTACAAGAGCGCAATGCAGAACTTGTTGTTAAAGAAGAAGGTACTGTAGAAAATGGCGACACTGTTGTAATTGATTTCGAAGGTTTCGTTGATGGAGAAGCATTCGAAGGTGGAAAAGCTGAGAACTATTCATTAGAAATTGGTTCTGGTTCATTCATTCCTGGATTCGAAGAACAATTAGTTGGTATTGCTACAGGTGAAGAAAAAGACGTTGAAGTTAGTTTCCCTGAAGAATACCATGCTGAAAACCTAGCAGGTAAGCCAGCAACTTTTAAAGTGAAAGTTCACGAAATCAAAGCAAAAGAACTTCCAGAGCTTGATGATGAGTTTGCAAAAGATGTAGACGATGAAGTTGAAACATTAGATGAATTAAAAGCTAAAACTAGAACTCGTTTAGAAGAGACTAAGAAGCGTGACGCTGAAAATAGCCTTAAAGATACATTAATCGAAAAAGCATCAGAAAATGCTGAAATCGATATTCCAGAGGCAATGGTTAATACTGAATTAGACCGCATGCTACGTGAATTTGAACAACGTTTACAAATGCAAGGCATGAACCTTGACCTATACTTCCAATTCTCTGGTCAAGACGAAAATGCTTTACGTGAACAAATGAAAGAAGATGCTGGCAAGCGCGTTCGTGTTAACTTAACTTTAGAAGCGATCGCAAAAGCTGAAAACATTGAAGTGACTGAAGAGGAAATCAATGCAGAGTTAGAAAATATGGCAACAATGTATGGCGTTTCTGCTGATGAGATTAAGTCAATGCTTGGTGGCTTAGATGGAATTACAGAAGATTTAAAAATTAGAAAAGCAATCGATTTTCTTGTAGAAAATAGCAAAAGTGTTGCATAATAATAAATAAGGGAATATCAAGGCGCGATATGATCGTGCCTTGTTTTATACCCAAAACTAAAAAGTTGTACATATAATAAGCATTTTGTAGTAGTTTTAATCTAAAGAAAAAGGGAACACTGAAAAAGGAGGGGCGAAGTCAGCACATATTTCACTAGTTGTTTTTTAAGACCACACATAACTTACATAATGAGCGCGAGAGTTATTATTACCATTCTGAAGAAGAAATATGGTACAATGTGCATTACATAATTAGATAATGGAACTGACGGTAATGGCCAAAGTTCAAACAAGATTGCCTATGTAATAGGTGTACGAGAAGCGAGAAGATCGAGGAAACAATTGAGGAAGCACCGGTGCGTATTTAAATGTACGTGAGGATGCTGACGACTAGAGGTGACGATGAGATTCGACGCTTATCGAAGCCGTAGGGGCTTAGTGTAGAGAGAAAGAAACAAATAAGGGGTGACATGATGTTTAAATTTAATGATGAAAAAGGGCAACTTAAGTGTTCTTTTTGCGGGAAAACCCAAGATCAAGTTCGAAAGTTAGTTGCAGGTCCTGGCGTTTATATATGCGATGAATGTATTGAATTATGTACTGAAATCGTTGAAGAGGAACTAGGTACAGAGGAAGAAGTTGAATTTAAAGATGTACCTAAACCAAAAGAAATAAGAGAAATCCTAGATGAATATGTGATAGGTCAAGATGCAGCGAAAAAGTCATTAGCTGTCGCTGTATATAACCACTATAAGCGTATTAATTCAAACAGTAAAATTGATGATGTTGAATTATCAAAAAGTAATATCTGTATGATTGGGCCAACTGGTAGTGGTAAAACATTATTAGCGCAAACTTTGGCTCGTATTTTAAATGTACCATTTGCGATTGCGGATGCTACTTCATTGACAGAAGCTGGATATGTTGGAGAAGACGTAGAGAATATTCTATTAAAACTTATTCAAGCAGCTGATTATGATGTGGAGAAAGCTGAAAAGGGAATCATTTATATCGATGAAATTGATAAGGTTGCACGTAAATCCGAAAATCCATCAATTACTCGTGACGTTTCGGGTGAAGGTGTACAGCAAGCATTATTGAAAATTCTTGAAGGCACAGTGGCAAGTGTACCTCCACAAGGTGGAAGGAAGCACCCTCATCAAGAATTTATTCAAATTGACACTTCAAATATCCTATTTATTTGTGGTGGAGCTTTTGATGGAATTGAACAAATCATCAAGCGCCGTCTTGGTAAAAAAGTAATTGGATTTGGTTCTAACGTTGTGGAAGAAGAATTAGACCAAAAATCACTACTTTCTAGATCATTACCAGAAGACTTATTAAAGTTTGGTTTAATTCCTGAATTTATTGGCCGTCTTCCGGTTATTGCGAGCCTTGAACCTTTAGATGAGGACGCGTTGGTAGAGATTCTAACGAAACCAAAAAATGCTTTAGTTAAGCAATATCAAAAAATGCTTGAGCTAGATGAAGTCGAATTGGATTTCGAAGAGGATGCTCTCAAGGAAATTGCAAAAAAGGCAATTGAACGTAAAACAGGAGCCCGTGGTTTGCGTTCCATTATCGAAGGAATTATGCTCGATGTGATGTTTGATCTTCCTTCAAGAGACGATATTAAGAAATGCATCATTACTGCGGAAACTGTATCAAAAAATACCTCTCCAAAGCTTTTATTGGATGATGGAACGGTTGTTGAAAACACAGAAATCTCCGCATAAGAAAAAATCCCGAGGCAACTCGGGATTTTTTTATTGAGTAATTTCCATTTTAATATTTAGATTTTTAGCATCCCTTTCATCAACCTGAGTGATTGTTTAAGTGCTTTTGTTTGGATCTGTTTCGTTTTCCGTTTTATTTACTTTCTCTTCTTGTGATTTTTTTGCTGACTGCTTCTCTTTTTCTGCTGAGCATCCTCCGAAAATAAGAATAGATGCTGAAAGAAAGGCTAGTAACTACCTTTTCTTCATATTTTCACTCCTTCCATACTTCCATATCTTACAGATAGTCAGCTTTTATAAAATAGTCCTAAATAACCGGACAAATTTGTATAATATGTATTAATTTGATTTTATTCAGTACGTTATTTTAAGAGTTACGTAATAAATATAACGAAATGACTAGCCAAAAATCCGTCAAATTTGGTTTATTCCACCTATACTCAGGAGATAATAGCAGATAGTAGTCTATCTTTGCGAGCAGGAGGAATAATATGAGTTGGACAGGTATTGTTTTATTCGTACAGCTATTTTTTGGAGTGATCATCGGACTTTACTTTTGGAATCTCCTTAAAAACCAGCGAACTCAAAAGGTATCTATAGATAAAGAGTCTAGAAAAGAAATGGAACAACTCCGTAAAATGAGGTCCATTTCCTTAACAGAACCTCTAGCTGAGCGAGTAAGACCAACTAGTTTTTCAGATATTGTTGGACAAGAGGATGGAATAAAATCATTAAAAGCAGCGCTTTGTGGACCAAATCCTCAGCACGTCATTATTTATGGACCACCCGGAGTAGGTAAAACAGCGGCAGCACGTCTTGTAATGGAGGAAGCAAAACGCAATGCAAAGTCTCCTTTTAAGCAATCAGCTGTTTTTGTAGAATTAGACGCGACAACCGCACGATTTGATGAACGTGGAATAGCGGACCCCTTAATAGGTTCTGTTCATGATCCGATTTATCAAGGAGCAGGTGCGATGGGGCAAGCAGGTATTCCTCAACCAAAACCAGGGGCTGTAACACATGCACATGGAGGCGTTTTATTCATCGATGAAATTGGAGAGCTGCATCCCATTCAAATGAATAAAATGTTAAAGGTATTAGAGGATCGCAAAGTATTTCTTGAAAGTGCTTATTATAGCGAGGAAAACACACAAATTCCTACACATATTCATGATATTTTTAAGAATGGATTGCCAGCTGATTTTCGAATGATTGGCGCGACAACACGCACACCTAATGAAATACCACCAGCGATTCGTTCCCGTTGCTTAGAGGTATTTTTCCGTGATTTAGATCAGGATGAATTAGCAATTGTAACAAGAAAAGCACTTGAGAAAGTCAAAATGCAGGCGACTGAAAAAGGGATTGCTACACTTGCCTCATATGCAAGGAATGGACGTGAAGTGGTGAATATGGTTCAAATCGCCGCTGGAATTGCAATTTCCGAGGATCGCGATTTTATTAAGGATGAAGATATAGAGTGGGTACTTCATTCAAGTCAGTTAACACCTCGTTATGATAAGAAGATATATCCAAGTGCAAGGGTGGGACTTGTTAACGGCTTAGCTGTATATGGACCTAACACTGGAGCATTGTTAGAAATCGAGGTCACCGTTATCCCTGCTAAAGATAAAGGAACGATCAATATAACTGGTATCGTTGAAGAAGAAAGTATTGGGGACCGTGGAAAGTCTGTTCGAAGAAAAAGTATGGCGAAGGGCTCCATTGAAAATGTCATTACTGTACTTCGTTCAATGGGCGTTCCTGCACATGATTATGACATCCATGTTAATTTCCCTGGGGGGATTCCAATTGATGGACCTTCTGCAGGGATTGCAATGGCTACCGGTATCTATTCTGCCATTCATAAATTCCCAGTCGATCATAAAGTTGCCATGACAGGCGAAATTAGTATTCATGGGAATGTAAAGCCAATTGGTGGAGTTGTGCCGAAAATTAAAGCAGCAAAACAAGCAGGAGCAAAAAAGGTCATCATCCCTCAAGAAAATATGCAATCAATCTTAAAGGAAATTGAGGGAATTGAAATTATTCCAGTTACCAATTTGGAAGAAGTCTTTGAGATTGCAATTGAAACACCTGAACGGCAAAAGCAATCCAAGCAATCAATCATTCCGGCTTCAACTAACTTTTCAAAAACAGAATCTGTCTAAATGTAAAACAGTTTAAAATAGAAAGACTTCGACATACTATAAAAAGAACGTCGAAGTCTTTTTATGTTTTTCATCTTTAATATAAAAATGAAAAATCCTCCAAAATAGACACTAGCTATCAAATAAGATAAAATTTACATTTAAGAACATGTTCAAAAAGGAGGATGAAAAGGACCGAGAATTTCAAGGCGGCGCAGCTTTGAGTACCGGAGCGTATGCAGTTAATACGTGATTAACGGAGAAGCAAGCCAACGCAGAAATTCGATGTGTCATTTTCACCGGACTTTTTGAACATCAACTTTAAGAACTATATTCAATTTTGAGGTGTATGCAATGACAAGAAAAAAAGAAATCATTGTTCCTCTTTTACCACTTCGCGGATTGCTTGTCTATCCAACTATGGTTTTGCATTTAGATGTTGGCCGTGAAAAATCAGTGCAAGCATTGGAAAAAGCAATGGTAGAAGACCATATCATTTTTTTAACAACCCAAAAAGATGTGGCTATTGACGATCCTACAGAGGATGATATCTATAATATAGGAACATTAACGCAAGTAAAACAAATGCTTAAATTACCAAATGGAACAATACGTGTATTGGTTGAAGGACTTTATCGCGCGGAAATTAAAGAAATATTTGACAAAGATACGTATTATTCGGTTAAAGTAAGAACATTTGAGGAAGACGAAACAAAGGATGTAGAATCTGAAGCACTCATGCGGATGATGCTTGAGTATTTCGAACAGTACATAAAGCTTTCTAAAAAGATATCGACTGAAACATATACGTCTGTTACTGATATTGAGGAACCAGGTCGAATGGCAGATATCATTGCCTCCCATATCCCTCTCAAACTGAAAGAAAAACAAGAAATTCTTGAAACGATTGATGTTCGAGCCAGAATGAATAAGGTCATTACTATCATCAATAATGAAAAAGAAGTCTTAAGTCTTGAAAAGAAAATTGGCCAACGTGTAAAGCGTTCCATGGAAAGAACTCAGAAGGAATACTATCTGCGTGAACAAATGAAAGCTATTCAAAAAGAATTAGGAGATAAAGAGGGAAAAACAGGTGAGGTAACTACACTAAAGGATAAAATTGAAGCAGCAGGAATGCCTGACCATATCGAGCAAGTCGCTTTGAAAGAACTTGACCGCTACGAAAAAATCCCACAAACTTCGGCAGAGAGCGCTGTAATACGGAATTATATAGAATGGCTTTTGTCATTGCCATGGACAAATGCAACGGAAGATCGACTAGATATTCACCATGCAGAGGAAATCCTTGAAAAAGACCATTTTGGGCTTGATAAGGTAAAGGAAAGAGTACTTGAATATTTAGCTGTTCAACAATTAACAAACTCTTTAAAAGGGCCAATTCTATGTTTAGCTGGACCTCCAGGAGTTGGTAAAACATCGTTAGCAAAATCAGTGGCAAAATCACTTGGTAGAAATTTTGTGCGGATTTCTCTAGGTGGTGTTCGTGATGAATCTGAAATCAGGGGGCACCGTAGAACATATGTAGGAGCAATGCCAGGGCGTATTATCCAAGGAATGAAAAAGGCCGGTACAATTAATCCAGTCTTTTTATTAGATGAAATAGATAAAATGTCCAACGATTTTAGAGGCGACCCATCAGCAGCCTTGCTTGAAGTATTGGATCCTGAACAGAACTTCAACTTTAGTGATCATTTTATTGAAGAGCCTTATGATTTATCGAAGGTTATGTTCATTGCTACTGCTAATAACTTGGCAACCATTCCAGGACCACTACGTGACCGAATGGAAATTATCACAATCGCTGGGTATACTGAGCTTGAAAAAGTCCATATCGCCAAAGATCATTTATTACCAAAACAACTTGAAGAGCATGGTTTGACAAAAGGTAAATTACAAATAAGAGAAGATGCTCTATTGAATATTATTCGTCATTACACAAGAGAAGCGGGAGTCCGTAGTCTAGAGCGTCAAATCGCGAAAATTTGTCGTAAGGTGGCTAAGATAATCGTTTCTGGTGAAAAGAAACGAGTTGTCATTACCGAAAAAAATGTAGTTGAATTTTTAGGGAAACCGATATTCCGTTATGGCCAAGCAGAAATCGAAGACCAGGTTGGAGTTGCTACTGGACTTGCGTATACTGCTTTTGGCGGAGACACTCTTTCAATCGAAGTATCGCTAGCACCTGGTAAAGGAAAGCTTGTCCTCACTGGGAAGCTAGGGGATGTCATGAAGGAGTCTGCTCAAGCAGCTTTTAGTTATATTCGATCTAAAGCACAAGAATTAAAGATTGATCCTGACTTTAATGAAAAAAATGATATCCATATTCATGTTCCAGAAGGTGCTGTTCCAAAGGACGGACCTTCAGCTGGGATTACAATCGCGACCGCACTAATTTCTGCTTTAACTGGTAAAGCTGTCAGCAAGGAAGTTGGGATGACTGGTGAAATTACCTTAAGAGGCCGTGTTCTCCCGATAGGTGGTTTAAAAGAAAAATCATTAAGTGCCCATCGTGCCGGTTTAACGAAGATTTTATTTCCAAAGGAAAACGAAAAGGATTTAGAGGACATCCCTGATAGTGTAAGAATTGATGTCGAATTTATTCCGGTTTCACATTTAGATGAAGTATTAAAACATGCGTTAATAGAGGAGAAAAAATGAAAGTTACAAGTGCAGAAATCGTTATAAGTGCTGTAAAGCCAGAGCAATATCCAGAAGGAGATCTTCCTGAATTTGCGCTGGCCGGACGCTCGAATGTTGGAAAATCTTCGTTTATTAATAAAATGATTAATCGTAAAGCGTTGGCACGTACATCATCAAAGCCTGGAAAGACGCAAACTTTAAACTTTTACCTGATTAATGAATTATTGCATTTTGTGGATGTTCCAGGGTATGGGTATGCAAAGGTTTCAAAAACAGAAAGAGCGGCATGGGGTAAAATGATTGAGAAGTATTTAACAACACGTGAACAGCTAAAAGCGGTTGTTTTGATTGTTGATTTACGTCACCCTCCATCCAATGATGATGTGTTAATGTATGATTTTGCGAAACATTACGAAATCCCTGTTGTTGTTATTGCAACAAAGGCAGATAAAATTCCAAAAGGAAAATGGGATAAACACTTGAAGGTCGTTCGTGAAACATTAGAACTTGAGCCTGATGACCATATCATCAAGTTCTCATCAGAAACGGGATTAGGAAAAGAGCAGGCATGGACCGTCCTACAATCATATATGAACAATGAAAACAGTTAAAGCATATGCTTTAGCTGTTTTTTATTGATTAACCAAGCTTGGCGAAACAAAGGACATTATGGAGAATTGGGGAGATATTAAGGCGATTTTACCGATTCGGTTATAAGCAAGGGATTGGCCTAATAAGATAGAAGAAATGTTAGGTACACTTTACTAGCCGGATTTTGGTAGCCGTTTTTAGTAGAAGTAGAAAAAGGGGGAAACAAAAATTGAAAACGAAACTCATTTCTTTTTTAGTTCTGATGTTGACGGTTGGTGTTGTGAGTGCTTGTGGAAGTGAAAAGTCATCTCAAACAGGGATGAAATTAGTTGAAGACGGAAAATTTACGTTTGCATCATCTGGAGAATACAATCCTTTTAGTGTTACAGATGGAGACGGTGTTATGACTGGGTTTGATATTGAAGTAGCAGAAGCAATTGCAAAAGAGCTAGGTTTAGAACCAGATCAAAAAAGATTTAAATTTAACAGTATTGTAGAGGGTGTGAAAACAGGACGTTTTGATGCTGCAGTTGCAAGTCATACGATTACAGATGAACGTGCAGAGCATGTTAATTTTTCAACACCATATTACTATTCAGGACCTCAGATATTCGTAAGACCTGACAGTGAAGTAGCAAGCCTAGATGATCTGAAAGGGTTGGAAATTGCTGTTTCAAAAGGTTCTACTTATGCAAAAACAGCTCAAGAAGTAACTGACAATGTCGTTCAATACGACAGTGATGTTACGGCATTGGAAGCTTTAGCAATCGGCAAGCATGATGCTGTTATTACTGACTTCTTAACGGGAAAAGAAGCTATCGGGAACGGTATAGAAATTGAGGGGAAAGATATTCTTGGTTTAAGCGAGCAGGCCGTAGCAGTGGCGAAGGACAATGAAGAACTATTGAAGAAAATAAATGAAGCACTAGATACATTAAGGGAAGACGGGACCCTAAAGAAAATTAGTGAAAAATACTTTAAAGAAGATATCACAACGAATCCAGAAGAATAGGTATCATCATAGAAACGAATGTGATTTTTTCGCATTCGTTTCTTTTTCTAATAAGTACTTTGGAAAAAGGAGTTGAAGGTAATTGCCTGAATTTAGTCATATCATAGAACAGTTGATTGATTCGTATCCAGTATTTTTAAAAGGGATGCTACTTACATTACAAGTAACAATTGTTGCTATTTTCATCGCGGTTTTTATTGGTTTGTTTTTTGCATTCTTAAAAATCTCCGGGAAAACCATCCTCGTCAAGATTGCTGATTTGTATATTTATTTGGTAAGAGGAACCCCGTTGATCGTTCAAATCTTTGTCTTTTATTTTGGCTTATCAGCTTTAGATATATCAATGTTTTGGTCCGTAACACTAGGATTGGCATTCCATAATGGTGCATATATTGCTGAAATTTTTAGGGGTGCCATTCAATCCATTGATAATGGCCAAATGGAAGCGGGACAATCATTAGGAATGAGCAGGATTTTAACGATGCGAAGAATTATCCTACCTCAAGCGTTTCGTAGAGCAATACCACCCCTAGGAAATCAATTTATTATTGGATTAAAGGACTCATCACTAGCCGCATTTATTGGTTTAAACGAGCTCTTTAATGTATCAACAACATTGGGCTCAAACAATTTTGATTATATGACATATTTACTTATCGTTGCGATTTATTATTTAATTCTTGTCTTGATTTTTACTATTTTAGTTGGAATGCTCGAGAAAAAATTGGCGGCAAGCGATAAATAGGGGAAGGTGAAGTGAGTTGCAAAAGAAGGATATGATAAAAGTTGTCGATTTAAATAAATCATTCGGGGATTTACACGTGTTAAAAGATATTAACATGATTGTGAAAGAAAGTGAGGTTGTTTGTTTAATTGGAGCAAGTGGGTCTGGCAAAAGCACCTTGTTACGTTGTTTGAATTTCTTAGAATTAAAAGAAAGTGGAGAAATCATAATTAATGATGAAAATATCGAGTCTAATAGCCATAACCTAAATGAAATACGGCAACGAGTTGGTATGGTGTTTCAACATTTTAATCTATTTCCCCATATGACGGTTCTTCAGAATGTGATTGAAGCGCCCACTCAGGTTAAAAGATTTCCGAAACAAGAGGCCATTGAGCAGGCAAAGGAGCTTCTTGCAAAAGTGGGATTGGCAGATAAAATGAATGTGTATCCGTCAAAATTGTCAGGTGGACAAAAGCAACGTGTTGCCATTGCTCGGGCATTAGCAATGAAACCCGAAATTATGTTATTCGATGAACCAACATCAGCCCTTGACCCAGAATTAGTCGGTGAGGTTCTAAATACAATGAAACAATTAGCAAATGAAGGAATGACCATGATTGTAGTTACGCATGAAATGGGATTTGCTAGAGAGGTTGCAGATCGAGTTATCTATATGCATGATGGGAAAATTGTGGAGGTCGGAAAGCCTAGGGACATATTTGAAAATCCGAAAGAACAGCGAACGAAGGACTTTTTGAACTCTATTCTTTAACAGAAAGATACGTATCTCAAAGACAAACTTTGAGATGCTATTTTTTTTATAAAAATAACCCACGGGACAAGTTCTTCGTGGGCAAATTGCATTTTGGTATAATTTACTTTTTCTTAATGAATAATAAATAAAAGCCGATTCCAATCACAAGGACGGGCCAATAGTTCAAAATAAATGAAAACCCACCTTCAAAAAAGCTTAACCATCCCATAAATCGGCTGTAGTTGAGAAACAATAATGAAATAAATAATAGAACAATACTAGGGAATAGCCCATTTTTTGTTTTAAAATATGTAAATAGCATTCCAAGACCAACAATAAGAAGCAAGGTACCCGGCTGTTTTGGCCAAAAGCTGAGTTGGTTGAGACTGTGAAAATGAAATCCAAATCCAACCAGAATTACTCCAGGTAAAACACTGCCTGGATTGTTTTCAAGATAAGCTTGAACGAGAAAGGCAATCCCGACAATGATGATGAGTGTTTGCCAAGAATAGAAGTTAGTAAATACTGGTATACCCAGTTGTTGTAGTAAGAGATAGCAACCAATCCCTAAAAGGATGATGCCAGAAAAGATATTATTTTTTTTCATATGATCCCCCGTGCTATTAACTTGATTTGACCCTATTTTTTTGTTAATGTAACGATTGAAGTCAAGATGATTAAATCATTTATATAACTGCCTTTATCATTATTATCTATTATAAATTTATCTTAGCATAGGTTGTCAAAAACTGTTCACACATTTTTCGACAATCCGCAACGTATTACATGGTATAATAGTAGTAGTTTTTTGGACGAATGATCCATTATGATTATTTAAAAGGTTGGGGTGAGAGATATTATGCATACACTAATGGTCGGACTTAATTATAGAACAGCCCCTGTTGAAATACGTGAAAAATTAACTTTTGATCCGGATAGCATTGCACAAGCTATGAAGGAATTGAAAGGGAAAAAAAGTATTCTTGAAAATATTATCGTTTCAACTTGTAATCGGACAGAAATATATGCTGTAGTCGACCAATTGCATACAGGACGCTACTATATTAAAGATTTTCTTTCACAATGGTTTGGTATTGAGAAAGAGGAATTTACTCCATATTTAAGTATCTTTGAAGATGAGGGAGCAGTTGAACACTTATTTCATGTTACTTGTGGATTAAATTCTATGGTTGTTGGTGAAACACAAATTCTTGGACAAGTACGTTCAAGCTTTTTATCAGCACAGGAAAAAGGAACATCAGGAACTGTTTTCAATCATTTATTTAAACAGTCTATTACATTAGCTAAACGTGCACATTCAGAAACTGAAATCGGCTCAAACGCTGTTTCAGTAAGTTATGCTGCTGTTGAGCTTGCTAAAAAAATCTTTGGGGACCTTACAAATAAAAATGTTCTCATCTTAGGTGCCGGAAAAATGGGTGAGTTAGCTGTTCAAAACCTACACGGTTCAGGCGTAGGTAAAGTAACGGTAATGAATCGAACTTTTGAAAAAGCACAAAACCTAGCTGAGAAATTCCAGGGTGAAGCCAAGACTATAGAGGAACTTCAATGTGCCCTAGTTGAAGCTGATATCATGATTAGTTCAACTGGAGCTAAGGGATATGTGGTTACAAAAGAGATTATGCAGGATGTCGAACGCATGAGAAAGGGTCGTCCTTTATTTATGGTCGATATTGCTGTACCGAGGGACTTAGATCCAGGACTTGCAGATTTAGAAAGTGTCTTTTTATATGATATTGACGATTTAGAAGGAATCGTGGAAGCCAATCTTCAGGAACGTAAGGTAGCGGCTGAAGAAATAGAGCTTATGATTGAATCAGAGATCGTTGAATTTAAGAACTGGTTGAATACCTTAGGCGTAGTTCCAGTGATATCAGCTCTTCGCAAAAAGGCATTAACCATTCAAGCTGAAACAATGGAAAGTATTGAACGAAAGATGCCTAATCTTTCCGAACGTGAGAGAAAAGTATTAAATAAGCACACGAAAAGTATCATAAATCAGCTATTAAAAGACCCTATTTTACAAGCAAAGGAACTTGCTGCACAACCAAATGCAGAGGAATCACTTTCATTATTTATGAAAATCTTCGATATTGAGGAAGCAGTTGTTTCTGAGCAGGGGATGCAAACGGCTAAGAGTAATTTGAACAAGGTAGCAAATAGACAGCAGCCTTCTCTACAGTCATAATGAGGAGAAAATCGATATGGTAGAGATGAATGTAATGAGATTACATGAGTTCACAGTAATTCTCTATGCCTTAAGTGTCCTACTTTATTTTATAGACTTTCTTCATAATAACCGGAGGGTGAATAAGTTTGCCTTCTGGTTACTTGCATTTGTATGGGTAATTCAATCGATTTTTCTATTAACGAGACTGCTAAGTACAGGTAGATTACCGATTTTATCTATGGTGGAGGGGCTTTATTTTTATGCCTGGGTGCTGATAACCCTCTCTTTAATTTTAAACAAATATTTGAGAGTAGATTTCATTGTATTTTTTACAAATTTATTAGGTTTTTTCATAATGGCATTGCACACATTTGCTCCAGGTCAGCACGGTTCAAGTGCAGTGGAAAGTCAGTTAATCTCAGAATTACTTATGATTCATATCTCGATGGCGATTCTTTCATATGGCGCATTTTCGTTATCTTTTGTTTTTTCGATTCTGTATTTGATTCAATATAACTTATTGAAACAGAAAAAATGGGGAAAACGACTCCTTCGTTTAGATGATTTATCAAAACTAGACCATATGTCATATGTATTGAATCTCATTGGAGTGCCCATGCTTTTACTATCACTTATTTTAGGTTTGTTATGGGCCTTTATTAAGGTTGATAATTTTAATTTTTACGATGCAAAGGTGGTAGGATCGTTTTTTGTTCTAGTTATCTATGCATGGTATTTATATAAAAGGGTGGTCCAAAAGCTTCAGGGAAAGGCCATCGCTAATTGGAATATTGGAGCATTTTTACTTTTGCTTGTTAATTTCTTTTTATTTGGAAGCTTATCAAGTTTTCATTTTTGGTATACATAGACAGGAGGTACATTCATGAGAAAAATAATTGTTGGGTCTAGAAGAAGTAAATTAGCTATTACACAAACAAACTGGGTTATTCAACAGCTTAAGGATCTTGGTGTTCCATATGAGTTCGAGGTAAAGGAAATCGTCACTAAAGGGGATAAAATCCTTGATGTAACTTTATCTAAGGTCGGAGGTAAAGGCCTTTTTGTTAAGGAAATTGAACAAGCTTTATTCGATAAGGAAATTGACATGGCGGTTCATAGTATGAAAGATATGCCCGCAGTGCTACCTGAAGGCCTAATTATTGGTTGTGTGCCAAAACGTGAAGATCATCGTGATGTAATCATTTCCAAGGGGAATGTTTCCTTTGAAAAGCTTCAAAGTGGGGCTATCGTGGGTACAAGTAGCTTAAGAAGAAGTGCACAGCTTCTAGCAAAAAGAAACGATATCGAAATTAAATGGATTCGTGGAAATATTGATACGAGACTTGCAAAGCTTGAGAACGAAGATTACGATGCAATTGTATTAGCAGCAGCCGGCTTAAAGCGTATGGGGTGGTCTGACGATGTAGTATCCGAATTCGTAGACCCTGAGGTTTGCTTGCCAGCAGTAGGTCAAGGTGCGTTAGCAATAGAATGTCGTGAAGATGATGCAGAACTTTTAGTAGCATTGTCAAAATTTAATGATGAATATACGGAAAAAACGGTTGCAGCTGAACGTGCATTCCTTGATAAAATGGAAGGCGGCTGTCAAATTCCAATCGCAGCATATGCAACTATGTCCGATGATAATGAGATTGCTTTGACAGCTTTAGTGGGCTCTCCTGATGGAAATACGATTTACAAGGAACAGGTCTACGGTCATAATCCAATCGAGGTTGGTCATGAAGCAGCAAATAAATTGACAAATCTGGGTGCAAAAGAACTCATCGACAAAGTGAAAGAGGAGCTAAATCAGTAATGGAAGGCGAACAACCTCTTTTAGGGAAAAGAATCTTAAATACGAGAGGTAAAAAGCAAGCTGCTGAATTTTCAATGAAAATTACAGCGGCTGGCGGAACGCCAATTGAACTTCCGTTATTAACATTTGAAAAACCGAAAAATACAACGATTATTAAGAATACAATAAGCAATTTAAAGTCATATGATTGGTTGATTTTTACGAGTAAGAATGGTGTAGATTCCTTTTTCGATTTTTATAATCAGGTAGTGGAAGAAGCGGGAATGAACCTTCCACTACCCAAAATTGCTGTAGTTGGCACAAAGACAGAAAAGGCTCTATTAACAAAGGGATATAAACCGGAGTTGGTCCCGGAAGAGTTTATCGCGGAAGGCTTGTTTAAGAGTTTAAAACCTTTTGTGAAAAAAGGTGCTCGCTTTTTACTTGCTCGTGGAAATCTAGCACGTTCTTATTTAGTTGATGAATTGATTAGGCATGGGGCAGAAGCTACCGATTTAGTTGTCTATGAGACGGTTGGAGATTCTCGTGAAAAAGAGCGCTTAATAACGCTTTTAAAAGACAAACAAATTGATATTATAACCTTTACAAGTCCTTCAACTGTGAAGCAATTTTATAAAATGGTTGAACAATTAGAGTGGCAACTTTGGACAAAAAATGTGATATTTGCTTGTATTGGACCGGAAACAGAAAAGTGTGCAAAGCAATTACATATACCAATTCACATATGTCCAGCTAATTACACCATTGATCATTTATTAACGGAAATCGTCGATTATTTAAAAGCGCAAGAAGGAGAAAAATAAATGGAAAAATTACAATTTGCAAGACATAGAAGACTACGTCAAACGGCAAATATTCGAGCATTAGTACGTGAAACTCATCTTCATACAGATGACCTAATTTACCCATTGTTTATCGCTGAGGGCGAAAATAAGAAAGTAGAAGTTCCTTCTATGCCTGGTGTATATAATATTTCATTGGATTTACTTGAGCAAGAGCTTGATGAAATCGTAGAATTAGGAATTAGATCTGTTATATTATTTGGTGTACCAAATGAAAATGAAAAAGATGAAACGGGTACTGGTGCATTTCATGACCACGGAATTGTCCAAAAGGCAACTCAATTAACAAAAGAAAAGCATCCAGACTTGGTGGTAATCGCTGATACATGTCTTTGTGAATATACATCACATGGGCATTGTGGTGTAATAGAAAATGGACAAGTTTTAAATGATCCTTCCCTTGAACTATTAGCAAAAACGGCTGTAAGCCAGGCAAAAGCTGGTGCGGATATAATTGCCCCATCTAATATGATGGATGGCTTTGTGACAGCGATTAGACACGGCTTAGATGAAGCTGGATTTGAAAATGTTCCAATTATGTCTTACGCGGTTAAATATTCATCAGCATTCTATGGTCCATTCCGTGATGCTGCAGGGAGTGCTCCTTCCTTCGGTGATCGTAAAACGTATCAAATGGACTATGCGAATCGTCTAGAGGCATTAAGAGAAGCTGAATCAGATATTGAAGAGGGTGCTGATTTCTTAATTGTAAAACCAGCATTGTCTTACTTGGATATCGTGCGTGACGTTAAAAATAATTTTAATGCACCAGTGGTAGCTTATAATGTGAGTGGCGAATACTCCATGATTAAAGCGGCTGCTCAAAACGGATGGATAAATGAAAAAGAAATTGTTATGGAAATGCTAACAGGAATGAAACGTGCAGGTGCAGATTTAATCATTACGTATCATTCAAAAGATGTTGCTCGCTGGTTACAGGATAAGTAATTGTTTTATTAAGCTTATTAAGGGGCCTGCCCCCCACCGTGTTAACGCATTAACGCATCGGGGGTCAGGCCCCCAAAAAAGAAAGGGGTTACGAAGATGAGAAGTTATGAAAAGTCAAAAGCGGCATTTGCAGAAGCAGTACACCTCATGCCAGGTGGAGTAAACAGCCCAGTTCGTGCTTTTAGATCGGTAGCTATGGATCCAATCTTCATGGAACGTGGGAAAGGTTCTAAAATATATGATATCGATGGAAATGAATACATAGATTACGTTTTATCATGGGGACCTCTTATTCATGGTCATGCGAATGATCAAGTGGTGGAAGCACTTAAAAGAGCAACCGAAATGGGAACTAGCTTTGGTGCCCCAACTTTAGCAGAAAACGAACTTGCAAAGCTTGTCATTGAAAGAGTCCCATCAATTGAAATCGTTCGGATGGTTAACTCCGGTACAGAGGCAACGATGAGTGCGTTACGATTAGCTAGAGGATATACAGGTCGCAGTAAAATCTTAAAATTTGAAGGTTGTTACCATGGACACGGCGATTCTTTATTGATTAAAGCTGGTTCAGGTGTAGCTACACTCGGTTTACCTGACAGCCCGGGAGTACCCGAAGGAATTGCAAAAAATACGATTACCGTTCCTTATAATGATTTAGAGGCTGTGAAATACGCGTTTGAACAATTTGGAGAAGACATAGCAGGTGTTATTGTCGAGCCAGTGGCAGGAAATATGGGGGTTGTTCCTCCACAGCCAGGATTCCTTGAAGCACTTCGTGAGATTACAACACAAAATGGAACATTGCTCATTTTTGATGAGGTAATGACTGGATTCCGGGTCGACTATAATTGTGCACAAGGATATTTTGGTGTCACTCCTGACCTTACATGTCTTGGTAAAGTAATAGGTGGTGGACTCCCTGTAGGCGCATATGGTGGCCGGGCAGAAATTATGGAGAATATTGCACCAGCTGGACCAATCTATCAAGCAGGAACCCTTTCTGGTAATCCATTAGCAATGGCTGCAGGTTATGAGACTTTATCACAGCTGAAACCAGAAGACTACACTGAATTTAAAAAGAAAGCTGATCGACTAGAAGAAGGGCTTACACAAGCAGCTGAAAAATACGAGATCCCACACTGCATCAATCGTGCGGGTTCAATGATTGGATTCTTCTTCACCAATGAAAAAGTGATAAACTATGAAGTTGCAAAAACATCTAATTTAGAGTACTTTGCATCCTATTATCGTGAAATGGCAAATGAAGGAGTATTCCTTCCACCATCACAATTTGAAGGACTGTTTTTATCAACAGCACACACTGATGAAGATATTGAAAAAACAATTCAAGCAGCTGAAAAAGCATTTTCTAAACTAAAAGGATAACGAGAATAGTAGGACAGACTCAGTAAACGGACTGAGTCTGTCTTTTTATTTACGGAAAGTATCATAAATGCTTATGATTTATCATAAAAATTGTAATGTCATAGTAAATCTGTATAGAAGAGGACTGAAAGGAGGAGTAGCTATGTCTGAAAACTTGCGATTTTCAGTAGAGGAATCAGTCTGGTTTCAAAAGGGACAGGAAGTCTCAGAGCTCATCTCAATATCTCTTGACCCAGATATTGTGATTCAAGAGCATGACCAATATGTGTCCATACGCGGTGCATTACAGCTAACAGGTGAATATCGTATAGATGAAAACCATTCCGAGAAGGAGGAACGCGATTTTACGTCGGTTCGCCTTGTGAATGAAGTGATCACAAGAGAAGATGGGGTTAGTGAACTAAACCATCGATTCCCAGTCGATATTACAATTCCACAAGATCGTGTACAAAGCCTCGATGATGTATATGTTTCAATTGAGACGTTTGACTATGAAATTCCGAAGCGTGGATGTTTACAAATTATTGCCGATTTAGCAATTAGCGGTATCCAAGGTGTTACTCAGGCGCCTAAGGAGGATGCTGTGCAGGAGACAATAAAACAAGAGGTGCAAGCTCCTGTTGTAGCAGAACAAGAAGCAGAAGAGGAACTGGAGCTTGTAAGAAGCATTCCTCCTGAAGAAGAAACCGAAGTGGAAGTTCAAGCGGTTTCAGAACAGGTGGAAGAGGAAAAAACACAGGAGCAAGTAGAGGTAGTGCTACAAGAAAAAGACGAAGTGGTGCTACATAGAGAGGCACAAGAAAAAGTTCAGGTAGAGGCTCAAGATGATATTAAGTCAGAGGCTAAAGATGATGTTCAGGTAGAGGCTCGAGAAGAAGCTCAGGTGGAGAAACAACCAGAGGTTATTGCTGTAAATGAACAGCAGAATGAGGAAGAAGATACTGATCTATTTGTTCCATTTGAAGTGGAGGCTAGAAAAGAGGCATACCAAGAACACGAGGTACATGAGGAAGAAGAGGTTGTTGATGTAGTCGAAGCGATTGAAGAAGAGGTTCATGCAGTGTTAACCCCTTCAATTGAAGTGAAAGCAAGACATGATAATCAATTATCCTTTGGGTCTGATAATCCAAATAAGAAAAACTCGACTGCCGTCCAGGAAAAAGATGCAGCGAAAGAACAAAGAGAAGAAAAGATTGATGAGCCTTCAAAACGTAGCGAAAATGATTTATTATTAACTAAAATTTTTGGTAGAGATGAAGTAGATGACCATACAACCATGAAAATTTGTATCGTTCAACACGGAGATACGTTAGAAAAGATTTCAGAGCGTTATGATATCTCAGTACAACAATTAGTACGTGTAAATTCACTAAACACAGATTCCGTCTCTGAAGGACAGCTTTTATACATCCCTGTTCAAGCAAATAGTTAGAAACATAGATAGGGTGAGGAAAACCTCACCCTGTTTTCTTTATGAAACGAATTACCAAAACTGTTAGGAAAGAGAGTGATTGGCCCAATGGATAATAACGATGCTAGAGAATTAGGGCCCATCTTAAAAAAATATAATCTAAAGCCCTTATCATTTGAACAACTCGGTAAAGTTACCAAGGTTGTGACAAACAAAGGAATTTTTGCATTAAAGTCTGTTTCAAATAAAATAAATCCTTCCTTCCCTACTTTCCTTCAACAATTATTGCAACAGGGCTATACAAGGGCAGTTCCCATTTACTCAACCATCGAGGGTAAATACCTTGTCTATCATAACCATAAATTCCACTACCTAATGCCTTGGTTAAAAACTGCGACCATCGAACATCGTGGAGAACATTATCATTCCTTTTTTAAAGAAATTGCTAGAATTCACTTAACAACTGCAAGAAAAATACAAATGAACGATGAAACTGAGATTACAAGGCATTATGAATCAATCGTTAAGAAATGGGATGAACGGAATCAGTTACTAGAAGGTTTTGTAGAAACTGCCGAACAAAAATGGTATATGTCTCCATTTGAACTTCAATTCTGTACGTATTTTTATGAAGTAAGTCTAGCAGCCTCATTTGCAAGATCACAACTCGATAAATGGCATGAGTTAATGATAGGAGAAAAAGCATACCGTACCGCATTAACACTTAATCATTTTTCAGATACACATTTTTTATATGATGACAGTGGAAGGGGCTATCTATCAAATTTTGAAAGGGCAGGGTATGCCAGCCCTACCAATGATTTAGTAAGCCTCTATTTTCGAATATTAAAGACTTATCCGACTTTGTGTACAGATTGTCTTGAGTGGTTTGAAACCTATCAAAGCCGTTTTCCATTACGTGAAGAAGAGTTCTATCTCTTTCTAAGCCATTTGACTTTCCCTGAGCCAATCTATAAATGTCTTCGAAATTACATGGATAATAAACAGAAGAAATCAGAGCTAGAACATGTCCAAGTTTTACAACGAGCCTATTGGTTGACTAAAAATATTGAATTTGTTTCAGTGAAACTGTTGGAAGCTGAACAAAAAAGAAAAGAACAAGAGGAAGAAGAATCCCATACGGAATAAAGTATGGGATTTTTTAGATCATGTCGAGGTAAAATGCAACTGCGAGTAAAATTAATATGGCCAAAAAGAGCACATCAAATGAGGTGGGTATAAATATAGTTCGAACCGCTTGAACAATGGTGATGGGGATGATAAATTGGTGACAAACATCTCTACATTGTCGTAGCCAATGAGGATAAGAGTATTTTCTAAATCGTCGTCTTCTCATGCTTTATCTCTCCCTTCAAAGAAATCCTATAACTAAACTATGCTTGGAAAAGCAGAAAAGTTCCTGTCAATTCAGATTGAAAATTTTGTAACAAATTAACTTAAAGAGAATAAAGTATAAAAAACTTGGCTACCCTTATTGACAATACCTATTGAAATTCAACAAAATAAGTAGTAAAATTCTTTAAAGAACTTAACTTACATCCCCATAATGAGTACATACGATGACAGGGAAGAGTACATTGTGAACACCTTCAGAGAGAGAAATCATTAGCTGTGAGATTTCTTAGGAACGTAACGATGGAAGGTCACCCTTAAGTAGCTTTTATGAAATGAAGTAGTAAAAGCCGGTGAAAAGCCGTTATCTTTTTTTGAGAGCATAGATACGTTTTTTATCTATGAAAAAAGGTGGTACCGCGAATAGACTCCATTCGTCCTTTTATTAGGATGAATGGAGTTTTTTTATTTATTCAGCCGAAGCTGAAAAATAAGCCTCCGGCGGATGTCACAGATTTTCAAAAGAAACTTTTCGAGCAAGCTCGAAAAAATCTGGACGGCAAATACGCCAAGGCGCATTTGATTTTGTTTATTAGTTTAAGGAGGAACTCAAATGGAAGGTAATGAAAAGACTTTATCAACTAAGTATGATCCGCAAGCCATTGAAGCGGGGCGCTATCAATATTGGTTAGAGGGTAAATTTTTTGAAGCAAAAGATGATGCTGAGAAAAAACCTTATACGATTGTCATTCCACCACCAAACGTAACTGGTAAGTTACATCTAGGTCATGCGTGGGATACAACCTTACAGGATATACTTACTCGTATTAAAAGAATGCAAGGCTATGATGTGTTATGGTTACCGGGAATGGACCATGCTGGTATTGCAACCCAAGCAAAGGTCGAGGCTAAGCTACGTGAAGAAGGAAAATCTCGCTATGACCTAGGGCGAGAAAAGTTTGTAGAAGAGACATGGAAGTGGAAGGAAGAGTATGCGAGCCATATTCGTGAACAATGGTCTAAACTAGGTCTTGGACTTGATTATTCCAGAGAACGTTTCACTCTTGATGAAGGACTTTCTAAGGCGGTACGTGAAGTATTCGTTACTTTATATAAAAAAGGTCTAATTTACCGCGGTGAATATATCATCAACTGGGACCCAGCTACAAAAACAGCTCTATCTGACATTGAAGTAATTTATAAGGATGTTCAGGGTGCATTTTATCATATGCGTTATCCATTAGCAGATGGAAGCGGATCTATTGAGATTGCTACGACTCGACCAGAAACAATGCTAGGTGATACGGCAATCGCTGTTCATCCAGAAGATGGGCGGTTCAAGCATTTAATCGGTAAAACGGTTATTCTCCCAATCGTTGGTAGAGAAATTCCGATTGTGGCTGATGATTATGTTGATATGGAATTTGGATCTGGTGCAGTTAAGATTACACCGGCACATGACCCGAATGACTTTGAAGTAGGAAATCGTCACAATCTTGAGCGTGTTTTAGTTATGAATGAAGATGGAACCATGAATGCAAACGCTGGTAAATACCAAGGAATGGATCGCTTTGAATGCCGAAAACAAATTGTTAAAGATCTTCAAGAAGAAGGCGTGCTATTTAATATTGAAGAGCATCTCCATTCAGTAGGTCACAGTGAGCGAAGCGGTGCTGTAGTTGAGCCATACCTATCCACACAATGGTTTGTAAAAATGCAACCATTAGCAGATGAGGCAATTAAGCTTCAATCACAAGAGGAGAAAGTAAATTTTGTTCCGGAACGATTTGAAAAAACATACTTACGCTGGATGGAAAACATCCGTGACTGGTGTATTTCACGACAATTATGGTGGGGGCATCGAATTCCAGCGTGGTACCATAAAGAAACAGGTGAGGTTTATGTTGACCATGAGCCACCAAGTGATATCGAAAACTGGGAGCAGGACAATGATGTTTTAGATACTTGGTTCAGTTCTGCGTTATGGCCATTCTCCACAATGGGCTGGCCAGATAAGGAAGCAGCCGATTTTAAACGCTATTACCCTACAGATGCTCTTGTAACTGGCTATGATATCATCTTCTTCTGGGTTTCAAGAATGATTTTCCAAGGACTAGAATTTACAGGAAAACGGCCATTTAAAGATGTTCTGATTCACGGTCTGGTACGTGATGCGGAAGGCCGTAAAATGAGTAAGTCACTCGGAAATGGTGTGGACCCAATGGATGTTATCGCCCAATATGGCGCCGATTCATTACGTTACTTCTTATCTACTGGAAGTTCACCTGGTCAAGATTTACGCTTTAGTATGGAAAAAGTTGAAGCAACTTGGAACTTTGCCAATAAGATCTGGAATGCGTCACGTTTCGCATTAATGAATATGGGTGACATGAAGTTCGAAGATATTGACTTTAGTGGTGAAAAATCTGTTGCAGACAAATGGATTTTAACTCGCCTAAATGAAACAATTGAATCAGTAACAAAGCTTGCTGATAAATATGAATTCGGTGAAGTGGGTCGAGTTTTATATAACTTCATTTGGGATGAATTCTGTGATTGGTATATAGAAATGGCGAAGCTTCCTTTATACGGTGAAGATGAGCAAGCAAAGAAAACAACCAGATCGATTCTTGCATATGTCTTAGACAACACGATGAGATTACTACACCCATTCATGCCGTTTATTACCGAGGAAATATGGCAAAACTTGCCACATAATGGCGAATCCATTACTGTTGCAAAATGGCCAGAGGTGAATCGTGAATTATCTGATGATCAAGCAGCCGGTGAAATGCGACTATTAGTCGATATTATTCGCTCTGTTCGAAATATCAGGGCAGAAGTTAATACACCAATGAGCAAACAAATCAAGCTTCATATCAAAGCAAAAGATGAAGCCGTTCTTTCACAATTGGAGAAGAATCGTTCTTATTTAGAAAGATTCTGTAATCCTAGTGAACTTGTACTTGCAACTGAAATTACTTCTCCTGAAAAGGCTATGACTTCAGTAGTAACAGGAGCAGAATTATTCCTTCCACTTGAAGGATTGATCAACATTGATGAAGAAATTAAACGACTAGAAAAAGAACTAGATAAACTAGATAAAGAAGTTGAACGCGTTCAGAAGAAACTTAGCAATGAAGGTTTTGTGAAGAAAGCACCTCAAAAGGTAATTGAAGAGGAACAGGCAAAAGAAAAAGATTATCTTGAAAAACGCGAAACAGTTCGTGAACGCATTTCAGAATTAAGAGGCTAAAGGAATGAGAGGCGGATCTACTATAGATTCGTCTTTCCTTCATTTTTTAAGTTGAATGATTATATATGGAGGAACCCATATGATACATACGTACGAAGATGCTTTGACTTGGATTCATGGAAGATTAAGACTTGGTATGAAACCAGGACTTGCGCGAATGGAATGGATGATGGAACGGCTCGGTCAACCGCAAAAAAAAATTAAAGCAATCCATGTAGCAGGAACAAATGGGAAAGGCTCAACTGTTAGCTACATTCGCAATATGTTACAAGAAGCTGGATACAGAGTTGGAACATTTACTTCACCCTATATTGAGACCTTTAATGAACGAATTAGTGTAAATGGAAAACCTATAACAAACGACGAAATTGTCACCCTTTTAAAGGTGATCAAACCATTAGCAGATGAACTAGAAGGAACCGAACTCGGGGGTCCAACTGAATTTGAAGTAATCACAGCAATGGCTCTCTATTATTTCGGGGAAAATCCCAATATCGACTTTGTGATAATGGAGGTTGGATTAGGGGGTAAGTTAGACTCTACAAATGTGATAACTCCTCTTGTATCCATAATTACGAGCATTGGATTTGATCATATGAACATACTAGGGGACACCATTGAAAAAATTACCGGAGAAAAAGCGGGTATCATTAAGCAGAATGTCCCGGTCGTGTCAGCTGTTGAACAACAGGAAGCTATTGAAGTTATTAATGCCAAGGCAAAAGAAACAAATAGCCCAATTTATCAGTTGGGACAGGATTTTTTTATTTCAGATCACCAACACAAAAATGGAGAATCATTTACTCTAAAAGCACATCAAAAAACATTTCATAATCTAACCATTGCCATGAAGGGTACACATCAGGTAAGAAACGCTAGTCTTGCAGTAATGACGATAAATATTTTGAAAAATAGCGGGATTGTACAAATAGGAGATCAAGAGCTTGCAGCTGGATTGGAAAAAACAAAATGGATCGGTCGCTTTGAAGAAATTTCGAAAAAGCCTCTCGTCATTCTAGACGGAGCTCATAATCCAGAAGGAATTAAAAGCCTTGTTGATACAATCCAGGCTCACTTAAAAGGTAAGGAAGTCCACATTATTTTTAGCGCATTACATGATAAAAAACTTGATACAATGATTGGCCAACTAGAAGCAGTCGCTCATAACCTAACATTTACAACCTTTGACTTTCCGAGAGCAGCAAGCTCCAAGGAACTATATGAAAATTCTTCTAAAGGTGAAACAATCGTAACGATTGATAACTGGATGGAAGCTGTGAAATCGGAATTAGACAAGGTGACAGCGGAACAAAATTCAGTCCTAGTAATAACTGGTTCACTTTATTTTATATCAGAGGTTAGGGGATATTTATTATCAAAATAACTGAATAGAGGCAAGATAGAAGTGAAATAGATAAGAAAAGAATTTTTCTTGTCTATTTTTTTACATGAAAATACAAATTCTGACACGACTTTATGTTTTTTTCTTTCCAATATTATTTAATAACAATATAATGGTGCTAAAGAACTATTTGTAGAGGGGGAATGGAGGTTGAAGTTAAAGAATCAAAATGGAATCACCTTACTTGAAATACTCGCCTCCATCGTCATTCTGTCAATTATCATTGTTTCAATCACACCAATGTACATACAATCATCTAGGGCTAATCATCTATCAAAAAATATAACAGAGTCAACTTATCTTGCAGAATCCGAGATGGAAGAAATCATAAATTTAAATACAAATTCTACTACACGTTCATTAACTGATCTATCAAATAAGTTACAAAATAAAGGATACAGAAATGATCCTTCATGCACGAATTGTTATGGAATATCTAAAGAAGGACGGTATGTATTTGTACAGATCAAAGATCATTCAACTGACCTAGGAAAAGTTGTTCTAAAAGTCTATAGAGATACATCTAAAAAAGAGCTTGAATCCCAAATGGAGATGATTATATCTTGGAAAAAATAGTGGGTGTTAATAAATGATAAAGTCCGAAAGAGGTGTTAGCTTAATTGAACTTTTGGCCGCCATTGCACTTCTTTCAGTCGTTCTACTCCTAGCTAGTTCTGTTCATTTATTTGGACAAAAACAAATGAATTCCCAATCAGATGAGGTACAAATACAATCACAAGAAAGACTAGCGGCAAATATAATCACAAAGGAAATTAGAAAAGCAAAAACTGTCGAGGTGAAAAACCCTAATCAGTTAACCCTTAATGATACAGATACTTACAAACTTGAAGGAACGACAATTAAGAAAAACAATGAAGAGTTCATGACAAAAATAAATGGTTTTTCTGTTTCAAAGAATGAAAATAAAGTTAGTTTAAAAATTGGGAACCTGCCAGAAACCACTATTTATATACGAGAATAGGCGTGATATTTTGAAAAAACGGACTTCATTCTTAAATAATGAAAAAGGCGTTGCCTTAGTTATGGTGCTGTTAATCTTAACGGTCGTTACTATTTTAGGCCTAGCTCTAATGGGACTTACATTGAATAATATGAAAATGAGCTCCAGTGATAGAACCTATCAATCTACTTATTATATTGCTGAATCAGGCGTAACATATACGTTGGATAAAATGAATAAGAACATAGTAAATATTTATAACGACTCTACAAATAAAACTACGTTTTTCTCAAAAATTGATAGTATGTTCACGGATATTAACAATGAACTACCCTATACAAATTTTGAAGAAGCTTTTGGACATAAACCAGAAGCAAAAATTTTGATCGAAAAGATTGGAAATCAAAATACGAATTCAAGTCATCAAGATTATAAAATCACATCAATCGGAACAATCGATAATCGGTCACGAACGGTGGAGAAACAAATCCGCATCAAATGGGTAGCTAAAAATAATGTGGAAATCCCTGATACAGCTGTTTTTGTTAAAGAAGTTATTGATTTATCAGGTGGGGCCGATATTTTTGGTAATGTAGGGACAAACTCATCTGCCCCTAAATCGGTCAGACTTAGCGGTGGTGCTGATATTTCAGGTACGGTATATGTAGGCCCTAGTGCTGGAAATGATGTTATTGAGAAACCTCAAAATATGGCCGTTGACTTTGAAATAGTTAAATTACCGTATATAAAAGTATTTAACTTACCGCAGTTTCCTGCATTTCCTACCAATCCAATACCAAAGAACGAAAGAATTTATAACAATAACAATAGTCATGATGTCATTTATAACGGATCATTACATATTAATGATTGGGTTGCTAACAATTACACATTATATATGACAGAGGATTTGCAATTCGATGAGATTTATATTACTTCGAATAATACATTAAATATAGATATAGGTAGTGCTGATCGAAACATCGTACTAAATCATTTAAATGTTCCAAACGGAAAAATAAATATCATTGGAACAGGAAAACTTACCCTTTATGTTAATAACAATATAACAATGGGTGCAGGCAGTGTTATTAATACCACTGATGAGATTGAAAATATTAAAAAGAATAATGAAGCAACAAGTTCGGAGCTAATCAGAGAACAAATTAAAATGCTTGATATTTTTTATAAAGGCCTTAGCCTGGATATGTCAGGAAGTCAAAAAATATATGGTTCGTTATATGCACGAAATGCAAACATTTCTCTGACTGGGGGATCGGGTTTTCAAGGTCATATTATTACTGGTGGTGGAAAGATAGACATTAGTGGAGGAGCTAATGCTATAACTCAAATTTTTTATGCACCAAATTCAAATGTAAATATATCAGGTGGAGGCACCATTGTAGGTAATATTATTTCTAAGAACTTAACCATTTCTGGGGGAGGATCAATAACATATAATAATGCCCTTGATGATGATTTACCCCCAATCTTTGGTGGGGCAACGGGTGCCGTATCATCAAAAGATATTCTCTCATTAGAACCAACTAGAGAAAAATAACGATAGTAAATGGGGCGAACGGCCCTATTTTTTTATGCTTTAGAATCGAGTTTGAAAAAATGACAAAATGTATGAATTTATTACAAATATCGTCTAAATCTTCTTTAGTATTTTCCTATTTTCATATAAAATGATAGGTAATGAATAGGCATTTTTTACTATAAAAACATGCGTTTGAATCTGGGGACACTACGAACTAAAGTTACAATTTAGTTTCGTCTAATAAAAGCTACCGCTATAAGCAGTTGAAGGGGGGACAACTTTGCAAAAAATAGTTTCAGTTAAAATATTTAGTCTGCTAATTATTTGTGTTTTACTGCTATCACTTTTTTCTACTGTTGGAGCAAGAACGTATCATGCATTCTTTGCCGAAGAAATCTTCAAGGAAAGGACTATGATTGGACCCGTGGATGTTTCAGGCTTAACTAAGGAAGATGCAAAAGGCATTTTATTATCAGAGATTGAAAACTGGTATGGGACAGGTGAACTCTCAGTTGTATCTGGTGATAAAAAAATGAAATTGAACAAACGTGAAGTATATAGCTTTCATATTCTTGAGAGTATTAATTCAGCAGCTAATGGCATCCAAAACCCCCTTCTTACAGATTTAAAGGATGATCAATTTGAAACAGTACTTACTGAATTAACTTTGATGGAAATAGAGGATTTTGAATCTAAAGAACTTAAATCTGGGATATTATCACCAGCCTCAAATTTACTTCCTGGTGAAATAGAAATTAACCTTGATCAATTTGTTATTGTAGATGATTCCAATGTACTATCACAGTCGGTTGTTAGTAATATAGACGATGAGAGTGAAATAGAAAAATGGGTTAACGAATATGGAGTTGTACATGTACCTGCAAATAAGCCATTTTCACTACTTACCTTATTATCTGAAAGTGGCACAACAAATCACTATTCAGACAAAGCATTAAGTGTAATCGCTACAGGAATATATTCTACTGTACTACCGTCTAATTTTGAAATCATTGAACGACATATTAGTGATGTGCTGCCTTCTTATGCTGATTTTGGATATGAGGCAAAAATTGAAAACAAGAAAAAGGATTTAATTATCTACAATGAAAATCCTTACGATTATAAACTAGTCTTTTCATTAACTGGCAAAAGGTTAGAAGTCCAACTTGTAGGTGCGGAGCTTCCACAAACAATCAAAGTCTCCATAGAGGATGAAGAAAACTTTAAGCCAAAGATAATTAAGCAATATGATAGTACCCTTCCCAAGGGAAAAATGGTTGTCAAACAACAAGGTAGTCCTGGTAAAGTTGCAAAAGTATATCGAATAATGAGGGAGAGTGGCCAAGTAGATCAAAGGGTGAAGATAGCTGAGGATTATTATCCACCAATCCATACGATTGAAGCCCATAGTATTATCGTACCGGAACGATCGCCAAACCTAAATGATTCTGATCCTGAAGACAATGAAGCTAATTTCGAATCAACCACTCCTGGCAATAATAATGGAACAGAAGGAGAAAAAAATAACAAAGAATCGGGAAATGAATCTAAGGAAGAGAACGAACAAGAAAATATAGATTTATGGGAAGATCCTGACCCAATGCATTTAATAAAATCTTAGGAAGGGGAAATTCATGCGAAAACTTCGTAAGCGATTAGGGGACTTACTACTTGAGTCAGGTCTGATAACAGAGAATCAATTAAAACAAGCGCTTGAGGACAAAACAGAGTCTCAAAAACTTGGGGATATTCTTCTTCAAAAAGGGTTTATAACCGAACAACAATTAATTGAAGTACTAGAATTTCAATTGGGGATACCACATGTTAGTTTATTCCGTTATCCAGTTGATACGACATTAACAAACCTGATTCCAAAAGAAATGGCGAGACGTCATTCTTTAATTGCCCTTCGAAAAGAAGGGGACAAGCTTTTTGTGGCAATGGCAGACCCAATGGACTTTTATGCAATTGATGATCTACGTCTATTGACCGGATTTCATATTGAACCTGTCATTGCTTCAAAGGATGAAATCTTACGTGCAATTAATAAGTTCTATGATCTTGATGAAGGAGTAAAGGAACTTTTTAATGAAACACCAACTGAAATCCAAGAAGAGAAAATTACAAATGAGGATTCACCGGTTGTTAAGTTAGTCAATCAGATATTGCAAAATGCAGTCCAACAGCGTGCAAGTGATATTCATGTGGATCCACATGAAACGAAGGTTATGCTTCGTTACCGAGTGGATGGAGTGCTCCGTACAGAACGTGCTTTACCGAAAAGCATGCAAGGAGTCTTAACTGCAAGAATCAAAATTATGGCAAATCTTGACATTACAGAAAGTAGAATCCCACAGGATGGCCGCATAAAAGTTAATCTTGAAGCACACCATATTGATTTACGTGTTTCAACATTGCCAACCGTTTATGGCGAAAAAATCGTAATGAGGGTCTTAGATTTAGGAAGCTCCCTTAATAATCTTTCACAATTAGGATTTAATCAAATTAACTTTAATAAATTTAAGAACTTAATTAAAAAACCTACGGGTATTGTATTGATCACAGGCCCAACGGGATCTGGTAAGTCTTCAACCCTTTATGCTGCTTTAAACCATCTTAATTCAGAGCAAGTAAATATAATTACAATTGAAGACCCTGTTGAATATCAACTCGAAGGTATTAATCAAATTCAAGTAAATGCTAATGTAGGGATGACGTTTGCGAAAGGCCTAAGAGCGATATTAAGACAAGACCCTAATATCATCATGGTAGGGGAAATACGTGATCGAGAAACAGCAGATGTAGCAGTAAGAGCTTCCCTAACGGGTCATTTAGTATTAAGTACTCTACATACAAATGATTCTCTGGGAACAATAACTCGTCTGATTGATATGGGTGTTGAACCTTTTCTTGTTGCTTCTTCACTATCTGGTGTAGTGGCCCAACGATTAGTTCGCCGGGTATGCCGGGATTGTGGTCAACTGCAGGAACCTACCGTTCGTGAGCTCGAAATCTTCGTAAAACGTGGTATTTCAGTTGATAAGGTGAACAGAGGAAAAGGCTGCGGGACGTGTAATATGACGGGTTATAAAGGCAGAGTTGCTATTCATGAATTATTGGTAATTAATGATGATTTGAAAAGGGCAATTATGAATCGAGAATCCTACACGACACTTCGTGAGTTGGCCATTAAAAATGAAACCATCTTTCTAATTGATGATGGACTATTAAAGGTTCAGCAAGGATTAACAACGACTGAAGAAATATTAAGAGTAACAACTGCTGAATAGGTGGGAACTAAATGAGAGAAGAAATAAATCGAATTTTATATTCAGCAAATGAACATAAGGCTTCGGATATTCATATTACCGCTGGTGTACCACCAATATTCCGTATCAATGGAGAATTAAAAAGATACGGAAAAGAAATCTTAAAGCAGCCTGTAATTGAGGAAATATCCAAAGCGATTGTCCCAGAAGAAATGTGGGACCAATTCAAAGCAAAAGGAGAACTTGATTTTTCCTATGGAATCGCTGGCGTATCACGTTTCCGCGTTAACATTTATATGCAAAGAAGCTGTCCTGCAATTGCATTTCGAGTAATTCCTACGTCTATTCCGACAATCGAAGATCTTGCATTGCCCCAGGTGCTTAAAAAGATTTGTCAAAAACCTCAGGGCTTGATACTAGTAACAGGCCCGACAGGTAGTGGGAAGTCAACCACACTTGCTGCAATGATTCAATATATTAACCAAACAATGAGTAAACATGTTGTGACGTTAGAAGACCCGATAGAATACTTGCATAAACATGGTATGAGTATTATTGAGCAACGCGAGGTTGGAAGTGACACTCATAATTTTGCAAATGGTCTTCGCGCAGCACTAAGGCAAGATCCTGATGTTATTCTTGTAGGTGAAATGCGGGATTTAGAAACAACACAAACGGCTATTACAGCTGCAGAAACTGGCCACCTTGTGCTAGGCACCTTACATACAGTAAGTGCTCCTTCAACAATAGACCGAATCATTGACATGTTTCCCTATGCCCAGCAGCCTCAAATCAAGATTCAGCTAGCAAACGTTCTAGTAAGTGTTATCTCACAGAGATTATTTCCAACCATTGATAGAAAGGGTAGGAAAGCTGCTACAGAAATCTTGCTTAATAATTCAGCAGTTGCAAATTTAATTCGAAACGATAAAAATCATCAAATTAAAAATGTGATGCAAACAAGCCGTGCCGAAGGAATGCATACGCTGGAAAGCAATATTCGGGACTTAATCCGTGCCGGGGTTATTTCAAAGGAAATTGCAGAACCATTTATACAGGAGTTAAATTCAAATGGCTAGATATAAATATGAGGGAAGAGATAAATTTGGAAAAAAGTCCGGCACAATTTCAGGCACTTCTAAAACTGATGCGGTCGCAACTCTGCGTGATAAAGGAATTAGGGTAATTAGCATTAATGAAGTACCTGAGACCTTTTTAACGAAGGATTTAGCCATTGGCAATCCTGTTAAACTAAGGGACTTTGTCATCTTTTTAAGACAGTTTTCAACCCTGATTAAAGCTGGGGTAACCATTGTCGATTCAATGAATATTTTGGCGCACCAAACAGATAGTAAACCACTTAAAAATGCTCTGTTAGAAGTAGAGCTGGACCTTAGAGAAGGGATTGCCTTATCAACTGCTACTGCAAAGCATAAACGAATTTTTACTAACTTATTTACGAATATGGTACGTGTAGGTGAGGTTGGCGGAAGTCTGGATGAAACACTTGAAAACCTTGCAGTGTATTATGAGAAACAAAATAAAACAAGACAAAAGGTAAAATCAGCGATGGCATATCCAATCGTAATTGGAATCGTTGCAATTGCTGTTGTCATCTTTTTATTAGTTTCTGTTGTCCCAACCTTTGTTGATATGTTTGCTGACTTTGGAGCAGAACTACCTGCTATCACAAAATTTGTGTTAAACGCAAGTGTGTTTATGCAAAAGTTTTGGTGGCTTGTAATACTTTTAGGTATAGTCATTTATATTATGTTTATTCTGCTTAAACAAAGACAAGAAACAAGATATTACTTAGATTATGCCAAAATAAAAATGCCCATTTTTGGGAAGTTGATTCAAAAGGCAGTTCTTGCCCGCCTAACGAGAACACTAAGTTCCATGTTGAATAGTTCAGTACCTATTTTACAAGCGTTAGTTGTTGTTGAAACAATTGTTGAAAATGAAGTAATAGCGGACGTTCTAAAGCAGTCAAGAAAAGCGCTAGAACAAGGAAAATCGATGACAGATCCGATGAAAAAGCACTGGGCGTTTCCACCGCTGATCATCCATATGATTGCGATCGGTGAAAGTACAGGTTCGTTAGATGAAATGCTAGGGAAAGTAGCAGATTTCTATGAGGATGAAGTGGAAAATGCAACCGACCAATTAAAATCATTAATTGAACCATTAATGATTGTATTTTTGAGCAGCATAGTCGGGACTATAGTCACATCGATTCTAGTTCCAATGTTTGACATCTTTAATGAAATCCAATGATAAAATCATGAAAAAAGACACAGTTTTGTAAAAAATATGTGTGAATTCATGTTATTTCGAACAAATTTCTAGTGTTTTCAACAGCATTTGCTATTATAATGAATAGTATAAATGGACTAGTTCCTAAAAAGGAGAGGGAAACATGTTTAAAAAGCATTTGACAAATCAAAAGGGGTTAACATTGATTGAATTGTTAGCTGTTGTTGTAATTTTGGGGATTATTGCTGCGATAGCGGTGCCTGCGATAGGGAATGTGATTAATAATACCAGGCAGGATGCAGACTTGTCGGAAGCACAACAAATAATTGACTCAGCAAGACTATACATTACATCGGAAACTCCTAATTTTACAAATAATACACTAACTATATCTGGAGATGGAAATGGTAATTACACTGAAACACCTGATACTAATCCTGATTTTGGTGCTTATTTAGATAAGGCAGATGCATTTACTTTAACAGTAACAAGAGGTAATAATGGAGCACTTACTTTTGCCATAACAGGACATCCTGCTAATGGATATACTTATGATGGAATTACTGATGCGACAACGCTAACTGGTGAACAAATTCAAACTTTATTGGATTAAATAATAGTCTAGAAGAGATAGCCCTCCCCGCGAGGGTTATCATTATAAGTGAGTGGTGTATGGTATTGAATATATTAATTTTTGTTTTTATTTATTTGCTTCTAATTGGAAGTATATTTGGCTCCTTCTTCAACGTCGTCGGCCTCCGCATTCCAGCTGGCCAGTCTATTGTTCGCCCGCGTTCTGCATGCCCAACTTGTAAGCATCAGCTTACAGCGATAGAATTAATCCCGGTTTTTTCATACATATTACAAAGAGGTAAGTGCCGAAAATGTAAAACC
>Ga0182742_1000590_pt1 | contig 54917 bp, 55 predicted proteins | sample eDN5th37CBELigMG_FD_128880 | JGI IMG/M metagenome (GOLD analysis project Ga0182742, IMG submission 128880) | Enriched Miracle-Growth compost microbial communities from Emeryville, California, USA - eDNA 5th pass 37_C BE-Lig MG (version 2)... ...
CGGCGTGCGGCCTTCTCGCCAGGACCGCTTGCACCGGAAGCCCTCCCGCCCGGCCCGCCTGTGCTGCGGGGGGCTGGAATTAATGTACATTCTGTATATTAATGGACGCCTGTCAAGGCCGGCAGGGCACGGAACGCAAAGCGTTCCTCACCGCGCCAGCAGCGTCTCCACGGCGCGCGAAAGGCGGAAGAGCTCGGCATCGCGGCCCCGCGACATGGCGAGCATCAATCCGACCGGCGCATCGCCCGCCGCATGGATCGGCAGCGAGATCGCGCAACCGTCGAGGAGGTTGACGACGGTGGGGTTGCGCAGCAGCAGCAGATTGACGCGCGTGAACTCCTGGTCGTCGTCCAGCGCCGCGATGCGCGGCGGGATGACTGGCACGGTGGGCATGGCGACCGCGTCGAAGTCCGCCAGCTCGTGCGCCACCTCGTCGATCAGCGCCGCGCGCGCCTGGAGCAACGCGATATAGTCCGCCGCGCTCTGACCCTTGCCGCGTTCGATGCGCGTGCGCACGCGCTGGTCGTAGCGCGCCGCGTCGCGCGCAAGCAGCTCGCGGTGCCAGAAATAGCTCTCCGCGGCGGGGAAGCCTCCCAGCGCGTTGATCGAGGGTATCCGGTCGAGGGCCGGCAAAGCGCGTCGCTCGACCACGGCGCCGGCGCGCGACAAGGCGTCGAGCGCCGTGTCGAAGGCGATGGACACCGTGTCGTCCATGCCGTCCATGACGAAATTGGTCGGCACCGCGAGGCGCTTGCCCCTGAGGTCTGCGGCCGCGCCGCCAAGCGGCATCCCTGCCAGGATGGCAGTGAGCGCGGCGCAGCAGTCGACCGTTCGCGCGATCGGCCCGATGGAATCCAGGCTGGGAGACAGCGGGACCGTGCCGTCGAGCGGCACCATGCGCGCCGTCGGCTTGTAGCCGACGAGGCCGGCGAAGGCGGCCGGGATGCGGCAGGAGCCGCCCGTATCGGTGCCGATGGCGCCATGGGCCATGCCGTCGGCGACCGACACAGCAGCCCCCGACGACGAGCCGCCCGGAATGCGCCGCGACGCGCGGTCCCATGCCGCGGCGGGGGTGCCGTAATGCGGATTGATGCCGACGCCCGAGAAGGCGAACTCGCTCATATTGGTGCGGCCGACGATGACCAGGCCGGCCTGGCGCAGCCGCGCCACGATGGCCGCGTCGCGCGATGCCGGCGGCGCCTCGGACAGCACCACCGAGCCGGCGCGCGTGACCTGTCCGGCAATGTCGAACAGGTCCTTGACCGAGATCGGGATGCCGGCAAACGGAGACAGCGGCGCGCCAGCGGCGCGCAGGCCGTCCATGGCCCGCGCCTGGGCCCGCGCCGATTCCGCATCGACGAGCGTGAAGGCGCGCGCGCCTTCGCCGCTGCCGTCGAGGGCGGCGTCAAGGCAGGATTCGGTCAGCGCCTCGCTCGTCGTGCGCCCCCCGGCGAGGTCGCGTGCGAGGGAGGCGAAGGTAGGCTTGCTCATGCGCGCCTCCGTCAGACCGGATCGTAATAGTGGATCTCGAGCAGCAGGCAGCCCTGATCGGAGCGGAAGGGCCCGTGGAAGGCGCCCGGCGGGCGGCATGCGTAGGTGAACGGCATGAAGGCCTCGCCGCCCCTGCCCTGCGCGTCGTTGCCGACGGTCAGGTCGCCGCTGACCAGGAACACCTCTTCCCAATAGTCGTGCACGAAGGGCTTCGTCGTATAGACGCCGGGCGCAAAGCGCAGCAGCCGCGTCCGGCTGCCGCGCCGGGCCTCCTCGTCGAGCGCGCCCGACAATATCTTCTGCTGGATGCCGGAAGGATAGCCGGCCGGAACTTCCCAGCCGGCGTCCATGTCCAGCGTGTAGAATTCGTCATGCACCTTGTTGACGGCCATCGTTCCTATGCTCCTTCGCGCGTCCAAAGCGGCGCGAACTGCGTTGCGACGACGTCCTCGTAGGACGGGGCGCCCCGGAGGATGCCGATGCGCCTGCAAAACGCGTTCATGTCCGCGACAAATCCTTCCGAGATCGTGGCGTCGTAGTACGGGCCATCCCGCCGGATCAGCTCGGCGATGAGGCCCGCCTCCTGCTGCGGGAAGACCTTGCGCCCGACCTCGGCCGCGAGGCCCGGGTCCCTGCGCAGCGCCTGCTGCGTGGCGACGATGGCGCGCACCGCCGCCGCGACGCGTTCCGGCTCCCCGGCGATCATCCGCTCGGAAGCGGCGATGGAGGCCATCGTGTAGTTGAACGCCTCGGCCGGGCCGTCGCCGCGCCTTATGTCCAGCACCACCGTGCCGACGCCGCGGGTCACGGCAACTTCCGTCCCCATGCCGTTTGCCCAGAAACCGTCGATCTGGCCGGCTTCGAGGGCCCGCGCGGCGGTGAGGCCGAAATTGACGCCCGCGCCGACGGCGCCGGGGACAGGTGCGATCGACACCTGGTCGCGGTCGAGATCGATCCCGCCTGCCGCCAGCAGGTCGCGCAGCCCCATCTCCACCCAGGGCGCGGCGCCGATGCGGCGGCCCTTCACGACCGACAGGTCGCCCTTGCGCGCCGCCAGATCGGCGCGCATCACCAGGAACCAGTACATGCCCTGCCCCTGCGCGCAGACCAGCTTGACGCCGTTCCACTCCGGGAAGGCCGACAGGGCGGAATGCGCCGAGCCGGCGACCAGATCGACCGACCCGTCGCGCAGCGCCGCATAGGCCTTGTCGACGGGAAAGATCATCTCGATCGACGCGTCGATGTTCTCGCGCGCGAACATGCCCAGCTCGACGGCGGCGACGGCGGGGAAATAGGAATTGGAGATGAGGTCCGGAACGGCGATCTTCATGGCGGGCGTCGCCTTCATCCGGACATCGGCAGGGACGAAACCGTGTAGGCATGCGCCAGGCGCCGGCCGGTGACGGGATCCTCCAGCTCGTATTCGAAGCGATCGGCGGCGCGGATGCCGCCATGCGCCGCCAGCGTGCCGCAGAACATCACGCTGCCGTCCGTGAAGTCCCGGCCCCACCGGCCCAGCAGCTCGTCGGGAGACAGCATGGATGCGACGCTGCCTTCCTGGTAGAGCACCCGCCGGCCCTTCTCGACGACGAACGAGCGTAGCACGAGCCGGTCCCAGTGGCCGGCGACGCTTTCCATGTCCCAGAATTCGGGTGCCACGGGCTTGTCGCACATCTGCTTCGACACGGTGATGTTATAGGTCTCGACCTCGCGGTCCGTATGGTCGGAACCGACCCCGACCCACAGCCGCCCGCCATGCTTCAGCAGCACGAACTCGACCTCGCCGCTCGAGGCGGCGCCGCAGGCTTCCATCACCGGGGCGGTGCTGAGCCGGCTCGCCGAAACGCGGTAGAAGACCGGCGTCGAAGGCGGGCGCTTGACGCCCAGTTCCTCCAGCTCGGCGATATGCTTTTCCAGCGCAACCCTGTCGCGCCCCGTCCAGCCGGCGATGATCGCCATGTGGAGCGGGACCTCCGTCTCGGTGTCCAGACGCAACTTCAGGGCATGAGAAGCTTCGGCCATGCCGGCGGTTCCTTTCGGGCGTTCGGTGCGCGGTGGTTGCCGCCGCGCCTCAGGCGAGGCCGGTCTCGAGCGCGGCGTCGACAAGCCGTCCGGCGCGCTCGAAGTCGTAGTTGCGGTACATGTTCGTCTTCACCAGATAGGACGCGCCACCGTAGAACTTCTCGTATTGCTGGTGACGGTTGCCGAACTCCGTGCCGATGAAGTCCCAGGCCAGGCGCATCAGCCTGACGCGGTCGCGCGCGCCCATTTCGCTCGACACGTAGTAGCGCTCGATGTCGCCGAGCTCCTCGGGATTGTCGAAGTCCCTGGTGGAGGACGGCAGCGAGATCATCGCCGCGCCGGTCAGCTCGCGCACGATGTCGATCATGTGCGGGTTGATCTTGGACTGCAGCGCCATCACCGCGTAGAGCGAGATCTTGGACGGCCAGGCGATGCCGTTGGCGTCGATGGTCCCCGAAACCTCGTGCGAATAGAGCATCTGCTCCACAAGCGACGCATAGGCGGCCAGCTCGCCCATCTCGACCTGCACCGGCGGCGCCTTGTCGTTGCCGGTCGCCTGGTTGAGCCGGTTGGCGAGGCCGAGCAGGAAGCGCAGCTTGGTGGCGTAGCGCGCCTGGGCCTGATGGTTGCCGTAGGAATGCGACGGGGTCTTCCACCACTGCTGGAAGCAGAGGTCGACGTTGCGATAGATGAAGACGTTCTCCCAGGGGACGTGGACATCGTCCAGCACGACGAAGCTGTCGGTCTCGTCGAAGCGCGTCGTCAGCGGATAGTCCTCGACATTGTCGGCGGTCAGCGCGAAGGCGCGGCGCGAGTAGAGCTTGACGCCCGGCGCGTTCATCGGGATCGCGACGCTGATCGCATAGGCCTCGTCGCCGGGACGCAGCGGATGTATGCAGCTCAGGTGGAGGTAGTCGGCGAAGATCGCGCCGGTGGCGAGCTGCTGGCCGCCCTTCACGACGATGCCGGAATCCGTCTCGCGGACGACGCCGGCATAGAGCGTCGGGTCCTTCTGCTGATGCGGCGCGCGGCTGCGGTCGATCTGCGGCGGCACGATCGCATAGGCCACGTATTTGTGGTTGTCGCGGATGTGCTTGTAGAAGTTGACGACGTTGTCGGCATAGCCCTTGCCGCCCGCCTCGAAGAAGGAGGGCACCGCCGCGAAGCCGGCGAAGAAGTTGGCCACGTGGTCGGGCGTGCGCCCCATCAGGCCGAAGGTCTGCTCCGCCCAGCCTTCCGCCGCGATGCGCTTGGCGCGCAGGTCCGCATGGCTGCGCGGGATCTGGAAGCAGCGCCAGACCGGGCCGCCCGTGTCGGGCGAGGTGAAGGTCATGCGCTCGCGATTTTCCGGCGCCGCCGCGTAGTCGAACAGGCGCGCGATGGTCCTGGCGGCGCCCTTGAACGCCGCATGCTCGGCGACGTTCCTGACGCGCTGGCCATCGACATAGACGGTGCGTTCGCTCGCCCTCAGATCCGAAAGGAAGCTTTCGCCGTCGCGCAGCGGCGTCGCGCGTTCAACATTCAGCACCGCCTCGGCCTGGTGAGCCTTCATTAACATCTCCTGCACCTAGATGAGCCGCTTGATGGCCTCGTTTCTGCTATTACATACATGATGTACATAAATTTTTAAGATGTCAAGCGGCCTTCGCTTGCCGCTCCGCTTTGGCTGGGCTATGTGCTATCAATGGGTTCCGCGCCAGTTCCGGCGCGAGACAATCATGCATTGAGGTCCGGCATGCTACCTTACGAGCCGCCTTTCACCACGTCTCGTGAAGAATTTCTGAAGGATGGAACAGACCAGCTCTTCCGCGAAGCGATTTATACTTTGGTCTTGAGTGTAGAGCGCCTGCTGAAGTGCCGAAGTTCTTTCGCGCGGATCTTGGGCCTGACGTCCTCGCAGTTCGCGGTGCTGATGGGTGTGGCGTCCAAACAGGGCGAGCGCGGCGTGACCATCAAGGATCTTGCCGAGCACGTGGCCCTGGCATCGACGCATGTCACCACCGAGATCGGGCGCCTGGAGGCCAAGGGTCTCCTGAACAAGCGCAGCAATGAAAGCGACCGCCGCAGCGTCCTGGTGTCGCTCAGCCCCCGCGGCATAAAGGAGATCGAGCGCATCACCCCGCTGGTGCGCGAGACCAACGACATGCTGTTCCGCGATGTCACGCTGCGCGGCCTCATCAATTCGCACGTCGTCGCCCGGCAGATCGTGGCGAACTCCGACGAGGCGCTGTCCTATGTGCGGCGGGCGGCGTCCAAGGCGGCGCGCAAGCCGGAGCAGAACGACCCGCGCTCCGCCGCGCTCTGACATTCTCCTCCGGCAGATCCGACTCCGCCGGACGGAAGCGGATCAGTAGATCGCGTGGCCCCAGCGGGCGATGACGTCCTTGCCTTCCTCGATGCTGAGCGCCGAAGACCTCGGATAATCGTCGCGCCGGTGAAACGGGATGCAGGCGTCGATGATCATCTTGGAATTCGACGTCAGCCCGGCGTCGCGATCCGCCGGCAAGAGACGCGGGTCGAGCGACGAGCTCCAGGCGTTGCGCACGATGTCGACGTCCTCCGACGGCTCCGCGCGCGTCGTGACCGCCCACATCACATCAGCGAGGTTGGACGGGTCGACGTCCTCGTCGACGACGACGACGACGCGGCCCATATAGCTTTGCGCGGCGGCGATGAGCCCGGTGCGCTTGGCGTGGCCGGCATATCTCTGCCTGAGCGAGACCACCGTCATCAGCTGCGAGACGTGCTGCCATGCGCCGACCACGTCGGTGACGCCTGCCGCTTCGAGGTTCGACCAGATGCTGGCCGCGCGGAACGAGAGGCCGAAGTGGAAGCGCGGCGGCTTCAGCGGCGGCGAGCCCAGCAGGATCGGGTCGTTGCGATGGTAGACGGCCGTGACCTCCATCACCGGAGCGGGCCGCTTGTCCGCGGCATAATAGCCGGTGAACTCGCCGAAGGGACCCTCCGGCAGCTGCGCCTCGGCGAAGGGCAGCAGCAGGCCCTCCAGCACGATCTCCGCACGGGCGGGGATCGGCAATCCGGTGCGCGGGCCGTTGTGGACCGGAATGGGCGCACCCTTGATGGCGCCGGCGAAATCGAGCTCCGAGACGCCCTCGGGAAGATATTCGAAGCCGGAGATGAACAGCGCCGGGTCCTGGCCGCAGACGATGGCGACCGGGCACGGCTCGCCCTTGTCCCAGAAGCGCTTGGCGATGATCGCCCCGTGCCGCCCGTTATGGTCGAACTGGATGGTGACGCGGTTGCGGTCGTGCACCTGGATGCGATAGATCGAGCTGTTGACCCAGCCGGTCTCGGGGTCCCGCGTCATGACCAGCGCGCCCGAACCGATATAGGGCCCGCCGTCGGCCTTGTGCCAGATCGGGCATGGAAGCCGGCCGAGATCGACCGCCGCGCCTTCCATGACGTTTTCCAGATAGGCGGCGTCGCCGGTCTGCTGCGGCGCCATCATCTTGAGCTTGCCGCGCTTCTCCTTCCAGACGCGCAGGGCGTCCAGCGGCGCAAGCGACGGGTCGATGCCCAGCGCCAGCGCGGCGCGCTTCGCGCCCACGGTCGCGTTGGTGAACACCCGGTTCGTCTCCGGCTGGCCCGGTATCTTGTCGAAGAGCATGGCCGGGCAGTGCGGAAGCCCGGCGGCTACCTCGGTGATCGCACCGATCTCGTAATCCTGCCGGGCGCCCGATATGCGTTTCAGGTCGCCGATCGCATCCACGCGTTCGATGAATTCACGCAGATCGTCATATTGAACGCTCATGTGCGATCTCTTCCGTTCGTCGTGGCGTCGGAACGGCATATTGCACTGGCGGAAGAAATTTACAACATGTACATAAAAGGCGGCACGTCCTATTTTCACGAAACGGGCGGGCGCGGTGTGGGTCGACGAAAGGAGCAACCGGGTGTCGGAGGCTTGGCAGCAGCGGATCATCGTCGGCATCTCGGGCGCCTCCGGTGTCGTATATGGCGTCACCGCCCTGCGGATCCTGCGTGATCTGGGCTACGAGACGCATCTGGTGATGACCAAGTCCGCGCGGCTGACGCTCGGCTACGAAATGTCGGTCGAAGCCAGGGAGATCGAGGCTCTCGCGGCCGTGGTCCATCGGGTCAGCGACATCGGCGCCTCGATCGCGAGCGGGTCGTTCAGGGTACGGGGCATGCTGGTGGCGCCGTGCTCGATCAAGAGCCTGTCCGAAATCGCCTACGGCACGACGGGCAACCTCCTGACCCGCGCGGCCGACGTGGTGCTGAAGGAGCGGCGGCGCCTGGTGCTCATGGTTCGTGAAACCCCGCTGCATGCGGGCCATCTCAGAGCCATGACGATGGTGACGGAGGCTGGCGGCATCATCATGCCGCCGGTGCCCGCCTTCTACGCACGCCCCGCATCGATCGAGGAACTGGTGGTCCATACGGTCGGACGGGCGCTCGACCTTCTCGACGTCAACAATGCGGCGGCGCACCGTTGGGACCCGCGCGGCGACGCGGAAGACTAGGCCGGCCGCCAACGCACTTTCCATATCGCCACGGCGCTGTTCTCGAACGGGCCGGTTCCGGCTATGGGTGATGTGATGGAATCGGCGACGACGCAAGCAACGGGAGGATGAAGCGATGCGCGCAGTCGGGCTCTACGCCCATGGCGGCCCCGACGTTCTCCAGCTCGTCGACCTGCCCGAGGTCCATGCGGGCCCCGGCGAGGTGCGCATCCGCGTCCATGCGGCCACGGTGAACCCGACCGACATCGCAGTGCGCAACGGATCGCGCGCCGAGCAGCAGAAGATGGATCCGCCGCCCTACGTGCCGGGAATGGAAGTGGCGGGGATCGTCGACGAGATCGGGGCCGGCGTTCCCGGCAGGCTCGCCGTGGGCGACGCCGTCATCGGGATCGTGGTGCCGAAAGGCAGCCATGGCGCCTATCGCGAACAGATCGTCCTCGACGCGCGCTCGGTCGCGCATGCGCCCGCCGGCAAGACGCATGCCGAGGCCGCCACCCTGCCGATGAACGGGCTGACGGCGCGCCAGTCGCTCGACCTGCTCGGGCTGTCGCCGGGCCAGGTCCTCGCCGTGACCGGCGCGGCGGGCGCCTATGGCGGCTACGTGATTCAGCTCGCCAAGGCCGAGGGGCTGACCGTCATCGCCGACGCGTCGGAGAAAGACGAAGAGCTGGTCGCCGGGCTCGGGGCGGATATCGTCGTTCGCAGGGGCGACGACGTCGCGGCGCGGATTCGCGCCCACTTCCCGCAAGGCGTCGACGGGCTGGCCGACGGCGCTGTGCTGAACGGGCTCGCCATTCCGGCCGTGCGCACGGGCGGCGCCTTCACGTCGGTCCGCGGTTTCCTCGGCAGCCCGCAGCGGGACATCCGCTTCACGGCGACGCTGGTGCGCTCCTACGCGCATGAGTGGGAGAAACTGGATCGGCTGCGCCGACAGGTGGAGGCCGGGATCGTCACGCTTCGACTGGCGGAGGTCTATCCGCCGGAAAGGGCGGCCGACGCCCATCGCCGCCTGGAGGCGGGCGGTACGCGGGGAAGGCTGGTCATCGGGTTCTGATCGGCGGGAACCAGCCGCGGCAAGCGAAATCCCACACGGCTAACAGGAGGAGAATGAATGAAGAAGCGCGTCAGCGTGCCGCTCGCGGACAGGGCCGAAATCGAGGACCTCTACAACGAATATCTGTGGGCGCTGGATACCGGCGACAGCGAAGCCTATGCCGACTGCTTCGCCGACGACGCCGTCCTGCGGGAAGATCATCCCGACGGCAATGCGCGCGAGGTGAAGGGGCGGGACAACATCCACGCCTTCGTCCAGCGCTACCATCAAAGCCCGGATTTCGCCGGGCTCCAGCACCGCGAGAGCACGCGGATCTTTCTTCCCGACCCGGAAGGCCGCCCCGATCACTACGGCGTTCAGTCGACCACCTGGGCGCTCAGATATGACGGCGCCACGGGCGAGGCCCATCTGCACTATGCCGGTTACTACAGGGATGTGGTCGGCAAGATCGACGGCGAATGGAAGCTCGTCTTCCGCTGGATCGCACCATGGAAAGGCGAGGTCCATGCCCGCCTCCGCCCGGCGGCGTCATAGGGCCGCCGCTATCGCGGAGTTTGCGGAGCGCCCGGTGCGGGCGCTCCGGCGTCTTCGGGTCAGGTGGGGTTGACCAGGCCGGCCTCGACCAGCGGGATGACCTCGTCGATCTCCACCTGCATCGCCTTGAAGAGCTGCTCGGGCGTGCCGGCCACCGGCGTCATGCCGATGGAATCCAGCTTCTCGCGCGCCTCCGGCGTCTTCAGCCAGTCGTTGATCGACGTCGAGAGCTTTTCCACGATCGCCGGGTCCATGCCCTTGGGGCCTGCGGCGGCGAACCAGCCGGTGGCATTGTAGTTCTCCAGCCCCTCGACGCCCGACTCGGCGATGGTCGGCGTTTCGGGCAGCTTCTCCATCCTCTTGGCCGACGACACCGCGATGCCCTTGATCGAACCGTCGCGGACATGCGGGATGTAGCTGGTGCTCGTGTCGCAGGCGAAGTCGAGATGGCCGCCGAGAAGGTCCGGCATCAGCGGTCCGGTGCCCTTGTAGGGGATGTGATTGAGCTCCACCCCGACGATGTTGCCCAGCGAGGCGGCAACAAGATGCGCCTTGGTGCCGGCGCCCGGATTGCCGACATTCACCTTGCCGGGATTCTTCCGGGCATATTCGATGAACTCCTTGAGCGTGCTCACCGGCGCGTTCTTGGAACCCGTCAGGATGATCGGCGTCTCGCCGAGGATCGAGATCGGCGTCAGGTCGACCAGCGGATCGTAGGCCAGGTTCTTCTGCACGATCTTGTTGACGCCGAGCGGCGCGCTTCCCGTCACCAGGAATGTGTAGCCGTCGGGCGCGGCCCGGGCGATCTGGCCCGCGGCCAGGGAGCCGGCGGCGCCGGCGACGTTCTCCGTCACGAAGTCCTGCTTGAGTATCTTGCTCAGGGCCTCGGCGAGGAACCGGGTCACCGCGTCGGCGCTTCCGCCCGGAGGATATGCCGAAATGACGGTGACGGGCTTGCTGGGCCATTCGGCCCCGAAGGAAATGCCGGTGGCCGCCAGCAGCGACGTCGCGCCACCCAGCACCACGAAGTGACGCCTGTTCAAGTTCATGACCGTTCTCCTCCCTTGTCCGTGGCGATGGCGCCACGATTTCAATCATCAGATGGACTATGATCCATGGTTGCCGGGAGCCAAACCGGGCCTCCCGCATATTTCGTCACGCGGAACGCGGGCGCTGGCGATGCGGGACTTTACCGGCACGAGCACCGCGGGACCCGCGCTCATTCCCCTCCCGCGAGCCAGCGGTCCTCGCCCTGGTGGAACGCGGCCAGGCGATCCGGCCTGTCGTCGCCGAGCAGGTCCGGATTGACCGTCACGCCCCGCTTCGACTGGATGTAGGAGAGGAAGCGATAGGACGGCCGCAGGGCGCCGAGCGCCCGGGGGTCGATCGCCAGCGCCTCGCCCGCATTGACCGGATAGAGGGCATCGCGCTCGAACAGCACCTCGAAGCTCATCAGCTTCCAGGCCTTGTCCTGACGCACGGCGCGCGAGAAGAAGCGGCAGAAGACGTAGTAGTCCACTTCGGTGCCGTCCACGTCGAGCCTGTTGAAGATCATGGCCGGGCTTTCGACCGTCGCGCGGTCCCCGACGATCGTCGCGAGGGCGGGAAAGACCCAGTGCTTGCCGGTGCTGGACTTCTCCATCCATTTGCGCGTCGCCTCGACATAGGCCTTGCCGCCGCGCCCGTCATACCAGCTGGTGCGGATATAGGCGTCCGCGTGGAAGCATGCCTCCATGACGTCGAAGCGTTGCTGGTCGCGCGCGAAACGCTCGCGCCGGACAAGGTCGAACAATTCTTCCCGGTCGAGAAGTGCCTGCAGACGGTTGATCTCGTGAGGTTCCATTCGCTGCCCTGCTATATAGTCGTGATGCCGCTTTGTTATCGGATGAAGCGGTGATTATGCTTCCGGTTTCATCGGAATATCATGGTTCTTCCGTCCGCCCGCGACAGCGTCGTTCACGATCGTTCCGCTGCACGAAACAGGCGCCGGCGGCAGATCCGCCCGGCGCCGCGATTGGCCGCCAAGGCTCAGTCGCCCTCGTGCAGGTGTCTGCGCACGCCCCTGAAGCCCGGCGAGACGATGGAGAAGATCAACCCCACCGCGATGAGGAGCGTGACCAGGCTGACCGGCCGGGTGAAGAAGACGGTGGCGTCGCCATGCGACAGAAGCAGCGCCCGGCGCAGATATTCCTCCGCCATCGGCCCCAGGATCAGCGCCAGCAGAAGCGGCGCCGGCTCGCCGCCGAGCTTCTTCAGCGCATAGCCGAGGATGCCGAAGAAGGCGAGGACATAGACGTCGAACACGCTGTTGCTGATGCTGAAGGCGCCGATCACGCAGAAGACGCAGACCATCGGGAACAGGAAGTGGTAGGGCAGCGAGATCATCCTGACCCATATGCCGATCATCGGCAGGTTCAGCAGCACCAGCATCAGATTGCCGATCCACATCGACACGATGAGGCCCCAGAAGAGCCCGGGCTGGTTGGCCAGCATCTCCGGTCCCGGCTGGATTCCCTGGATCATCAGCGCGCCGATCATCAGGGCCATGGTGGCCGTGGCCGGCAGGCCGAGCGTCAGCATCGGGATGAAGGATGTCTGCGCCGCCGCGTTGTTGGCGGATTCGGGGCCCGCCACGCCTTCGATCGCGCCCGAACCGATCTCGGCGCGGTGGCGCGACACCTTCTTCTCCAGCGCATATGAGGCGAAGGACGCCAGGATCAGCCCGGCGCCGGGCAGCACGCCCAGGACCACGCCGAGCCCGGTGCCGCGCAGGATCGGCGCGGTCATGCGCTTCCAGTCCTCGCGCGTCGGCATCAGCCGCGTCACCTTGGCGATGATCGTCGAGCGATTGTGCTCGTTTTCGAGATTGGCAAGCACGTCGCCGATGCCGAACATGCCGGTGGCGATGACGACGAAATCGAGCCCGTCGAGCAGGTTCGGCGTGCCGAAGGTGAAGCGCGCGGCGCCCGAATTGACGTCGGTGCCCACCATGCCGAGCAGCAGGCCGAGCGTTGCCATGCCGAATGACTTGAGGAGCGATCCGCTGGTCAGCACCATCGAGGTGATGAGGCCGAGCATGACCAGGGAAAAATACTCCGCCGGACCGAAGGTCAGGGCGAAGGAGGCGAGCGTCGGCGCCGACACGGCGATGAACAGCGTCCCGACCGTGCCGGCGAAGAAGCTGCCGATGGCGGCCGCCGCGAGCGCCCTTCCCGCTTTTCCCTGCTTGGCCATCTGGTGGCCGTCGAGCGTCGTGACGACGGACGATGCCTCGCCCGGCAGGTTGATGAGAATGGCCGTGGTGGAGCCGCCGTACTGGGAACCGTAGAAGATGCCCGCCAGCGTGATCAGCGCGGTTTCCACCGGCAGGCCGATGGTGAAGGGCAGCAGGATCGAGATCGTCGCGACCGGCCCGAGGCCGGGAAGCACGCCCACCGCGGTGCCGAGCAGCACGCCCAGGAAGCAGTAGGAGATATTGGTGAGCGTCGTGGCCGTGGCGAAGCCCAGGAGAAGCCCGTCGAGGATGTCCATGTAACTCTCCCGGTGCGCTAGAAGGTGAAGGGTTGCAGCCAGCTGCCGACGATCGGCATCGGCATCCGCAGCAGGGTGACGAACACCACCGTGCAGGCGACCGAGAAAACCACTGCGCCGGCGACCGAGCGGGCGCTGAGCTTGAAGCGGATGCTGCTGCTTGCGGCGACGAGAACGAGGATCAGCACCGCGGCCGGCATGCCGAGGCCCTTGACCGTGGCGCCGAACAGCACGATCGCGACCGTTATCAGGATGATGGCCTTCATCGGCCAGCGCTCCACCGCCGGCGATGCCATGAACCATGTGCGGATCACCAGCACCGCGCCGATGCCGGCAAGCAGGATGGAAACGACGGAAGGCAGGTAGCCCGGCCCCATGCGGGCCAGGGTGCCCATCGGATAGTCGGTCGCGATGTAGAGCGCGAACAGTCCCGTGGCGATGAAAATCAGCCCGAGCGTCATATCCTGGTTTGGTTTCACCGGCTCTCCCCCATTGATGTTCCCCGGCGCCTCACCGGGCATTTCGGCATGCGGATGCGCCCGACATGTCCGTCCGCGCCGCGCGCCGCAAACTAGTTGGCCCCACCGCCGGCAGACAGGCGCTCCGCGGACCGTTCCGCCAAACGAAATCGGCGAAGCCATCGCCGCCTGCGGACGGGATGCCAGGTCAGTCGGCTTTCGGCGTCATGGCAATACACTCTATTTCCAGCAGGAAGTCTTCCCTCGGCAGGACCGCGGCGATCGTCGTGCGCGCCGGCCACTCGCCGGCATCCTCGCCGAACGCCTCCGTGTAGAGCGCGTTCATCTCCGGCACGTGCGAAATGTCGGCGACATAGACGTTGACCTTGAGCACATCCGCGAAGGAAGCGCCCGCAGCCTCCAGCACGAGGCCGACATTCCTCAGGCACTGGCGCATCTGCGCGGGAAAGTCGCCGCGCGCGACGGTGCCGTCCGCCATGAAAGGCGGGATCCCCGAGACGAAGACGAGCCCGCGCGCCGAAACCGCGTGGGCCAGCGGCACCGCGCCCCGCGCCACCGCGTCGCTGTAGATGACGGTGCGCTTCATTCCTCCACCCTGCCTCCACCCGCGGGAACGGCGCCAACGGCCGGCCCGGCATTGTCGTTTCGTCTGGTTCGCGGCGAGCCCGCCGGCTATTGCGACAGCACCCTGCCGCCGAGCTGGCGCGACAGCGCATCGAGCTCCTGCGCGACCTTCGCCGCGACGGCGATGCTGTCGCCCGCCCGTGCCTTCGCGGCGCGCCGGCGGTCGCCCGGAAGCGCCAGCGCCGGGTCGGGCGCTGCGCGGCGGACATTGCCGGCAAGCGCCGCGACGCGCTCCGCATAGGGCACCGCCAGCCCGAAGCGCGCCGGGTCGAGCGCCATGAGCAGCCATGCGCAATCGGCCTTCGTTTCGGGCGCCCCGTACATGGAGCCGATCTCCGCCCCCGCCGAGCCCCCCGAGAGGGCGCAGAGCAGATCGACCACCAGCGCCAGGCCGAAACCCTTGGGACCGCCGGCCGGCAGCAGCATGCCGGCGATGGCCTCATGCGGGTCCGTCGTCTCCTGTCCTGTTACATCGACGGCCCAGCCGCGCTCAAGCGTCTCGCCGCGCTGCGCCGCCTGCCTCACGCGGCCCATCGCCACGGCGCTCATCGCCATGTCGAATATGACCGGCGGCTGGCCGGCGCATGGAATGCCGATGGCCAGCGGGTTGTTGCCGACGACGGCTTCGCGGCCGCCGGGCGCTGGCATCATCGGCCGCGTATTGCACATGATGATGCCGATCATGCCCGCCTCCGCGATCATGCCGGCATAGCGGCCCGCGACGCCGAAATGGGTGGCGCTTCTGGCCGCAACCACCGCGACGCCGTGCTCGCGCGCATTCGTGACGACTGTCTCGCTCAGTTGCTGCGCCGCAGCATGCCCGAGGGTCAGGCCGACGTCGAACACCGATACCGCCCCGCTCCGGTGGACGCATGTGACCTCGTCGGTCCGCGACAGCGTGCCGGCGAGGATGCGGCGCACATAGGCCGGCAGCTGCAGCAGGCCGTGCGAGGCGTTTCCTTCCAGCTCCGCCTCGATGAGGGCGGAAGCCACGGTTCGCGCCGTCGCGGCCTCGACGCCCGCGCCTTCGAGCAGACCGCGGGCGAATTGCTCAGCCTGTTCGGCCCGGATGCGGATCGGTCCCTCTTGTGCTGCCACGGCGTCCCCCCTGCTTCTTTCCTTCGCCCCACGCCTAGTAGATGACAACGCCCCCCGGCGCCGGAAGCCAACTTCATCCTGTTCCGCCTGACGGAATATGACGGCGGGCCGTTTGCCTTCGCCGGCCTCCGGGGCACTTTGCGATCGCAGGCTGGAGCGGGAGGAAGCATTGGCGATCACCTATGACGTTGTCCGCAAGGCCGCGCGGGACCTCTACGGCTGGTCGCTGAAGAAGGTTCCGGACGATACGCTGGCCGCGCTCGCTGAGGCGCGGCAGCGCGAATCCAGCGACATATCGCGCAAGACGCTCGATTTCATGCAGGCCGCGGCGCGCGCCGCCGAGCGCGAGGACCGGCATGCCTGCTCGGATGCCGGCTTTCCCACCTACTTCATCAGGATCGGCACGCGGCTGACGCTGGACGGCGACATCCGCCGCGCCTTCGTCGACGGCTTTGCCGATCTGGTCGAGACCATCCAGCCGCCGATCCTGAAATTCATCACCCATCCACTGACGCTCGAGCGCGGCTATGCCGGACGGGACATGCCGATCCTCTCCTTCGACGTGCTCGACGGCGCGGAATATATGGAGATCACCTGCTCGCCCAAGGCGCTGGGTTCCGGCCGCTGGGCGGCTCTCAAGGTGTTCAGCTATCCGAAGATCGCCGAGATCGAGGAATACTTCATGCAATGCGTGCTCGAGGCCGGGTCGCAGCACTGCCCCCCGGTCGTCATCGGCGTCGGCATCGGCGGCTCGTTCGACCATGCGGCCAAGATGGCCAAGCGCGCCACGCTGCGGCAGATCGGCAGCGTGCACGACGACCCGATGATCCGCGACATGGAGGCGCGCCTGCTCACGGCCGTCAACCGGACGGGCTTCGGCCCGATGGGCACGGGCGGCGACACCACCGCGCTGGCTGTCCATGTCGACTATGCCCATGGCCACGGCTTCGTTCCGGTCGCGATATGCTTCAATTGCTGGATCAACCGGCGCACCTCGCTGCGGATCGACGAAGACGGGACGGTGACGCGCCTTGAGTAGCAGCCCGAACGATGCCGGCCTGCCGCGGCTGATGCTGCCGCTGACGCGCGACCAGGCGCGTCGGCTGTGCGTCGGCGACCTCGTGATGCTCGACGGCACGGTCGCGGCCACCGCCGGCTTTTCGACGCATGAGCGCATGATCGACGCGCTCGACGGCAAGGGCGCGCTGCCGCTCGACCTGCGCGGCGGCGCGCTCTTCCACATGGGCAGCTCTTGCCGGCAGGTCGACGGGCGCTGGCTGCCCAACTACGTCAACCCGACCACCTCGACCCGTTTCGACGCCTTCATGCCGCGCATCATCCGCGAACTGGGCGTGACCTCGGTGGGCGGCAAGGGCGGCATGGGCGCCGCATGCATCGCGGCGCTGAAGGAGGCCGGCTGCGTCTATTTCGCCATGCCGGGCGGCGCCTCGCCGCTGCTGAGCGAAGGCGTGGTCGAGCGGCTGGAGACTGGCTGGGACGACCTGATCGAGCAGTTCCGCCTGTCGCGCTTCATGCTGCGCGATTTCGGGCCGGTGACCGTCGCCATCGACGCGCATGGGAACTCCCTGTACCAGACCCTTCAGGATCAGGCGGCCGGCCGGTTGCCGGACATACTGGCGGAGATGGAGGCCGCGCGCCGTCCGGCCGGCCACACCGCATCGTCAACCGCAAAAGAGTGAGCAATGCCGCGCTATCTGGAAGATTTCATCATCGGCGAGACCTGGACGAGCAGCCCCGTCGAGGTGACGCAGGACGAGATCGTCGCCTTTGCGCGGCTCTATGATCCCCAGCCGATGCACACCGATCCGGAAAAGGCGGCCGCCAGCCGCTTCGGCGGCGTCATCGCCAGCGGCTGGCAGGTGGCCTCGCTGTCGATGCGGCTCTTCATCGAGGGCGGCGGCCACCAGGGAACGCCGGCGGTGGGCCTGGGCGTGGACGAATTGCGCTGGCGCAGGCCGGTCCGTCCCGGCGACCGGCTGACCGTCACCCGCGAGGTGGTGGGAATCGAGCGCTCGAAGAGCCGCCCGCAGTTCGGGACGCTCCGCACCAAAATAACCGTGACCAACCAGGACGGCGAGGTGGTGATGAGCATGATCTCGCTCGGCCAGGTGCCGGCCCGGCCGGCCGGCTAGGCCGCCACCGTCTCCCCGGCGGTCATCGGTTCTTGTCCCAGTAGGGTTGCTTGAGCTCCTGCTTGAGCACCTTGCCCACCACCGAACGGGGCAGTTCGGCCCTCGTCTCGATGGCCGAGAGCCGCTGCATCTTGCCCAGCTGCCCATTCGCCCAGGCGAGCAGGTCCGGCGGCGAGAGGCGGCTGCCCGGCCGGGCCACCACGAGGCCGAGCGGCGTCTCGCCCCATTTCTCGCTCGGGATGCCGATCACGGCGGCGTCGGCGACGTCGGGATGCCCGGCGAGCACCGCCTCGAGGTCCGAGGCGTAGATGTTGAACCCGCCCGATATGATGACATCCTTCTTGCGGTCGATGAGGGTCAGGAAACCGTCCTCGTCGAAGGCGCCAATGTCTCCGGTGCGGTGGTAGACCGCGCCGTCCGGGTCGCGCCAGTAGAAGGCCTCCGTCGCGGCCGGATTGCGGAAATAGCCCGACATCATCATCGGCGAGCGGCCGACGATCTCGCCGCGCGCGCCGGGCGCGACGTCTTGCCCGTCTTCACCGATGATTCGGATGTCGTTGTCCGGCTGCGGCCGGCCGACCGTGTGCAGCTTGTCGGGATGGCGCGTCACGTCGAGCATGAACGAGCAGCCGCCCTCGGTCAGCCCGTAGATTTCCAGCATCCGGCCCGGCCATGCCGCCGCGATGCGGCGCTTGTCCTCGGCCGCGAGCGGCGCGCCGGTGCATTGCTTGACCTGGAAGCGCGACAGGTCGCGCCGGCCAAAGCTCGCAGCGTCGAGGATGCGGCGGTACTGCACCGGCACCAGCATCGTGTGGGTGGCGCCGTACCGCTCGGCGAGGTCGAGATATGCCTCGGCGTCGAATTTCTCCATCATCACCACGCGCCCGCCATGGAACAGCGCCGACAGCATCGGCATCAGCGTGGTGTTGGAATAGAGCGGCGTGGCGAGCAGCGTCGTGCTCTCCGCACCGAGGCCGAACACGGAGCGCGTCGCCTGCCGTTCGCGCATGGCATGGCTTTGGACGATGCCTTTCGGCCGGCCGGTGGTGCCGGAGCTGTAGATGATATTGAAGGGCGCATCCGGCGGGACGGCGGCGATCTCGCCGAGCGGCTGCGTGCCGGCAACGAAGCGCGACAGGCTGGCCCCATCCAGGCAGACCGAGGCGGTTCCGGCCCCCAGCGCAGCCGCAACCACCTCCTGCCAGTCCGGCACCGAAAAGGCCAGCGACGGCTCGCAATCGCGGATCATCCCCCTCAGCGCCTCGGGCGTGAGCGAGGTCGGCAGCGGCACGGCGCAATTGCCGGAAGCGACGGTGGCCAGATAGGCGACGACCAGATCGGCCCCGGCGCCGCCGGTGAGCGCGATGCGATGGCCGTCGGTGCCGAGCCGCGCACGGATCGCGCCGGCCAGTTCCAGCACCTGCCGGCGCAGCTCGCCCCAGCTCAGGCAGGCGCCGCCGCAGATGAGCGCTGGCGCCTCGGGCCGCTTCCCGCCATGCGCGAGGATCGTCTCAAGCAGGTGGCCTGCGTGCGGCAGGTCGGCGGCGGCTTCCATCGTCATCTTCCCCGGATCAGGCGTTTTCGATCAGCAGGATGCTGCGTGCGACGATGGCCGGCTGGCTGGCGCCCTCGACCTCGATCACGGCATCGATCTCCAGCCGCGTTCCCGTGTCGCGGGACGTCGCCGCAAACAGCGTCTGCCGAAGCCGCACCGCGCTTCCCTCCTGAATCGGCGCGATGAAGCGGATTCGGTCATATCCGTAGTTGAAGCCGCGGCCGCGCTGGCGAATCTGGTAGATCTGCCGCTGCAGCGCGGGGATCAGCGACAGCACGAACAGGCCGTGCGCGATCGTCTTGCCGCCGGGCATCGCGGTGGCGGCACGCTCGACATCGACATGAATCCAGTGGTCGTCGCCCGTCAGCCGGGCGAAATCGGCGATGTCGCGCTGGGTGATCGTGACCCAGCCCGAATGGCCGAGCTCGTGGCCCTCATAGGCCTTCAGATCAGTCGCGTGCTCGACCGTCAGCATGGGCACCCTTCCCTCAAAAAATAGCGTCATCGTCTGCCGGTCCGGCGATCCCGCCTCGGGCGGGAGCCGTTGCGGCGCCGCTCAGACCGTCACCACGAGCTTGCCGATCTGCTCGTTGCGGTCGAGCATCTCGTGGGCTTCGCGCATCTGGTCGAAGGCGAAGACCTTGTGTATCCGGGTGGCGATCGTGCCCGCTTCGAGCAGCGGCCACACCTTCTCGACCAGCTCGCCGGCGAGGCGCCCCTTGTATTCGGCCGGGCGCGGGCGAAGCGTCGACCCGCACAGGGTCAATCTGCGGCGCACGATCTGCCTGACATTGACTTGCGACACCTCGCCGAGATGGCTGGCCAGGAGCACCAGCCGCCCGTCGAAATCGAGCAGGTCGAGCTGCATCTGCGTGTAGGGGCCGGCCTGGCCGTCGAGGATGATGTCCATGCCCTTCCCGCCGGAAGCGGCGCGTATCTGCGCCGGCCAGTCGCTGTCGTGATAGTCCACGACACCGGCGACGCCGAGCGAACGGCAGACGTCGCGTTTCTCCTCGCTGCCGGCTGTGGCATAGGTCTCGGCGTCGAACAGGTGGTGCGCGATCTGGAGCGCCGCGATCCCGACGCCGCTGGTGCCGCCCTGGACGAGCAGCCGCTCGCCTTTCGCCAGCCGGCCCAGCCACACGACATTGTTCCACGCGGTGAAAAAGACTTCGGGCAGAGAGGCGGCCTCCACCACGCCCAGCCCCTTCGGGATCGGCATCGCCTGCACGGCCGGAACCGTACAATATTCGGCATAGCCGCCGCCATTGGCGAGCGCGCAGACCTTCTGCCCGACCAGGGCGGCATCGACGCCCGGTCCCGCCGCCGCGACGGTGCCGGCAATGTCGAGCCCCGGCAGATCGCTCGCCCCGGGCGGCGGCGGGTAGAGCCCGCGCCGCTGCTGGACATCGGGCCGGTTGAGCCCGATCGCCTCGACGCGGACGAGGATTTCGCCCTCGCGCGGCACGGGCCTTTCCCGCTCCACGATCTCGAGCACCTCAGGCCCGCCCGGCCGGCTGATGGCGATCGCCTTCATGCGGATTTACGCCTCGTCCCAGCTGTGCGCGATGCCGTGGCTGAGGGTTCCGAGACCGCCGATGGTGATGTCGATGTCGCCCCGCATCACATGCAGGTTGATGGCGCGGTGGCCGTCGGGATACTTGCCGACGCCCTTGGCCGTCGTGCCGAAGCAGATGACGTCGCCGGGTTCGAGCGTGAACCACTGGCTGGCATCGGCGATGACCTCCTGCACCGGGAACCGGAAGTTCGCGGTGTTGTCGACGGCGAAGGGTTCGCCGTTGAAGGTGCCGGACACTTCCAGATCGTTGGGATCGGCGATCTCGTCGGCGGTGGTGATCCAGGGGCCGATCGGTCCGAACGTGTCGGAACCCTTCGAGCGCGTGTGATAGACGAAATAGATGTCGTTGTCGTCGGGTCCGTGCCGGTTGCGCCAGCCGAAATGGTGCGGCCGGGTCAGATGCGGGGCGCGCGTGGTGGCGAGCGAGTCCATGCCGAACTTGATCCCGTGGGACGTCACGTCGTCGACGATGGTGTAGCCGAACACATAGTCGAGGGCTTCGCCCACAGGGATGTTCTTGCCGCGCTTGCCGATGACGGCGGCGAGCTCGAGCTCCGGTATCGTCTCGCCGTAATTCTCCAGCACGACGACCTTCTTGTTGTGGCCGAGCAGGCAGGACGGCGGCTTCAGGAAATAGCTCGGGACCGAAGGCTCCTTGTGCGCCTCCTTGCGGATGCCCTTGTTGTTCATGGCGACGCCGATGACCTTGCTCGGGTCGATGATCGGCGGCTGCCAGTCCGCATCGGCCAGCGGGACGCGGGCGACGCCCGACTTGACCGCAGCCGCGACCGCCCTTTCCGCCTTCTCCAGCTCGGCCCGTCCTGCGGCCGCAAGCGCGCGCATTCCCTGCGGGGCGGCGCCAAGGCCCGCCGCCGCATAGGCGTCGGCAAGCGTCACGGCCTCGTCGTCCGATATGCGGGCGATCAGGATCGGCTCTGCGCCGCGGCGAATGGTTCCAAACTTCATCGGATGTCTCTCGGCTGGAAAATGGCGGTTCTATTCGACGTCCTGGCCGACCAGGCGGGCGGGATTGTCGCGCACCATCAGCCTGATCTCGGCCGGCGTGTAGCCCAGGCCGAGGCAAAGCCGGATGGCCTGGCGCATGCCTTCGACGGGGCTGGGATTGTCGACCTGGCCGAGGTCCGATCCGATCGAGGAGTTTTCGGGACCGGCGGCGTCGATCTGCTCCTTGAGGTGCTCCGGCGGGAACACGTTGAAGCGCGAGTCGATGAACAGGCAGGCCGACTGCTCGAGCACCACGCCCATTTCGGCAAGCTCGCGGATGTCCTCCATCGAGCTGTGCAGCCCGTAGGTCGGGTGGTTCATCACCATCCGCTTGACCCCGCGCTTCTTGGCTTCCGTGAACAGGGCCCAGGCTTCCGCAACGTGAAGGTGGCCGGAGGACAGAATCGCGTCATGCGCCGCGATCAGGTCGAGGATCTGCTTCACCGGGTCGAGCAGCTCGCCCATCTCGTCCACCACGGTGATGGCATAGGGCTTCATCAACTGGACGTTGCTCGCCAGCCGCGTCTTGCGGAAATTGCTGCGGATGTGGTTGGCGGCGTGCGCGGTCGGCATGTAGACCAGCTTGGTGCCGGAATTCAGGTTGAAGTCCACCGCATAGGGATTGAGCCCGCCAACCGTGGTGTTGAGGACGAGCGAGCCGTACATCTCCACCTCCTTGTGGGGCGTGAGGCGGCGCATCATCGGCAGCAGCGGGCCGACGGAATAGTAATGGTCCTTGAACAGCACGCCCCGCATGCCCGCCGCCGCGGCCTCGTCGACCTGCTCCAGATGATCGAGCATCCGCGGCATGGTGGAAGGGCCGGAGTGGACATGCAGGTCGATGGCGCCCTTCATCAGGTCGGCGACCACCGCCTCGTCGGCGCCGGCCATGATGGCCTTGGCCTCCTTTCGCCAGTTTCTCTCCGCCATGATTGCTCCGCCTGTTTGATATGCGGCCCGGTTATCCGACAGTCCCGGATACGCTTGAAAGGACATCGGTGTGCCGTTTCGTCGTACGGAATTGTCGCGGCCGGCGGCGCGATACGCGGCATGGCGGATCAGGGCAGGTCGGGCAGGTTCTCGGCCGGATTGATGATGCGAAGCCGCTCCGTGTCGGCGGTGATCTGGGCGCTCACCTGCTCCAGCCTCCGCGCATATTCGCGCACCAGCCGGGGCGACTTGATCGACGAGCGGAAGAAGGTCATGCCCAGCGACGCCCTGACGCGGCCGTTGAGGAAGATCGGCACGGCGAGCGTGTTGGAGTTCTTCGGTTCGGTGCGGATGTCGCGAAGCGCGTAGCCGGCGCGCCGGATCGACTTGACCAGCGAGCGCAGATAGGCGCGGTCGCGCGCGATGTCGGCCGCGATCGGGTCGTCGGCCTGCTCGGCGAACTGCGCGAAGGCCTCGATCTGGTCATTGTCGCAAAAGGCCAGATAAGCGCGCCCGAGGCCGTTGGTGAACAGGTTCAGATGCATGTTTATGGTCGAGTGGAACGGCGACACGGGGCTGTCGGCGACCGTCGAGAAGCGAACGATCATCGACTGCGAGCCCAGCACCGCAATCGACACCGGCCAGTTCCACTGGCGGGTCATCTGGATGGCCCAGGGCCGGCCGGCCTCGATGACCAGCGGATCGCCGTGATAGCCGCTCGACAGGGAACCGACGAGCGCGGTGAGCTGATAGCCCGCCTGGCGCTCGTCATTGGTCACGAAGCCGGCGCGGATCATGGTCTTCAGGAAGCGCACCAGGGTCGGCTTCGGCAGGCCGGTGTCGTTGTGCAGGTCCAGGATGGTGGAGATCGGGCGCCGGTTCATGCAGATGAGGATTTGCAGGGTCCGCTCCGCGGCGCGGATGTGACCGCTTCCTTCATCGCTGTCTGACGCCACGGGCTCCTCCTCCGACGATCTCTATTACACAAGGATGCCGCGCAAAACCAACGGTGCGCCGCGCGGTTTCAGCCGGATGTGACAAACCGCTCCAGCTTGCCGAGGGTCTGCTGGCCGAGCTCCTCCGCACCGAAACCCTTCGCCGTCCGGAACTCGGCCTCCGTGTTGAATATCATGCCCAGCGTCACCCGTGTCGCCCCGTCCTCTTCCTCGAAGGAGGCCCAGGCGTCGGCATGTTTCGGCCCGTTCTCGCCCCACAGAAGCGCATAGCCGAACCCTTCCTCGGGGCGGACGTCGCCGTAGCGGTGGTGATTGGGGAAGACCGTGCCGTCGGGGCCGATCATGTCGAATACCCATTCGCCGCCCGTCCGCAGGTCGATCCTCTCGGTGCGGCAGGAAAAGCCGTCCGGGCCCCACCATTGCGGCAGCGCCTCGGGGTTCATCCAGCTGTTCCACACGAGGCTTCGCGGCGCCCGTATGAGGCGCTGCAGCACCATCGTCCGCCCGGCGACGCCGGCGAGGTTGTCGAGCCCCGCGTCGAAGCCCTGCCGGTAGCCGGCCTCCATGTCCGCGGCCAGCGAGGAAAGCTGCACCGTCACCGCCAGCCGGCTTCGCGCTTCCGTGCCCGAGAACGCCGCGGTCACCAGTGCCGCAGATTGCGTCACGCCGGCGGACGAGACCACCTCGTAGTTCACGCTGCGCACCTCCGGCTGCAAGGCGAGCCAGCCGCATTCGCAGCGGATGTCGGGTTGCCCCTCTGCCTTGCAGAGCGATATTTCGCGGCCACCCACCCTGGTGTCGGCCTCCAGGAACTCGACAGCCACCGAAGGCGACGGCGCCGCCCACAGCGCCCGCGCCGCCGGCGCGCTCCATGCCTGCCACAGGACCGACAGCGGCGCGGCGACTTCGCGCGTGAAGGCGAGCGTCGCAAAGCCGCCCTCCCCGTGAGCAAGCCCCGCAAGGTGATCGGGTTTCGTCATTTTGCGCGTTCCTTCATCACGTTCATCACAAATGCGTCCAGCCGGTCGAGGCGCGATTCCCAGATGGCCCGCTGTTCGTCGAGCCATGTCCGCACCGGATCGAAAGCCTCCGGCACGATGGCGCAGGTGCGTATCCGCCCGTCCTTGGAGGTGGCGATCAGCCCCGCCTCCTCCAGCACCGAGAGGTGGCGCATCACGGTCGGCAGCCGCAGGCCGGTCGGGTCGGCCAGGTCCGTCACCCGCGCCGGCCCGCCGGCCAGCCGCGACAGGATCGACCGCCGGGTCGGGTCTGACAGCGCGTGGAAGAGCAGCGACAGATCGGTATCATGCTTAGCCATGACGCTAACTATCGTGCATGGCGCCGGCGATGCAAGCGAAACTTCGTCGATCGGCTAAGTTTTTCCGGCCGGAGCGGTCGGGCGTTCAGGACACGCCGCTTCCGCCGGGCCGGAACGCGCTAGAGCATTTCCACTTTTCACAGAATCGCGGAAATGCTCTATGGCTTTGTTTTTACGCAGTTCCGGACGCAAAACCGCTGCGCACTTTTGCTGGAATTGCTCTAGGCGGTCACCGGCTTCACCGCCGAAGCCATCCAGCGCGCGGCCGACACGGCATAGGCATCCCGGTTCCGCTGCGCCATGAACTGGACGCCCATCGGCATGCCGGCCACCGCCGTCAGGGGGAGCGTGACCGAAGGCGCCCCGAGCAGCGAGCTCGGCGCATTGAAGACGATGTCGCCGGTCGGCATCGGCGGCTCGGTGTCGTCCAGCTCGTTGTGAACCCAGGCGGGCGCCGGGCCGAGCGACGAGGGCGCCACCAGCCCGTCGACGATCGGCGCCAGCCGCGCATAGGCCTGCTGCATCTCGTCGCGCAGGCGCAGCGCGCGGCGATAGTCCTCGACGGTCATCGTGCTGCTTCTGGCGACGCCCCCTTTGGTCCGTGCGCTCACCTTGTCGGGCGCGCGCGCGATCAGCTCGAGATGGCCGGCCCTCGCCTCCCAGGCGGTCAGCCTGCCGAGTACCTCGCTGGCGCGCAGGATCAGCGTCTCGAACGCCTCGATCAGCGGATGGTCGTAGCGCCGCAGCACCGTCACGCCATGATCGGCAAGCTGTGCCGTGACATTCTCGAACGCCGATCGCGCCGGCGCCGGCAGCGACGCCCATCCGGCGGTCTCCATCACCGCCACGGTGCGCGGGCGCATCGGCGGCGGCACCTCGGCCGGGCCCACCAGCGCGTAGCAGCCCGGATCGCCGCCGATCCGCCGGGCGATTTCGATCGACACCAGCCAGGTGTCCTCGACGCTGCCCGCAAGGATGCCGTAGGTGGCGTTGCTGTAGGCCAGCCGGCTGCCGCGGCTGATCGCGCCCTGGCTGGGCTTCAGCGCGACGTTGCCGCAATAGCTGGCCGGCCGGATGATGGAGCCGCCGACCTGCGAGCCGGTCGCCGCCGGGATCATCCCTGCCCCGACCGCCGCCGCCGAGCCGGACGAGGAACCGCCCGGCGAGCGCGACGGGTCGAACGGATTGTGGGTCGGACCCGGATGCGAGCCGCCGAGCTCGGTGGTGACGGTCTTGCCGAGGATCACCGCACCGGCCTCGCGCAGCGCGGCGACCATGGGCGCGTCGTGCTCCGGCTGGTGGCCGCGATATGCCTCGCAGCCCATCTGGGTCGGCATGTCCTTGGTGTCCATGAGGTCCTTGACGCCGATCGGCATCCCGTCGATGGGCGAAAGCTGCGTGCCGGTCCGCCAGCGCTGCGTGCTTTCCGCGGCGGCACGCTTCGCAGCCTCGGCGTCGAGAACCACCCACGCCTGCACGTCGGGCTCGCGCGCGGCGATGGCGGCGAGGCATGCGTCGAGATAGGCGCTCGGCGAATCCGTGCCGGAGGCGAAGCCCGCCGTCCGGTCGTGATAGGTCAGCAGGGGGACATCCGTCCTGTAGGAGGAACTCGTGGCGCTGCTCATTGCTGACTCCGTTGCTTATGCGTCCTGCGTCTCGACGCCGGCCTCGGCCTTGAAGCGGTCGATCGTCGGCGAGGCTTCGACCAGCCTGCGCGTATAGTCCTGGCCCGGCCGGTCCATGAGCTGGTCGACGGTGCCTTCCTCGATGAGGCGCCCCCCGTCCATGACGAGGATGCGGTCGGCGATCTGCGAGACCGCGCCGAGGTCGTGGGAGATGAACAGGCAGGCGAAGCCGTTGCGCTCCTGCAGGCTCTGCAGCAGTTCCAGGATCTGCTTCTGGATCGTCATGTCCAGCGCCGATACCGGCTCGTCCGCCACCACGAAGGCCGGCTTGCGGATCAGCGCCCGCGCGATGGCGACACGCTGCCGCTGGCCGCCAGACATGGCGTTGGGATAGCGCTTCGCGAAGTCGAGCAGGCCGACATCCGCCAGCATCTCGGCGACGCGGTCGCGCCGCTCGCCGCGCGACAGGCCCGCCACATGCCTCAGCGGCTCGCCGACGATCTCGGCGACGCGGTAGCGCGGATCGAGCGACGAATAGGGATCCTGGAAGATGAGCTGACAGTCGAGGCGGAAGCGTCGTTTCACGTCGCGGTCGGCCTGGTCCATCCGCTGCCCCTTGTAGAGGACGTGCCCGGACGAATGCGGAAGCAGCCCGATCAGCGAGCGCCCGAGCGTCGTCTTGCCGGAGCCGGAGCCGCCGACGAGCGCCACGATCTCGCCGGTGCGGATGGCGAGGCTGACATCGTGCACCACCTTGAGCGGCGGTTCCGAGGAGAAAAGGCCCGCGCGCGGATATTCGATGGAGATGCTCTCCGCGGCGATCACGGCCGGCCTGTCGGCAGCAATCGCGGCTCGGCCCTCCTGGCGCTTCGGCAGGGCATCGATCAGGGTGCGCGTATACTGCGCCGATGGCGCGGCCAGGATGCGGCGGGTCGTGCCCGTCTCCACCGTGTCGCCGCGCCGCAGCACCAGCACGTCGTCCGCATAGCGCGCGACGAGGCCCAGATTGTGGGTGATCAGCAAGACCGAGCTGCCGGCGGTGCGGGTGAGCTCCATCATCAGTTCGAGCACTTCGCGCTGCGCCAGCGTGTCGAGCGCCGTGGTCGGCTCGTCGGCGATGAGCAGCTTCGGCTTCAGCAGCATGGCCGAAGCGAGCATGATGCGCTGGCGCATGCCGCCGGAGAACTCGTGCGGATAGGCGGCCATGCAGCGCTCGGGATTGGCGATCCACACCCGCTTGAGCATGTCCACCGAACGCGTCCACGCCTCGTCGCTCGACAGGCGGTGGTGCAGGACCAGCGCCTCCATCATCTGGGTGCCGATGGTCAGCACCGGATTGAGCGAGATCATCGGCTCCTGGAAGATCATCCCCGCCTTGGTGCCGCGCAGCTGGCGCAGCGCCTTGTCGCCGAGCGCCTCGATGCGCTGGCCGTCGAGGAAGATCGAGCCGCCGTGCCAGCGAACCTGGCTCGGCAGCAGGCGCAGGATCGCCCGCGCCGCCATGGTCTTGCCGGAGCCGGACTCGCCGACGACGGCGAGCACCTTGCCCGCTTCGACGCCGAACGAGACCCCGTTGAGGATCGGCATGTCGCCGGGGCCGCGCAGCGAAAGGTCGCGAACCTCCAGCAGCCGCGAACCGATTGCAGTGTCCTGGATCATGCGCGCGCCATCCTCGGATCGTACCTGTCGCGCAGCGCATCGCCGAGGAGGTTGATGCCGAGCAATGTGACGGTGATGCAGATGCCGGGCGCTATGCCCAGCCACGGCGCGCTTTCGAGGAAGGGACGGCCGCCCGACAGCATGTTGCCCCAGGTCGGGGTCGGCGGCGATATGCCGACGCCGAGGAAGCTCAGCGCGCTTTCGAGCAAGATGACCCAGCCGAACATCGAGGTGCCCAGCACGATGACCGGCACGATGCAGTTCGGCAGCACATGCGCGAACATGGTGTAGCCCTCGGAATTGCCGATCGTGCGCGAGGCCTCGATGAACTCGCGCTGCCGCAGCGACAGCACGGTCGAGCGCACGACGCGGATCACCGAGGGGGTGAACGACAGGCCCAGCGCCAGGACGAGCCCGGTGATGGACGCGCCGAAGATGATGATGATGCCGAGCGCGAGCAGGATGCCGGGAAAGGCGAGCAGCGCGTTGGTGCACAGCATCAGGACGCGGTCGAGGAAGCCGCGCGAATAGCCTGCCATGATGCCCACGAACGTTCCCACCACCACCGCGAAGCAGACCGCGAGCAGCGAGATCATCAGGCTGATGCGGGCGCCCACCATCGCCCGCGAAAAGACGTCCCGCCCGAACTCGTCGGTGCCGAACAGATTGTGCGCCGACGGCGGCTGCAGCCTTGCGCCGAGATTGAGGCCGAGCGGGTTGAGCGGCGTCCAGAAGAGCGAGACCAGGCCCGCCGCCGCGACGACGACGATGAGCATGAGGCCGAACATGCCTTGCGGTGACAGTTTCATGCCGCGGTCACCCTCGGGTCGAAAACGGGATAGAGCAGGTCGACGATCAGGTTGACGAGGACGTAGATGAAGGCGGTGAACAGCAGGCAGCCCTGGATCACCGGATAGTCGCGCCCGTAGATGGCATCCACCATGAGGCGGCCGAGGCCGGGCAGGGTGAACACCGTTTCCATCACCGCGATGCCGCCGAGCAGGTTGCCGAGTGCCAGACCGATGATCGTCAGCGTCGGCGCGAAGGCGTTGGGGAAGACGTGCCTGAACAGCACGGCGCGCTCGCCGAGCCCCTTGGCGCGCGCATGGGTGACATATTCGAGGTTGAGAACCTCGACCGCGCCGGCGCGCATCATGCGCACCAGCAGGCCGATCTCCAGCAGCGTCAGCGTCGCGATCGGCAGTGCGACATAGAGAGCCGCCGCGCCGAAATTCTCCGAGAACGGCACGTAGCCGATCACCGGCACCCATCCGAGCTTGAGGCCGAACAGCATCAGCATCAGCAGGCCGAGCCAGAAGCCGGGTATGGCGAGCAGCAGCGTGGCAATGGACACGATCGCCACGTCCAGCGAGCTGTTCTGGCGCCACGCCGCCAGCAGGCCGAGCGGCACCGAGATCAGCACCGCCAGCGCCATGGCGCACAGCACGATGGTCGCCGACACCTGGAACCGCTCCAGGATGAGCGGGGCGATCGCCTGCCCGTTGGCGACGGAGACGCCGAGGTCGCCCCTGACCACCTGGCCGAGCCAGAGAACGAACTGGACCGGTATCGGCTGGTCCAGCCCGAACCTCGCCCTGAAGTCGGCGATCTGCTGCGCCGTGGCGTCGTCGCCGAGGGAGACGATCGCCGGGTCGCCGGGGATCAGCCGCACCAGCACGAAGACCATCGCGCTGACCAGCAGCAGGGTTGGTATCGTCCACGCGAGGCGGTGGACGACGTAGAGCAGAAGCTTCTTCATCCGGAGCTATCTATCCCGTGCAAGACGTGCTGCGCGATCCGGCCACCGGCCCTATTCGACCGTGATGCTCCAGGCACGCGGCATGCCCACCGTCCATGCAGCCTTGTAGCCCTTGACGTTGGCACGCGCGGCCGAGGTGATGACCTTTGAGAAGATGGGGATGAGCGGGATGTCCTCGCGGAACTTGGCTTCGAGCGTGTCGAACAGCTTCTGGCGCTCGGCCATGTCGCTGACGATCATCGACTGGGTGATGATCTTCTTGGCTTCGACGCTGTCCCAGATCTTGTTCGGCTCCTTGTCCTTGTTGCCGGTGGCCGCATCGTAGATCAGCGAGGGATCGAGGCGCGGGCCGTAGCCGAACACCTGCATCTCGTAGGCGCCGCGGCGGAGGCGATCGCCATGGGTGGCGAAATCGGTGACGTCGATCTGGAGGTTGATGCCAGCCTCGAGCGCCATCGCCTGCGCCAGGATGGCGATGTTGTACATCTCCGGATACTGCTTGTTGGTGAGGATGTTGATCGGCTGGCCGGAATAGCCCGCCTCCTTCAGAAGCCGGCGCGCCTCGTCGAGGTTGCGCTCCGGCATCACCGCCTGCGCCTCCTTGAAATAGGGGCTCATCCGCGGGATGAACGACCGGCTCGGCTCGGCCTTGCCCTCGCTCACCGCCGCCACGATCTGCGGATAGTCGAGCGACAGTTCGATCGCCTTGCGGATGCGCACGTCCGAGACCTTCGGATCGCGGGTCTGGAAGGCGATGAAGGTGATGCCCATGCCCATGAAGGACTCGAGCTCCACATTGCCGGCCTTCTCGTAGTCGGCGATCTGCGAGGGATCGATCTGCCAGTCGAGGTCGAGGTCGCCCGCCAGCAGGGCTGTCTTGGCGGCAGCGGCGTCGGGAATGATCATGAAGCGTGTATTGGCCGTCTTCGGGGTCTTGTTGCCGGCATAGCCGTCCATGTCCCCTTCGAGCGCACTGTAGTCATCGAAGCGGCTGAGGCCGACATACTGGCCGCGGCGCCAGTCCGAGAGCTTGTAGGGGCCGGTGGCGATGAGCTGCTGGGTGATCTTGCCGTCGGCGCCGATCGAGTCGCGATGATAGATCGCCGTCGCCCCGCAGTCGAAACGCGCCATGTTGAAGAGGAACAGCGCGGACGGCTTCTCCAGCGTGAACACGACCTTGTCGTCGCCCGACGCCTCGACGCTCTTCACGCCGGAGGAGCCGCCGGGCGCGAATTGCGGACGGCAGAACCAGTCCGTCTTGGGGTCCATGTAGCGGTTCCACGCGAACAAGACGTCGTCGATCGTCATCTTCTTCCCGTTGTGGAAGGTGACGTCGTCGCGCAGGGTGAAGGTATAGACCGTCTCGTCATCGGACACGTCGATGCTCTTGGCCAGCATCGGCGCGATGGTGGCGTCCTCGCGGAACGCGACGAGGCCCTCGAGCACGTGCTGCAGCATGAAGTCGGTGTTGAAATCCCGGTTCACGCCGGGATCGATCGAGCGCAGGTCGGAGCTCACCCTGATCCTGACCGTATCGCTGGCGGCGAATGCCGACGTGGTGGCCATGAGGACCGCCGCGAGGAGGCCGCCGGAAACTGCATGTAGACGCTTCATTGTTCCCTCTTGTTATTTGCGGTGGCGAAGCTTCGCCTCGAAGTCACGCACCCTTGTTTTCTTTCACCCGATCCCGCCGTACCCCATTGGGATCGCACAAATCCAATCTCGCCTGCCCCTGCTTCGCGCTCCCATCGCGCATTGCATGTAATTTCAGCAGAATTGCACTCTAATCAAGCGTTTTTGCATACAATTTTTTTGCACCTGCCGAAAGGACGCGGGCATGGCCTTGCGGCTGGATGAACCCGGCGTCCGGAAATTACCTGCATCAATTCTGTAGAGATTTGCACCGATTTCCCGTGAGCGCAAGCTGCCATGTGGCGTGCCCACAGCGGTTCCGCCGACGCGACGGATCGCGCCGGACGGCACCCGCCTCAGCGGAACACGGGCGCTTCCTTCACGTAGTGCTTCGACATCTCGGGCCGGAACCGCTCCATGAGATCGCGGTTCAGGTCGGCGGTGGGCGGAGACTGGTTCTCGGCCAGCAGCGGCCGGTAGACGGTATCGCCGATCTCCTCCTTGAAGTTCCGGCGCGCGGCATCGACCAGCGCCTGGTCTTCGAGGAAGGCGATGGCGGACATCGCCAGCGCCTTGGCCCCCGCCTCGGACCCCTTGTGGGCGATCGAGGTCGTCAGCGCGGCGCCGGCGGTCCAGTGGTGGAACGTCGTCTGCGGCACGTTGGTCGGGAACATGAGCCGGCCCATCGGCACCTTCCAGGAAATGTCCCCGCTGTCGTTGCCGGCCGGAATCATGGGCCGCGGCGTGATGGGCGAGATCTCGCGGCGCAGCCCCGCCTCGGGCACGCCGGCCTGCTTCTGCAGCTCGCGCGCGAAGCGCTGCTCCTCCTCAGTCCATTGCGGCATGCCCACTGCTTCCGTGCACGCCCGCAGGACCTCGGCGATCGTCTTGTTGAGGCGGACCGGCCACGAGGCGGCGCGAATCCGCGTCGTCACCTCGCAATCGGCCATCATCGCCGCACCCTGCGCGATCTTCTGCGCCCGCTCGAACAGGCGGCGCGCGCCTTCCGCCGTGGCATCGCGAAAATACCACCAGCAGGCGGCGACCGCCGGGATGACGTTCGGCTGCTCGCCGCCCTGGGTGATGATGCGGTTGGCGCTCATCGTAGACAGCATGTGCTCGCGGTACTGCGCCATGCCGGCATCCATCAGCACCACCGCGTCGAGCGCGTCCCTCGCCTTCCAGGCATAGCCGCCGCCATGCGCCGCCTCGCCCCGGAAGGTGAAGTCCGCCGACATGGCCGCGCACTGGACGACGCCGACATCGGTGCCGAAGCGATCCGCGACATGGTTGTGGAACGCCACGTCGACATCGTCGAAACGACCGTCGCGCACGAAATAGGGCCGGCTGAGCAGCTGCTCTTCGCCGGGCGCGCCGAATATCCGCAGCGTTCCCGGAAGGCCGGCTTTCTCCATCGCGTGGCGCACCGCTAGCGCGGTCGCGACGAGGACGGCCGCATTGCAGTTGTGCCCCTCGCAATGGCCGGGGGCGCCGGCCACGATCTCCTCGCGATGGGTGATGCCCGATTTCTGGCTGTTGGACGGGTTCGCGTCATATTCGGTGTGGAGCGCGACCACGGGAGAGCCGCTTCCGTAGCTGGCCATGAACGCGGTCGGGAACCCGCAAATGCCGCGTTCCACCTCGAAGCCGTGCTCCTCGAGGATGGAGGTCATCAGTGCGGCGGTGCGGATCTCCTGCATGGCGATCTCGCCGAAGTAGAAAATCGAATCGCTGAGCGTCGAAAGACCGGCCCGGTTCTGCTCGATGAATGCCGCAGCCAGCTTTTGCGCCTTCGATATTTCCATGTGAGACCTCCCGGGAATGCTGATCCGGCTCCGCATATGCTCCCAAAGGACTGGAGGCACGGCTGGCCGCGCCGTGATAATAGCTACATATATTCTGTAGACAATGCCCACTGCCGCACAATGGCTGGCCAGGGTCATATTGGCGGCTGTTTGCGGATCGGCTAGGACGCAACACGGTGGATGGAGGAAATCGAGCAGGGTGCCGGCTACCACGACGCTGTACAAGATTGCCGAAGCCGCGAGACTGTCGGGGGTGTCCGCCTCGACCCTTCGCCTGTGGGAAGCGCACGGGCTGCTGGTGCCGCGCCGCTCCGACAGCGGCCAGCGGCAGTACACGCCCGACGACATCGCCGCCCTGCAGAGGATTTCCTGGCTGCGCTCGCGCGAGGGACTGAACGTCGCCGCGATCCGTGCCGCGATGGAGGGCAGTCCGCGCAGGCGGCAGGCAGAGGCGGTCGCCAGGGCGGGCCGGCCGGGAATCGGCAGAAAGCTGCGCGAGCTCAGGCGCGCCTCGGGCAAGACCCTTCACGAGGTCGCGCAGGACATCGGGCTGTCGCCGTCGGCGCTGTCGACCTTCGAGCGCACGTCGAAAGGCATCGCCTTCAAGACCCTGCACGAACTCGCCACCTATTTCGGAACGACGGTTTCGGACCTTTCGGGCGAGCGCGACCGCTCGGGCACGGCCCTGGTGCGCACCGGCGAATGGCGCACCTGGCCGGAGACGACGCCGGGCGTCGTTGTCCAGGTGCTTGCCGAAGGCGCCAACCAGATGGACTGCCACCGCTTCGTGCTGGCCCCCGGCGCATCGAGCGACGGCGCCTACCGGCACGATGGCGAGGAGTTCCTGCACGTTCTTAGCGGCCGGCTGGAGCTGGTGCTCGACCATACCGAGATCCACGACCTGCAGCCCGGCGATTCATTCTATTTCCAGAGCGCGCGGCTGCATGAATGGACCAACCGCTACGACGGCCAGACCATCGTCATCTGGATCAACACGCCGCCGACCTTCTAATGGTGCTCCGTCCCCTTCAGCGGGCAGTGGCATAGGGCGCGAAGGAGGTGCGCGTCTCGTCGACCGACAATGTCCTGGTCAGCGGCGGAAAGGCGCGCTGCGGGCAGGCCTCGCGTTCGCACACCTTGCAGCCGGCGCCGATGAGCGTGCGCTTCGCCGGATCGTTGAGCGCCACCCCCTGCGCATAGACGAGCCTGTCGGCATGCAGCAGGTCGCAGCCGAGGCCGATGGCGAAGCGCTTCGTCGGCGCGCCGAAGCCGCCGCGCGAGCTCTCGACCATGCGGGCGATCCACAGATAGGCGCGCCCGTCCGGCATCTCCGCCACCTGCGTCAGCGTCTGCCCCGGTTGTGAGAAGGCATCGTAGACGTTCCACAGCGGACAGGTGCCGCCGACGCGCGAGAAGTGGAAATCGGTCGCCGACTGGCGCTTGGAGATATTGCCGGCGCGGTCCACGCGCACGAAGAAGAACGGCACGCCCCGCGCCTGCGGGCGCTGCAGCGTGCTCAGCCTGTGGCAGACGGTCTCGAAGCCGGTTCCGAACGCGCGGCCCAGCAGGTCGATGTCGTAGCGGAGGTGCTCGGCCAGTTCCAGGAAAGGCGTGTAGGGCAGCATCAACGCGCCGGCGAAGTAGTTGGCGAGGCCGATACGCGCCAGCGATCGCGCCTCCTCGTTGGTGAAGGCGCCGCGCGCCGCCAGCGCGTCGATCGGGCCGGACTGCTCCAGAAAGGCCAGCTGCGTCGCCATCTGGAAGGCGCGCTGACCGGGCTGCAGGCGCGGCGACAGACGAAGCGTGCGGGTTCCCGCATCGAAGCGGCGCTGCACGCCCGGCCCGTCGTCCTCATCCAGCTCGCCAAGCCGAACGCCGTGCCGCTCCTCCAGTCGCCGCGCGAGCGTCCCGGCCATGCGCCCGAGCGGCATTCCCATCTCCCCCGCCACGGCCTCGGCGGCCCGGTCGAGCGGGTCCATGTAGTTGTGATGTGCGTAGAAGAAGTCGCGCACTTCCTCGAACGGGGTCGACGGCAGCGCCCTGCCCTGCCGGTCGTCGCCCAGCCGCGCCGCATAGGCGGCAGCCGCCTCGTTCGCCTGCCTGAGCCGCCGGCCCTGCGAGACGAAGGCCCGCGCCAGCGCCGGCATGCTGGCCGCCAGCTCGCGCAACTCCGCCGTCGCCACCTGCTCGCCGAGGGCGGGATCGGCAAGCGCCTCGCGCAGCTCGCCGATCAGGCGGGCCTCGTCATGGTCGGCGAAAAGCTGCACGTCCATCCCGAAGGCCGCGTTCAGCCGCAGCAGCACCGGCACCGTCAGCGGCCGCTGGTTGTTCTCGATCTGGTTGAGATAGCTGAGCGAGATGCCGAGCGCGTCGGCAAGCGCCTGCTGCGTCAGCCGGCGCTCCTCGCGCAGCCGCTTCAGGCGCACGCCCATGAAAGCCTTCTTCACGGCTTCCAGCCCGGGCAATGGCTTCGCAATCTTCGCAACTTCACCGGCATCCCTTCGCAAACCTACGCATTTTCAGTGGTTTATACGGATCAGCATATGCGGATAGTGCGAACTTGAAAAGCCAGCAGGAACTCGGCGCTTGAACATGCAGGCGATCACATCAGACCCGGGACCAACCCGCTTCCTGGAAATTGTCCTGCCCGAACAGGCCGGTCGCCACGGCGTGCTGCACGGCGCGAGCGCACTGCAGATCATGGGCAAGGCCGCATTCGCCTGCGCGACCCGTCATGCCCGCTGCCCGGTGGTGATGGCCAAGGCCGACTGCATAGAATTCCGCCGCCCCGTCAAGGCCGGCGCCGTCATCGACGTGAATGCGCAGGTCGTCTTCCAGGGGCGCTCGTCCATGACCGTCACCGTCGAGATCGCGCCAGATCCCGCCGAGGCGCGGGAAGACACGCCTGCCATCACCGGCCGCTTCATGATGGTCGCCGTCGACCGCGATGGCGTGCCCGTCCCCATTCCGCTCCCAGATACACGCATTGCAGAGGAATCCTGCCCGTGAAGTCGCATACCGTCCGCACCTACAAATCCGCCGAGAAGCTTGCGCGCGAGGACCAGCTCGCCTGGAAGATCGCTGCCGTTGCCGCGGACGACGTGCCGCTCGACGCCGCGGTGGTCGAGATGATCGGCAACCGCATCATCGACAATGCGGCGGTCGCCGCCGCCTCGCTGGCGCGGCGCCCCGTCGTCAGCGCAAGGGCGCAGGCCGCAGCGCACCCCTTCCTGCCCGGCGCGACCGTCTTCGGCCTGCCGGCGAGCCGGCGCGTCTCGCCCGAATGGGCGGCATGGGCGAACGGCGTCGCCGTGCGCGAGCTCGACTTCCACGACACCTTCCTCGCCGCCGACTATTCGCATCCGGGCGACAACATCCCGCCCATCCTCGCCGTGGCGCAGCATTGCGGCCTGTCGGGCGCGGCGCTGGCCAGGGGCATCGCCACCGGCTACGAGATCCAGGTCGACCTCGTGAAGGGCATCTGCCTGCACGAGCACAAGATCGACCACATCGCCCATCTCGGCCCGTCTGCCGCCGCCGGCATCGGCACTGCGCTCGGCCTGCCGGCCGAGACCATCTTTCAGGCCGTGCAGCAGGCGCTGCACGTCACCACCACCACGCGCCAGTCGCGCAAGGGCGAGATTTCGAGCTGGAAGGCCTACGCGCCCGCCTTTGCCGGCAAGATGGCGATCGAGGCGGTGGACCGCGTGATGCGCGGCGAAGGCGCGCCATCGCCCGCATGGGAGGGCGAGGACGGCTTCATCGCCTACCTCCTCTCCGGGCCGAAGGCGGAATACATCGTGCCGCTGCCCGAAAAGGGCGAGGCCAAGCGCGCCATCCTCGACACCTACACCAAGGAGCACTCGGCCGAGTACCAGAGCCAGGCGCTGATCGACCTCGCGCGCCGCATGGGGCCGAAGATCGGCGACCTGTCGCGGGTGAAAAGCATCGTCATCCACACCAGCCATCACACCCATTACGTGATCGGCACCGGCGCGAACGATCCGCAGAAGATGGACCCGAAGGCGAGCCGCGAGACGCTCGACCACTCGATCATGTACATCTTCGCCGTGGCGCTGGAGGACGGCGGCTGGCACCACGAGCGTTCCTATGCGCCCGAACGCGCCAACCGGCCGGAGACGGTGGCGCTCTGGCACGCGATCTCCACCGTCGAGGACCCGGAATGGACGCGGCGCTATCACAGCCGCGACCCGAAGGAGAAGGCATTCGGCGGCCGCGTCGTCGTCACGCTTCGGGACGGGACGGTGGTCGAGGACGAGATCGCCGTGGCCGACGCGAATCCGCTCGGCGCCCGGCCGTTCACGCGGCCCGACTACGTGAACAAGTTCCGCACGCTGGCCGAGGGCATCGTCGCCGCGTCGGAGCAGGACCGTTTCATCGCCACCGTCGAGCGGCTGCGCGACCTGAAGCCCGAGGAACTCGCCGGCCTCAACTTCACCGTCACGCCCGAAAGGCTCGGACCGGCGCCGGCCACCGGCATCTTCGATTTCAGGCGCGGTTAGGAGGACGATATGGCTGCGTTCAAGCCGAAAAAATCCGTCGCATTGTCCGGCGTCGTCGCCGGCAACACGGCGCTGTGCACGGTCGGTCGCACCGGCAACGACCTGCATTATCGCGGCTACGACATTCTCGACGTGGCCGAGAGCTGCGCCTTCGAGGAGATCGCGCATCTGCTCGTCCACGGCACGCTGCCCACGGTGGCCGAGCTGGCCGCCTACAAGGCGAAGCTCAAGGCGCTGCGTGGCCTGCCGCAGGCGGTGAAGCGCACGCTGGAGCTGCTGCCCGCCGCCACCCATCCGATGGACGTTCTGCGCTCCGGCGTGTCGGCGCTGGGCTGCGTGCTGCCGGAAGCGCCCGACCACAACCATGCCGGCGCGCGCGACATCGCCGACCGGCTGATGGCCTCGCTGGGCTCCATGCTGCTCTACTGGCACCATTTCGCCCATAACGGCCGGCGCATCGAGGTCGAGACCGACGACGATTCCATCGGCGGCCATTTCCTGCATCTGCTGCACGGGACAGCGCCGAAAGCGTCGCATGTGAAGGCGATGCACGTCTCGCTGATCCTCTATGCCGAGCACGAGTTCAACGCCTCGACCTTCACGGCGCGTTCCATCGCCGGCACCGGCTCGGACGTCTATTCCGCCATCACCGGCGCGATCGGCGCCCTGCGCGGACCGAAGCACGGCGGCGCCAACGAGGTCGCCTTCGATATCCAGAAGCGCTATGCCGGCCCGGACGAGGCGGAAGCCGACATCCGCCGCCGCGTCGAGGCCAGGGAGGTCGTGATCGGCTTCGGCCATCCGGTCTACACGGTCGCCGATCCGCGCAACAAGGTGATCAAGACCATCGCCCGGCGGCTCTCGGTGGAGGCCGGCGCGACCAAGATGTTCGACATCGCCGAGCGCATCGAGACCGCCATGGCCCAGACGAAGAACATGTTCGCCAACCTCGACTGGTTCAGCGCCGTCTCCTACCACATGATGGGCGTGCCGACGGCGATGTTCACGCCGCTCTTCGTCATATCGCGCACCTCCGGCTGGGCGGCGCACATCATCGAGCAGCGGCAGGACAACAAGATCATCCGCCCGTCGGCCAACTATGTCGGGCCGGAGGACCTGAAATTCGTCCCGATCGAAAGGCGCGAACGCGCCGACAGTCCCAGCAAGGCCGCGTGAGGAAGACATGCCCTATCTCGTTTCCTCCGACCTTCCCCGGTCACCCGCCGGCGAACGCTTCCGCGCGCTCGTGGAGCGCGGCGGCATCCTCCAGCTTCCCGGCGCGCATAACGGTATGGCCGCGCTTCAGGCGCGCAATGCCGGCTTCGAGGGGCTGTATCTCTCGGGCGCCGCCATGACGGCTTCCATGGGCATTCCCGATCTCGGCATCATCACGGTGGATGAGGTTTCCTTCTTCATCCGCCAGATCGCCCGCGCGTCGGGCCTGCCGCTGCTGGTCGACGGCGACACCGGCTACGGCGAGGCGCTCAACGTGATGCACATGGTGCGCAGCTTCGAGGATGCCGGCGCCGGCGCCGTCCATATCGAGGACCAGCTCCTGCCCAAGAAATGCGGCCATCTCAACGACAAGAAGCTCGCCGACGCGCGCGACATGGCCGCCAAGGTCGCCGCCGCCGCGAAGGCGCGCCGCCACCTCTACCTGATCGCCCGCACCGATGCGGCCGCCAGCGAGGGGCTGGAGGGTGCGGTCGCGCGCGCGAAGCTCTATGTCGAAGCCGGCGCCGACGCGATCTTTCCGGAAGCCCTCAACACGGCCGATATGTTCCGTGCCTTCGCCGCGCGCATGCCGGGCGTGCCGCTGCTTGCCAACATGACGGAGTTCGGCCGCACTCCGTTCTTCACCGCATCGGAGTTCGAGGCGATGGGCTACCGGATGGTGATCTGGCCGGTCTCCTCCCTGCGCGTGGCCAACAAGGCGCAGGAAAGGCTCTACGCCACGCTGAAACGGGACGGATCGGCGAAGGCCATGGTCGGCGAGATGCAGACGCGTGCGGAGCTCTACGACACGATCGGGCTGGGCGACTACGAGGCGCTGGACGCCTCCATCGTGGCGACGGTCGTTCCGGAGCCGCTTGGGTGAACAGTATTTGATCAATCGAATTTGATTGCCTTAATTTTAGGCATTCGCGGCCGACACGCATCCCGCGAGCCGGCGGAACAGGCGGCAAACCCGCCGATCGGATAACTGGCACGCGGTTTGCTTTTTCCCTTGCGGTGCACAAAAGCCGAAAGGGGAAGCGTAAATGAGCGAGTTTTCACGTACGGTCAGCCGCCTGCTGGGCGCGGCTGCGATTACCGCGACACTGGCATTCCAGGGCCAAGCGCTTGCACAGGAAGACACGATCAAGATCGGCATCCTGCATTCGCTCTCCGGTACGATGGCGATCTCCGAGACGACGCTGAAGGACGCCATGCTGATGCTCGTCGACGAGCAGAACAAGAAGGGCGGCGTGCTCGGCAAGAAGCTTGAGGCCGTCGTCGTCGACCCCGCCTCCGACTGGCCGCTCTTCGCCGAAAAGGCCCGCGACCTGGTCGCCAAGGACAAGGTGGCTGCCGTATTCGGCTGCTGGACTTCGGTTTCGCGCAAGTCGGTGCTGCCGGTCTTCGCCGAGCTGAACAACCTCCTGTTCTACCCGGTCCAGTATGAAGGCGAGGAAAGCCAGCGCAACGTCTTCTACACCGGCGCGGCGCCCAACCAGCAGGCCATCCCCGCCGTCGACTATCTGATGAGCGACGAAGGCGGCGCGGTGAAGCGCTGGGTGCTCGCCGGCACCGACTACGTCTATCCGCAGACGACCAACAAGATCCTGCAGGCCTATCTTGAATCCAAGGGCGTGGCCAAGGAAGACATTATGGTCAACTACACGCCCTTCGGCCATTCCGACTGGCAGACCATCGTCTCCGACATCAAGAAGTTCGGCTCCGAAGGCAAGAAGACGGCGGTGGTGTCGACCATCAACGGCGACGCCAACGTGCCCTTCTACAAGGAGCTCGCCAACCAGGGCATCAAGGCCGAGGACATCCCGGTCGTCGCCTTCTCGGTCGGCGAGGAGGAGCTTGCCGGCCTCGATACCGGCCCGCTGGTCGGCCACCTGACGGCCTGGAACTACTTCCAGTCGGTCGACAATCCGGCCAATGCGCAATTCATCGAGACCTGGCGGGCGTTCACCAAGAACGACAAGCGCGTCACCAACGACCCGATGGAAGCCCACTATATCGGCTTCAACATGTGGGTGCAGGCGGTCGAGAAGGCCGGCACCACCGATCCCGACGCGGTGATCGACTCGATCGTCGGCGTCTCGGTGCCGAACCTGTCGGGCGGCTACTCCACCATGATGCCCAACCACCACATCACCAAGCCCGTGCTGATCGGCGAGATCCAGGCCGACGGCCAGATGGAGACGGTGTGGCAGACATCGGGCCTCGTCGTGGGCGACGAGTGGTCGGACTATCTGCCGGACTCGAAGGATCTCATCGCCGATTGGCGCAAGCCGATGTCCTGCGGCAACTTCAACGTCGTGACCGGCAAGTGCGGCGGGCAGACGACCAACTAGGTCGCGCGCGGCTTCCGGGCTCTCCTCCAGTCGCCCGGAAGCCGTCCCTCACCTTGAACAGACCTTGAGCAAGAAGGCGCGAACAGTGACGCATGACAATGCCACGCATCGGCTGGTCGGTGCCCTCCTCGCCTTGCTCGCGCTTCTGGCGTTCGCGATGCCGGCGCTGGCCGACGAGGCCGCGCTGCGCGCGACGCTGTCGAAACTCGCCGACGCAAAGGGCTTTCCGCAGATCGAGGCGCTGGTGCGCGAGCTCGGCGCGAGCGGCGATCCGGCCGCGGCGCGTGCGCTTGGCGCGCTGGCCGACGGCAATCTCTATGTGCGCAAGGCCGACAAGGCCGTGTTCATCGCAACCGAGAGCGGTTCGGACCTCGCGCTGTCCGATCCGGTCACGGCGGCTTCCGCCGGCACGGCGCCCAAATCCGACCTGACCAAGGTGCGGGTCAACAATGCGGTCCGTGGCGCGGTGCGGGAGGCCATCGGCGCCCTGACCCTGGGCGGCGACGATCCCGCCGCGCGCATGGCCGCCGCCGACGCGCTGTTCCGCAAGCCGGACGCCGGCGCCATTCCCGCGCTGGACATGGCGATCGGCAAGGAAACGGACGCCGCGGTCAAGGCGCGACTCGAACAGGCCCGCGCCGCCTCCGTGCTGGTCTCCGACCTGCCGGAACCCGACAAGCGCGCGGCGATCAGTATCCTTTCCGGCCTCGGCAGCCGCGATGCGCTGAACCTGCTCTCCAATTTCGAAGCCGATGCGCCCGAACCGCTGAAGGCGCAGGCGCAGGCCGGCATGCGCGCGATCGCCAACATGCTGATGGCATGGGATGCGGCGCAGAATGTCTGGTACGGCCTCTCCCTCGGTTCTGTCCTGCTGCTTGCCGCGATCGGCCTCGCCATCACCTTCGGCGTGATGGGCGTCATCAACATGGCGCATGGCGAGATGGTGATGCTCGGGGCCTACGCCACCTTCGTCGTGCAGCAGGCGGTGCGCGCCTGGGCGCCCGGCCTGTTCGACTGGTCGCTGGCCTTCGCGCTGCCTTGCGCCTTCCTGCTCACCTTCTCCGTCGGGGTGGCGATCGAGCGCGGCGTGATCCGCTTCCTCTACGGCCGCCCGCTGGAAACCCTGCTCGCCACCTGGGGCGTGTCGCTGATCCTGCAGCAGGCGGTGCGCACGATCTTCGGGCCGACCAACCGCGAGGTCGCCAATCCCTCATGGATGTCCGGCAGCTTCGAGATCGGGCAACTGGCCTTGACCTGGAACCGGCTCTGGATCGTGCTCTTCGCGCTCGCCGTCTTCGCCATGCTCCTGTTCATCTCCAACCGCACGGCCTGGGGTCTCCAGATGCGGGCGGTGACGCAGAACCGCCGCATGGCATCGTCCATGGGCATCCGCACGCCATGGGTCGACGCCTTCACCTTCGGCCTCGGCTCGGGCGTCGCCGGCATTGCCGGCGTGGCGCTGAGCCAGATCGGCAATGTCTCGCCCAATCTCGGCCAGAGCTACATCATCGACAGCTTCATGGTCGTGGTGTTCGGCGGCGTCGGCAATCTGTGGGGCACGCTGATCGGGGCGCTGTCGCTGGGCGTGGCCAACAAGTTCCTCGAGCCCTATGCGGGCGCGGTCCTCGGCAAGATCATCGTGCTGGTGCTCATCATCCTTTTCATCCAGAGGCGGCCGCGCGGCCTGTTCGCGCTGAAGGGCCGGACGGTGGAGGCATGATCGCCGCAAGGCTGCTCGCCAACGGGATCGACCGCCGGCTGGCGGTCCTCATCGGGCTTCTGGTCGCGGCCGCGATCCTCGTGCCCGTCTTCCATCTCGCCCTGCCCGCGTCGAACCCGCTGCACGTGCCGGCCTATATGGTGGCGCTGCTGGGCAAATATCTCTGCTACGCGCTGCTGGCGCTCGCGCTGGATCTGGTCTGGGGCTATTGCGGCATCCTCTCGCTCGGCCACGGCGCCTTCTTCGCGCTCGGCGGCTATGCGATGGGCATGTACCTCATGCGCCAGATCGGCGACCGCGGCGTCTATGCCAATCCGCTGCTGCCCGATTTCATGGTGTTCCTCAACTGGAAGGAGCTGCCCTGGTTCTGGTACGGCTTCGACCAGTTCTGGTTCGCCGCGCTGATGGTCGTGCTGGTGCCCGGACTGCTGGCCTTCGCTTTCGGCTGGCTGGCCTTCCGCAGCCGCGTCACCGGCGTCTATCTCTCGATCATCACGCAGGCGCTGACCTATGCGCTCCTGCTCGCCTTCTTCCGCAACGACATGGGCTTCGGCGGCAATAACGGCCTGACCGATTTCAAGGACATTCTGGGTTTTTCGGTGCGCGCGCCGGAGACGCGCGCCGCACTGTTCGCGGCGAGCGCGCTCATGCTGGCCCTTTTCGTAGCGGTCACCGCCGCCGTCGTCGGCTCCAAGCTCGGAAAGCTGATGGTGGCGGTGCGCGACGCCGAAAGCCGCGCCCGCTTCATCGGCTGGCGGCCGGAACACATCAAGGTCTTCGTCTTCACCATGTCCGCGGTCATGGCGGGGATCGCCGGCGCGCTCTACGTGCCCCAGGTTGGCATCATCAATCCGAGCGAATTCGCGCCGGCAAATTCCATCGAGGTCGTCATCTGGACCGCCATCGGCGGGCGCGGCACCATCGTCGGGCCGGTGGTCGGGGCGATGGTGGTCAACTGGGCGAAGAGCTGGTTCACCGGTGCATTCCCGGAACTGTGGCTGTTCGCGCTGGGCGGGCTGTTCGTCGCCTCCACGCTCTTCCTGCCGAAGGGCATCGTCGGCACATGGGACGCGTGGCGGGAAAACCGCAAGGCCGGATCGGCGACACCGGCCGGACCGCTGGAGCTGGAAGCCGGTATCGACCCCGAGCCTGCGCCGCCTTCCGGCAGGGCGTCGAAGCCCCTGCCGAGGCTCGGCGGCGAAGCGCCGCAGCCGGCGGAGTGACGTCATGAACAAGCAGCACACCATCCTCTATCTCGACGGCGTGTCGGTCGCCTTCGACGGGTTCAAGGCGATCAACAACCTGTCGCTGACGCTCGACAAGGGCGAGATGCGCGCGATCATCGGCCCGAACGGTGCCGGCAAGACCACGATGATGGACATCATCACCGGCAAGACCCGGCCCGACAGCGGCGAGGTGTTCTTCGACGGCGAGCACGACCTGACCAGGCTCGACGAGACCGACATCGCCAATCTGGGGATCGGCCGGAAGTTCCAGAAACCGACCGTCTTCGAGATGCACACCGTGGAGGACAATGTCGCGCTGTCGCTGAAGGGCAGGCGCGGCGTGTTCGCGGCCCTCTTCGATCTCCGCACCGGTGAGGAGCAGGGCCGCATCGACGAGATTCTCAAGGTCATCCGCCTCGATGCGCGACGCGGCGACAAGGCGGCAGATCTCAGCCACGGCCAGAAGCAATGGCTGGAGATCGGCATGCTCCTGGCGCAGAGCCCGAAGCTGCTTCTGGTCGACGAGCCGGTCGCGGGCATGACCGACGCCGAGACCGAGGAAACCGGACGCCTGCTCAAGGAGATCGCGCAGAACCATTCGGTCATCGTGGTCGAGCACGACATGCACTTCGTGCGCGCTCTGGACGTCAAGGTCACCTGCCTGCACGAGGGGTCGGTGCTGGCGGAAGGTTCGCTCGACCGCATCTCGGCCGACCAGCGGGTCATCGAGGTCTATCTCGGGAGATGAGGATGCTCACCGTTTCCGACGCCACGCTTCACTATGGCGCAGCGCAAGCCTTGCGCGGCGTCTCGCTCGAGGTCGAGGCGGGCAGGATCACCTGCGTGCTCGGCCGCAACGGCGTCGGCAAGACCTCGCTTTTGAGGGCCATCGTCGGCCAGCACCGGCTGACGAGCGGCAGCATTGCCTTCGAGGGGAAGGCGCTCGGCCGGAGCGCGCCGTATGAGCGCGCCCGGTCGGGCATCGCATTCGTGCCGCAGGGGCGGGAGATCTTCCCGCTGCTGACGGTGCGGGAAAATCTGGAGACCGGCTTCGCGCCGCTGAAACGCGCCGACAGGCACATTCCCGAGCACGTGTTCGAGCTGTTTCCGGTGCTGAAGCAGATGCTCTCGCGGCGCGGCGGCGACCTTTCCGGCGGACAGCAGCAGCAACTCGCCATCGGCCGCGCGCTCGTGACCCGCCCGAAGCTTCTGGTGCTGGACGAGCCGACCGAGGGCATCCAGCCCTCGATCATCAAGGATATCGGCCGCGCCATCCAGTACCTGCGCGACACGATGAACCTGACGATCCTGCTGGTGGAACAATATCTCGATTTCGCACGCGCGCTTGCGGATCGCGTCGCGGTGATGGATCGTGGCGAGATCGTGTTTTCAGGCGAAGCCGCAGGCCTTGACGAGCCAGATGTACGTCGACACCTCATGCTCTGAGCAGACGGGCGCGCGCCTCCAGCGCGCCGACGGCCGTTCGCGGGTGGCGTTTCGCCTGAGCGCAGGCGCGACGCGCCTGCAGACGCTGTTCCAGGAAGGCTGCGCCAAGATCCGCCTGCCCGCCCCCCTTCCCGGCGCGGCCCCGGAGGCCATCCTCATCAATACCGCCGGCGGCCTGACCGGCGGCGACCGCCTGACGACGGAGGTCGAGCTCGCCTCCGGCTCTACGGCCGTCGTAACGACGCAGGCCTGCGAACGCATCTATCGCTCCACCGGGGCCGAGGCCGTCGTGACCAACCACCTTCGCCTTGCCGAAGGCGCGCGCCTCGCCTGGCTGCCGCAGGAGACGATCCTCTTCGACGGCGGCCGGCTGAAGCGGACGCTGGAGGCCGACCTTGCCGGCGGCGCCGAGCTGGTCGCCGTCGAGGCGATCGTGCTCGGCCGCACCGCGATGGGCGAGACCGTGCGGACGGGCGCGCTGCACGATCGCTGGCGCATACGCCGCGACGGCAGGCCGATCTTCGCCGACGATCTCCGGCTGGATCGCGAGATCGCCCCGCGGGTCGCCCGGCCGGCGGTGCTGGGCGGCAATGTGGCTATGGCCACCGTGCTCCATGCCGGGCCGGAGCCGGAGCGGCTGCTTGCGCCCGTGCGCGCAATCATCGGCGAGGCCGGCGGTGCCAGCGCCTGGGACGGCAAGCTGGTCGCACGCCTCGTCGCCGAGAACAGTCTGGCGCTGAGGCGTCGGCTCGAAACCCTGCTCCAGCTCCTGCTGGGCGATCATCCGCTGCCCAAAGTCTGGCGCATCTAGGACCGACGACATGAACCTTACCCCCCGCGAGAAAGACAAGCTGCTGATCGCCATGGCCGCCATGGTGGCGCGCCGGCGCCTGGAGCGCGGCGTCAGGCTGAACCACCCGGAGGCGATCGCGCTGATCACCGATTTCGTCGTGGAAGGCGCGCGCGACGGCCGGACGGTCGCCGAACTGATGGAAGCCGGCGCGCATGTGGTGACGCGCGATCAGGTGATGGAAGGCATCGCCGAGATGATCCACGACGTTCAGGTCGAGGCGACGTTCCCTGACGGGACCAAGCTGGTGACCGTCCATGAACCCATCCGCTAGCATGAAAGGAATGCCCATGAGGCATCGCGCCCATATCCTCCTTGCCGCAGTCGCCATGACAGCGATGGCGACGCCCGCCCTCGCACATCTCGACCCGGCCGAGCACGGCTCCTTCGCCGCCGGCTTCTCGCACCCGCTGTTCGGGCTCGACCACATTCTGGCGATGGTCGGCGTCGGCCTGTGGGCGGCACTTCTGGACGGCCGCGCGACTTGGCGTGTCCCCACCGCCTTCGTCGTCACCATGATGGCCGGCTTCGCCGCCGCAACAGCGAATATCGGGCTGCCCTTCGTGGAGCCGGTCGTCGCCGCCTCGGTCGTCGTGCTCGGCCTGCTGGCGCTGGTCGCCTTGCAGGCGCCGACGCCGGTCGCAATGGCGCTGGTCGGCTTCTTCGCCTTCTTCCACGGCCATGCGCATGGCGGCGAGCTGGGCGAGGCTGGCGCGTGGCCCTTCATGGCCGGCTTCGCGGTCGCCACGGCGCTGCTGCATGCGGTGGGCGTCGGCATCGGCCTCGGCTGTTCGCGGCTCGTCGGGACCGCAGCCGGCCGCTGGATCACGCGCGGCCTCGGCGGCCTGACGGCGCTCGGCGGCCTCTGGATCGTGGCGGGGGCATGAGCATGATCCCCGGGGAGATCCTCACGGCGGCGGGCGACATCGTCCTCAACGCGGGCGCCGAGGTGACGACGCTCATCGTCGCCAACACCGGCGACCGGCCGATCCAGGTCGGGTCGCACTACCATTTCTTCGAGACCAACGAGGCGCTGCAATTCGACCGCGGCGCGGCGCGGGGCATGCGGCTGGACATCGCCGCCGGCACCGCCGTCCGTTTCGAGCCCGGCCAGCAGCGCGAGGTGCGGTTGGTCCCCCTCGGCGGCCGGCGCGAGGTCTTCGGTTTCCAGCAAAAGGTGATGGGTAAGCTCTGATGCCAGCGACAATCTCCCGCGCCGCCTATGCGCAGCTCTACGGGCCGACCGTCGGCGACCGCGTGCGCCTCGCGGACACCGACCTGTTCATCGAGGTCGAGAAGGATTTCACCACCTATGGCGAGGAGGTGAAGTTCGGCGGCGGCAAGGTCATCCGCGACGGCATGGGCCAGAGCCAGGTCGCGCGGGCGGAAGGCGCGGTCGACACCGTCATCACCAATGCGCTTATCGTCGACCATTGGGGCATCGTGAAAGCCGATGTCGGCCTGAAGGACGGGCGCATCGCGGCCATCGGCAAGGCCGGCAACCCGGACACCCAGCCGGGCGTCGACATCGTCGTCGGGCCGGGCACGGAGGTGATCGCCGGCGAAGGCAGGATCCTCACCGCCGGCGGCATCGACGCGCATATACATTTCATCTGCCCGCAGCAGATAGAGGAGGCGCTGATGGCGGGCGTCACGACCATGCTCGGCGGCGGCACCGGCCCGGCGCACGGCACGCTCGCCACCACCTGCACGCCGGGCCCGTGGCATCTGGCGCGCATGATCCAGTCCTTCGATGCGTTTCCGATCAATCTCGGCCTGTCGGGCAAGGGCAATGCCTCGAAGCCCGCGGCGCTGATCGAGATGATCGAGGGCGGCGCCTGCGCCCTCAAGCTCCACGAGGACTGGGGCACCACGCCGGCGGCCATCGACAACTGCCTCGCCGTCGCGGACGACCACGACATCCAGGTGATGATCCACACCGATACGCTGAACGAAAGCGGCTTCGTGGAGGACACCGTGGCGGCCTTCAAAGGGCGCACCATCCATGCCTTCCATACCGAGGGCGCCGGCGGCGGCCATGCGCCCGACATCATCAAGGTCTGCGGGTTTAAAAACGTCATCCCGTCCTCCACCAACCCGACGCGGCCCTATACGAAGAACACCATCGCCGAGCATCTCGACATGCTGATGGTGTGCCACCATCTGTCGCCGTCGATCCCGGAGGACATCGCCTTCGCCGAGAGCCGCATCCGCAAGGAGACCATCGCGGCGGAGGACATCCTGCACGACATCGGCGCCTTCTCGATCATCTCCTCCGACAGCCAGGCCATGGGCCGTGTCGGCGAGGTGCCGATCCGCACATGGCAGACCGCCCACAAGATGAAGGTGCAGCGCGGGCGGCTTCCCGGCGAGACCGGCGACAACGACAATCTGCGGGTGCGCCGCTACATCGCCAAATACACGATCAACCCGGCCATCGCGCAGGGCCTGTCGCAGCATGTGGGCTCCATCGAGATCGGCAAGCGCGCAGACCTCGTCCTGTGGAACCCGGCCTTCTTCGGCGTGAAGCCGGAGATGGTGCTGGTGGGCGGCATGATCGCCGCCGCGCCCATGGGCGACCCGAACGCCTCGATCCCCACGCCGCAGCCGGTGCACTATCGCCCGATGTTCGGCGGCTATGGCCGCGCGCCCGCCATGTCGTCCGTGACCTTCGTCTCGCAGGCGGCGATGGCCCGCGGCCTTCAGCATCGCCTCGGCGTGGCGAAGGAGATGGTCGCGGTCGCGAATACACGCGGCGGCATCTCCAAGGCCTCGATGATCCTGAACAACGCCACGCCGTTCATGGAGGTCGACCCCGAGACCTACGAGGTGCGGGCCGACGGCGAGCTGCTGACCTGCGAACCCGCTTCCGTGCTGCCCATGGCGCAGCGCTATTTCCTGTTCTGAGGTCTGCCATGCTGCGCGCCGTCTCCCATGCCCACACCGGAAATGCCGAGCCCTACGGCACCGTCACCCTCGATTCCGCCGACCGGCATCTGCGGCGCAAGCTGATCAGGACCGATCAGGGCGAGGAGCTGATGGTCGACCTTGCCGAGGCGGTGCTGCTTTCGGACGGCGACGTGCTGGTGCTGGAGGATGGCCGCACCGTCGGCATCGTCGCGGCGAAGGAAGAGCTCTATGAGGTAAAGCCCGGCACCGACGTGCCGCTGCGCCATCTCGCCTGGCATCTCGGCAACCGGCATCTCGCCGCACAGATCGACGACGATCGCATCCTGATCCGCCGCGACCACGTCATCCGCGACATGCTGATCGGGCTGGGCGCGACGGTAGCCGAGATCGTCGCGCCGTTCCAGCCGGTGCACGGCGCCTATCACGGGCATGGCCACGCGCACGGCCACAGCCACCATCATGGCTGAGACGCAGAAAAACCTCGTCAGGCTTCAGGCATGGCTTTCGCCGGCATTTCCCGTCGGCGCCTTCGCCTACAGCCACGGGCTGGAGCAGGCCATCTGCGACGGGCTGGTCAGGGACAGGGCCGCTCTGGTGGACTGGCTCGAAACCCTGCTCGCCGATGGCTCCGTCTGGAACGATGCCGTCCTGCTGGCGGAGGCGTGGCGCCGCGGTGTGGCCGGCGGGGATGTCGCGGAGGTCGCCGCGCTTGCCGAAGCCATGGCCGGCACGAAGGAACGGCATATGGAAACCACTCTGCAGGGCGCCGCGTTCGGCGAGGCGGTGCAAGCGTGGGGCGGCACCGCCGACCAGCAGTCCACCGCAACGCACCATTGCCCCTACCCCGTCGCCGTCGCGATTGCCGCGGCGCGCCACGGCATACCGCTCGAACCGACGCTCGCCGCTTATCTTCACGGCTTCACGGCAAATCTGATCCAGACCGCGATCCGTCTCGTCCCGCTCGGCCAGCGCGATGGCGTAGCGGCACTGGCCTTGCTGGAGCCGACGGTCCTTGAAATCACCAGACGCGCCGGCGCCGCCACGCTCGACGATCTCGGCTCCTGCGCGATCGTCTCCGACATCCTGTCGATGCGTCACGAAACCCTCTACTCGCGAGTATTCCGTTCATGACCTCATCCAACGGTCCCCTGCGCGTCGGCATCGGCGGCCCCGTCGGCGCCGGCAAGACGACGCTCACCGAGATGCTCTGCAAGGCGATGCGCGACAGCTATTCCGTCGCCGTGGTGACCAACGACATCTTCACCAAGGAAGACGAGCTCATCCTGAACCGCGTGCAGGCCCTGCCCGAGGAGCGCATCATCGGCGTCGAAACGGGCGGCTGCCCGCATACCGCGATCCGCGAGGACGCCTCGATCAACCTGGCGGCCATCGGTGAGATGCGCCGCCGCTTCCCGGATCTCGACGTCGTTTTCATCGAATCCGGCGGCGACAATCTCGCCGCCACCTTCTCGCCCGACCTCGCCGACCTGACCCTCTACGTCATCGACGTCGCCGCCGGCGAGAAGATCCCGCGCAAGGGCGGACCGGGCATCACGCGCTCGGACCTGCTGATCATCAACAAGATGGACCTCGCCCCCCATGTCGGTGCCGATCTCGGCATCATGCGCGCCGACGCAGAGAGGCAGCGCGGTGCGCGGCCCTTCGTCTTCACCGACCTGCGCCGCCGCGTCGGCGTCGCCGACATCGTCCGCTTCGTCGAGACGCAAGGCGGATTGTGACCCCGGCTATCCCGGGCTGCTACCTTCAGGCGCCTTCTCGCCCCTGCCGTCCAGCAGCCGGGACAGGAGGATGATGCCGCCGGCGAGATAGACCGCGGCGCCGACCGCCAGCATCGTGACCCCGCCCAGCGTCTGGTCCTGGCGCGCATCCAGGACCACGCCGAAGCAGGTCACCTCGCCCGCCCCGTAAAGCGGGCGCGAGGCGAGCGACAGCAGCGCGCCGAGCAGCGTCATGTGGATGGAGGTGAGAAGCAGCGCGAAGGCGCCGGACGCCAGTTGCGCGGCCGTGCGCGCCAGCGCGAATGAGGTCAGCCACAGGAGCAGCCCGGCAGCCAGGAACATGCCCTGCTCCAGGATGGTCGCGCCGAGCGACGTCTCCGCCCATTGCCGCGCCGCCGGCATGTGCCATCCCCACACGACGACCAGCTCCACCAGCGAGGCGACCACCGCAAGCGCGGGATTGAGCGGGGGCATCCGGTCGGAAATGCCGATCGCGATCAGCGGCGCTGCGATGGCCACCACGCCCATATGCGCGAGCATGTGCGCCGCGAAGGATTCGCGCCAGACCGACAGCAGCGGCCCGCCCCAGATGAGGACGAACGCCAGCACGCCCGCAACCAGGCTGGCCCTTTTCATGGACCATGCCCGTGGATGCGGGCGGTGCCGACATATGTGCTGGCCGAGGGCGAAGCTTCCTCCCGTCGTTGCAGCCCAGACCGGCAAACGCGTTGCATGGGCGAGGGTTGCGCGGCCGCTTGCGCATGGCGGCAAAAAAGGCCGCCGGGCATTTGACGCGCATCAAGGCGACAGGTGGCCGATCGCGCTTCCATCGGGTGATGAAACCGGAGAACCGCCATGCCGCGCCGCGTCCTCATCATCGTCGGCCATCCCGACCCCGAACCGGGGCGGCTGTGCCGGGCGCTCGCGGCGAGCTATGCCGAGGGCGCCCGCGCGGCCGGCCATGAGGTGCGCCTGCTCGACATCGCGACGCTCGACTTCCCCCTGCTGCGGACGACGGAGTCATACAATCACGAGGCGGTGCCGGCCGCGCTCGAACATGCCGCGCAGGCGATCAGCGGTGCCGAGCACATCGTCTTCGTCTTCCCGCTCTGGCTCGGCACGATGCCCGCCATGCTGAAGGCCTTCCTCGAGCAGGTGATGCGCCCGGGCGTCGCCTTCGCCTACCCGGCGCCTGGCAAGACCGGCTTTCCCAAAACCCTGCTCAAGGGGCGCTCGGCCCGCATGGTCGTGACCATGGGCACGCCCGCGCTTCTCTACCGTCTCTGGTATCTCGGCCACGGCCTGGCCGGCATGCGGCGCAACATCCTCAACTTCGTCGGCATCAGCCCGGTTCGCGAAACCCTGTTCGGACAGGTGGAGGCGGCCACGGACGAGACCCGCGCGAAATGGCTCGCGCGGATGCGCGCGCTCGGCACTCGTGCGGACTGACGATTTGCGCGATGGCGGAAGAGAGTGGGAGTCGAACCCACCCAGGACTGGCTGACAGCCCTACCCGGATTTGAAGTCCGGACGCTCCACCGGGAACGATTCTCCTCCATCGCGCCGCGCCTGCGCGAGGTAGGCGGCGAGCTTCGGCCCGTTGATACGGCGCAGGTCGCCGCGCCGCAAGGTGAGGCCGTTGCGGTCGAAATGGTCGAGGATCTGGATCGCCACCTTGCGGCCGTTGAGCAGCCGGTCGCGGAAGGCGGCAGCGGCGAACTCGCCCTCCTCCGCTGCCTGCGCCACGTCGGCGGCGATCTCCGCCATCTCCCGCTCGGTGGCGCGCAGGAAGAAGTGGTCCGGCGCGATCTCGACCACGTCGCCGCGCCGCGCCTGCGCCTTGAGCACCCGGCGCACGTCATGCGCCGGCGCGGCGAGCGCTTCGGAAATGTCGGCGACGCGCGGCGGCCGGAACCGCGCCTCGCCGCCGATGAGCGGCGCGATCCGCGCCCAGAGCGCCTGCTCCTTGCGGTCGAGGCCGAGTTCGTGGCCGGGCAGGCGCACCGTGCCGCCCTGCGCGACGAGCACACCGTGCGCGACGAAGGCGGCAACCACCCCCTGCCCGATCCGGGCCGGCAATCGCGGGGTGAGCGCCGCCGCCAGCCGGGCAATACCCGTGCCGAGAAGCTGCGGATGGGCCTGATGGAAGGCGGCGAGCGCCGCGCGCGCCGAGGCTTCCAGCGCGGCCCATGTGGCGGGCGAGAACAGCGCGCCGGCCTGCGCGCACATGACGTGTGGCACGTCCGCCAGCGCTGCCATGCGCTCCTCCAACGTCAGGGCGCGGTCACGGAAGAAGGCGGCATCCTCGACATGATAGGGCGCGCAGTCGAGCAAGCGCGCGAGCACCGGCGCCGGCGCGGCCTGCGCCTCGAGCTGGGCGAGACGCGCGGGTGTGCGCCGCCGTCGCTGCGGCGCGCGCAGGTCGAGGAAGACGCCGCCGCCAATCGTCCGTGAAGCCGAGGTGTCGCGCAGGATGAAGCGGTCGCCGACCGCCGCCGCGATCGGCTGGTCGAGCACGAGCTGCACCAGCCCTTCCCCGCCCGGCACGATCGGCGCGTCCGCGATCAGCGCCACGCGGGCGGCGCGTTCCGCCGCGCCGTGATGCAGCCGCACCGGCGTCCAGTGGGCGAGCGCGCGGGGCTCGCCAAGCAGCAGCCGCAGCCGCGCGTCGATGCGGCCCGTCGGCGCGTGCAGCGCGGGGTCGACGATCATGTCGCCGCGCGCGATGGCCTGCCGGCTGACGCCGTCGCCGGCGAGGTTGAGCGCGCAGCGGTCGCCCGCCTGCCCGCGTTCGGCAGGCCGGTTCTGCGCATGGATGGAGCGCACCCGTGCCCGCAGGCCGCCGGGGCTGACGAGGACGGTGTCGCCCGGCGCCACGCTGCCGGACAGCACCGCGCCGGTCACGACCGTGCCGGTTCCCGCAAGGCTGAAGCAGCGGTCGACCGCGAGGCGGAAACGCCCGCCCGCCGATCGCTGCCCGCCGGCATCGGCCGCCGCGAACAGCATGGCGCGCAGTTCGGCGATGCCCGCGCCGGTGACGCTCGACACCGGCATCACCGGCACGCCGGAAAGTGCCGTGACGGCGAGCGCATCGCGCACCTCGCGCGTGACGAAGGCAAGTCGCTCGGCGTCAACGAGATCGCTCCTGGTGATCGCCACCGCGCCCTGCGCCAGCCCGAGCAGGTCGAGAATGGCAAGGTGCTCGCGCGTCTGCGGCATGATCCCGTCATCGGCCGCCACCACCAGCAGCGCGAAATCGATGCCGGTGGCGCCGGCCAGCATGTTGCGGATGAACCGCTCATGGCCGGGCACGTCGACGAAGCCGATGATCCGCCCCGTATCCGCCGGCAGATAGGCGAAGCCGAGGTCGATGGAGATGCCGCGCGCCTTCTCTTCCTTCAGGCGGTCGGTGTCGACGCCCGTCAGCGCCTGCACCAGCGCGGTCTTGCCGTGGTCGATATGCCCGGCCGTGCCGACGATCATGGCGAGGGCTGCAGGCCGGCCATGTTGGCGAGGAAGCCGTCCTCGTCCTCAAGGCAGCGCAGGTTGAGAACGAGCGCGCCGTCGCTGACGCGGCCGATGACGGGCATGGACAGGCGGCGCAGCGCCGCCGCAAG
>Ga0182742_1000591_pt1 | contig 54827 bp, 51 predicted proteins | sample eDN5th37CBELigMG_FD_128880 | JGI IMG/M metagenome (GOLD analysis project Ga0182742, IMG submission 128880) | Enriched Miracle-Growth compost microbial communities from Emeryville, California, USA - eDNA 5th pass 37_C BE-Lig MG (version 2)... ...
ATTCCAACGAAAGATGTTGGACTGTTGACAGAATTGGTCTATGGAACGCTGCAACGAAAAATGACATTATCTTATTATTTGCAGCCCTTTTTAAAAAACAGCAAAAAAATGCAAAGCTGGGTAATTACATTATTGCAAATCACCCTTTATCAAATTATATATTTGGATCGCATTCCTGAGCATGCAGCCATTCATGAAGCAGTAGAAATCGCCAAAAAACGCGGACATAAAGGCATCGCTGGATTAGTTAATGCTGTACTGCGGAATATCCAAAGGCAAGGGGTTCCAAAAACGGAATCAATAGAAGACCCAATCGAGCGTCTTGCTGTTGAAACAAGCCATCCCGTTTGGCTCGTAAAACGTTGGGCAGACCAGTTCGGCTTAGAGGCGACACAAAAAATGTGTGAATTAAATTTAATGCCGCCAACACAAACAGCAAGGGTGAATACAACTAAAACAACGGTTGAAGAATGCATGCACCTATTAGCAGAAGAAGGCTTTGAAGTGAAAAGGAGCGAAATCATTCCAGAAGGTCTTCACTGCTTAAAAGGGAATATAGCCAACTCCCAAGCTTTTAAAAGCGGACTTTTAACAATACAGGATGAAAGTTCCATGCTTGTCGCATATGCATTAAATGTGAAAGAACCATTATCCGTGTTGGACGCATGTGCAGCACCTGGCGGAAAATCAACGCATATTGCAGAAAAAATGGGCAATGAGGGAAGCATTTTGTCTGTGGACCTTCATGAGCATAAAGTAAAGCTGATCCGCCAAAATGCAGCAAGGCTTCATCTGGATAATATTGAGACAAAAGCAATGGATGCGAAAAAACTGGCAGATGTGCTGGAGAAAAATTCCTTTGACCGCATTCTTGTTGATGCACCTTGTTCTGGTTTAGGTGTAATGAGAAGAAAACCGGATATTAAATATACAAAAGATGAAAAAGATATGGATAAATTGCAGATGATTCAGCTGAAGCTTTTAGAGGAAGTTTCTCCTTTGCTGAAAAAAGGCGGTTTATTGATCTATAGCACATGTACAGTTGATCGCGCGGAAAATCAAGAAGTAGTCGCTAAATTTTTAGAAGACCATCAAGAATTTACAGAAGACAAAACACTAAAAAGCCGATTGCCAGAGAGCGTACAAGGTTTTGCCGAAGAGCATCAACTACAAATATTGCCCCAGCATTTTGGGTCAGACGGCTTTTATATTGCCGCATTAAAAAAAGAGGTGTAAAAATGGAACAAGTAAAAACATCAAAGAAAAAAGCAGCAATTGATACATTGCCGTCTATTTATTCTTTACAATTAGATGAATTAAAAACATGGCTAAAAGAAAATAATGAAAAAGCATTCCGTGCAGATCAAATTTTTGATTGGCTGTATAAGCAAAGAGTAACATCTTTTGAAGACATGTCGAACCTGTCCAAAGGCTTGCGCCAATTATTAACAGACAATTTTACAATCACTACATTAAAAACACTTATTGAACAAACATCAAGCGACGGCACCATCAAATTCTTATTTGAACTTCATGATGGATATTCTATCGAAACGGTTTTAATGAGACATGATTATGGCAATTCTGTATGTGTAACAACACAAGTAGGCTGCAGAATCGGCTGTACATTCTGTGCGTCCACGCTTGGAGGACTAAAAAGAAACTTAGAAGCAGGAGAAATCGTTGCACAAGTCGTAAAAGTACAACAGGCCCTTGATAAAACAGATGAGCGTGTCAGCTCAGTTGTCATTATGGGAATAGGGGAGCCTTTTGATAACTTTAATAATATGCTGAGTTTCTTGAAAATTATTAATCACGATCAAGCGCTGAATATTGGAGCAAGACATATTACTGTTTCTACAAGCGGAATTGTTCCGAAAATTTATGAATTCGCTGATCAAAATATGCAAATTAATTTTGCGGTATCTCTTCATGCTCCAAATACAGAATTAAGAAGCCGATTAATGCCAATTAATAGAGCGTACAAACTGCCTCAATTAATGGAAGCGATCCGCTATTATGTAGAAAAAACAGGGCGCCGTGTAAGTTTTGAATATGGGTTATTTGGAAATGTAAACGATCAAGTAGAACATGCCGAAGAATTGGCCAAACTGGTAAAAGGCATTAAATGCCATGTGAATTTGATTCCAGTAAACTATGTACCAGAAAGAGATTATGTCCGTACACCAAAAGATCAAATCTTCTTATTTGAAAAAACGTTAAAAAATCATGGTGTGAATGTAACCATCCGCAGAGAGCAAGGCTCCGATATTGATGCTGCTTGTGGCCAGCTTCGTGCAAAGGAGAGACAAGAAGAGACGAGGTGACAAACTTTGAAGCAAGTGTTTAAAACAGATAAGGGAAAAGTACGTCAGCATAATGAGGATAGTGGAACCATTTGTTTTAATCAAAACGGTCAGCGCCTTGCCATCGTTGCAGATGGCATGGGCGGACACCGTGCTGGCGATGTTGCCAGCCGTCTAACGGTGGATAAACTATCCGAACTTTGGCTAATGAATGAGCCGATCAACAGCGCAGAGGATGCAGAGAGATGGCTGAAGGCAAATATTCTAGAAGTGAATCAATATGTTTATCAATATGCCCTCAATCATCCTGAATGTGAAGGAATGGGAACAACGATTATTGCTTGTATATGCACAGAAAATTTTTCGACAATAGCGCATGTTGGCGACAGCCGCTGCTACCTTTACAATGAAGATGGTTTTAAACAAATGACAGAAGATCATTCACTAGTAAATGAATTGGTGAGAATGGGAGAAATATCTAAAGAAGCCGCTGAACATCATCCAAGAAAAAATGTTGTTTTAAGGGCATTGGGCACGGATGAAAATTTAGATATCGATATTATGACGATTATGTTTGAAGAAGGAGATGTGCTGTTAATCTGCTCTGATGGCTTGTCGAATAAAGTATCGGAAGTCGAATTAATGAAGGTTTTGCAAAAAGAAGCTTCCCTTGATGAAAAAGCATCTATGATGATCCAGTCAGCCAATGACAGCGGTGGTGAAGATAATATTACCGTTGTTATCTTAGAGCATGCCGATACACACCGAGCAGGTGAAGCACCATGATGATCGGCAAAAGAATCAACGGCCGCTATAAAGTAATCGATATGATTGGCGGCGGCGGTATGGCGAATGTCTATCTAGCGCATGATATGATTTTGGATAGAGATGTTGCTGTCAAAATGCTTCGGTTGGATTTTGTCAATGATGAAGAATTTATTAGACGTTTTCACAGGGAAGCCCAATCTGCTACAAGCTTAACGCATCCGAATATTGTCACTATTTACGATGTTGGAGAAGAAGGCTCCATCTATTATATTGTGATGGAGTATGTGGAAGGCTATACATTAAAACAATACATACAAAAACATTCTCCTGTACCTGTTGAAACAGCGATTGAAATGATGAAACAGCTGACTTCTGCGATTACCCATGCCCATCAGAACAATATTGTGCATCGGGATATTAAACCACATAATATTTTGGTGGATAAGCTGGGAAATATTAAAATTACTGATTTTGGCATTGCGATGGCCTTAAGTGCAACAAGTATTACTCAAACAAACTCTGTTCTCGGCTCTGTTCATTATTTATCTCCAGAGCAGGCGCGAGGAGGAATGGCGAATAAAAAATCTGATATTTATTCCCTTGGCATTGTTATGTTTGAATTGTTGACAGGACGACTGCCGTTTTCAGGAGAATCAGCTGTGTCAATTGCCTTAAAGCATTTGCAGTCAGAAACACCAAGCGTAAGACGATGGAATGAAGCAATTCCCCAATCGGTAGAAAATGTGGTCTTAAAAGCAACGGCCAAAGACCCTTTTCATCGTTATGCAAGTGTGGAAGAAATGGAAGAAGATTTAAGAACTGCACTTAATCCAGAAAGAAAAAATGAAAAAAAATTTGTGGAGCCCATTGATGAGGAAGCGACAAAAGCAATTCCGATTATCACAAATGATATCCCTTATCAAAATTTAGAAGAGACAATTGTTCATGGAAAAGAAGAAAAAAAACCGCAAGTAGCCAAACAACAAGGACAAGAAAAAATACAAGACGCTCCTAAAGGAAAAAAGAAAGATGGGAAAAAGCTGACGGTTGTATTATTGTCTGTTTTTTTTACCCTTTTGTTAGTGGGAGTGCTTGCTGTTACGGTTCTTCCAAGCTTGTTTTTGCCTAAAGATGTCACAATTCCAGATGTAAGCGGCACAGAGTTGGACGATGCGATTAATACATTGGAATCGGCAGGCTTTGTCATTGGCAATACAATCTCTCTAAACGATGAGGAAATAGATGCAGGTTCCATTATTCGCACAAACCCAAAAGCCGGAAGAAAGGCAAAAGAGGGCGCTGAAATTGATATTTATGAAAGCTTGGGCAAAGAAAAATTTGAGCTGGACGATTATGTTGGAAAACAGTACAAAGATGTAGTGGAAAAGCTCACAAAAGAAGGGTTTAAAAGCATTGAAAAAGTGGAGCAATTTGATGAAAATGAAACGGCGGGAACAATCATTGCGCAAAACTTGCCTAGCGGAAAAGAAGTAGTGCCGGAAAATGTTGAATTGGAGTTTACTGTAAGTAAAGGCGCTGAGATGATTTCGCTGCAAGACTTGTCTGGCTACAGCAAAAAAGGTGTAACAGAATATGCCAACTCTGCTGGGCTTGTTGTGAACTTTACAGAAGAATATAGTGACACCGTGGAAGAAGGTTTAGTCATCTCTCAATCTCCTATTGCTAAGACAGATGTGCGAATCGGCTCTACCCTTGATATAGTGATCTCCAAAGGGGCGAAAGAGATTCCCACAAAAGAGGTGACAGAGGAAATTACGATTCCGTATGAGCCGTTAGTCCAAGGTGAAGCACAAGAAGTATTAATCTATGTGCAAGATTTAGATAATAGCATGACAGAGCCGTATGAAACATTGACAATAACAGAAACAACGAAAAAAACGTTAACGCTGCGAGTTGCAAAAGGAGAAAAAGCAGGGTATAAGGTGATTCGCGATAAAAGTGTAATTATTGATCAAGTAGTTCCATATCCAGATTAAGGAGAGTAAAGATATGCCAGAAGGCAAAATTATTAAAGCATTAAGTGGGTTTTATTATGTACTAGATGAAGAGGGGAGCATAACACAATGCCGGGGCCGGGGTGTATTCCGCAAAAATAAAATTACTCCACTTGTCGGTGATGAGGTAGTTTTTCAAGCGGAAAATGAGACAGACGGCTATATTTTAGAAGTAAAGCAACGAAAAAATGAATTGGTACGTCCTCCTATTGCCAATGTAGATCAAGCAATCCTAGTGTTTTCTAGTGTAGAGCCAAGCTTTAGCACCGCTCTTTTAGACCGCTTTCTTGTGCTCGTGGAATTTAACCATATAAAGCCGATTATTTGTATTACAAAAATGGATTTGGCAACAAAAGAAGAAGGAGAAAAGATGAAAGAATATGCTAAACATTATGAGGAAATTGGTTATAATGTTATTCTGACATCATCGGAAACAGATGAAGGAATTCATGTTTTGGCTCCTTTTTTAGCAGGGAAAATATCCGTTTTTGCAGGACAATCGGGTGTTGGAAAGTCCTCGCTGTTAAATGCGATCCGTCCAGATTTAGCATTAAAAACAGATGAGATATCCACGCATCTTGGCAGGGGAAAGCATACGACAAGACATGTGGAGCTGATTTCTATTGATAATGGGCTGGTTGCAGATACGCCAGGGTTCAGTTCTCTTGAATTTACAGATATTGAGCTGGAACATTTAAACTATTGCTTTCCAGAAATCGAAAAAGCGAGTGAAGACTGTAAATTTAGAGGATGCCTGCATTTGTCTGAACCAAAATGCCATGTAAAAGCAGAAGTGGAAGCAGGACAAATACCGGCTTACCGCTATGAGCACTATAAAGAGTTTATTCAAGAAATAAAGGACCGGAAGCCTAAATATTAAGAAAATGGGCAGCAGAACTGAATATGCACACGCCCTTATCCTTGGATGATTATGCGTTAACGCGCAATAATCCGCCCCCATCTAGGGGATTAGAGAAAATGAGGAATTTAGGTAGGGAGAAACTTATCCACAAAAGCCTGATTGAAGTTTCAATTTATACTCTTTAGCATGGGGGAACTCATGCTTTTTTTTGTATCAGCTTATTTTTTAAATGGATATGTCAAGCTCCTTGGTGATTTTGATACTTTGTTGATTGGAGTAGAAAGCCAATGCCTTTCGCTCCAATCAACAGTCAAGTTTAAAATAAGAATAAGAGAAAAAAGCAGATGGAGGGGAACGATTCAGAATGAATATATATATGATGGCAGGCGGGCCTGAGCAGTATATACCAGATATTAGCGCCTATACGAAAGAGGAAGGAACTTGGATTGGGGTGGATAAAGGAGTGCTTTATCTCATCAATCGCTCTATATCTGTTGAAGCGGCATTTGGCGATTTTGATTCTGTCAGTGAAAAAGAATGGGAATTGATTTGCGGGCATTCTGCCAATATAAAAAAATTTAAGCCAGAAAAAGACGAAACCGATATGGAACTGGCACTAAATTGGGCAATCAGGCAGCAGCCTGAAAGGATCTGTATATTTGGGGCGACAGGGGGACGCCTTGATCACACGCTTGCCAATATCCAGCTATTATTAAAAGAACTGCTTTGCAATGAACAGATCAAGATAGAGCTAATAGATAATAAAAATAAAGTTCATATTGTTAGAAGTGGTATACATATACTAAAAAGAGAGGAAGCATATCCATATATCTCCTTCTTTCCCTACAGTGAGGAAACCGTAGGACTAACGTTAGAAGGTTTTAAGTATCCTTTAAAGGATAAATATCTTCCTGTCAGCAGTACACTTTGTATCAGCAATGAACTTATTAGTGAATATGGTACTTTTTCTTTTGCTAAAGGCATATTATTGGTAATAAGAAGTCATGATTAACAATAAAAATTCAAGTACTATTTTGCATGTTTTGAATAGGATGTAAATGGTGTTACTGGTTAATTTGCTTTTAAGGAGGGACAGTATTCATGAGATTTTATACGATTAAATTGCCGAAATTTTTAGGAGGACTTGTCCGCGCAATGTTAGGAACATTTAAAAAAGAATAGGGCGGATAAGTTTTTGCCTTTTTTTGAACGTACAACCTTTAAATTAGAGGGCGATGCAGGGGACATTCCTTTGATGAAGCCTGTTAAAGGCGCTGGAAAATTAGCCAAAATAAAAAAGGACATAAAAATGTCCTTTTTTATTTATTGCTGAATTCAGCAACAATCGCTTTGTTCCTCGCGGGCATTATTGATCAGCCCACTGAAGACAGGCGAAATGCGTGCTATTAAACGCGCTCTACTTTACCAGATCTAAGTGCTCTAGCAGAAACCCAAACACGTTTAGGCTTTCCATCTACTAAGATACGAACCTTTTGAAGGTTTGCTCCCCAAGTACGCTTGTTAGCATTCATGGCATGGGAACGAGCATTACCTGTAGTTGTTTTTTTACCAGTTACAACACATTTACGTGGCATGTATATTTCCCTCCTTATAACCAAAACTCTTATATAAAGAGTTTCCAAATTCCTAGTTAGCGTTTTAATCCCTTAGAAAATCATAAATAATCCTCATAAAGATACTTTAATAATTTATCATACAACTACTTTGAATGCAATAGTTGTGATAAAACCTTTCAAGAAAATTTCCTTGACATGGTTTTTTCTGTTTCTTATAAATAAGATAAGGCTTTTCATATATAATAGAAATAGGCAAGCAAATAATGTGGATAAAAAGACTAGATAGATTTTAAGTAAACCTGTTAAGATTGTTCTTTTTTAGCAGAGATATTTGCTTGCAGAGGCAAAAAATATTAAGTGATTATAGTCTAATCCAACTATCGCTTTTAAAAATTATTATGTTATAGTAAAATGTCAGTAGTCAAGGAGCAATTCCAAAGGGGGAAGACTCATGTCCATCGAACTAAAAACAAATTTCGGGCAAATAGATATATCAACAGAAGTTATTGCGACAATTGCAGGAGGGGCAGCAGTGGACTGCTACGGCATTGTAGGGATGGCGTCGAAAAATCAAATTAAAGACGGTCTGACGGATATTTTGCGTAAAGAAAACTTCACACGTGGAGTAATTGTTCGAAAAGAGAATGAAGAAGTACATATTGATATGTATATTATTGTCAGTTACGGAACGAAAATTTCCGAAGTTGCGCACAATGTTCAATCAAAAGTGAAATATACACTCAATAAGACAGTTGGACTTGCCGTTGACTCGGTTAATATTTACGTTCAGGGAGTTCGCGTGACGAACCCGTAGTGAGGAGGAAACAAACAGTGTCGATTACAGTTTTAGAAGGAAAGAGATTTGCCGAAATGGTTATCCAAGGAGCAAACCATTTATCCTCTAATGCTAAATATGTAGATGCGTTAAATGTTTTTCCAGTACCGGATGGAGATACGGGGACAAACATGAATTTGTCGATGACATCTGGTGCCAAGGAAGTTCAAAATAATATTCAATCACATATAGGTAAAGTAGGGCTAAGTTTATCAAAGGGCTTATTAATGGGAGCAAGAGGGAATTCAGGGGTTATTCTTTCCCAATTATTCCGAGGCTTTGCCAAGTCCATTGAACAGAAGGAAAGCATTACAGGCCGAGAGTTTGCAGAAGCCTTGCAATTTGGAGTGGAAACAGCCTATAAAGCAGTAATGAAGCCTGTTGAAGGCACGATTTTAACGGTGGCAAAAGATGCTGCCAAAAAAGGACTGCAAGCGGCAAAGCAGCATGATGATATCATCGCAATATTAGAAGAAGTTGTAAAGGAAGCAAATGCTTCCTTAAAACGCACGCCAGATCTTTTGCCGGTCTTAAAAGAAGTAGGAGTAGTGGACAGCGGCGGCCAAGGGCTTGTATTTGTGTATGAAGGATTTCTGGCAGAATTAAAAGGGGAAAAACTGCCTGATAGCATGAAAGCGGTTGTTTCTATGAATGAACTTGTAAATGCAGAGCATCATAAAACAGTTCATAGTGTCATCAATACAGAGGATATTGAATTTGGCTATTGTACAGAGTTTATGGTTCGTTTAGAACAAGAGAAGCTAGGCAATAAACCTTTTTCAGAAGAAGAATTCAGAAAAGATTTAAGTCAATACGGCGATTCCTTATTAGTGATTGCAGATGATGAAGTGGTAAAAATACATATCCACTCTAATTTGCCAGGAGAGGTATTAACGTATGGCCAGAAATATGGAAATTTAGTAAAAATGAAAATTGAAAATATGCGCGAGCAGCACAGCGCTTTAGTGGAAAATGCCGAAAAAGAAAAAATTGAAGCAAATTCTGCTCAGAAGGAACAGCAAGAGTATGGAATTGTAACGGTTTCCATGGGATCAGGGATTGCAGATCTATTTACAAGCATTGGAGCCAACTATGTAATTGAAGGCGGACAAACGATGAATCCAAGTACGGAGGATATTGTCAAAGCCATTGAAAAGGTTCATGCAAAAAAAGTATTTATTCTTCCAAATAATAAAAATATTATTATGGCAGCAGAACAAGCGGTGGATATATTAGGAGATCATGTAATGGTTATTCCTTCTAAGACGGTGCCGCAAGGAATGGCGGCGCTGCTTGCATTTAACCCAAGCGGGGAAATGCAGGCAAATGCAAATGCGATGCAGAATGCAATGGAGCATGTAAAAACAGGGCAAATAACATATGCTGTACGAGATACAAATATCGATGGCCTTCAAATTGAAACAGGCGATTTTATGGGCATTGCAGATGGCAAAATTGTTGTAAAAAGCAAAGAAAAGCTGGAGTCTGCCCGCAAATTACTTGCTTCGATGATAGATGAAGATGCAGAAATCTTAACAATTATTAAAGGGGAAGACGCATCAGAGGAAGAAGTAGAAGCACTTGCTGCTTTTGCAGAAGAAGAATTCGCAGATGTGGAAGTGGAAATCCATAATGGAAACCAACCCCTTTATGCTTTTATTTTTTCTATTGAATAGGTGATTGATCATGTGACAATGGGCTTTTGGCCCTTTCATAAGAGAAACGAAAAATTTCGGTGGGCAGAAATTTGCCCTTAAAAAGCCTGGTTATTGAAACTGTATGCTTAAATACAAGCATGCAGTTTTTTATTGTTTTAAAGGTTAAAAAACATGCTAATTGAAAATCATGTGGTAAGATGAAAAAATAGTTATTTTCGATATGATTTTATATTAATATAATGATATGAAATGAAAAGGAATGGACTGCAACAATAAAAGAATGGAAATAGTTAAGGGGGAGCAGAGGAAAATGAAATTTAAAAGTGTGTTTGATATTATTGGTCCTGTGATGATTGGTCCTTCTAGTTCACATACAGCAGGAGCGGCAAGGATTGGCAGGGTGGCAAGAAATCTTTTCGAGCGCCAGCCGAAGCAAGCTTCCATTCATTTATATGGATCTTTTGCCGAAACATATAAAGGACATGGAACAGATGTTGCGCTTGTTGGCGGGCTGCTTGATTTTGATACTTTTGATGAAAGAATAAAGGATTCGCTGAAAATCGCAAAGGAGCTTGGCATGGAAGTAGCTTTTCACGTAGAAGAAGCGATTCCGGAGCATCCAAATACAGCGAAGATTATTATATCGGACGACAATGGAGAACTGGAGCTTGTCGGCATTTCAATAGGTGGAGGGAAAATAGAGATAACTGAATTAAATGGCTTTAAGTTGAAGCTGTCTGGCCATCACCCTGCAATATTAGTTGTTCATAATGACCAATTTGGCGCGATTGCCAAAGTCTCTAATATTTTAGCAAAATATGAAATAAACATTGGCCATATGGAAGTAAGCCGCAAAGAAAAAGGCAAGCTTGCGCTTATGACAATCGAAGTGGATCAGAATATAGATGAAGCGATTATAAAAGAAATGGAAAGCCTTGATGTGATTGAAAAGGTGACAACAATTGTTGACTGACAATATCATCATGAATTGGCTTGAAGGAAAGAGAGGAACCTATTATGTTTCGTAATGTGGCAGAATTAGTAGAAATGGCAAAAACAAAAGGATTGCCGATATCAGAGCTAATGATTTTGCAGGAAATAGAAGTGACAGGAAGAACAAGGGAAGAAATTATCGCCCAGATGGACACTAATTTGACGGTAATGGAACAAGCGGTAGAACGGGGGTTGAATGGAGTGGCTTCTCACTCTGGACTGACAGGGGGAGATGCTGTCCTGCTGCAGAACTATATAAAAAAGGGCAATTACTTAACGGGAGAGATTATATTAGATGCGGTAAGCAAAGCGGTTGCCACAAATGAAGTGAATGCAGCAATGGGAACCATCTGTGCAACGCCAACAGCAGGTTCTGCCGGCGTTGTGCCTGGGACATTATTTGCTGTAAAAAATAAATTAAACCCAACAAGAGAACAAATGTTGGCATTTTTATTTACAGCAGGTGCATTTGGTTTTATAGTTGCTAATAACGCTAGTATTTCTGGTGCTGCTGGCGGATGTCAAGCAGAGGTAGGCTCTGCTAGTGGAATGGCAGCTGCTGCGATTGTAGAAATGGCTGGCGGGACTCCAGAACAAAGTGCCCATGCCATGGCAATTACCTTAAAAAATATGTTGGGGCTTGTATGCGATCCTGTCGCAGGATTAGTGGAAGTGCCATGCGTAAAACGGAATGCCATGGGGGCAGCAAACGCCATGATAGCAGCAGATATGGCGCTTGCCGGCATTACAAGCCGCATTCCATGTGATGAAGTCATTGACAGCATGTACCGAATTGGGCAAGCGATGCCGAACTCGTTAAAAGAAACGGCGCAAGGAGGGTTGGCGGCGACACCAACTGCACGAAAACTAGAGGCAGAAATCTTTGGTAAAGCTGCATTAGAAGGTGAATGAACAATTAAAGAAAAGCTTAGATGAGTTAAAAGGAATTGGTCAGGAAACGAAAAAGCAGTTAGCAGAAATGAATATTGATACAATTGATGATTTGCTCGAATATTTTCCTTATCGTTATGAAGACTATCGGCTGCGCAGTTTAGAAGACATCAAGCATGAAGAAAAAGTGACGGTAGAGGGGAAGGTTCATAGTGAACCATCCCTTGTTTTTTACGGAAAAAAAAGATCTCGTCTAACGATTAAGCTATTAGTGGAGAATTATTTAATAAGTGTCGTATTTTTTAATCAGCCTTATTTGAAAAGCAAGTTGGCTGTGAATGAACTAGTTACTGTGACCGGCAAGTGGGATCAGCACCGACAGACAATTACAGCAAATCATCTGCAGATTGGCAGCAATCAAAAAGCCCAGGATTTTGAGCCGGTGTATACAGTAAAAGGGAAGATTACGGTAAAAGCATTAAGAAAATTTATTGCCAATGCATTATCTCAATATGAAGGGGAGATAGAAGAAATTTTTCCTGAGTCTTTATTGGCTAAATACCGCCTTCTCAGAAGGAAGGAGGCGCTTGGCATTATTCATTTCCCAAAAAGCAGGGAAGATTTGAAGCAAGCAAGACGGCGCTTTGTCTATGAAGAATTTTTATTGTTTCAGCTGAAAATGCAGGGGTTAAGAAAATATGAAAGAGAGCATTCAAAAGGGATTTCCCAGCACCATGATATTCAGCAATTAAGAGCATTTATTGATTCTTTGCCATTTCCTTTAACTTCTGCGCAAAAAAGAGTGGTAAATGAAATTATCAAAGATATGAAATCTCCGTATAGAATGAATCGTCTTTTGCAGGGAGATGTGGGATCAGGAAAAACGGTTGTAGCGGCTGTTGTATTATATGCCACCATTTTAGCCGGTTTTCAAGGAGCGTTGATGGTGCCGACAGAAATACTTGCTGAACAGCATGCGGACTCGCTTCAGAAGCTGTTTGAGCCTTTTGGCATTACATGCGCATTATTGACAAGTTCTGTGAAGGGCAAAAAAAGAAAGGAATTGCTCAGCAGACTTAAAGAAGGTCAGATTGATGTTTTAATCGGCACACATGCATTAATTCAAGACGAAGTGGAATTTAAAGCACTAGGGCTTGTCATTACAGATGAGCAGCACCGCTTTGGAGTAAATCAGCGGCGCGTACTGCGGGAAAAAGGGACAAATCCCGATGTGCTGTTTATGACCGCAACACCCATTCCTCGAACGCTTGCCATCACTGTTTTTGGAGAAATGGATGTAAGCATCATCGATGAGATGCCAGCAGGGCGCAAAACAATTGAAACATACTGGGCAAAACATGATATGCTGACGAGAATACTGCAATTTATGGAAAAAGAATTATCACAAGGCAGACAAAGCTATGTTATTTGCCCACTTATTGAAGAGTCGGAAAAATTGGATCTGCAAAATGCAGTAGATGTTCATGCGACACTCTCGCAGTTTTTTCAAAATCGCTATCAGGTCGGCTTAATGCACGGCAAACTTCATCCAGATGAAAAGGATGAAATGATGAAACAGTTCAGCGAAAATAACATTCAAGTCCTTGTCAGCACAACCGTTGTTGAAGTAGGCGTTAATGTGCCAAACGCAACATTTATGCTTGTATATGATGCGGAACGATTTGGATTATCCCAGCTGCATCAGCTTAGGGGCCGGGTTGGACGTGGAGATGCCCAATCCTATTGTGTGCTGATTGCCGATCCCAAAACAGATGTGGGCAAAGAGCGAATGAAAATTATGACAGAAACAAACGATGGATTTGTATTAAGTGAAAAGGACCTGGAATTAAGAGGTCCAGGAGACTTCTTCGGCAAAAAGCAAAGCGGTTTGCCAGAGTTTAAAATGGCGGATATGGTTCATGATTATCGGACGCTTGAAACAGCCAGAAATGATGCGGCCGTACTGATTGAATCTCCTGTATTTTGGGAGAGCGAAGAATATAGGCATTTGCGCAAGCATTTAACTAATACAGGAATTTTTTTAGGAGAAAAATTAGACTAGCGCGCTTTAGGAGAAAAATTAAGCAAAAAACGTTGGATATACGCTAAAAAGGTAGATGCGATTATTTCTTGCAATCTACCTTTTTTAATTATATACTACTATTAGTACCTAGTCTTAATATCACGGACGGTGTTGCAAATGAGAAGAAATAAAAAAGAGCGCCAGAAGCTGCTGGTTGCAACAATCAAAGAAACACCTTTTATTACAGATGAAGATTTGGCGGAAAAATTTTCTGTTAGCGTACAAACAATTCGCCTTGACCGTTTGGAATTATCGATTCCGGAATTAAGAGAACGAATAAAAAATGTGGCAGAAAAAACATTTGATGATGAAGTAAAATCATTGCCGCTGGATGAAGTAATAGGGGAAATTATTGATATGGAGCTGGATCATTCCGCTATCTCCATTTTTGAAGTGAAAGAAGAACATGCATTTAAACGAAATGGCATTGCAAGAGGCCATTATTTGTTTGCGCAAGCAAATTCACTGGCAGTTGCCCTTATTGATGATGATTTTGCCCTTACAGCAAAGGCGCATATTCATTTTACCAGATCGGTTAAACTAGGGGAAAGAATTATCGCAAAAGCAAAAGTGATCAATATAGATAAAACGTCCGGCAGAACATTCGTAGAAGTAAAAAGCTTTGTGAATGCGGAGCTGGTTTTTGTAGGCGAATTTGAAATGTATCGGGCTAAAAAATGAAGAAAGCAGGAACAAGTTTATGAAGATCGCAATTGATGCAATGGGCGGAGATCATGCACCAAAAGAAATTGTATTAGGTGCGATGAAAGCTGTACAAGCATTTCCTGATATTGAAATTTTGCTTGTCGGGAATAAAGAAAAAATAGATCCCTACTTAACAAATAGAAACAAGATCGATATTTTACATACAGAGGAAATGATCCTTGGAACAGATGAACCGGTTCGCGCTGTCCGCAAAAAAAAGACTGCCAGCATGGTGCTTGGAGCAAATGAAGTAAAAGAGGGCAGGGCAGATGCTTTTATCTCGGCTGGAAATACCGGTGCTTTAATGGCAGCAGGATTATTTGTCGTTGGCCGAATTGACGGGATTGAACGTCCTGCTTTGTCTCCGACTCTGCCGACGATCAGCGGAGAAGGTTTTCTGCTGTTGGATGTAGGGGCAAATGTAGATGCGAAGCCTAATCATTTAGTGCAGTATGCCATTATGGGGAGCATTTATACAGAAAAGGTGCTCGGCATTAAAAATCCAAGGGTCGGTCTATTAAATATTGGCGAGGAAGAAAAAAAGGGCAATGAATTAACGAAAAAAGCGTTTGAATTATTGCAAGAGGAGAATATCCATTTTATCGGCAATGTTGAAGCAAGGGATCTTTTAAACGGTGTTTGCGATGTAGTGGTGACAGATGGTTTTACAGGCAATATGGTGTTAAAATCAATTGAAGGCACTGCTTTATCCATCTTTAAAATGTTGAAGGCAACATTGATGAGCAGCATAAAGTCAAAGCTAGCCGCTGCAGTTTTAAAGCCAGATTTAAAAGCGCTGAGCGCAAAAATGGATTATTCAGAATATGGCGGTGCGGCACTTTTCGGCTTAAATGCGCCAGTCATCAAAGCACATGGATCATCAGATGCCAACGCTATCTATAATGCGATTAGACAAGCAAAAGATGTAGTGCAGTCAGAAGTGATTCCAACAATCAAAAAGACAATTGAATCATAAAAGCATTGTTTAGTGGAACTGCTAAAAAATGATGGAATAGAGAAAGGAAGAAAAAAGAATGGGCAAAATTGCGTTTGTATTTCCCGGACAAGGCTCACAAGCAGTGGGCATGGGAAAAGAATTGGCAGCTAATTTTGAACAGGCAAAAGCTTTGTTTAAAAAAGCGGATGAAACATTAAAATTCCCATTAAGTCAATTGATATTTGAAGGGCCAAAAGAAGAATTGACTTTAACAAAGAACACACAGCCAGCATTGCTTACGACAAGCATGGCACTGCTTTCTCATTTTGAGCAATTTGGCATAAAAGCAGACTATGTGGCAGGACATAGCCTAGGAGAATATTCTGCGCTTGTTGCAAGCGGCGTGTTATCTTTTGAAGATGCGGTGTATGCTGTACGCAAAAGAGGGGAATTTATGCAAGAGGCTGTTCCACAAGGAGAAGGAGCCATGGCCGCTGTTTTAGGGCTTGACAGACAAGCGTTAACCGCTGTTGCAGAAGAAGTGACAAAGGAAGGCTTTGATGTGCAGCTTGCCAATTTAAACTGTCCGGGACAGATTGTAATTTCCGGAACAGCTAAAGGGGTGGAGCTTGCGAGCGCAAAAGCAAAAGAAGCAGGTGCAAAAAGAGCATTGCCCCTTGAAGTGAGCGGTCCATTCCATTCCAAATTAATGAAGCCGGCAGCAGAGAGGTTTTCAAGCGTGTTGGATGAATTAACCATGAAGGATGCCGAAATTCCTGTCATAGCGAATGTGACAGCAAACCCAACAAGCAGCAAAGAAAAAATTAAAGAGCTGCTAATTGAGCAGCTGTATTCTTCCGTTCTTTGGGAAGACTCTGTACAAAAGCTAATGGAGTTAGGTGTAGATACTTTTATTGAAATTGGGCCTGGAAAAGTTTTGGCAGGTTTAATTAAAAAAATAGACCGCAAAGCAAAAATCTATTCCATTTATGACGAAGAAACAAGTTCAGCTGTTGCGAATGCATTAAAGGAGGAGAACTAAAATGAAACTACAGGGGAAAGTAGCATTGGTTACAGGAGCCTCCCGCGGCATCGGCAGAGCTATTGCAATGGAACTGGCAAAGCAAGGCGCAAATATTGCTGTAAATTATGCAGGAAGCGTGGATCGCGCAAATGAGGTAGTGGCAGAAATCAAAGCTTTAGGCAGAGAAGCGATTGCAATTCAATGTGATGTCGCAAATGCTGAGTCTGTCAGCGAAATGATCAAAACAACGCTTGATGCATTCGGCACAATTGATATTCTTGTAAATAATGCCGGCATTACAAAAGATAATTTATTAATGCGCATGAAAGAATCTGAATGGGATGATGTAATTAACACAAACTTAAAAGGAGTGTTCCTTTGCACCAAAGCAGTTACTCGCCCAATGATGAAGCAAAGAAAAGGCCGCATTATCAATATTACTTCCATTGTAGGGGTAACAGGCAACCCAGGACAGGCAAACTATGTAGCAGCAAAAGCGGGAGTAATCGGCTTTACGAAAACAACCGCCAAAGAATTGGCACAGCGAAATATTACTGTAAATGCCATTGCACCAGGATTTATTACAACAGATATGACAGATAAGCTTACTGATGATGTAAAACAGGCAATGCTTGGACAGATTCCTTTAGGAGCATTTGGCAATCCAGAAGATATTGCGAATGCGGTTGTCTTTTTAGCTTCTGACGAAAGCGGCTATATTACAGGCCAGACGCTTCATATAGATGGCGGCATGTATATGTAAAAAAGATTTAATCAAGCTTTTTGCTAATTTAATGCAACTGTAAAAAAAAGAGCATTTATTATTTGGCAAAAATGCACTATAATGCATTGAGGGGAGGTGAAAGGAATGGCAGATGTTTTAGAACGTGTAACAAAAATCGTTGTAGATCGTCTTGGTGTAGAAGAATCTGAAGTAACACTTGAGGCTTCTTTTAAAGATGATTTAGGTGCAGACTCTCTTGATGTAGTAGAACTTGTTATGGAATTAGAAGATGAGTTCGATATGGAAATCTCTGACGACGACGCTGAAAAGATTGCTACAGTAGGTGATGCTGTTAATTACATAAGTAATCGATAAGTCGCAAAACTAAAAGCTCCGATTATTCGGGGCTTTTCCGATGTGTTAATTGATATTTTAAACAGATCGGCACTTATAGAAATGCTTGGAAAGAAAAAACTTTCCAAGTTTCTTTGCGTTTTTTATCTTTTTTACTTAAACTTGATATTGATTGTAAACTTAGCTTAAGGTGGAGGCAAAATGCGAGGCAACGGAAAAGAGAAACGAATCATTCGTCCAAATGAAAAAAAATTAAAAGAATTACAAGTGAGACTTGGAATAGAATTTCAAAATGAAAAATTGCTAAAACAAGCTTTTACCCATTCATCATATGTGAATGAGCATCGAAGAAAGCCGCATGAAGATAACGAAAGACTTGAATTTCTTGGAGACGCTGTGTTGGAATTGACGGTTTCTCAATTTCTTTTTAAAAAATATCCATTGATGTCAGAAGGGGAATTAACAAAATTAAGAGCGGCTATTGTATGTGAGCCCTCCCTTGTTGCATTTGCAAATGACCAATCATTCGGCAGTTTTGTGCTGCTAGGAAAGGGCGAAGAAATGACTGGCGGAAGAACGAGACCAGCATTGCTTGCCGATGTATTTGAAGCATTTATTGGTGCCCTTTATTTAGATAAAGGAATGGATACCGTAATTGCTTTTTTAGATAAAGTAGTCTTTCCAAAAATAAATGCCGGTGCTTTTTCTCATGTGATGGATTTTAAAAGCCAGCTTCAAGAGTATGTACAAAGAGATGCCCATGGATCCATTGAATATCGAATTCTGCTGGAGAAGGGGCCTGCTCATAATAGAGAGTTTATTTCTCAAGTATTGTTAAACGGCAGTGAACTTGGGACAGGGACTGGACGTTCCAAAAAAGAAGCAGAGCAGCATGCTGCCCAAATGGCGCTTGCTATGCTGAAAGCAGACGTAAAATAAAGAATTTGTGCAAAAAAAAGAAAAATAAACAAAAGAGATAAAAAAGAGAGTGTAGACAAAGTCAAAATGCAAGCTTTCAGGCTGATCAAAAATGTTTGGCGCACTAAAGTGAAGCCTTAAGAAGTGGGAGTGCCAAGTCTTTCAATGAGCATTCGAACAAGGCAAACAACAAAAAAGCGAGCGTTTGTTGACAGCCTGAGATAAAAATACACAGTAATTTTACAATCACCTTTTGATACAGCAGGAAATAGGCAAACTAAAAAATTGGGGGTGAGGAGATGTTTTTAAAACGGTTGGATTGTTTAGGCTTTAAATCTTTTGCAGATCGAATTTCTGTTGATTTTGTTCCGGGCGTTACAGCAGTTGTAGGCCCAAATGGAAGCGGAAAAAGCAATATCATTGATGCAATACGCTGGGTGCTTGGGGAACAGTCTGCAAAATCGCTTAGAGGAGGCAAAATGGAGGATGTCATTTTTGCCGGAAGCGATACAAGAAATGCCGTAAATTTTGCAGAAGTAACATTAACATTAGAAAATGAGGATCACTTTCTTCCGCTTGACTTTCATGAAGTCAGCATTACGCGCAGAGTTTATCGTTCTGGCGATAGTGAATACCTTATTAATAAACAGACATGCCGCCTAAAAGATATTGTCGATTTGTTTATGGATTCGGGTTTAGGAAGAGAAGCATTTTCAATTATTAGCCAAGGGAAAGTAGAAGAAATTTTAAATAGCAAAGCAGAAGAACGCCGCGCGATTTTTGAAGAGGCTGCTGGGGTTTTAAAATATAAAACAAGAAAAAAGAAAGCTGAAACAAAACTTGTGGAAACACAGGAAAACCTAAATCGCGTTAATGATATTTTATCAGAGCTGGAAGGGCAAGTGGAGCCGCTAAAAATACAATCGTCCATTGCCCAAGACTATTTAGCGCAAAAAGAGAACCTAGAGCAAATTGAAGTAGCGCTAATGGTTTATGATATTGAAGAAGCTCACCAAAAATATCAAGAAGTGACCGCTCGGCTAGAAAAATATAAAGCAGAAGAATTAAAGCTATCTTCTTTATTGCAAAGCAAAGAAGCTAAAATGGAAGAAACGAAAAACCATATTTCTGCGCTGGATGAATCCATAGATGATCTTCAGGCAGTTCTCCTGTTAGTCAGTGAAGAACTGGAAAAATTGGAAGGCAAAAAAGAGGTTCTGAAAGAAAGAAAAAAGAATGCAACGCAAAATAGGGAGCAGCTGGAAAAAAATAAGCTGGAATTGACGACTCGTTTAGATGCATTAGCACAAGAAAAAAGCAAACAGCAGCAGTTTGTCAAAAATTTGCAAAAAGAAGCAGCACAAATTGAAGAAAAGCTCGAAAAAAATGAGCAAAACTTGCAGTTATACAGTGAAAATTTAGAGGAAAAGTTAGAAAGACTAAAAAGCGATTATTTTGAGCTTCTTAGTGAGCAAGCAGCGGCGAAAAATGAAAGCAATTATGTCAGCCAGCAGCTTCAGGCACAGCTTCGCAGAACAACAGAGCTTGAAGCAGACAATGAGAAGTATATTCGCGGAAGACAAGCTATTGTGGAGCGAAAAAGGGAAATACAAGCGGCACTAGCAGACTTGTCTTGCGAGCTGGAAAAAGTGGATGGATTTTTTAAAGAAAAGGCAGCTTCTGTCGGCCAAACAAAAATGAAATTAGAAAAAATCGAAAAGTCGATGTATCAATCATATCAGTTTATTCAACAAGCAAAATCGAGAAAAGATATGCTAGAGGAACTAGAAGATGATTATGCAGGATTTTTTCAAGGGGTTAAAGAGGTATTAAAAGCAAGAGGAAAATCACTAATGGGCATCCACGGAGCGGTTGCCGAATTAATGCAAGTTCCTAAAAAATATAGTGTCAGCATGGAGATTGCCCTTGGCGGCAGCATGCAGCATATTGTTGTGGAAACAGAAGCAAATGGCCGCGAAGCCATTAACTTCTTGAAGAAAAATGGCTATGGCCGCGCAACCTTTTTGCCGATGAATGTCATTAGGGGCAAATTGCTCGCAGATGCGCAGCGCCGCCTCATAGAGAAACACCCAGCTTATGTTGGAATCGCGGCAGAGCTTATTAGCTATGATTCTAAATATAAAGAAATCATGGGCAATTTGCTTGGAAATGTTGTCATCACAAAAGATTTAAAAGGCGCCAATGAAATGGCCAAACTTCTGCAATATCGTTCTCGCTTTGTTACATTGGATGGAGAAATTGTCAATCCAGGCGGTTCAATGACAGGTGGTGCCATCAAACAAAAATCTGCCTCTATTCTCACGCGAAAAGGAGAATTGGAAGAACTGAAGCAGAAGATTTTTGAAATGGAAAAAACATCGCTCAAATTAGAGGATCAGCTAAGAAATGGCAAAGACCTCCTTGTCGCAGAAGAAGGCAGCTTAGAAAAGCTTCGTCTCCATGGAGAAGATCTCCGTTTTCAAATGCAAGCAAGGAAAGACGATTTAAAAGAGGTTGAGTTTGAAGAAAGAACGATGAATGAAAAATTAACCCAATATGACCGCAATAAAACAGATTTTCAGCAAGAAAAAGAAACACTTGAGGCGAGACAAAAAGAGCTTCTTCAGCTAGTAGAGGAGCATAAGCAAAAAATAGCGGCATTAGAGGAAGAGATTGCACAATTAACCGAACAAAAAAATAAGCAAAGTGTCTCAAAAGATGCAGTTGCAAAAGAGATTGGGGAATTAAGAGTTCTCGATGCCGCGAAAAAAGAACAATTGGCTCATGCGGAAGAAAAACTGGCTGCATTAACAGCAGAGTGGAATGAGAATCAACATAAATGGAGCAGCGTAGCAGAAGATTTAAAGCTGCTTTCTTCTGAAATGACATCAAGCCATTCTGGAGAAGAGTATTTAGAAACGGCAGCACAGCAAAAAGCTGCAGAAAAAACAGAAACGATCCAGCTGATTTCAAGCAGAAGAGAGGAACGCTTTCAGCTCCAGACTGTGCTTGAGGATCTGGAGATGGAAACAAAGGAAAATCGCCGCATTCATCGCGGCATGGTGCAAGCGCTAAAAGATGAAGAGATTCGCTTAAATCGAATTGATGTAGAATTGGATACAAGACTTACCCACCTTCGGGAAGAATACATGCTGACATATGAAGGGGCAAAGGCGGAGTATCCTCTGAATATTGAAGTGGAAGAGGCCCGCAAAAAAGTGAAATTAATCAAACTGGCCATTGAAGAGCTTGGCACTGTCAACTTGGGGGCCATTGAAGAGTATGAGCGGATTTCAGAACGCCATGATTTTCTTTTAGAACAAAAAACAGATTTAGAAAATGCCAAAGATACGCTGTATCAAGTTATTGATGAAATGGACGATGAAATGAAAAAACGCTTTAAAGAGACATTCGATGGAATCAGAACCCATTTTGAACCGGTGTTCCAAAGCCTATTTGGCGGGGGGCGGGCAGATTTGCGCTTAACAAATCCAGAAGATCTGCTCCATACAGGAGTGGAAATTGTCGCACAGCCTCCTGGCAAAAAACTGCAGAATCTAGGGCTTTTATCAGGCGGAGAAAGAGCGTTAACGGCAATTGCCTTGCTATTTTCGATTTTAAAAACCCGTCCTGTGCCATTTTGCATTTTAGATGAAGTAGAAGCAGCATTGGATGAAGCCAACGTATTCCGCTTTAGTTCTTATTTAAAATCATACAGCTCTGAGACGCAATTTATTGTCATAACGCACCGCAAAGGAACAATGGAAGAGGCGGATGTATTGTACGGGGTGACTATGCAGGAGTCAGGTGTATCGAAATTAGTATCTGTGCGCATCAGCGAAATGGATCAGCTAGTGGCAACATAATTTTACTGAAGATAGAAAGAAGGGAAACTATGAGCTTTTTTAAGAAACTGAAGGATAAAATGTCAAAGCAGACAAATACAGTGACAGAAAAATTTAAAGAAGGTTTATCGAAAACAAGAAATAATTTTTCTGAAAAAGTAAATGATCTTGTGTCACGCTACCGCAAAGTGGATGAAGATTTTTTTGAAGAATTGGAAGAAATTCTAATTGGTGCAGATGTTGGCTTTGATACCGTTATGGAATTAGTGGATGAATTAAAAAAAGAAGTAAAACGAAAAAATATTCAAGATCCAAAAGAAGTGCAGGCGGTTATTTCTGAAAAACTTGTAGCTATTTATCAGCAAGACGGCGATGAATCTGATTCTAGCATTAATATTCAGGAAACAGGCTTAACGGTCGTTTTATTTGTCGGGGTAAATGGTGTAGGCAAAACAACTACCATTGGAAAATTGGCTCATTTTTATAAATCAGAAGGCAAAAAAGTGCTGATGGCTGCAGGAGACACATTTCGTGCTGGTGCCATTGAGCAGCTTGAAGTGTGGGGAGAACGGGTAGGAGTGGATGTGATTAAACAAGTTGCAGGCTCTGACCCGGCAGCTGTTATGTATGATGCGATTCATGCAGCTAAATCTCGCCAAGCAGATATTCTGTTATGTGATACAGCAGGCCGTCTGCAAAATAAAGTAAACTTAATGAATGAATTGGAAAAAGTAAAAAGGGTAATTGAAAGAGAAGTTCCAGGAGCTCCCCATGAAGTGCTGCTAGTGCTTGATGCAACAACAGGACAGAATGCCTTGGTGCAGGCAAAAACCTTTAAAGAAGCGACAAATGTAAGCGGCATTGTGCTGACTAAATTAGATGGCACGGCAAAAGGCGGAATCGTTCTTGCTATCCGCAATGAGCTGAAAATTCCGGTTAAATTAGTTGGTTTAGGGGAAAAAATGGATGATCTGCAAAGCTTTGATGCAGAAAAATATGTATACGGATTATTTTCTAATCTTGTGGAAGAAGCGGAAGAATAAGCAAAAAGAGTGGAGAAAACATGGCGATTTTCTCCACTCTTTTTTATAGGGTGAAATTACCAGAGCAAAACAGCGATAAAAATAAAAAAAGCATCCATACTAAATATATAAAAATATGTAGGGAGGCTATTCCTATGATTTTGCAACTATTTATATCCATTTTTATTGTGATTGGCATTTTGCTTACAGTAAAGGGGCATCTTATTCAGCATAAAGCGTATTATCATTTGGGAAATATTTTAAATAGCCGCAATTACATCACAAATGGAGAAATGATACTGACAGGGGAAGAAGAATCTTTATTTTTGACAAGCCTTTCTGGTGTGCGCCTAAAAATAATTGGCGTTTTGCTGATTGCCATCCCAAGCAGCGTTCTTATTTTAGTGAGTATATGATTTTTGTTTGTCTGCAGCATAAAAGAGACAGGAGAAAATTACATTCTTCTGTCCTTTTTTCTGTTGCAGAACAGAAAAAATCTCTTCTTTTTTGCAGGGAAAACTTAATGGAGAATCGGTGGTATAGCTGGATAATCGCCGCGTGCATTTTGATAGCAAACGCTTTTTTATGGGAAATATCGTGCCATTATTCTTGTAAAGATAAAATCTTGACATCTTTATATAGTCTGTGTAAAATATTTTATGTAAAGGCTTTTGACTTAACACGGAGGTATTATTCGATGCTTGAAAAAACAACACGCATGAATTATCTTTACGATTTCTATCAGTCGTTGTTGACACCGAAGCAACGAAGCTATATGTCTCTTTACTATTTGGATGATTATTCTCTTGGTGAAATTGCAGACGAATATGATGTAAGCCGTCAAGCGGTGTATGACAATATTAAACGTACAGAAGCAATGCTTGAGGAATATGAGAATAAATTGTTATTGCTAAAAAAGTTTCAAGAGCGCACTGTTCTTTTGGCACAGATGAAGGAAATGCTCGACTCTGGCGACTATTCTGTTTCTGCGCTGCAAAAAGCAGTTATTGAGCTGGAGAAATTAGATTAAGGAGGCGACGCAATGGCATTTGAAGGTTTAGCTGACCGACTGCAGAATACGATTCAAAAGATTCGCGGAAAAGGGAAAGTTAATGAAGCGGATGTAAAAGAAATGATGCGTGAAGTTCGCCTTGCCTTATTAGAAGCGGATGTTAACTTTAAAGTAGTAAAAGAATTCGTGAAAAAGGTTAGCGAACGTGCAGTTGGACAAGAAGTGCTGAAAAGCTTAACTCCTGGGCAGCAAGTTATTAAAGTAGTAAAAGAAGAGTTGACAGAACTGATGGGTGGAGAACAAAGCAAAATTGCCGTTTCCAGCCGTCCTCCAACCGTAATTATGATGGTTGGACTGCAAGGGGCGGGGAAAACCACTACCACTGGAAAACTCGCTAATTTACTGCGCAAAAAACATAACCGAAAACCTCTCCTAGTTGCAGCAGATATTTATCGTCCAGCAGCCATTAAACAGCTGGAAACTTTAGGGAAGCAGTTGGATTTTCCAGTGTTTTCTCTTGGGGATCAGGTTAGTCCTGTTGAAATTGCCAAACAAGCAATTGCAAAGGCAAAAGAAGATCATCATGACTATGTTTTAATTGATACGGCAGGCCGTCTTCATGTAGATGAAGCGCTGATGGATGAATTAAAACAAATCAAAGAGCTGACAACCCCTGATGAGATTTTCCTTGTTGTGGATGCAATGACGGGACAAGATGCTGTGAATGTTGCAGGCAGCTTTAATGACCAGCTTGGCTTAACAGGTGTTGTATTGACAAAGCTTGATGGAGATACACGAGGCGGAGCTGCTCTTTCTATACGCTCTGTTACGAAAACGCCGATTAAGTTTGTTGGTTTAGGGGAGAAAATGGATGCATTAGAACCGTTTCACCCAGAGCGCATGGCATCAAGAATACTTGGAATGGGCGATGTTTTAAGCTTAATTGAAAAGGCGCAGATTAATGTAGACGAGGAAAAAGCAAGAGAACTGGAAAAGAAAATGAAAAATGCTTCTTTCACTTTTGACGATTTCCTTGAACAATTAGGGCAGGTAAGAAATATGGGGCCTCTTGATGAGCTTCTAAAAATGATGCCTGGCGCCAATAAAATTAAAGGCTTAAATAATTTGCAAGTGGATGAAAAGCAAATTTCCCATGTGGAAGCGATTATCCGCTCCATGACAAAAGAGGAAAAAGAACATCCAGAAATTATCAATGCCAATAGAAGGAAACGTATTGCAAAAGGAAGCGGCAGGACCGTTCCTGAAGTAAACAGACTTCTAAAACAGTTTGAAGACATGAAAAAAATGATGAAGCAAATGACCAATATGGGTCAAAAAGGCAAGAAAAAAGGTGGCTTTAAATTACCTTTTAATCCATTTTAAACAGGAAAAAACCGCAAGATAAAAATAATTTTGCGAGAATATAAAGTCTGACAAGAAAAAACACTTTACAAACCCGCAAACAATTGATAATATACTATCTTGTGTGAAACTATTCGGAGGTGCAATTTTAAATGGCAGTAAAAATTCGTTTAAAACGTATGGGAGCAAAAAAATCTCCTTTTTATCGTATCGTAGTAGCAGATTCTCGTTCACCACGTGATGGACGTTTCATTGAAACAGTAGGAACTTACAATCCAGTAGCAAACCCTGCTATCGTGGACATCAACGAAGAAAAAGCTCTACAATGGTTACAAAATGGTGCAAAACCATCTGATACAGTTCGTAACCTATTATCAAGCCAAGGTATTATGGAAAAATTCCACAATATCAAAAACGGCAAGTAATTAGCTCTGGAAAATGAAAGAGCTTATAGAAACGATTGTTAAGCCCCTTGTTGATTTTCCGGATGAAGTGGCAGTACAAGTTACGGAAGAGGAAGATCGTATCATTTATTTGCTTTCTGTCAACAAGAGTGACATGGGAAAGGTAATTGGAAAGCAAGGGAGAGTTGCCAAAGCGATTCGAACGATTGTTTACTCGGCAGGATCATTGCAACAGAAAAAGCTAATTGTCGAAATAGGCAAATGAGAGGAGGAGGGGCAACCCTTCTCCTTTTTTATATAGGTTCTTTTCTAAAAGTTTGCTTCTTTTTGAATAAGTTGAAAAAACTTTTAGAGTTGCTGAGCAGCCTGCGGGTTAACTAGCAATAATCTATAAGAAAACAGCCTTTATATTAATCTGTTAAGGGGGAAAAAATGAAAATACTCCAGTCCGTTATTATAAAGCAGATATTAACAGAAAAAACAAAAACCAGATTGATTGAAAAATATGAACAGGAAATGATGCAGCTAGACAAAGAATGTGAACAATTGCTTTTTGAAGAGAAAAAGCAGCTGCGCAAATCCACCTTGCAGGAAACGAAAATCAAAAGCTATTATAAGAATGAACGAAATAAGCGAACTAAAAAAAAGACAGCGATAGAGTTTCAAATTGAACAAATACATATACTACCATTGGGCAGTGAAATAAAAGAACAAGAAGCAACGGCGATTGTAGAGATTAAAGAAGGCGACAGCTGGGATGAGCAGACAGCCGCCAAAACCATTATTATTAAAGATGGAATTATTCATGAAATTCGATAGAGGTGAAAAGTATGGAAAAATGGTTTAATGTTGGGAAAATAGTCAATACACATGGCATCAGAGGAGAGGTTCGCGTCATTTCACGAACCGATTTTCCAGAAGAACGATATAAAGTGGGCAATAAAATCTACTTTTTTCAAACAGAAAAAAGCGAACCTTTAGAGCTTGTCATCAAAAGCCATCGTGTACATAAAAACTTTAATCTATTAACATTTGAAGGCATGGAGAATGTAAACCAAGTGGAATACATGAAAGGCGGCTTCTTAAAGGTTCCAGAGAGCCATTTAGGAGTGCTTGCTGAAAATGAATACTATTTCCATGAAATTATTGGCTGCATGGTGCAAACAATGGAAGGCGAGGAGCTTGGTGTGATTACGGAAATTTTAACGCCTGGCGCCAATGATGTTTGGGTAGTCAAAGGAAAAAATAAAGAAGAGCTGTTAATTCCTTATATTGAAGAAGTTGTGATGAAAGTGGATATAAAAGAAAAGCTAGTAATTATTGAGCCGATGGAAGGGCTGTTTTAATGAAGATTGATGTGCTGACACTATTTCCGGAAATGTTTGATGGCGTTTTGAACAGTTCCATTTTAAAAAAAGCAAAAGAAGCAGAAAAAGTAGAATATAATGTGGTTAACTTTCGCAGCTATTCAGACAACAAGCATCAATCAGTTGATGATTACCCGTATGGCGGGGGCGCTGGCATGGTTTTAAAGCCGCAGCCTATCTTTGATGCAGTCAGCGATTTAAAAGCTAAAGGGAGTGCCTCTCCTCGCGTTATTTTAATGTGCCCGCAAGGAGAAAGATATTCCCAGAAGAAAGCAGAAGAGCTTGCAGGAGAAGAGCATCTGATATTTATTTGCGGCCACTATGAAGGCTATGATGAAAGAATTAGAGAGCATTTGGTGACAGATGAAATTTCAATTGGCGATTATGTTCTGACCGGCGGGGAGCTCGGTTCGATGGTTGTCATTGACAGTGTTGTCCGCCTGCTTCCAGGAGTCCTGGGCAAAGTTGCATCACATGAAAATGATTCTTTTAGCACAGGGCTATTAGAGCATCCTCATTATACCCGTCCAGCAGACTTTCGAGGGATGAAGGTTCCTGATACGCTGTTGTCCGGCAATCATGCCTTTATTGAAGACTGGAGAGAAAAGGAGTCTCTGCGCAGAACGCTCAAAAGGCGCCCTGATTTGCTAGAAAACTATCCATTAACAGATAAACAGAAAAAAATGCTGGAAGAATTGAAAAAAACACTAGATTAGATATTGATGTTGCATGTCTTTTATGTTAAGATAACACTTGTGACTTAAGCAGAATTATTTCTGGACTTTTGTCTTATAAACGATGTTCCGCTGCAAGAGTTCTCTTATTTATGAGTGCAAGAGCGTCCGTTGGAAGGAGTTGAAAACGATGCAAAAATTAATAGAAGAAATCACAAAAGAACAACTTCGTTCAGATCTTCCTGCGTTCCGTCCTGGTGACACTGTACGTGTACACGTAAAAGTTGTTGAGGGTACTCGCGAGCGTATTCAGGTATACGAAGGTGTTGTGATTAAGCGTCGTGGTGGTGGAATTAGCGAAACTTTTACAGTTCGTAAAGTTTCTTATGGAGTAGGCGTTGAACGTACTTTCCCTGTTCATACACCAAAAATTGCGAAGCTTGAAGTTATTCGCCGCGGTAAAGTTCGCCGTGCTAAACTTTACTACCTACGTAACCTACGTGGTAAAAAAGCTCGTATTAAAGAAATTCGATAATCGCAATCAAAAAAGAGCTTGTTGCTTACAGCAAGCTCTTTTTTATTTATATGAAATGTTCAACTGCCAAAGCTTTATTCAAAAAGGAACCGGCTAAAGGACTTAACACTTCTTAAATTTGCATCATAGGACCCAAACGTTTACTTCCTCCTGGCATTTCGATTAAAATAAAGAAGTCTTCGCTAGACATTCAAAAATAAAGACAGGAAAAATTTGACCATAAAAGAATTGCCAGCAAAAAAGCAGGCAATGGACAAGGATTGGTGAACAACATGGCAAAAAAGAAAAAAAATGAAGTGTGGGAATGGAGCAAAGCATTAATTATTGCGGTATTATTGGCATTTGTTATTCGCTATTTTTTATTTGCTCCTATTGTAGTAGATGGAGAATCGATGATGCCGACTCTAAACGATCAGGACAGGATGATCGTCAATAAACTAAATTATAAAATCAGCGATCCGAAACGCTTTGATATTATCGTTTTTCATGCACCAGAGGGGAAGGATTATATCAAAAGAATTATCGGGCTGCCAGGAGATACACTCGAATATAAAGATGATGTTCTATATATTAATGGAAAGGCATATGCCGAACCTTATCTTGATGAGTATAAAAAACAAGTGGTCGATGGCCCGCTGACAGAATCATTTACATTAGAAGAAAAAACAGGCAAAAAAACAGTCCCAGAAGGCGAGTTGTTTGTAATGGGCGATAACAGACGAGACAGCAAAGATTCTCGCCATATTGGCACAGTTTCCTTTGACAAAGTATTAGGGAATACAAGTGTGATTTATTGGCCAATATCGGATATCCGCATTATTAAATAAAGGCTGTTTTCGCATACTTTGTTGTTTTTTATATAGTCAAGTTTTAAAAAAGAAATTCGTTCCATTGCGCTCCGGACACTCGCTTTCCTCTATTTCCCGCAGGAGTCGAGTGTCCTCCGCTCCATTCCACTAAGTTTTTTAAAATAGTATTCAAAAGCAACAATCTTTACGAAAACAGCCTAAATAAAAAAATAGAACAAACAGGCAAACCAAACAGAGATAGGTGGTTAATGATGACAATTCAATGGTTTCCAGGCCATATGGCCAAAGCAAGGAGACAAGTAACAGAAAAGCTTAAACTTGTAGATATTATTTTTGAATTAGTAGATGCGAGAATTCCCCAATCGTCCCGTAATCCGATGATTGATGAAATTATTCAGCATAAGCCAAGATTGGTGCTTTTAAATAAAGCAGATATGGCAGATAAAGAAAAAACAAAAGAATGGATTGCTTATTTTCAAAAGCAAGGAATTAAAGCAATTGCCATTAACTCTCAAGCAGGTGTGGGCATGAAAGATATTACAGCACTTGCCAAAGAAGTATTAGCAGAAAAATTTGAGCGCATGAGAGCAAAAGGTGTAAGACCAAGAGCCATTCGCGCCATGATTGTGGGAATTCCAAATGCAGGAAAATCCACTTTGATTAATCGCCTTGCGAAAAAAAATATTGCCAAAACTGGCAATACCCCTGGTGTCACAAAAGCGCAGCAATGGATTAAAGTAGGCAAAGAGCTTGAATTGCTGGATACACCAGGAATATTATGGCCCAAATTTGAGGACCAAAATGTCGGGTTGAAGCTGGCATTGACTGGCGCAATTAAAGATACGATTTTAAATTTGCAGGATATTGCCATTTTCGGCTTGCGATTTTTAGAAAAAGAGTATCCATCCCGCTTAAAAGAACGCTATCAGCTAAAAGAGATTCCAGAGGATATTGTGGAGCTGTTTGATCGAATTGGCGAAGTGCGCGGATGCTTAACAGGCGGAGGAATAGTCGACTATGATAAAGTCACAGAGCTTGTCATCAGGGATATCCGCAGTGAAAAATTAGGACCGCTTACATTTGAAAATGCAGGCGAGCTAGAAACGCCAGAAGAGACTATATAAAAAAGAAAAAGGGATCTGTTATTTATGCAGTAGATCCTTTTTTTTATGGAAATGATAGAAAGCTGCTTCAACAGCAGAAAGTAGCCAGAAATCCAAAAAAGGGGCTGATTTTATAGTGGGCACCACAACGATCAAAGAAATAAAAGCCAAATTAGCGTCCATTACAGCAAGTGATGATCCATTTATAGAGGAGATAAAAAAGGACGAAAGAAAGGGCGTGCAGACGCTTTTAGCCTCATGGGAGAAAAAATTGGAAAAGGAAGTGCAGCTAAAGGAAAAGTTTTATGCTTTAACCGCCTATGAACAAGATTTGCGCCATGGAGGCTATCAATATATTGCAGGGATTGATGAAGTGGGCAGAGGCCCTCTAGCAGGTCCTGTTGTAACAGCAGCCGTTATTCTCCCTGCTGATTTTTATCTGCCGGGAATTGATGATTCGAAAAAGCTTTCAGAACAGAAGCGCGAAGAGTATTTTGCCGTTATTCAAAAAGAAGCTGTTGCCATAGGAATTGGCATGATGGAGGCAAAAGAAATAGATAGAATCAACATTTATGAAGCAACCAAACAAGCCATGCTTATGTCAATTTTAGAGCTTGCAATAACGCCGGATTATTTATTGATAGATGCCATGAAGCTGGCTACCCCTATTCCTAGCACATCTATTATTAAAGGGGACAGCAAAAGTGTGTCAATTGCAGCAGCAAGCATTATAGCTAAGGTGACAAGGGATCGCTTGATGAAAGAACTGGATCAAGAATTTCCTGCCTATGGATTCGGCAAAAATATGGGGTATGGCACAAAAGAACATATTGCAGCATTGGAAAAAGAAGGGATAACCAAACATCATCGCAAAAGCTTTTCGCCAGTAAAGGAGCTTGCCTTATCAGCGATGGAAAAACAATGATGGGTGCAACGTTCTTAAAAGATTAGATTTGTAGGAATATTTATAAAGCTATTTAATGGTTTGATCAAACAATCAGGAAAAGAATATGCTTTTTGATTGTTTGCTTTAGTGTTTGATAAAAACTGTTTTCGTAAACTTTGTTGCTGTTTAAGACCTGCTTGAAGCGGGAGAGTCTTGTGCCCGTTCCAATCAACCTGCTTTTTTTATGAGTGGAGCTAAAAAACAACAATTTTTTAGAAAACAGCCTTGAGAAATAAAGCAAGGAGGCAAAAGATGCATTATTCGACTAATATGGTTTCGCTTTTTAAACAAGAATTGCCTATGCAGCAGTCTCTTCATTTGCGGGAAGGGCAAATTATTTTTGGGAAAATCAATAAAATTTTTCCCAATCAAATGGCAGAAGTGCAGATTGGCCAGCAGAAGCTATTGGCAGAGCTCTCCATTCCTTTAGCGGTTGACAGCAATTATTGGTTTCAAGTGCAAAAGGGAGAAATAAAGCCCCAGCTAAAGGTACTGACAGCAATAAAAACAGCAAATGCTCATAAAAATCAAACCGAATCGCTTCTTGAGCAGCTATCCTTGCCGAATACAACGGAAAATCGAGCAGTGATTGCTTCTTTCGTGCAGCACAAGCTTCCGCTGACACGAGAAATCTTAGAACAGACAGCAGGATGGCTAAAAGACAGCAAGGAGTTAAAAAAAGAAATAGACATTATCAAACAGATGGCAGATAAAGAACTTCCCTTTACAAAAGAGGTATTTGCAAGTCTTGCAGCAGTCCAGTCAGGAAAAACATTTCCCGACCTGCTTGGATTATTGCAACATGAGTTAACGGCGCATGGCATCCAAAATGATTCATTAATGGAGCTGTTGGCAAATTTTAATGGAACTGATGCATTTCAGCGGGAAAACGGCGGAGAAATCAAAAAAGTTTTAAGTGAAATCATTCGCCAGTTAGGACTCTCTTATGAAGCAGAATTAGCAGGATTTTTATCTACAGAAACGGCAGTCAATGGAGATATGCAGCAATTAAAGCCGATGCTTTTGCAGCTTGTTAAAACAGATATGCCTTCTTCGATTAAAGAGGTGGCAAATCAGCTGGTAGAGAAAATAACAGGTCTGCAATTATTGTCTCAGGAAATAGGACCAGTAACACAAATGGTGATGCAGTTGCCATTTTCCTTTGGCGGGCACACAACAGAAGCAACTTTGCAATTTACAGGCAGAAAAACAAAATCCGGAAAAATAGACAGTGATTTTTGCCGCATTTTATTTTATTTGGACTTGCAGCATCTTAAAGAAACGGCCATTGATATGCAAATTCAAAATCGAATTATAAATATAACGATTAGAAATGATCAGCCATTTGTAGCTGAGCTTGCAGAACGGTTTACAAAGGAGCTGAAAGGTAAAATGCATGAAGCTGACTATACATTATTGTCCCTCGCTGCTAAGCCGTTTTCCAATAATCAGCAGGATGCAGGATATTCTCAGATATCTTACGGAGGGCAAGCTTCTTATAAGGGAGTGGATATAAAAATATGAACGAGGAAAAAGGCGAAAAGCGCCGCCAAGCAGTTGCCCTAAGCTATGACAAGCATAAACAAGATGCCCCGGTTGTTGTTGCAAAAGGCAGCGGGCTTGTTGCAGATGCCCTGATCGAAAAGGCAAAAGAACATGGTGTTCCGATACAGGAAGATCCCTCTTTAGTAGCGCTTTTAACTAAATTAAATATAAAGGAGACAATACCAGAAGACTTATATCAAGCAGTGGCAGAGGTTTTTGTTTTTATTTATAAACTTGATCAGGCATACGATGCAGCAAAAAATAAATAAAATTTATTTAGAAGAAGCTGGACCATGAAGAAATTTGTCTCTTTTTGCAGATGCCTGGATAAGAGGAAAAGGATCGGATAGAGGTTTTGTTGCTACATAAGAATAATATTTGGCTTGAGGTTTAAGAAAAATTTTTTCTTAAACCTCAAGTCTTTTTTGTGGACAAAGGCTGAAGTTTTTTTATAAAATGAAAGCGTGAACATTTCTAAATTATTGCATTATTCATTAAAAGAAAGAAAGTTTTTTTCAAAAAAAAGAATATTAATAGCTTATTAATGATATTTTTAAAAGAAGAAAATTTTCCAAAAACAAGCAAGTTTAGAAATTGTGTAGTGCAGAAAAAAGACAACGGGAAAGTTAGGGGTGTGGGAATTGAATATTCATGAATATCAGGGCAAAGAGATTTTGGCGAAAAATGGCGTTAGTGTACCAAAGGGAAATGTCGCATTTACTGTGGAAGAAGCAGTAGAAGGGGCTAAACAATTAGGCGGAGATGTGTGGGTGGTAAAAGCGCAAATCCACGCTGGCGGAAGAGGAAAAGCAGGCGGCGTGAAGGTGGCAAAATCCCTGGAAGAAGTAAAAAGCTATTCAGAATCTATTTTAGGAAGCACATTAGTTACCCATCAAACAGGTCCCGAAGGCAAAGAGGTAAAGCGGTTGCTTATTGAAGAAGGCTGCCGTATAAAAAAAGAATACTACATAGGTTTAGTTTTAGACAGAGCAACAAGCCGGATTGTGATGATGGCTTCAGAAGAAGGCGGAACAGAGATTGAAGAAATAGCTGAACATCAGCCGGAAAAAATCTTTAAAGAAGTGGTGGATCCAATTGTCGGCTTAACAGCTTTCCAAGCAAGACGTTTAGCTTTTTCCATCAATATTCCTGCTAAGCAAATAAATAAAGCCGTTTCGTTTATGACAGGCCTTTATCAGGTATTTGTGGAAAAGGACTGCTCCATTGCGGAAATCAATCCACTCGTATTAACAGAAGAAGGCGATATCATGGCATTGGATGCAAAATTGAATTTTGATTCGAATGCATTATATCGACATCCGGATATTGTGGCATACCGCGACTTAGAGGAAGAAGATCCAAAAGAGCTGGAAGCATCTAAATATGATTTAAGCTATATTGCGTTAAACGGCAATATTGGCTGCATGGTAAATGGAGCAGGACTGGCTATGGCGACAATGGATATCGTCAAACATTATGGGGGCGAGCCGGCCAACTTCCTTGATGTTGGGGGCGGTGCTACACCAGAAAAGGTAACAGAAGCATTTAAAATTATCTTATCCGACCAAAATGTAAAAGGAATATTTGTCAATATATTTGGCGGCATTATGAAATGTGATGTTATTGCAACAGGCATTGTGGAAGCTGCAAAACAAGTAAGCTTAAACGTTCCTCTTGTTGTGCGCTTAGAAGGGACAAATGTGGAGTTAGGCAAACAAATTCTGCAAGAATCAAGCATTGATATCATTGCAGCAGAATCAATGGCAGACGGTGCGGAAAAAATTGTTGCGGCTGTACAGGAGGGGAAATAACATGAGTGTATTTATTAATAAAGAGACTAGAGTTCTTGTACAAGGCATTACAGGAAAAACAGCATTGTTCCATACTCAGCAAATGTTGGAATATGGAACAAATATTGTTGCTGGAACATCTCCTGGAAAAGGGGGGAGTGAAGTAGAAGGAGTCCCTGTATTTAATACGGTGCAGGAGGCGGTTGCTGCCACTAATGCCACTGCTTCGGTTATTTATGTGCCTGCAAAATTTGCGGCGGATGCCATTTTAGAAGCAGTTGATGCAGAACTGGAATTGGTCATCTGCATCACAGAGCATATTCCAGTTTTGGATATGGTAAAGGTAAAACGATATATGGAAGGCAAAAAAACAAGATTAGTAGGACCAAACTGCCCAGGAGTCATTACTCCGGAAGAGTGCAAAATCGGCATTATGCCAGGATATATTCATAAAAAAGGCCATGTTGGCGTAGTATCCCGCTCAGGAACTTTAACCTATGAAGCAGTTCATCAGCTGACACAGGAAGGCATAGGACAATCGACAGCTGTCGGAATTGGCGGAGATCCAGTCAATGGAACAGATTTCATCGATACATTAAAAGCGTTTAATGAAGATGACGACACATATGCGGTCATTATGATTGGCGAAATTGGCGGAACAGCGGAGGAAGAGGCTGCCAGATGGATTAAAGATAATATGAAAAAGCCTGTAGTAGGATTTATCGGCGGAAGAACAGCGCCTCCTGGAAAAAGAATGGGCCATGCTGGTGCGATTATTTCTGGAGGCAAAGGAACAGCCGACGAAAAAATCAGTGTATTAAATGAATGCGGAATTAAAGTAGCAGAAACTCCTGCGGTGATGGGGGCCACATTAATCGAAGTGCTCAAAGAACAATCGCTTTATGAAAAATGCAAAACGCATTAATGAGGAATTTTAATAAAAAAGCATAAATCATTGTAGACAAACTTTTTAAAATGGAAGTTTGTCTACAATTTTTTGTGTTGCGCTCTTTTCAGCTTAAATGCCGCGGGCTGTAAAGGCATTCGCTTTCTGATTCATTCAACAGGCAGGCTTTTTAAATGAATCTTTGGCGCCATCTATAAAAAAGGCAGGGAAAGTTTTATACTAGAGAGGTAATTCCTTATTTTTTTCTCTTTGGTGATGTATTGCGGCTTATACAAATTTCTTCTATTATATATGACTTTTTATTATTGTAGGAAAGGAAGAGAATAGAATTTGTATACACTTAATGAAAAATTAATTAAACTCCACCATTGTCGAAAAATGAGCTGGAAAACCATTTTAACCCTTTTAAAAATTGATCCAGAACTTCACATGCTTTATGCAGCTTCCACTAAAACCCTTCCCATATCCATTGCTAAAGAAACAATGGAAGACTTTCACTCTACGCTTATCCAAGAGCAAATCAGCCAATACAAACATAATGGCATAACGGCCATCACATATTTTGATTCCCGCTATCCCGCGCTGTTAAAGGAAATTTATCAGCCGCCTTGGGTCCTATATACAAAAGGGGACCTTTCTCTTTTAAATCTTCCTAAAAAGCTTGCTGTGGTTGGATCAAGGCTTGCAACCAGCTATAGTCACCAAGCAATTGGAAAATTAATGCCTGAGTTTGTGCAAAATAAGATTATTATTGTCAGCGGTCTGGCTAAAGGGGTGGATACCCTTGCACATAAAGCGGCAATGGCAAATGGCGGCAAAACAATTGCTGTGATTGCTGGAGGCTTTTTTCATATTTATCCAAAAGAAAATATTCCTTTGGCAAGAGAAATGATGAAAAGCCAGCTCTTGATATCCGAGTATCCTCCTTTATCTAAACCAATGAAATGGCAATTTCCGATGAGAAATCGCATTATCAGCGGAATTTGTGAGGGAACGTTAGTGATGGAGGCAAAACGAAAAAGCGGGTCATTAATAACCGCTCATTTTGCTTTAAATGAGGGGAGAGACGTTTTTGCTGTTCCAGGGAGCATTTTCAGCCCTTTTTCTGTTGGGACAAATGAATTGATTAAAGCAGGAGCAAAACCAGTCTTAGCAGTCCAAGATATACTAGAAGAATGGCAGCATTAATGGAGTTTTTGCTGTCAGCGGAAAATTTTGAGCGGATGAAGCTGTATAACAAGTTTATGCTTGCCGATAGAAATTCAGGCTCTGCTCTCCTCTAGCAAAAAAAGACAAAAATTTATATTTTTTTTGTATAAAGTACGTGATACAGTATAAATATTGGAAAAAATAAGGGATTATATGCCTGTTTTTGTAAAAAATCCATTTTAGGAAGGTGGTTGTTTTACAGCAAGCAAAGTAGTTGGAAGCAGGGAGACTAGATTTTGCAGGATGAGCGAGAAGGAGAGTAGCGGATACAAAATAATCAACCATGTGAAAAAAACAATAAAATATAGAAAAGATATGTATTTTTTTTAACTTTTTGTATATATAATAGAAAAAATAAATGCTTCTTTTGGCACAATAGAAGAAAAAAAGGTTGCTATTTTTTAAAATCTGTTATACATTGTGCAACAGATAAAAAAAATGGAAACAAAAAATTATCGGCATAAAAAATAGTTGAAAACGTTTACTTTTTATCGTATTATTTGACAAGTGGAAACATAGTATACAATAATCTATATTTAGAATCCCTCTTAAGGAGGACAGTTAATGTCAGAGTTTCTTGTAATCGTGGAGTCGCCAGCAAAGGCAAAAACGATTGAACGTTATTTAGGAAAAAAATATAAAGTGAAAGCATCCATGGGCCATATACGTGATTTGCCTAGAAGTCAAACAGGTATTGATATAGAAAATGAGTATGAACCTAAGTACATAACCATCCGCGGAAAAGGTCCCATTTTAAAAGATTTAAAAACAGCTGCCAAAAAAGCAAAAAAAATCTATTTAGCGGCTGACCCAGATAGAGAAGGGGAAGCAATCGCTTGGCATTTGGCGCAAAGCTTAAAAGTAGATATTGATTCTGATTGCCGTGTTGTTTTTAATGAAATAACAAAGGATGCGATTAAAGAATCTTTTAAAAATCCGCGTCCGATCAATATGGATCTCGTAGATTCTCAGCAGGCTAGAAGAATTTTGGATCGTTTAGTCGGCTATAATATTTCTCCGCTATTATGGAAAAAAGTCAAAAAAGGATTAAGCGCAGGCAGAGTGCAATCTGTAGCTGTTCGCTTAATTATTGATAGAGAGCATGAAATAAAGCAGTTTGTTCCAGAAGAATATTGGACAATCGAGGGCAGCTTCGTTAAAGGCAAATCGTCTTTTGAAGCAGGATTTTATGGACTAAAAGGCGAAAAAGTCGATTTGAAATCAGAAGAAGAAGTAAATCAAATTAAAGAACAATTAGAAGGCAATAAATTTACTGTTGCTAAAGTAGCGAAGCGGGAAAGAAAAAGAAATCCAGCTGTGCCTTTTACCACATCTTCTTTGCAGCAAGAGGCTGCACGAAAATTAAACTTTAGAGCCAAAAAGACGATGATGCTTGCACAGCAATTATATGAAGGAATTGACTTGGGAAAAGAAGGAACGGTCGGGCTGATTACTTATATGAGAACTGATTCAACCCGCATTTCAGAAGTGGCGCAAGCAGAAGCCTACGAGTATATCACACAAAACTATGGCAGTGAATATACAAAGGGCGATAAAGGCAAAGAAAAGAAAAACGGCAATATCCAAGATGCCCATGAAGCAGTTCGGCCAACAAGCACGGTGCGAGAGCCAAGTTCCTTGAAAGAGTTTTTATCAAGAGATCAGCTTCGCCTTTATAAGCTTATATGGGAACGATTTGTTGCCAGTCAGATGAGCCCTGCAGTGATGGATACAATGAGTGTGGACTTGATAAATGGGGATGTTTTATTCCGGGCTACTGGTTCAAAAGTCAAATTTCCTGGATTTATGAAAGTGTATGTAGAGGGAACAGATGATGCGGTGGAAGAAAAAGATCGTATGCTTCCTGATTTAAAAGAAGGCGATGTGGTCATCAATAAAGATATTGATCCAAAACAGCATTTCACGCAGCCTCCTCCCCGCTATACAGAGGCAAGACTTGTAAAAACCTTAGAAGAGCTTGGAATAGGCAGGCCTTCTACCTTTGCTCCAACATTAGATACCATTCAAAAACGGGGCTATGTGGCGCTCGAGAATAAACGGTTTGTGCCGACAGAGCTTGGCGAAATTGTTTTAGAATTGCTTTTGGAGTTTTTTCCTGAAATATTAAATGTTGAATTTACTGCCAATATGGAGCAGGATTTGGATAATATTGAAGCAGGAAAAGTAAACTGGGTAAAAATAATTGACCAGTTTTACAAAGTGTTTGAGCAAAGCTTAGCAAAAGCTGAAAAAGAAATGCAGTCAGTCGAAATAAAAGATGAGCCTGCCGGCGAAGACTGTGAACAATGCGGCAGTCCAATGGTATTTAAAATGGGCCGCTACGGCAAGTTTATGGCATGCAGCAATTTTCCCGACTGCCGCAATACAAAAGCAATCGTCAAAGAAATTGGCGTAAAATGCCCGAATTGCAAAGAAGGAAATATCATCGAAAGAAAAAGCAAAAAACGGCGCATTTTCTATGGCTGTGATCACTTCCCTGCTTGTGAATTTATTTCCTGGGATAAGCCAATTGCTCGTCCATGCCCAAAATGCGAAGGCATGCTTGTCGAGAAAAAGCTGAAAAAAGGAATACAAGTTCAATGCGTCAGCTGTGATTACAAAGAAGAGCCACAAAGCTAAAAAAGGGTGAGCAAGCTGCTCACTCTTTTAACTTTGGAGAAGAAAATACAAAATTTATCCATAAATGTTGCCGAAGTGGATGTGATAATTTCTTACACTGCAAAAAATGGAGCAAATTGAAACTTTTTTTAAAGTTAAACGTAAAAGGATAGTAGCAAATTACGGCTATTTCTATTAGAATAAATTGTCTCATCCCAAAGCTTTTTGCTTTTGAATGAGGTTTTGTATAAATCAGCCATTTATTTATTAAGTGTAAGAAACAAGACCTAATTATTGGAGCATCTATTTTTTGTCCATACTATTAAATGATCAAACTAGAATAAAAACTCGGAGGATTAGCAATGCAAGAAAATCAAAAATATGTAAATGTAATCGGGGCGGGCCTTGCTGGAAGTGAGGCAGCTTGGCAATTAGCGAAAAGAGGCATTCAGGTCCGTTTATATGAAATGCGGCCAGTAAAACAAACCCCTGCCCACCATACAGACAAGTTTGCTGAACTTGTTTGCAGCAATTCTTTAAGAGGAAATGCATTAACAAACGCAGTTGGGGTATTAAAAGAAGAGATGAGAAAATTAGATTCCGTGATTATTGAATCTGCGGACCTATGTGCAGTGCCAGCAGGAGGAGCATTAGCGGTTGACCGCCATGAATTTGCTGCAAGAGTAACAGATAAAGTGAAAAACCATCCGAATGTTACAGTGTTTAATGAAGAAGTAACTTCCATTCCAGAAGGTCCAACAATTATCGCTACAGGACCTTTAACAAGTGCTGGCTTATCGGAAAGCCTAAAATCATTGACTGGGGAAGATTATCTGTATTTTTATGATGCAGCAGCACCTATTTTGGAAAAAGATAGCATAGATTTAGATAAAGTATATTTAAAATCCCGCTATGATAAAGGAGAGGCTGCCTATTTAAACTGTCCGATGACAGAAGAAGAATTTAATCGTTTTTATGAAGCGTTAATTTCAGCAGAAACTGTTCCATTAAAAGAATTTGAAAAAGAAATTTATTTTGAAGGCTGCATGCCGATTGAAGTAATGGCTTCCCGAGGGAAAAAGACGATGCTGTTTGGGCCGATGAAGCCTGTTGGACTAGAAGATCCGCGCACAGGCAGACGTCCATTTGCAGTTGTGCAGCTGCGCCAGGATGATGCAGCAGGAACACTATATAATATAGTCGGTTTTCAGACCCATTTAAAATGGGGAGCTCAAAAAGAAGTGCTGCAATTAATTCCAGGCCTTGAAAATGCAGAAATTGTCCGTTATGGAGTTATGCACCGCAATACATTTATCAATTCGCCAAAAGTGCTGGAGCCTACGTACCAATTTAAAAATCGTCAAGATTTATTTTTTGCAGGCCAAATGACTGGTGTAGAAGGATATGTAGAATCAGCTGCAAGTGGACTGGTTGCAGGCATTAATGCTGCACGTGTCTTAAATGGAGAAGAGCCTTTAGTGTTCCCGGCAGAAACAGCAATTGGAAGCATGGCAAGATATATTACATCAACAAACGCAAAAAACTTTCAGCCAATGAATGCTAATTTTGGACTATTCCCTGAGTTGCCTGTTAGAATTAAAGGAAAAAAAGAAAGATATGAACAGCATGCTGCAAGAGCATTGGAAACAATTCAGAACTTTGTGAAAAATACGTAAATTAATTGCTTGTCTAAACAAAGTATGTTAATATAGTGAAGCCGTCTGAGAGGTGAAGCAATGGATACCAAAGAAAACGCTTCTTTACAGCTTTTTGTCGAGTATTTGCAAATAGAAAAAAATTGCTCACCCTATACGATTGAATTTTATCAACAGGATATAAAACAATTCTTTCTTTTTATGACAAATCAAGCGATACTTGATTTAAACGAGGTAAATTCTTCTGATGTCAGAATATATTTAACAAAATTATTTGATGAACAATTGGCAAGAAAATCAATTGCCCGAAAAATATCCGGTTTGCGCAGCTTTTATCGCTTTTTATTAAGAGAAGAAATAGTAGAGGCAAATCCTTTTTCTACTATATCAATTCCAAAGCTAGAAAAAAGGCTGCCAGGATTTTTTTATGAGGAAGAGCTGCAGCAACTTTTTTTGTCATGTGATTCCTTGACGCCTTTAGGATTAAGAAATAAAGCACTTCTTGAATTATTATATGCTACAGGAATTCGAGTTGGTGAATGTACGAAAATTCAGCTGAAAGATATTGATTTTAGCATTTCTACTATTCTAATAAAAGGAAAAGGTCAAAAAGAGCGGTATGTGCCATTTGGGAGTTTTGCTCATGCTGCTTTGGAATCTTACATAAAAGAAGGAAGAGCAAAGCTGATGGGGCAAAATAAAAGCCAGCACAACTTTTTGTTTGTGAATTATAGAGGGGGCGTGCTCACAGATAGAGGTGTTCGCGATATTTTAAATAAAATGGTGGACAAATCTAGCGGCGACAAAATTTATCCCCATAAGCTAAGACATTCATTCGCTACCCATTTATTGGCAAATGGAGCCGATATGAGGACTGTCCAGGAACTTTTGGGTCATTCCTCTTTATCTTCTACCCAACTTTATACACATGTTACAAAAGAGTATTTACAAAAAACATATATGTCCTATCATCCTAGGGCGTAGGGATAATTGCTAAAGGAGGAAGTTTACATGTCTGAATTACCACAATTTCATGCAACAACTATATTTGCCGTACAGCACAAAGGAAAATGCGCGATGTCCGGCGATGGTCAGGTGACTTTTGGGAATGCGGTTGTTATGAAGCATACAGCAAAAAAAGTCCGAAAACTTTTTAATGGAAAAGTAATTGCTGGGTTTGCTGGATCAGTTGCTGACGCCTTTACACTATTTGAACTATTTGAAGGGAAATTGGAAGAATTCAACGGCAATTTGCAAAGGGCAGCTGTAGAGCTTGCCAAATTGTGGAGAAGCGATAAAATCCTCCGCAAGCTAGAAGCGATGCTGATTGTCATGAATGAGACGGATCTATTATTAGTATCTGGAACTGGAGAAGTAATAGAGCCAGATGATGGAATTCTTGCAATTGGTTCAGGTGGTAACTATGCCTTATCTGCTGGAAGGGCTTTGAAAAAATACTCTGGCGAACAGTTGACAGCATACGAAATCGCTAAAGCTGCTTTAGAAATAGCAGGAGACATATGCGTATATACAAATAATAATATTATCGTAGAAGAGTTATAAGGAGGAGTTTTTTCATGCAAAAAAAAGCAGGCTTAACACCACGCCAAATAGTAGAACGACTTGATCAATATATCGTTGGCCAAAAAGACGCGAAAAAAGCAGTGGCTGTGGCACTTAGAAATCGTTTTCGCCGAAGTTTATTGGATGAAAAGCTGCGCGATGAAATTAGCCCCAAAAATATTCTGATGATAGGACCTACAGGTGTTGGTAAAACAGAAATCGCAAGACGCATTGCCAAAATAGTAAGCGCGCCTTTTGTAAAAGTGGAAGCAACTAAATTTACAGAAGTAGGCTATGTTGGAAGAGATGTAGAGTCCATGGTGAGAGACCTTGTGGAAACATCTGTACGATTAGTAAAAGAAGAAAAAATGCTGGCTGTAAAAGAAAGAGCGGAAATGGCTGCAAATAATCGCCTAGTGGATTTATTGGTGCCTTCTTCTGCCAAAAAACAGACTAGTTATAAAAATCCTCTTGAAATGCTGTTTGGCGGCGGAAATGCAGATGCTGAAACAGAAGAGTCTACTGCCGAAGAAACAAGCAAAAGGGAAAAACGCAAAATAATCAAAGAAAAACTGGCGCTAGGCGAACTAGAAAATGAGCAAATCACAGTGGAGGTAGAAGAACAGCAGCCTTCTATGTTTGATATGCTGCAAGGCTCTGGCATGGAGCATATGGGCATGAATATGCAGGATGCCTTAAGCAGCTTTATGCCAAAGAAAAAGAAAAAAAGAAAATTGACCGTAAAAGAAGCGCGGGGTGTGCTGACAAATGAGGAAGCGCAAAAGTTAATTGATATGGACGAAGTGTCGCAAGAAGCGGTGCAGCGTGCAGAGCAAATGGGAATTATCTTTATTGATGAAATTGATAAGATTGCAAGCAAATCAAGCGGCAGTTCTTCTCAAGATGTATCAAGAGAAGGGGTGCAGCGCGATATTTTGCCAATTGTAGAAGGATCTACTGTTGTGACAAAATATGGTTCTGTCAAAACAGACCATGTTCTGTTTATTGCAGCAGGGGCGTTTCACATTACAAAACCATCAGACTTAATTCCAGAGCTGCAAGGACGCATGCCGATACGTGTAGAGCTTACGAAATTGACAGTAGATGACTTTTACCGCATTCTTGTAGAGCCTGATAATGCGCTGATTAAACAATATAAGGCACTTTTATTAACAGAAGGTATAGAAATTGAATTTTCTGACGATGCTATTCGTAAGATTGCCGAAGTAGCATTTGAAGTGAATCAAAATACCGATAATATTGGTGCAAGAAGATTGCATACGATACTGGAAAAACTGCTGGAAGATTTATCATTCGAAGCACCAGATATTACGATGGATAAAATTACGATTACTCCGCAATATGTAGAAGAAAAGCTTGGCGCCATTTCGCGCAATAAGGATTTAAGCCAGTTTATTCTATAATGCTTAAGCATGGGTAAGAAGTAATGCACTCCTAAAAAGCAATCTTTACGGATCAGTTTTAGCACGAAAAGAAATAGATTTAGAGTGATGGTTTTATTTATAGGAGGAAAAAAAAGAATGGATTTATTAACAAAAACACGCAAGATTAATGCAATGCTTCAAAGAGCGGCTGGAAAGCCTGTAAACTTCAAAGAGATGTCTGAAACATTAAGTGAAGTTATTGAGGCAAATATCTTTGTTGTAAGCAGAAGAGGAAAGCTATTAGGATTTGCAATCAACCAGCAAATCGAAAATGACCGCATGAAAAAAATGCTGGAGGATCGTCAGTTTCCAGAAGAATATACAAACAGCCTCTTTAATATTCAAACTACATCCAGCAATTTAGATGTAGAAAGTGAATATACAGCATTTCCGATTGAAAACAAAGAGTTGTTTGAAAAAGGTTTAACAACAATTGTTCCAATTATAGGCGGAGGAGAAAGACTTGGAACATTAATCTTAGCTCGCCTTTCTGATCAATTCCATGATGATGATTTAATTTTGGCTGAATACGGAGCAACAGTAGTAGGAATGGAAATACTTCGTGAAAAAGCAGAAGAAATCGAAGAGGAAGCAAGAAGCAAAGCGGTTGTGCAGATGGCAATCAGCTCCTTGTCATACAGTGAATTAGAAGCAATTGAGCATATTTTTGAAGAGCTGAACGGCAATGAAGGACTGCTTGTCGCTTCCAAAATCGCTGATCGTGTTGGCATCACAAGATCTGTTATCGTTAATGCATTGCGTAAATTAGAAAGTGCTGGTGTTATTGAATCTCGTTCATTAGGAATGAAAGGTACTTATATTAAAGTGCTTAATGATAAATTCCTTTTAGAATTGGAAAAACTGAAAGCAAACTAAAACTTATAAGATGATATCGAGAAAACAAGGGTCACTTTATATTAGATTTGTTTAGGCAATCACAATTTAAACTGTGATTGCAAGCAGATGTAATAAAAGTTTATCCTTGTTTTTTATTTGTATGCAAATAATGCTTTTTGTTTTGGCAAGACAATTTTGGAAAAAAGAAATAGAAGTATTTAACAAAAAATTATTCTTTCTGTTTAAATATAGATAACAATACTATTCGTCCGCTTTTTATGAACTTTTTTCGACAATTCTCAGCAAGTTGCCAAATTCCTAATATTTACTTCAAGCAGTTTATAGCATATATTTTTTGAGAGCGAAATAAAAAATGCTAGTTCGAAATCACCATAAATTCTTTATGAAATTTTAAGGATAAAGGTATATAATAATGAAAGGTTTGTTTTTTTTCATTCATTTTTTCTAAAATAGGACTAATGACTTATTAAAATTATCCTTATGTCCATAGACAACTAATTTCAAATTCATTACAATAAAAGACATCGTGTTCTTTTTTCGTCATAAAAATGCAATATTCTACAAATATATATCATTATTAATTTTGAGGTGTGCCATGAAACTTTTTTCAGATACAATTTCTACACTTGAAAATGCTATTAATTATTCCAACATAAAACAAAAAGTGATTGCACAAAATATAGCAAATGTAGATACGCCAAATTACAAAGCAAAAGATGTTACGTTCAAAGAATCATTAAACAATGCGATCGAAGCTAAAAAAACAGACGTTAGACATATTGATTTTGCAGGAAGTAATCAGACAGGAAACTCAACCATCGTAACGAAATCCAGTGCTGCCTACAATAACAGCGGCAATAGTGTCGATGTAGATAAAGAAATGACAGAGCTTGCGACAAATCAAATCTATTATAATGCTTTGATTGATAGAATCAGCGGCAAATTCACTTCGCTTGAGAATGTGATTAAAGGAGGCAGATAATATGTCAATCTTTCAAGGCATTAATACAACTGGATCTGCTTTAACTGCACAGCGATTAAGGATGGATGTTATTTCTTCCAATATGGCCAATGCGGATTCCACGAGGGGCAAGCTTGTGGATGGAGAGTGGGAGCCATATAAAAGAAAATCAGTTGTCCTTCAAGCGCAAGAAGAATCCACATTTGCTTCCCATTTAAATGCAGCAAAAAATGTCGGCAATGGTGTCAAAGTATCCAAGATTGTTGAAGATGAAACACCATTTGAGTTAGTTTATGATCCGGATAATGCAGATGCCAATGAAGATGGTTATGTCCAAATGCCAAATGTGGATCCTCTAAGAGAAATGGTGGATTTAATGAGTGCTTCTAGATCCTATGAAGCAAATATTACCGTGTTGAACGCTTCTAAAAGCATGCTGATGAAAACATTAGAAATAGGAAAATAGGGAGAGAAATTAGATGGCTTCAATTAACTTTCCGGCAGTATCACAGGTGTTGCCGACAACTAATACAAACGCGACAGCTGCAAGTACAGCTGCTTCAGGTCAAAAAAGCTTTGCAGCATTTTTAAAAGATTCTCTTAATGAAGTTAACAAAGCTCAAAATGAGTCCGATAACTTAACAACCAAGTTGGCTAAAGGGGAAGATGTGGATTTATCACAAGTGATGATTGCTTCCCAAAAGGCAAATATTACGATGCAGGCAACGATTGAAATACGTAATAAGGCAGTAGAAGCATATCAGGAAATGATGAGAATGACAGTTTAATATATTAAGCGGTTATTAGCTTATAATCTTATAGTAACCGGGGGAAAAGAATGAAAGAGAATATCCAAAGGTTTTTTAATCCATTAAAAATGTATTGGGGAAATCGTACCAAAATGCAAAAAACGATGCTTATTTCCAGCATCGTTTTACTAATCGGGATTATTGCGGCATCGGTTTACTTTTTTTCCAAAGAAAAGTTAGTGCCTTTGTACAGCAATTTATCCGCCGCTGAAACAGGGCAGATTAAAGAAACATTAGACAGCAAAGGCATTAATTCCGAAATATCCGATAATGGAACAACAATCAGTGTACCGGAAGAAGTGGTGGATACGCTAAAAGTGGAACTGGCAGCAGAAGGAATTCCGGAATCTGGAAGCATTGATTATTCTTTTTTTAGTGAAAATGCAAGCTTTGGAATGACAGATAATGAATTTAATGTACTGAAACTAGATGCTTTGCAGACAGAAATTGCTAACCTGATGAAAGGCATTGACGGAATAAACGATGCCAAGGTTGTAATCACCCTTCCAAAAGAGGGCGTATTTGTATCGGATGAAAATGGAGAAGCATCTGCTTCCATCGTTTTAAATACAAAAGCAGGCTATAACTTCTCCGAAAGTCAAATAAAAGGGTTATATACACTCGTGTCCAAAAGTGTACCAAACCTTCCTACAGATAATATCGTCATAACTAACCAAAACTTTGAGTATTTTGATTTAAATTCTTCAACAAATTCTGCAGCAGATACTTTTACAGCACAGAATAATGTGAAAAAACAAATTGAACGTGATATTCAGCGCCAGGTTCAAACTATGCTTGGAACATTGATGGGACAAGATAAAGTAATGGTTTCTGTTACTGCCGATGTTGATTTTACTCAAGAAAATCGAGAAGAAAACCTTGTAGAACCAGTTGATGAAGAGAATATGGAAGGAATTGCTGTTAGTGCACAAAAGCTTTCAGAAACATATTCAGGCGATAGTGCAGCAGCAGAAGGAGTAGCGCAAGCAGAGGAAGATACTGATACGACTACGTATAATACAGATACAGAGACAGGATCCGGTGGAGAATCGGAAAAAACAGAAGATACCATTAACTATGAAGTAAACCGCATTAAAAAACAAATTGTGGAAAGTCCTTATAAAGTTCGTGATCTTGGCATTCAAGTAATGGTGGAACCGCCTGATGCAAATGATACAGCATCACTTTCACAAGAAAGCATTGACCAGATCAATAATATTTTAGGTACGATTGTTCGAACATCTATTGATAAATCTTCTGTAGATGGCGAAATTTCTGATGAAGATCTACAAAATAAAATTGCCGTTTCTGTTCAAAAATTTAATGGAAAAGCAGAAACACAAACGCAAAACGCAGGCAGCACTATTCCTTGGTGGGTATATGCGGTTGGCGGTGTCCTACTTGCTGTTATTGCTCTATTAATCTTCTTATTTATTAGAGCTCGCAAAAAGAATGCACCAGAAGAGGAAGAAGTGGAAGAAATCATTCAGCCTATTAGCATACCAGATGTCAACGAGGAGAAAGAATCAGAAGGCACGCTGCGTAGAAAACAATTGGAAAAAATGGCAAAAGAGAAGCCGGAAGATTTTGCTAAGCTTTTGCGTACATGGATAACAGAAGATTAAGGAGAGTAGAAAAATGGCAAAACGAGAGACAAAGGAATTAACAGGAAAACAAAAAGCAGCTATTCTTCTTATCTCACTGGGTCCAGATGTGGCTGCGTCCGTTTATAAACATTTAAGCGAAGAAGAAATAGAACAGCTTTCTTTAGAAATATCGGGGATAAAAAAGGTGGAGTTTTCTGCAAAAGATGAAGTGATTGAAGAATTTCATCATATTGCCCTTGCTCAAGACTATATCACACAGGGAGGTATAGGCTATGCCAAAACTGTGCTCGAAAAAGCGCTTGGTGCAGATCAGGCAAATATTATCTTAAATCGTTTAACATCGAGCCTGCAAGTAAGACCATTTGATTTTGCAAGGAAAGCAGATCCAAATCAGATCTTAAATTTTATTCAAAATGAACATCCGCAAACAATTGCACTGATACTTTCTTATTTAGATCCGTCTCAGGCCGGGCAAATATTATCAGAACTGCCGCAAGAAATGCAAGCAGATATTGCCAAAAGGATTGCTGTAATGGACAGCACTTCACCAGAAATCATTAATGAGGTAGAGCAAGTGCTAGAAAGAAAATTATCCAGCACTGTAACACAAGATCAAACGCAAACTGGCGGAATTGAAGCAGTTGTCGAGGTATTAAATGGTGTAGACCGATCAACAGAACGAACAATATTGGACGCTCTTGAAATCCAAGATCCTGAATTGGCAGAAGAAATCAAGAAAAGAATGTTTGTCTTTGAGGATATTGTCACATTGGATAACCGAGCAATTCAACGCATTATCCGCGACTGTGAAAACGAAGATCTATTGCTGTCATTAAAAGTTTCTAGTGAAGAAGTGAAAGAAGTCGTTTATAGCAATATGTCTACAAGAATGGTGGAATCTTTCAAAGAAGAAATGGAATTTATGGGTCCTGTTAAATTAAAAGATGTGGAAGAAGCACAATCCCGAATTGTTGCGATTATTCGCCGTTTAGAAGACGCTGGAGAAATTGTTGTAGCGCGCGGTGGAGGAGATGATATTATTGTCTAGGTTAATCAAGTCTAATTGGGCTAACCAAAAACAAGCAGAACAAAAGATTATCTCCATTAAATATATGGATTCTTTAAAGGAAATCGATGCTGCTTCCATAAAGGAGCATTCTAGAATAATAGAACAAGCGAATCAAGAAGCGAATGCAATTTTAATGCAAAGCTATGAGCAAATTGAACATGAAAAGCAGCAGCTGCAAATCGAAAAGCAAAATTGGCAAGAAGAAAAAATGCAGCTGATGGAGGAAGCTAAGCAGCATGGATACAATATTGGTTTAGAAGAAGGAAGATCTGCCGGCTATCAAGAGTACAAAGAGCATATTCAAATGGCAAAAGATGTGATAGAGCTTTCCAAACAAGATTACCAAAGCTATTTGGAGTCAGCAGAAAAAACTATTTTGGAGCTTGCAATAAAAGTTGCTGAAAAAATTATGAACAGCAAAATAGAACAAGATGAATCGTATTTCTTGAATATAGTGAAAAAAGTGCTGCAAGAAGGCCAAGGAATAAAAGAAGTGCAGCTTCATGTTCATCCGGTGCATTATCAATATGTTTTAGCAGAAAAAGAAGAGCTATTAAGTTTATTTCCAATCCAGCCTAATTTGTTTATTTTTCCAAATGCAGGAATAGCAGAAAATGGCTGTGTAATAGAAACAAATAATGGGAGAATCGATGCAACCATCGATACACAATTAAAGATGCTAAAACAAAAACTTTTAGATTTATTGGAGAGTGAACAAGAGGAATGAAAGCTTCTGAACTTCTTTCTGCAATAGATACAATTGATTCTTATAAGCGGTTTGGCAGAGTCAAAAAGGTCATTGGATTAATGATTGAGTCACAGGGGCCTGAAAGCTCGATTGGCGATGTTTGTCTGATTCATATCGGAGCTAAAAATAAACGGGTTATAAAGGCAGAGGTAGTTGGCTTTAAAGAAGAAAATATTATTTTAATGCCGTATACCACTGTAAATGATATTTCACCTGGATGTTTAGTAGAAGGAACATCCGATCCATTGGAGATAAAAGTGGGGGCAGCCTTAATCGGAAGTGTCCTTGATTCGCTTGGCAACCCATTAGATGGGTCTTCCTTGCCAAAAGGGCTAAAGTCGGTTCCAATCGAACAAGAGCCTCCCAATCCCCTGCAAAGACCACCGATTGCTGATTCCATGGAAATGGGAGTTCGGCTAATTGACGGGCTTTTGACAGTGGGAACTGGTCAGCGTCTCGGCATATTTGCTGGGAGTGGTGTGGGAAAAAGCACGCTGCTTGGAATGATTGCAAGAAATACAAAAGCAGATTTAAATGTTATTGCCCTTATAGGAGAACGCGGCAGGGAAGTTAGGGAATTTATTGAACGGGATTTAGGACCAGAAGGATTAAAAAGATCGATTGTGGTAGTGGCAACATCTGATACGCCGGCACTGATGAGAATCAAAGGCGCATATACTGCAACAGCCATTGCCGAGTATTTTCGAGATAAAGGCTTAAACGTTATGCTGATGATGGATTCTGTTACACGCGTTGCCATGGCGCAAAGGGAAGTTGGGCTGGCAATAGGGGAGCCGCCTACAACCAAAGGATACACACCATCTGTTTTTGCGATTTTGCCAAAACTATTAGAGCGTACAGGCACTAATGAATTTGGAAGCATTACAGCTATTTACACCGTATTAGTGGATGGAGATGATATGAATGAGCCGATTGCTGATACGGTGCGCGGAATTTTGGATGGACATTATGTGTTAGACAGAGAACTTGCCAATAAAGGGCAATATCCAGCTGTTAATGTCTTAAAAAGCGTCAGCAGGGTTATGAATCATATTGTGCCAAAAGAACATGTGCGAGCAGCGGAGAAATTAAGAGATTATTTAAGCACCTATATTAATTCAGAAGATTTAATCAATATTGGCGCATATAAAAAAGGATCTTCCAAAGAAATTGATACTGCTATTCAGTTATATCCGCAAATTATTTCATATTTAAAGCAAGCGACAGATGAAAAAGTATCCATAGAGGAAAGTTTTCATTCTTTAGTGTCATTAATGAGAACAGGTGGCTAAGAGTATGACATACAAATATAAGTTTGAAAAAATTTTAACCATAAAAGAAAGAGAAAAAGAGGAAGTCAGCGCAACATATAACCAGGCAGTCAAACGATTTGAAGAAGCAGCTGAAAAATTATATGAGGTATTAAAAAAGAAAGAAGATCTCGAAGAATTCCAGCTGGAAAAGTTGGCGACTGGCCTTTCTGTCCGCGAAATCCGCCATCATCAACGCTTTGTAGGAAACTTGGAAAAAACAATTGAACATAATCAAAAAATGGTAGTAAATGCACGAAATACCATGGGCTTTTATCAAGAAAAGCTAGTGGAAAAGAATTTAGAAGTAAAAAAATATATAAAAATAAAAGAAAAAGACTTTAGTAAATTTCGAGAATTAGAAAAAGCCTCGGAAGCAAAACAAATGGATGATATTTCTTTGCAAGTATATATGCAGCCAGGAAAGTTAGGTGGCTAATATGGAAAATTTAGAAGAAGAAAAAAAGCGCCATTTTAATATTTTTCAGCGCATTTTATTAGTGGTTATTATTCCACTCTTATTTGCCGCAGCTGTTGTGCTGCTGCTGTTTATCTATTCAGGAGTGGACGTAGTGGATAAAGGCAAGGATTTAGTAAGCCAGCTTCCTTTTGCAGCATCGGAAAAAACATCGACGGAAACAACTGCATCCGAACAAACGAAAAAGGATGCAGCAGCGATTAAAGAACTAGAAGCGAAAATAGCGGAACAAGAAGAGACTATCACCAATCTGCAGACAGAAATCGACAATAAAGACAAAATAAATAAAAGTATCACGGCAGAACGAGAAAAGCTGCAAAAAGAGCTGGATGCACTAAAGTCGGAACAGTCGGAAACAAAAACAGCTTTTGATGATATTGTAAAAACCTATGAAACGATGTCTGCCAAAAATGCAGCAGCTATTATTACAGAGATGGGACAAACCGAAGGAATGAAAATTTTGGCATCTATTAAACCTGCCAAGCTTGCGTCGATATTAGAGAAAATGGAACCTGCCGTCGCATCGAAATATACAGAATTATTATCGGAGAATTCCTCAAGCGACGAAGGATCAACTAGCAGTTCAACAGGAGATGACGCAGACAATGAATAATCTATTAAAGAACCCCGAGTTAAAGGAAAGGGGGTGAAAGAATGAAAATCAGCGAATTTGGATGGATAGGGCAAACTAGCGCTTCCTTGGAATCGACAAAATTGACCACTGCCTCTAATCAGTTTCAGTCGTTTTTTCAGTCATTGGCCAAAAACGATGCTGCTGCAGTAAAACTGCCAGAAAAAAGCGATGCTGCTGCTTCAAAAGATGGCTTGCAAAGTTTGCTGAAAACATTAACAAATTTGGATATGACAACCCTAGAGGATGCTTCATCCATTGCGGGTACAGGTGGAGAAAAAGGTGATGCCATTAATATTCTGCATGCCATTGTGGGAAAATGGGATCCGGATGCTGATTTTAGTGAGCAGACGCTGCAGCAGATGACAGAAACCACTGAAAAAGCATTTTCCGCTGTGGAAAAAAAGCTGCATCAGTTTTTCCAAGACTTTAGCTTCGAAAATCCAAGCGAAAATATGTTTGCAGAAACATCATTGCCCGAGCTTGTCCATGCACTAAAGGGAATTCAATTAGCTGGAGCAGAAACAGCATTATTGCAAAATCCACAAAAAGTGAATGAAACGGTGGATGCCTTAACTCAGCTTGTCAGTCAATTAATCAATCAAATAAACAAGGCAGCCGAAAGCAAGGAGAACAACAGCGATGCACCGCTTTTGACAGATACAGAGGATTTGCCGAGTGGAAATGTGAAAGCGCCAGAGCAGCAGCCAATTGAAGGAATAGGCGGATATGAGGAGCTGCAAACAAATGACAAGCTTTCTCCTGCTAAAGGAAATCCGCCGATTCATGCTGTAAATGATAGGATGCCGATAGAAGCCGATACGGTTTTTAGCGCCGAAACAAAGCCGGAACAAAGCATTTTGCAAAAAGACCAGGATGCACGGGCATCAAATGAGCTTTTGAATAGAATCGAGCCAACAAATCAAAGGCAAGATGATGAGTTGTTTTCTGCTTTGCATACAAAACTAGCCAATCAGCAGCCAACTGGCACGACGATAGAGAAAAATCAGCAAGCTTCTTCTAAAAGCTTGGCAGAAAAGGCTCCGGAAGCGATGGATGGCAAAGAGGAACAGGAATCCCATGCAAGCTTACCAAATAAGCCGGCTGATGCGTTTTGGGAACAATCAGTGTTTTCTTCTACTGAAAATAATGGCATTCATGTTATGGAAATGCCTGGTAGCACTGAAATTGAAGCATCAACAAATGCCAAGCCGGCAAATAATCAAAGCAAAAGAACAAATCCTTTTCCAAATGACATGCGTGCATCTGTTTTAGAAGGTTCGGCAGCAGGGGAAGAAAGAAACCGTGCTGAGACAATAGGGAAACAAGCAGAGCAGCCAGCAGCTTCTTCCAGCAGTGCAGGTCATAGCAAAGGATCGATTGATACTAATGGCAATAGCAAAGCAAATCCTTTTCCGCTTGCGATGCATGTTGATGAGGTGAATACAGGGGCAAATGATGATAGAGCATTTTTACAGCCTGAAGTTGTAGAAAAGCAGCCTATTGTAAAAAAGGCGCCAGATATGGCAAGTTCCTTGTTCCAGCAAAAAGAGGCAGAAAATAAGAGCAGCATACCAAAAGCTGGATTTGCTGGAAAAGCAGCCGCACAACCAGCTTTTAACCAGCAACCTGCAAAAACAATACAAGCAGCAGTCCCAGTATCTCAAAAAACAGAAGGAGATATAAAGGGTCTTTTGGTAGCTGACACATGGCAAGAGCAAAAACCAGGGTATGCGGAAGAAAACAATAAAACAAGCAAAATTGCAGAAACTCTAATTGCTGAAGGAAGCGAAAAAACAAACGAAATGGCAGAAATACCAAAGTTTGTGCCAGAAGCATCACAATATGGAAAAGCATCCGTCGATTCAGCGGTAAAGGCAGGAATTCTGAGCGA